>PVBE010109355.1_pt1 | contig 17213 bp, 14 predicted proteins | sample 1631181 | NCBI WGS metagenome assembly PVBE01 (sample SAMN08397723, study PRJNA350692) | Marine metagenome, whole genome shotgun sequencing project. | isolation source: water | place: Pacific Ocean | collected 2012-04 | reverse complement strand
GAATAGCCTTTGAAAAGGAACAATCAAATATTAATACACTATTTAGATTTGGAATGTTTAATGGTGTTGAGTTAAGACTTAATTCAAATTATATGATAAATGATCAAATCTCTAGTTTAAAAAAGTCATCTTTTACAGATTTTGAAATAGGAGCTAAATTTAGAATTCAAGATAATAATGAGAAAAAAACTAAAATAGGATTTCTTACCCATATATCTATTCCAACAGCTCCTGAAATATTTTCTAATAATGAATATGGTTTATTAAATAGATTTATTGTTTCTCATGATATCAGTGACTCTGATCAAATTGCCTATAATATTGGATATAATAAATTCAAGAATTATGCTGGAGAGCTTGTGTACACATTAGTTTATTCAAAGGGGTTTAATTCATTTGGTATGTTTATAGAGTTATTTGGAAATGAGTCTTCTGATTTATCAGTATTGAATTTTGATTCTGGAATTACATATCAATTAGATGACAATAAACAGCTAGACCTGTCTTTTGCCAGAGGATTAAATAATGACTTGTTTTATTTCTCAATCGGCTATAGTATAGGTTTACATTAATAATTTTTAAAATATTTATATTCTCTTTTTTACTAATTTTACGATAACCATAAAGTAATTTATATGAAATCAATTGAACTAGATACAAGAAATAGTTTAAAAATTGATAATGATCTTTATTATTATAATTTTAGTAATCTAGATAATAGCAAGGTTTCAGTGTTTTATGAGAAGGAGATTAGGTTTATTCAATTTCATTTTTGTTTATCTGGTAATTTAGTTTTTGAGTATAATAATGGAGGATACTCTTTTCCTCTTCAAAAGGATAGTTCCATTCTATTATTTAATCCCTCTACTAAACTTCCCGTTAATGTTATAATGGCACCTGAAACAAAATTCATTAGTATTTTAATTAGTATAGAAAAATTTCATAGCCTTTTCTCAGAAACTTTTGATTCAATCCCTTTTCTTTCAAAAGAAAATATTGACAAAAAGTATTATAAAGAGACAAAACTTTCACCATTTATAATTACAATTCTTACCCAAATGTTTAATGAAAAGATTAGTGATAATGTAAGGAAACTATATATTAAGGGGAAGGTATTTGAATTATTGAGTTTATATTTTAATGTCTCTAAAGAAATGGATATTGAGCAATGTCCTTTTCTCGCGGATGATAAAAATGTAATTAAGATAAAAAAGGTAAAAGAAATTATAGTTGCCAGGATGGCAGAGCCTCCATCTTTAAAGGAACTTGCTGAGGAAGTTGAAATTTCTTTAAAAAACTTGAAGGAAGGTTTTAAGCAGGTATATGGAAATACAGTTTTCGGTTTTTTGATTGACTATAAGATGAATATTGCTAGCCATATGTTATCAAGTAAAAATTATAATGTAAATGAAGTTGCCCATCACTTAGGTTATAGCACCGCCAGCCATTTTATAACTGCTTTTAAAAACAAATTTGGAACTACTCCAAAAAAATATCTAGTTTCAAACTAGATAGCTTTCTGAATAATTTCATAAGATTTCTTGATACAGTCGCTAACTGAAACTCCACCAAAATAATTACCTGTGATATAGAAATTATTATATTCTAATTGAAAATTATTAATAGCTTTAACTAAACTTTCTTGATTCATAGTATATTGAGGTATTCCTCTTTCCCATCTATAATTTTTTTTAAAATCAATCTCTCCTGTGTAATTAAATAAGCTCCTAATTTCTTTAATAATCAAATCCTCAACTTCTAAGATGTTCTTATTACATAAATAACTTTGATTTTCTCCTCCAACAAGAATTGTATAAAGATTTTTCCCTTTTGGGGAAACATGTTTAAAAGTATCAGTATTAAATAGAACTCCAAGATAACTCTTGTTATCACTAGGCTTAGCTAATATTCCAAATCCATTAAAATTTGTATTAATATTTTTTTGATATAATCCAAGATGGAATACATCTATAGGGTTGTATTTTACTTTTTTGAGTTCTTTAATTAACTTATGATCATCAATTAAATTTATAAGAATATAGGATGGAACAGTGCAAATTATTTTTTTACAATAGATCTTTTCTTGATTATTAAATGTAATCTCATAACCATTTTTTGTTTTTTCTATTTTAGAAACTTTACTGTTTAGTCTTATTTTATCTTTTAGTCCTTTTTCAATTTTTGAGATTAATTCAGATAATCCATTTGGAAAATTAAATGATTGAATTTGATTATTTTTTTTTAGTACTTTTCTAATTAATCCATTGCTTATACTCCCATATTTTTGCTCTAAAGTCCAAAGATTCTTTAAACTATGTTTAGTACTCATGTTTTTGGTGTTTCCAGCATATATTCCAGTAATAAAAGGAACAATTAGTTTGTCATGAAACTCCTTTCCAAACCTTTTATTTATAAAATTAAATACTGTATCATTTTCTTTATGTTTTTTGACTAAAAATTCAGTAAACAATTTAAATTTAGAATTAAATGAAAGTAAAGAGCTTTTTATTAATTGTAAAGGTGTTAGGGGAATTCTAGTTATTTTACCATTATTGAATACAAATCTATTTTTTGAATTATTATCTGATGGATATATTATTCTATCTAACAAACCGCAGTCATGAAGTATTTCTTCTGTGGCATTATTGTTTAACAATACCGTATTAGGACCATTCTCACATATATAATTGTTACTAATATCAGTTTGAATTATACCACCTAACTTATTCTGAGATTCTAATATTATAAAGTCTTCTGTTTTTTTTGAAATAAAATGACCAGCACTTAATCCGCAAATTCCTCCACCAATAATTACTATATTTTTTTGCATTATTTAGTTGATAGAATAATCATTATTTAATATTTTCTACTATTTCATTTGTCCAGCTTGAGATTAATTTTGCCCAATCATCATCATCATTTAAACATGACACATAATTATATGTTTCTCCACCAGCTTCAATAAATTCTTCTTTACCTTCCATCGCAATTTCTTCAAGTGTTTCAAGACAGTCAGTAACAAATGCAGGGGTTACAATTACTAGTCTTTTTTTTTCCTTCTTTTGCAAGTCTAATTAATTCTGTATCTGTATATGGTTTTAGCCAAGGTTCATTTGCTAATCTAGATTGGAATGAATTACTATATTTTTCTTTGCTAATATTTAACCTTTTAGCTATCAATTCAGTTGTTTCAAGAACTTGATGCTTGTAACACGTCTTATGTGCTTCTGATTTTATTGCACAGCAGTCTTTAGCTTTATAACAGTGACTTTTTGTTGTGTCAGAAATTTTGAGATGGCTAACAGGTATACTATGATAAGAAAACAAAATATGATCATAATCTATTTTACTTATTGTCTCTTTTATTTTATTGCTTAATAATCCTATATAATTTTTATTATTATAAAAAGGAGAGATAAACTCTATTTTTATATTAGGAAAATTTAAAGCTATCTGTTCTTTTGCTTTCTCTACAACTGTTTCATATGAAGACATTGCATAATGCGGGTAAAGAGGAAGAGCTATTATTTCCTTAACACCTTTGTTATAAAGTTCTTTAATTCCTTTATTAATACTTAATGAACCATATCTCATAGCAAGTGCAACAGGAATGTTTAGATAATTTGAAACTTTATTAAATAGCTTTCTTGATAATACTATCAAAGGAGATCCTTCTTTCCACCAAATTTTTTTATATGCTTTTGCAGATCTTTTAGGTCTTGTATTAAGAATTATCACTTTTACCAAAAACCATCTAAATAAATAGCTTTTACCGATTACTCTTTTATCCATTAAGAATTCATCAAGATACCTCCTTACATCTTTTATAGATGTGCTATCAGGTGAACCTAGATTAATCATTAATAGTCCTTTCATTCTAGATAGTATTTGAATAGGTTCCAACGTTTTTATCTATCAATGGATCAAATCTCATGGCTATATTTCTAATAAAAAGTCTACCCTTGTTAAAAACATGAATTTTATTATTATTAATCTCAAGAATATTATCGTCTATAAAATCTTTGAATTTTTTTTCAGTATAATTTAGAATCTCTTTTGTCTTATCAATATTTATTTTATGATTTTCTGAGATTATATCTAAATCAACAAAATTATTACACATTATAGAGTTTATTACATCTCTTATTACCTTTTGGTCTTGGGTTACACCATAACCTCTAAAAACTGCTAAATTATTTTTTTCAATAGCTTCAATATATAATGAGGCATTTTTTATGTTTTGACTATAGGCCGAATTAAGTTGAGAAATTGAAGATGCTCCAAATGCATAAACTTGCCCTGTTGTTTCAAGAGTGCAATATCCTTGAAAGTTTCTATGAAGTTGCTTGCTTTCTAGAGCTATTGAAAACTCATCATTTGGTTTTGCATAGTGATCCATACCTATTGATACATAACCGCTATTAGTAAATTTATTATATGCATCTTCATACATTTTTGCCTTTTCTTTAGAATCTGGGAATCCTATTTTTTCAAGAACTTTTTGCCTAGGAAGAACTGAGGGTACATGAGCATAAGAAAACGTAACAATTCTGTCTGTATTCAGATCAATAGCCTTATCAACTGTTTTTTTGAAGCTTTCAGGAGTTTGATGAGGAAGCCCATAAACTAAATCAATATTTGTTCCAGTGAATCCCTCATCATGAATTTTTTTGATTATTTGGTCAATTGGATGTTTTGAAGGTTTTCTATTTATAGCATGTAAAACGTCTTCTCTGAAATCTTGAATTCCAACAGATATTCTATTAAAACCATATTCTTTCAATAGTTCTATATGATGAAATTCTAGATGAGCTGGGTTACATTCTATAGCCATCTCATAATTATCAGAAAAATCAAATTCATCATAAAGTTTGTCAGTAATCCTTTTAATATATTTATATGAAATAGCATTTGGAGTTCCTCCTCCCCAATGCACTTGTGTTAGTTTTCTTTTTTTGTCTATTTTTTTTGAAACATAGTCTATCTCTTTAATAACAGCATCAACATATCTTTCAAGAAAGGGTTTTGTAAATCCAGTTTCAGTTGTACATCCACAAAAGTGACATATTTGAGGGCAGAAAGGTATATGAATGTATATTGATATATTATTTGGACTCTCAAAATTGGACTCAATAATTTTTTTTTCAAAATCACCATTTGAGAACTTAGAATCAAAAAAAGTAGCTGGAGGATATGAGGTATATCTTGGACCAGTCTTACTATACTTTTTTAATAATTTTTCATTTTGATTCATAACTATCTTTTCCAATTTGTCTTTTTTATCCATTCAACAACAAGCTTTGCTTTTCTGAAATCTATATCAGGTAAAAACCCATGACCTAAATTAAATATCCAATCTTTGTTTTCTGAGCCAAACTTTTTTATAGAATTCAAATATTCTTCAATTTTCTCATTTTTGTAATATAAAATTCTTGGATCCATATTTCCTTGTATTCCAACTTCTTGATCCAATAAAGTTCTAGCATCATTTAATGACATATGCCAATCAACACTAGCATAATCACATATATCTTTATTAATATATCTTAGTCCTTCCCCAAAACCTTTTGGAAAAAAAATTGTTGGACAACCTTGTTCCTTAACTTTATTTAGAATTTTTTTTGAATAAGGCAGTATTAATTCTGCATATAGCTCATTTGGAATACTACCACAGTAGGTTTCAAATAACTGAAAGCATTCAATTCCACTTTTGCATTGCTTTACTGAGTAATCTATTGAAGCTTCAGTTATCAATTCAATGATTTTTAGACTTTCTTCTCTGTTTGAATAGAAATACTTAATAGCATCTTTAAAATTCCTATTATTTTCATTATCCCTAAACATGAATAGAAACGTTGTAAGTGGTCCGCCACAAAATCCAATTAATGGAATATTACTAGCTTTTTTATTAACTACTTCTTTAATATTATTGTATATATAATCTAATTTTTCTGGTTTATAGATTATGCTATTTGGTTTATCAAATTTTAATGGATTGTTAAATTTTGGCCCTTTGTCAGTAAACTCTAGATCTAACCCCAAAGCATCAGGGATTACCAGAATATCAGAGAATAGTATAGCTGCATCAACACCTAAGTCATTTATAGGTAGAAGAGTAACATCGGAAGCTAGATTTTTATCTTTCATCATATCATAAAATCTATGAGTTTTCTTTAAATTTTGATATGATGGAAGAATTCTTCCAGCTTGTCTCATAAACCAAACTGGTGGTCTATCAGAATATTTTCTATTAATTGTATTTAATAATATTGAATTCATTTTTTTAGAAATTCTAAAGCTTTCTTATTTGATTTAATAATTTTAGAAATATCCTGTTTACTTATTTTTGAGGATATAAAGAGACATTCATATTGAGAAGGAGGCAAGTATATGCCCATTTCTAGCATTAATTTAAAGTACTTGGAATAAATTAAGGTATCACATTCTAAAGCATCATTGTAATTAGATATTTTGTTTCTTTTTGTAAAAAATAGAGTCATCATAGATCCAATTCTTGAAACAATAGCATTTGTACCTGTTGATTTAATGTTTTTTATGAAGCCACTTTCAATCTCTTGTGAGATCTCCTCAAGATGATTATATAGTTGATTATCAAGTTGATTTAAAACAGATAATCCTGCATTCATTGCTAATGGATTTCCAGAAAGTGTTCCAGCTTGGTATACTGGACCTTCAGGTGCTAACATGTCCATGATTTTTGATCTACCACCATATGCTCCAACCGGTAATCCACCACCAATTATTTTTCCAAGTGTAGTAATATCGGGTTTAACATTAAACACTTCTTGGGCTCCCCCTTTAGATAATCTAAAACCTGTCATTACTTCATCAAAAATCAGTATGCTTTTAGTCTTGTTACATAGATCTCTTAGTCCAACTAAGAATTTTTTTTCAGGAAGAACTAATCCCATATTTCCAGCTACAGGTTCAATAATAATTGCTGCAATTTTTTCATTATTTTTTTCAAATAATTTTTTAACAGATTTAAGGTTATTGAATTCTGCTATTAAAGTATCTTTTGCAATATTCTTAGTAACACCTAAGCTATCAGGAAGTCCAAGTGTAAGAGCCCCAGAGCCAGCTTTAATTAAAAAGCTATCTCCATGGCCATGGTAATTTCCAGAAAATTTTATTATAAGGTTTTTACCTGTATATCCTCTTGCAAGTCTAATTGCACTCATAGTGGCTTCAGTTCCAGAATTTACCATTCTAACTTTTTCAATTGAAGGAACCATTTCAACTATTTTTTCTGCCATAACTGTTTCAACTTCTGTTGGTGCACCGTAGGTTATTCCTTTTTTTAAAGTTTTTTTAATTGATTCTAATGTGAGTTTATTTGAATGACCAAGAATTAATGGGCCCCATGAGGAAACCAAATCAATATATTTATTCCCATCTATATCAACTATTTTGCTTCCGATACCTTCTGAAAAGAATATAGGATTAGAATTGACACTTTTAAATGCTCTAACAGGAGAGTTAACACCTCCAGCAATAAATTTTGAAGCTTCTTTATAAGCTATAATACTTTTTTTATACATTATCTAAATAATTTGCAACATCAATTGCATGATACGTTATAATTGCATTTGCTCCAGCTCTTTTAATTGATAAAAGAATTTCTATAATTGTTTCTTTTTCATTAATCCATTTTTTTTCTGCTCCTGCTTTTACCATTGAGTATTCTCCGCTAACATTATAAGCAATTATTGGAATATTATATTTGTCTCGAACTCTTGCAATGATATCCAGATAACTTAGAGCAGGCTTTATAATTACTGCATCACAACCCTCTTGTATATCCTGTTCAATCTCTTCGTAAAATTCTAGAGAGTTTTTAAAATTCATTTGATAGGACTTTCTGTCTCCAAATTGAGGATTACTATCTACAGCATCTCTAAATGGTCCATAAAAAGATGAAGCATACTTTATTGAGTATGAGAAAATAGGTGTTCTATTAAACCCTTCTTTATCTAATTCTTCTCTTATTTTTTTAACTCTGCCATCCATCATATCTGATGGGGCAATAACATCTGCACCACTTTTTGCTAAAACAACTGCCTGTTTAGCAAGAGTATCAATTGTTAAGTCATTGTCAACATCATTATCTGATAATGTGCCACAGTGTCCATGGGATGTATAGCTGCAATTACATAGATCACAAAGTATTAATAACTCATTTCCAAAATTGTTTTTTAATTCTTTTACTGTTTTAGGGACTATGCTATCCTCAGAACATGCAATTAAACCAGTTTCATCCTTTTTTGAAGATACTCCAAACAGGATAATGCTTTTAATATTCTTTTTTAATAATTCTTTACATATTTTTTTTACATTATCTATAGAAAGTTGGTATTGATTTGGTAGAGATGGGATTTCTTTTTTCACATTTTTTCCCTCACAAACAAAAATAGGATATATAAGATCTGATTTTGAGAGAAAAACATCTTCAAATAGGTTCCTTATGTTTTTATTATATCTTAATCTTCTAAGTCTTTTATTAGGAAATTTCATAATCATATTCTTTTAGAAAAAAATTAATAATTGATTCAGCTATACCCTCATAACTTTGCATTTTAGATGTAATCAATGGTTTATGTCCATTTTGCTTAATAAATGATGAGGTGGTGGTCCCTATACTAATTATATTGGTTTTATTTGCATCATAAATTTTAATGAATGAGTTAAAAGATGAAGGGCTTGTAAAAACAGTATAGGTTTTTTCAGTTTCAATAAGGCTTTTTAATTCTTTATATTCTGAATCGATTAAAGCTGTATTGTAATAGTTTCTTCTTATTGAATTTGAAAAAGCTTTTAAGCAATTCACTAGATTTTTATTTGCTAAATTTCCTTGAACAAGTAATACATTTTTTGATTCAATTATTTTTGATTTTTTTAACTCTTCACACATCGTTTCAGAATAATTTCTTTTACAAGTGTAATATGCTTTGTAGTTATATTCATTTAATTCTTTCTCTGTTTTTTCTCCAAGACATATGAATTTTTTTAGACTAAAATCTTGATTATTAGAGTTTTGATTATCAAAAAAGTATTTTATCCCTTTTTTTGAAGTAAAAATTATAAATTCAATTTCTTTAATATCAAAACCTTGAATCTCTTTACATGCAGAAGTTTTGATCATAGGGTAATGCGAAATTTTAGCATCTAATTTATTAAGAGATGCAAATCCGTTAGGGTTATCTTCTCCTGTTATTATAATATTTACTTTATCTAAATTTTTCATCTTAATTAATTAAATCTAAAGCTCCCTTTTCAATTAATTTATTTGCTAATAGCTCACCAATATCTGATTCATCAGATGATTCAACACTAATTTTGGATGATAAATCTTTTCTGCCATCAAGAGACAATATAGTTCCAAGAATAGTTTTGGTGCCATTTGAATAATAAGAATATGCTCCAATTGGTGAATTACATCCGCCACCGAGTTTTTTCATAAATGATCGTTCATATTTAGTGCAATACATAGTCTCTTCATCATTTATTTTTGAAGTTATATGATTAGTCTCCTCGTTTTCTTTATTTATTTCTATTGCTATTGCACCTTGTCCTGGAGCATTAAGCATAATATCATGATCTAGATATTCAGTAATATAATCATCTAGGCCAAGCCTTTCTATGCCAGCTGCAGCCATAACCAGTCCTTCATAATGTCCGTCTATCATTTTAGAGATTCTTGTATCTACATTTCCTCTAATATCTACCACATTAAGATTAGGATTATTTTTATATAATTGTGCTTTTCTTCTTAAAGATGATGTTCCAATTTTTTCTGATTTTGAAAAATTAGATAATATTTTTTTATTCTTGCTTATAAAAACATCCTTTTGATTGCCTCTTTTAAGGATAGCTGAAATTTTTATTCCAATACTTTCTTCAACAGGAAGGTCTTTTAAACTATGTACAGCAATATCAATCTCATTTTTAACTAACATATTTTGAATTTCACTTACAAAAAACCCTTTATCTATATTTCTATCAAGTACTTTGTCTATCATTATATCTCCTTTTGTTTTAATTTTTTGTAGTTCAAAAGTTATATCAGGATAAAGAAGCTCAAGCTTTGATTTAACAAGATTTGATTGATAAAGAGCTAACTTACTTGATCTGGTTCCTATAGTTAGTTTATTTTTCATTTAGAAAAATTTGATTTATTATACCAATTGCCTTCTCATCTTTACCATTATTACTAGCTTTTTTTATTTTTCTAATAAGGTTATCTGAAAACTTATCATATGCTTTGATAAGTTGTTTATTATAGTCTTCAGACTCTGAAGTATTTATATTGTTTAATGTTTCATCAATAATTAATTCTTTGATTTGATTTTTTAATGATAAAATTGATGGTCTTAATTGTCTAGTGTTTGTCCAGTCATCAAATTCATCAAGAAATTCTTCAATCTGTTTTTCTGCTTTAACTATTTCTTTTCTCCTTCTTTTATAGTTTTCATTAACAGTGTCTTTAAGATTATCAATAGTCATAATATTAACCCCTTTAATTTTATTGGCGTTACTTGGAATATTTCTTGGAACTGATAAATCAAGGATAAGTAGCTCTTTTTCCCTTTTATCAATTATCTTGATTAATTCTTCTTCACTTATTAAGGGTTTTTTAGATGATGTAGAAAATATCACTACATCAGTTTCTATCATTTCTTTTTTAAAGTCTTTAAACTTTATAGCTTCTAGATTAAGCTCCTTAGAAAATTCAATAGACTTTTTATCTGTTCTATTTGCAATTTTTATATCTGTTATTTTCTTTTGGTGGAGATGTCTTATTGATAATTTTGAAGTTTTACCCAGTCCAACACATAAAAAAGAAGAGTTGCTCAAATCAAATTGTTTGGTAATTTCTTCAACAGCAGCATAGCTAACCGAAACGGCTCCTTTTCCAATTTCAGTATTTGTCCTAATATATTTTCCAGTTTCCAATGACTTTTGAATCATTCGAGATAGGATAGGCCCCAGCATTTTTTTCTTTTCAGCAAAATAATATGCTTCTTTAAGCTGTTCTACTATTTGAAATTCTCCTATAATCATTGATTTAAGACCTGAGACAAGCCTAAATAGATGTTTTGCAACTTCATATGAACCTGTTTTTTTTATTAAATAAGGTGAAAGACTGTCTTTAAAGTCTCTAAATTCAGATAATTCTTTTACTATACTGTGTAAGAACTTTTTTTCATGACCAATATGGTTTTCAAATTCAAAATAAATTTCAGTTCTATTGCATGTTGAAATAATCATTAGCCCTTCAACTCCAATCTTCTTTTTTAGTTGTCTATTAAACAAGATTTTTTCAGAATTATCGAAGTGAAACCTTTCCCGAATATCAATGGGAGCAATTTTGTAATTAATACTTATTAAACCTACCAAACCTTAGAAATATGATGCAAATTTAGCTTCAAGCTGAAAGTAATAATAACGCTATAGGTTCTAAAAATATAGCTCAAAGTTCCCTTTGATTATATATAACCATTCTAAATAGATGAAAAAATATCGATATAAGTTCAATAATGTTAGTTAGTCTAAGAATCTTGATAGGTATTTTGAATTTGGGATTTTACAAGAATCATATTTTCCAAATATCTTGTATCTGGTTTTAGCAAAAAAATCATAAAAGATATTTGACAAAAATAAAGGTAATATTGTTAAAATTATTCTTAATAAAATCAATCTATTCAATACTTTAAGAATGTGTTTAATTGCTTTACTTTTACGAAGAACATTTCCATTTTTTAAGATTACAGCAACAGAATCAATTTCCCCTAAATTTGGATGATTTTCTTTTATGAAATTACTTTGAAGGTTTGACACATAGAATAATTTTTTTTTATCTCTATCTAAAACCCATTTTATCAAACTATTACATAGAATACAAATGCCATCGAATACAATAATTTCATTTTTTGATAAATCACTCATTAAAATCTAATTTCAATAGTTAAGTAGCTATTTCTTGGAGGCGATGGAATAATTCCTGGACCAGGGTATCCGGTTGCTCTCCTTGTAAAATATTTTTCATCTAATAAATTATTTATTCCTGTTTCAAAACTAATACTTTTAAAATTATATGATAATGAAATATCCGCAATCTCATAAGAAGGTATTTGACCAATTACACCACTTAAGTTTCCTTTAATTGCATTTGATGAATCAGTAAATTGTTTTGATATATATGAGTATTGGATATTTAATGCAAGATTTTTATACCCAAATTTTAATCCTGTTTTAAGATTATGTTTTGGCACAAACTCGACATAGTTATCAGTAATTCCAACTTCTTCAGATTTAAGATATTTTGATTCTATAAATGAATAGTTTAAAAAGTAACTAAAGTCAAAATCATTATTTTTTATAAATATTTCATTTAAATCAAATTCAATTAATGACTCTATTCCTAGAATTTGTGCATTTCCCACATTTCCTCTTTCACTTTTTACATTTCCATCTGGAAAAACTTTTTGAATAAATCCAATCCTGTCTTTATATATAAGAGCAAATAAGCTAGAATCAAATGAAATTTTTCTTTTATAATTACCTCTAAGCCCAAAATCAAAAGTATAACCTTTCTCATCATCAATTTCTGGGTTTATTGCATATGCAGGGTTAATTATGCTAATATCAGCAAATGTTACAGATCTATAATTTTGACTTAAGTTAGTATATAAATCAATGCCGTTATTACCTTTATAAGTTAATCCTAATCCCAATAAGAGAAAACTTCTCTTCTTTACATCTTTTTCATTAAAAGCTTCATTATAGATTGTGTTTCCAGCAGCATCAAGATTTATCTTTCTATAATATCCATCTAGACTAGTTTTGATGTTTTCAAATCTAAATCCTGGTGTTAAAGATAATTTATCATTTATATAAACAATGTTTTCTCCAAAAAATGAAATATTATTATTTGGATAATTATAACTAGATTGATTAGTATAGTTAGGATAGTTATTATAATCAAATGAAAAATCTGCTGTATCTAATGAGCTTCCAGGTCCTTGTGTGCTTGATGAAAATGAATTGTAATATTTAAAACCTAATAGGAGGTAGGACTTTAATGTAAATAAATTATAATTAGTTAAATACCTCGACTCAATTCCAAAGTTTGCAAAATCACCTTTAATTAAATCTCTTTCTTCTCCAAGATCTATTTGATCAACTCTGTTTGTTCTAAAACCTAATGCATTTCTTTGTGCATTTAAACCAAAGAAATTAAAACTAAAATTTGTCTTATCTGAAATTTTATGTAAATATTTTAAGTTATATAAAAACCATTCTACTTCAAACCAGTTTCTCTCTCTATTACTTTGATAAGGATTGTCTAAAAACATTCTATCTGATAGACCTCCAGCCTGTTGCGCCAAGTATTTAAGATAAGTTATCTCTGAAGATATTTTTATATCATCATTGATAGAAAAATTAAAACTTTGAAATGTGTTTATTGATTCGAAGTTAGAATTTGGTCTAAATCCATCACCCTTTTTAATATTTACATAACCATAATAACTAGATTTATTAGAACTTGAACTTATACTTGTAAAGTTTGTAATTAAATTATTTGAGCCAAGAGTGTTTCTTGTTATAAGTTCAAAATTGTCATTTTCTTTTGGAGATTTTATTTTAAAATTAATTAATCCTCCAAATTGAGTTCCATATTGGAGTGATGCTGCTCCTCTTAATATTTGTATTTCTTCTAGACCTTCAGGAGGAGGCGTATAATAGCTCTCAGGATAGCCTAGAGCATCTGCACTTATATCATAATCATTTTGTCTAGTATTAAAATTTGCAGTTCTATTAGGATTTAATCCTCTACCTCCAATATTCAATTGTAAACCTGCATCATCATTTTGGTATATATTAAGCCCTGGTATTTGATTGTATATCTGGCGAGCATTATTAGAAGCTACATTTGCCATAGATAATTCAAGAAGAATAACTTCATTTTTCTTGCCAGCATAAACCTTTGTGTCTTCAAAGTCTTGCATTCTTTTAATTTGAAAAATCTTTTTTGTATTTGCCCTAACTATTACCTCATTTAATATTTCAATATTAGATGATAATTTTATATTATTTGATAATCTATTATCTGGATCAAATATTTTACTTAACAAATTATAACCTTCAAGAAAAAAAGTTACTTCAGTATCATAACTACTTATATATAATTCATAATATCCATTTCTATCTGAATAATTAATCTCATTAGTTTCAGGGTTATATACTGCAACATTTGCTATAACAATCTCAGTTAGATCATCATATATATAACCAGAAACTTTTATTTGAGAAAAAGCACTTGTAGAAACAAATAATAATATTAAACTAAAACCCTTTAATTTTTTCATTTAGTGGTAAAATCCATTCTTTATTGTTAAAACCTCTTTTTTCTTTCATTAAATCAACACCTGGGCTAATAAACCTTTTATTCATCCTGCCATTTAAAGTTACATAACTATCAGCATAGACTTCTACTTTATCAATCCCTTTCTTAGTATAATATTTACCTAAATAATGGGCATATTCTAAAATAAAATCTGGTTGAAAGCTCATTTGCCTTTCTTGAAATTCTGTTAAAAATTTATCATTCATAACATAAAATGATTCTTTAGATTCACCATCAACTATTTTAAAATTTGTGTACCCTTTCTTCTCTATTAGCATAACTCTCCATGAAAATCTATACCCTTGTTCATTCCAAAATAATTCTCCAGGATAAAAAACATATCTAAATGGAAAAGTGATTTGAAAAATGAAAAAGATGGTAACTATGAATAATGCAATTTTTTCATTTTTGTAGGTAAAATATTTGTTCTCCTTAATTACTTTTTTAATAGCTGATAAATTAAAAATAACACCAAGCTTTTTAATAATTTTTTTATGAGTTTCAGCTTCAAAAAATATTATACTTGCAACAATCATTATATATGGGAACATGCCAATTGGAAATAATACAGCTGTAAATAAGTGAAAGAAAATTACTAGTAAAAATGCATAGATTCTAGTCCTATTATAAATTAAGAGGAAAGGAATAAACAAGTCATAAAACATTCCAGACCAGCTCATCATATAATGAAACCATTCCTGTTGCATTAGACTATTTCCGATTATAGGTAAATCATAATTTGAAGTAAGCCAAATTTTTAGAGGTTGAGCATTTAATAACCAATCACTATTTATTTTTGCTAATCCAGCATAGAAATAAACAATAACAAGTAGAAATTTTATGCTATCTATATTCCACCGCGGAACAAACGTATATTTTTTCTTTGTTAAAAGATTATCAATTGAAAATCTTGCATTACAAGGAAGAAAGATCATCAGAAAACTTAGAATACTGATAAAATAGTAGTGGTTTAAATATGTTGTCTTATCCATTAATTCTATATATGTAAAGGATAAGAAGAATAATATGATTGACATATAATATTTATATCCAATTGCAACTAGAAAAGCTGAAATTGCACAAACTAAAAAGATTAAGTATGTATAATCACCTAAAGGTTTAACCCATTCAAACCCATAGAATGAAAAATGAAAAGAAGGTTCTAAATATAATTTTTCTATCCAGCCTTTGTGCCAAAATCTAACTATACTTATGGTCATTAAAAAACCAAAGCCTAGCCTGAATAGAGCTAAGCTTGATGAATCTTGTTTTTTACTTAAGTATGATTGAATAAAATTCAAATCAAAAAAATATTTAATTAATCGCCATCTGCATCTGTATAGTCAACTGCTATATTGAAATTAGATAACATGTCTGTTTTTAAATTTACAACAATTGTTTGAAGTGCATCAAATGCAAGGAGCATTTTGTTATTATCAGTATTTATTTGAGTTATAAAGTTATCTTCTAAATCATTTAATGATGTTTTAGCAGCATCGAGTTTTGTAACTAATATTCCTCCTAGATCTGTTTCAAGATAATCAAGATAAGATTTATAGCTTGCACCTAGATCTCCATTTGGAGCTCTTCCTAGAAATAGATCTTCTGCTGCCTTTCTACTTTCTAAAGCTAATAACTTAGAGATGTCTTCAAAAGAATTTTTTGAAGAGTAGTATGCCTCAACTCTATCTGGTAAAGGTGAGGTAGAAAATCTTCCAGCTGGAATACCAATTTTATTTGTTCTTAATCCTTTTTCAAAATAAAAAACAAAATCATTGGTCAGCATATTAAAGGCTGAAGTAGCAGTGTTTTCTATAGAGGTAATGAATGAAGCTTTATATGTATCCCAATCAACGACAACAGTATTTGTAGTAGTTGATATTTCATTAACTAATGTTTTTAAATAGATTCCATATTTATCTTCACTAAGATACTTATCAATTATAGCTTGTTTTGTAGATTCAATTCCATGTATCATGTAGTCTATTCCAGGAAAACCTTGAGCTGGCCAGTCATTAGGATTACTTAAATCAGTTTTGTTTTCATCAATATTATTATTAATTCTTATTGTATTAGCTGGATAGGTATTTATTTTATTATAAAACATAATCTCTTCTGCCTTTCCGATATTAAACATTTCAACATATTGCCACTTTTTATATGATTCAACCCACTTATCATGTAATAGATCATAATTTGCAACATTTGGAGTTTCAGCAAAATTATCTCCAGCAGTTTTGAGTTCATCTATAATATTTTTAAAATCATTATACTTAGGTATAATAATATTGTTAGCATAATTTTCCAGTATAGTACCTCTATCAAAAGAAGAAACTTGAGTTGTATTTGAACCAGTTGAGCTTGAAGATGAGCTAGAACTACTTGAACTGCTACTTGATGAGGTATCTGTAGTTGTAGTAGTTGTAGTGGTTGTAGTAGTCTGATTATTTTGAACCTGAGAAATAATATTATCATCAGTTGAATCCTTACTACAAGAGAAAATAAATCCTATACAGATTAAACTTATGGTTATATAATTTATTTTTTTCATTATTTTAAAAAATAAAAAACGATGGTTAGATTAACCACCGTTTTCTATATGTAACTAATTAAAATTCATTTAAGGTTTCTTCTATATTCCAAATGCAGTTTTAACTTGACTAACTATAGATTCTAAATCTGAGTTTGAAACAGTCCAGAAATTATCCATTTGAGTTAACCATCCATTTACAGTTGCATTATTAAAATATGGATTATCATTTCCGTCATTTGTAAACTGAAGACT
>PVBE012403775.1_pt1 | contig 17214 bp, 13 predicted proteins | sample 1631181 | NCBI WGS metagenome assembly PVBE01 (sample SAMN08397723, study PRJNA350692) | Marine metagenome, whole genome shotgun sequencing project. | isolation source: water | place: Pacific Ocean | collected 2012-04 | reverse complement strand
TGGGTGGGCGTCCGAACAAACTCGCCGCGCGCTGCGATTCCGGCGGGCCAGTGCGCGATCAGAGGCGTGCTGATACCACCCTCATGGCTGAAGTTCTTGTACTTGGAGAAAGGCGTGTTGGAGACGTTGGCCCAGCGGCCCTTCTGCGAGGACCAGCGGTCGATGGCACCTATCTCGCCCTCGCCGATCTCCACCACTTCCGAGGAGGCGCCGTTGTCGGACGCGAAGAGGATCAGGGTGTTCTCCCAGTCACCCCGGGCCTTAAGCATCTTGATCAGTCGCCCGACGTTTCGGTCCACGCAATGGACCATGGCCGCGTAGACCTCCATGCGTCGGGCTTCCGTGGCACGGGCGTTCGCGTCCAACTTCTCCCAGTCCCCGAACTCGGCGTCGGAGAGGCCAACGCTCTCGCCGAGCAACCCCATCTCCTTCTGCCTGCGATAGCGCGCCTCGCGGATGGGCTGCCAGCCATCATCGTAGACTCCCTTGTAGCGAGCAATGTCCTCCGGCCAGGCCTGCAAAGGGTCGTGAGGGGCCGTGAAGGCCAGATACAGGAAGAAAGGCCGGGCCTCACCTGGATCTCGCGCCGCCAGGAAGCCCAAAGCGTTGTCCGTGAATGCATCCGTCGTATAGAAGTCATCGGGAGCGGCATAGGGCTGGACCGTCTTGCCGTCGAAACACCAGATCCTTCCCGCTCGCTTTTGGGCGGGGGCCGACTCTCCCTCTCTTCGCGGCCCCGGATTGAAGTGATTGCAAGCCCCGTCGCGCAGGGTGAAGCAACGCTCAAAACCCCGGTCGAACAGGTTCTCGGTGCCGTGGTGTTTGCCCGACATCAGCGTGCGATAGCCGGCCGCGCTCAGCACTTCGCCCAGAGTGACACCAGCCGTCAATGAGACTGGCTGGGCGTCCATGCCCACGCGTTGGGCATAACAACCGGTCAGCAGACACGCCCGCGACGGGAAACACTTGGAGGTGTTGTAGAACTGGGTGAAGCGCAGGCCGTCCGCCGCCAGTTGATCGAGGTTCGGGGTGGATATCTCGCCGCCATAACACCCCAGATCCGAAAACCCCATGTCATCGGCCAGGATCAGGACGATGTTCGGGCGCTCGGGTGCAGGAGTCTGGGGCAGGAGCGAGAAGCAGATCAGAGACAGGCACAACATGGTTGCACCCTAGCAGGCAACCCGCTGATTCTGTGGTTCGACCTCTACTTGACGGCCGAGATCGCCACGGACTGACTCTCCCGGGCCGGCATGAGTCGCAACAGGGCTTTGCGCGCGTGAGCGGGCAGGGGGGCAGCCAAGGCACGCTCAAATTGCTCAAGGGCCAGCCGGGTCGCCTTACGCTGCAACAGATTGATGGCGCGACTGGTGTGCAGGACGGTGCCCAGGGGAATCTGCTCGCGGGCGGGACAGGCCGCGATCACTTCGATCCAAGGCTGCCCCAGGAACTGGGCACGTACGCGCCCCACCACCACGATGCGATCGTGTGGTGCCGCGCGTGCAAGCAGACGCTCGGCAAAGGTGCCGCGCCGCACGAAGTAGCGGGCGCGCGGGTTGTCGTATTCGGTGCGAATCCAGGGCAGTTGGCTGTCGGACCAAGCGCGCACAGCCAGGTGCGTGCGCTCGGAGAAGGGCGTGCAGTAGGGCTCCCAGTCATGCTCGATGGAATGGAACTGGAGCACCAGTTGCAGCTCGCCCTGCATGGGCTGCGCCCGCGGCACGCTGACCTCTTCCCAGGAGACTTGTTCGGCCTGGGGGGTGGCCGCGGCCGCTACCAACAGGGAGCGCAGACCCGCAGCCAGCAGACCCGTGATTTGGGGGGAGAACAGCAGCATGGAATATTTTTCGACCACGCCCGCCCATTCCTTGAGGACAAGGCAGGGAACTGCCCCGGCCCCCGCGTCTCAGCCCTCGCGGGGCTGGGCTCTAGCCCTGCTGGGCTGCCCGAGCCGCAAGCCTGCCCGGCCGGCCGCTGATCCCGCCCCCCGGATGGATACCCGCCGAGCCACAGAAGAGTCCCTCGATGGAGGTCAAATGCCTGGAGAGCTCCAAGCCCGGACGCATGGGGCCGAGCTGATCGAGAGCCAACTCCCCGTGCATCTCGTGCCCGCCCTCGAGCCCGTAGCGCTGCGCAAGATCCGCAGGTGTCAGCGTCTCTGTGACCGTGGCAATCGACCGGACCTCGGGAGCGTAGCGTTCGAGTGAAGCCAGCACGGACTCCGTCAGCTCTGAGCGGCGGGCGTCCGTCCAGCCGCCCTCCAACTGGAATGGGGCGCAGCGCACCAGGACGGAGGCCTCCCCACCGGACTGACGGATGTCGAGGGGCGGATCGGTGGGCATGCGCCGGTGCTTCACATGGTCGAAGGCCCGTTCGAGGTCGAGTGGGTGTTCGCCGACAAGGGAACGCTCGGGCGCAAATCCCGGGCGACAGGCGTACTCGATGGGCCCGGACAACTTGAGGGTCAGCCGGGCCAGGGTGCCGCGCACCCGCACCTTGCGGATGTGTCCCGCCGTACCAACGGGCAGCTGCTCGGGAGCCACCAGATCCAGGAGAGTGCGACGCGGGCCGATGCACGACAGCACGGTACCTGCATCAACAGAGGACCCATCCGCAAGTTCAACGCCCACGGCCCGTCCTCCTTCGACGCGAATACGACGCACTTCCGCACCCGCCTGCAGCTCAACCCCCCCAGCACGACAAGCCTTGACAAGGGAACCCACCAGGGCGAGCGCACCGCCGACAACCTCCTTGGAAACCTGAGCCTCATGCAACAGCAGGGTCGCCGTTGAAGTGGGCGAGCGCGATCCCATGAACGTGCCATGCAGCGCCGGCGCGGCAAGAGCCGTCTTGAGCAGAGGTGAGGTGAACCACTCCGAGAGATAGTCGTCCACGCAGGCGGGGCCCACGCGCAGAAGCTCGTGGATGTCCTTCTTGCCCAGACGCCGGAAGGCCATGCCGGTCTTCATCAGGGGCCACAGCGACGCGTTGCCGCGAACATCGGGGGCCGTCCGATCAAGCTGGGCCCTCGCGAACGGGAGCACGCGGTCCAGGAAAGCGCGCCAGTTGCGGTACGGTTCGGCATCAGGACCCAACTCCTCGGCGGCGAGATCCGGATCCCGGTGAAGAAGCAGGCCATGACCTTCCCTCGAAGGAACAAAGACCGGGGCGGGATCCTGCAACTTGAGGCCGTGGGGGCAGAGGTTGAGGTCACTCACCACCTCAGGACTGAAGGATTGGGTGTCGTGCAACAAGCCGTCCGCCACCCCACCGAATTGCCCGCGCTGCTCAAACACGCCGACCCTGTGACCCTGACGGGCCAGGGTCGCTGCTGCGACCAGGCCGTTGTGGCCGCCTCCGATGACGATCGCATCCATCAGACGGCCCCCGCCTTGAGCATCTCCTTGGCCGCGAGCGCACCCGGCGCCCCCATGATGCCACCGCCCGGGTGCGCCCCGGACGATCCCAACCACAGACCATCAATCGGTGTCCTGAAGCGCGCCCAGCCGGCGACCGGCCGTTGAAACAGCAGCTGCTCCAGCCCGAGCTCCCCGTGGAAGATGTTCCCTTCGGTGATGCCCATCTGCTCCTGGATGTCCCAGGGTGAAAGAACCTGACGGTGCAGGATGTCCTCCTTCAAGGTCGGCATGTACTCGGCCAGGGTGTCCACCACCGCATCGCCAAAGGCCTCGCGATGCTCGGGCCAGGTCTCGGCGCCGCTGGCCAGGTCGTAGGGTGCGTATTGGACAAAGCAGGACATGACGTGCTTGCCCGGGGGAGCCATGCCGCGATCCAGAAGCGAGGGGAAGACAACATTGATGAACGGTCGGCGGCTGAAGGTGCCGTACTTGGCCTCGTCGAAGGCCGTCTCGAGATAGTCAGTGGAGGGCGCGATGGCCACGTCGCCTGTGACGTGAGGACCTATCCCGGGACGGTGAGCAAACTCGGGGAAGCGGTCGAGGGCGATGTTCACCTTGCCGGAACTGCCCCGGTTCTTGTAGCGCTCGATACTGGTGGCGAAGTCTCCGGGCAGGTGCTCGCGACCGACGAGGCCCAGGAACGTGAGGCGCGGATCGCAGCCGCTCACAACCGAGCGTGCGGCGATCTCCTCGCCGCCCTCAAGTACGACCCCTGTCGCGCGGCCGTTCTTGATGCGCATCTGGGAGACTGCCGCTTCGGTGCGGATCTCGGCTCCGAAGGAGCGCGCCGAGGAGGCGATGGCCTCGCTCACCGCCCCCGTCCCGCCCACCGGGAAAGCCCAGGCACGAGAACTGCCGTCGATCTCCCCCATATAGTGGTGCAGCAGGACGTAGGCCGTGCCGGGCGAGTTCACCCCCAGCATCGTGCCGATGATGCCCGAGCAGGACATGGGGGCAATGAGTTGATCCGACTCGAAGAACTCACGCAGGAAGTCCACCCCCCCCATCGTGGTCAGCTTGAACTGCAGCGCGGTCAGATCATCCCCAAGACTGCGGAACCGATCCGCAGCACGCTTGAGCTGCAGGAAATCCGAGGGTTTGAACGAGGTCGGATCGGGGGCGATCTCGTCGATGAAGGGCTTGGCGAAGCGTGCCAGCTTGCCCATGAGCTTTCCAAACTCGGGATAAGTGTCCGCGTCCCGGGGGCTCAGGCGCCGGATCTCCTGACGGGTCAGGTCGGGATCAGCCCAGCGGCAAAGACCCGGTCCATCGAGCTGGGGTGTATAGGAACACTCGAGCGGGACCATGCGCAGACCGTGCTTGGAGAGTTCGAGGTCGCGAATGATCCATGGACGCAGGAGGCTCACCACGTAGGAGCAGACCGTGTACTTGAAGCCGGGGTAGATCTCTTCAGTCACCGAGGCTCCACCCACGAGATGACGCCGCTCGAGAACGAGCACCTTGCGCCCCGCCCGTGCGAGATAGGCCGCCGAGGTCAGACCGTTGTGCCCCCCACCAATGACGATGGCGTCCCAGGGGTTCTGTTCGCTTCCGAGTGTTGCCATTACGCAGGGGTCTTGGGCGGGAAGTTGGGCGTAGAGGTCTTACGCGGCGGATCGAAGAAGGGGCGCTCCACAACGGTCGCGGTCACACGACGGCGCTCAAACTCGACAGTGTGCTCGACCTGCAGCTTGGTACCGATAGAGGTGTGTCGACGGTGAACCTGGGCTAGGGCCAATGACCTCTTCAGCGTCGGGGACCAGGTACTCGAAGTGGCCTGCCCAACCTGCTTGCCGGATGCAAGATAGACCGGCACCGCCTCACGACAGGCACAGGGCGCTAGGTGGGGTGGCAACTCATACTCGGCATGGAGGTCCTCAATCTCGGCCCAGTCGAGCTCAAGCCCCACCAGATTCCACTTGGGCCCGTTCTCACGCTCGCGCAGGAGCGCCTCGCGCCCGATCCACCCCTCGCGTTCCAGGTTGACGGTCCAGCCCAGTCCCGAATCCTCCGGGGTGGACCTGCGCGCGTCGATGAGACAGCTGCGTGACGAAACGTAGTCGATCCCCTGTAGCACGAAACCAGCCTCGATACGCGTGACGTCAAGAGCATCCAGGCCGATGGGCTGGACTCCATGCTCAGCACCTGCCTCAAGGATGGCATCGTAGAGAGTGATCGCGTCCGCATTGGGCACCCAGAGCTCATATCCAAGGTCGCCCGTATAGCCGGTACGCGTGATCCAACCCTCGGCCCCCGCCAAGTGACAGGCAGCGAGACCAAAAAAGCGCAAAGAGTCCAGATCCGCATCCACGACATTGCGAAGGACCTCCCTTGAGAGGGGGCCCTGAAGGGCAAGCGCGGCGATGCGGTCGGTGCTGTCCTCGATCTGAACGTCGAACCCCCGGCGATGCTGCTCAAACCACCCCAGCCAGGCCTCGGACGAGGTCATCCGATACCGCTCGGGCGCCAGACAGGCAACGGTCCCATCGTCGAGCACCATGCCGTCCCCATCGCACATGCAGCCGTAAGCCACGCGGCCCGGCTTGAGCTTGGTGATGTCCCGGGTCCACAGGCGTGCGAGGAACCGTGCAGCGTCAGGCCCGGTGACCTCATACTTGTAGAGGGGCGTCACATCGATCAATCCCGCGCTCCGACGGATCGCAAAGTACTCGCGCTCGGAGTGCGCGTCGTAGTTGCAGGGCGCCGCGTAGCCCGCCCACTCCTTCCACGCATAGCTCTGCATGAGCGCTGCCGTTCGCTCGTGAAAGGGGGTCGTACGGGGCATGGAAGCGGAGGATAGAACGCCCCCAGGCGGCAAGCCACTTCCTTCGGGTCCATTTTCAGCTAAGGAGCGCGACCGGCGTGTGGCCAAGGACCGAGAAGGGAAGAAGGGACCTTCGCCGTGCAAGTTCCCCAAAGGCGAGCGTGCACCTTGTGCTCGCACACTCGAAGTAGTGTTTCAGCGCAGTCTCCCAGGATGTTGAATCTTGTGGAGGAACCGGGTAACTCCTAGCTTCGCCCGAAAGGGCGGGGATGGGAATGGCCCATCCCCGCCCCGCGGGCACCTCTCCTAGAGCGCGTCATCAATCACGATCACACTGCGCGCGTTGCCAAGCAACCGCGAGCCGCCGAACAAGGCGAACGGCTGGACGTAGACACGCAGGGCTTCTTCACCCGGCGGCAGAAGGGGCGGAGTGATAGAAATCTGGAGCGAACCACTTCCCGGGACCTTGCCCAGGTAGGCGAACTTCAGCTGATTGCTGCGCAGGTGCAAGATGCCGAGATCAAGGCCCAGGTAGCGCCACGCCGAAGCGGGAGAATAGACCATCCAGGATCGGGCGCCCTGCGGTCCGGTCAAGGTCAACGGCATTGGATCGCTCTCGCGAACCACCAACGGGCTATCGAGGTGCAAGAAGGGATCGTTTCCCGACAACACGCTGGCCGTCCCGTCGTTGTAGACGGCCTGCCCGTCCTTTTCGTCCCAGTCGCAACTGCCACAACACCAGTGCTCGCCGCGCAAACCGCCAACAGGCTGAGTGCCATCCATGTAGACGAGACTGTTCGAGCGGGCACAGATGCCGTGCCCCCCATTGGATCTGTAGGCCGGTGTACAGCCCAACCCACCGCTGTCTTCCGATAATCCGCCCTCGCCTCCCTGGACGACACAGGAATACAGGCTCACCGTGGAGTCCATAACCCAGAGTCCGTTCTCGCCGTCAGCTCCATCCTTGCCGCTCATAAAGCTCGTCGATTCCCCATCGCGGCCGATCAAGGACGAGTCTGAGAACACAACGTCCTCACAGCCCAGTACCTGGTGCATTCCGGGCTCGTCTTCGGGCGTGGTGAGGTACGCGTCCGCGAGGTTGGGCTCAACAATGGTGCAATCCGTAAAGACGACCGTGCCCTTGCAGCCGGTAACGATGAAACCGGCCTTCAGGTGCAGACCGGAGAGGCTCAGGCCTTCACCCTTGGTCAGACCTGAGAGCGTTACGAGACCGGTCACTCGTGGCATCAGGACTGAATCGGCGGCGAGGGCCAGCCCCTTGTTGTCGATACTGAAACCGCTGTAGGCGCCATCCATGATCAGAAGCGTGTCGTCCGGGCTGGATGCATCCACTGCATCCTGAATGTCCAGAAAGTCTCCCGCGCCGGACGCGTCGACAACCAAGACGTCACCCGGTGCCGCGAAGGCACGGGAGCTGGCTGCCGGGGCAGGGGTGGAGAGAAGTGCGGTCATCGACAGTAAGGTCAAGACGGGGAGCAGTGCTCGGCTGGGATTCTTCATGTGAGGAAAAGGTGTCAGGAATTGCGGGGGGGCGGCGAGGACTGGCTGAACCCCCTTCGCCACGGGGGTGGCCTCCCGGGGGAAAGACCCCGGTCACCCCTGTGTTCGACGACCCTTCGCGGGCGTTACAGGGCCTGAATGGAACCCGCTACCGGGGCCTCCTGTGGTGAACAGTGGCCTGGGCGGTAAAGAATGGGAGGAGAACCGTGAGCGCGCGTGCGGCTCCGCGTCATCGGGAAAAAGGCGACGGGTTGAGGCCCTTGCGATATCCTCTGGGCCATGCGTATCTGGATCCTCCTACCCTTGCTCGTCGGCTGTGCTGGATCACCCACCCGCCACGTCGAGGACGCCGGTGCTATCGGCCCCTACTCCAGCGCGGTCGTTGCTGGGGACTTTGTATTCGTTGCAGGCAAGATCGGTGAGCGCGGGAGCAGCTTTGAGCACGAGGTGGAGACCTGCATCGATGCCGTGGAACGCACCCTGGCAGACCTGGATCTCAACCTGGGTGATGTGGTGGAGACCCGCGTGTACCTGTTGGACATGGAGCGCTACGGCGACTTCAACGCCATCTACGCCAAGAGGTTCCCCGACCCCTATCCGGCGCGCACCTGTGTGGCTGTTGCAGGCCTGCCCGGTGGTGCCCGGGTAGAACTGCAGGTCGCCGCGCGTCGGCGCTGACTCAGCGGGTCGAGCGCACGAACTCCAGCAACCGCTCGTGGAAGAGATCCGGCTGGTCCAGGTACGCCGGATGAGGAGCGCCCTCCAGCAGCATGAGTTCGGCATCGGGTATGGCTGCGGCCAGGGACTCGGCTCCGGCGACCGGAAAGACGCTGTCGGCCGTACCCCATAGGACCAGGGTCGGCACCCGGATCTCACCCAGACGCTCCGCGTAGCGCGCCACGGCCGCCGGAGCCACGGGTACGAAGCCCCCACAACTCGCGCCATGGTCCAGGACGAAGGGGAAGGCGAAGGTGCCGCTCATGGATGGGGCAACGACAACGGGACGCTCCAAGCTCATCGCACCGACGAGTTGCTCAAGGAACACGCTGGCCTCAAGTTCGGTCGACGTGCTTCCCCCATAACCCGGTAGGTCCACAGCGACGACCCTCAGGCCCGCGCTGGCCAGGTGTTCAAGAGTGCCCAGCTCCCGCCAGGTCTCGCTGGAGAAGCGTGCCCCGTGCAGGAGCAACAGTGCGGGAGCATCCGGCGAGCCCGCGACGAGCGCCACGATCGACGCGCCGCCGACCTCGACCCGGGTCTCCTCGATGGTGTTGGACAAGGGAGCCTCCGTTTTGGGAACCAACGCTGACGGCGCATGCCCTTCGGGTCCCCCACAAGCGCAGAGCGCAAGGCAAGTGACAAGTGCACGCATGGGCCCAACCTAACAGCCGCGCCACGCGTCCGCGCCTCATACCCGCCGGAGAGGGGTCTGTGCCCCAATCTGGGCAATCGGCCACGGAATCCGGGCCAGCCACTATCCCGCAGCCCATTGAACGCCTACCTTTCCCGCCCCGGTCGCACCATTGCGACCCCGGCGCGCAGCAGAATCCGCCCGTTGCCCCATGGCACGAGTGCGAACCGCGCCTCACCGTAGCTGACTTGTTCCTGCTGGATAGGTTGGACCCGGCGACCCTGTCGCCGGCACACGACACTCTTCAGGACATCAGTCAACATGACAGGTAAACGACCCACCGGGTCGAAGAACGCATTTGCGTCCTTCGGACTCGGCAAGAATATTCTGCGCGCTGTAACCGAGGCGGGCTTCAACGAGCCGCGGCCCATCCAGGCCAAGACCATCCCCCAGGTGCTCAAGGGCCGCGACGTGCTCGGCCTGGCCCAGACCGGCACGGGCAAGACCGCCGCCTTCGCGCTGCCCATCATCGAGCGCCTTGTGGCCAGCCGCGGACAAAACCCGCGGGCCCTGGTCATCGCCCCCACGCGCGAGCTGGCCATGCAGATCCACAGTGACTTCCAGATGCTGGGCAAGTTCACCAACATCCGCTCCACCACGGTCTTTGGCGGCGTCAGTGCCGTGCCCCAAAAGCGTGCCCTGCGCAGCCGGCCCGATGTGATCGTCGCCTGCCCCGGGCGGCTACTCGACCTGATGGGTAGCAAGGACGTGCGCCTTGACGGGCTGGAGGTCCTGGTCCTCGACGAGGCCGACCATATGCTCGACATGGGTTTCCTGCCCGACATCAAGCGCATCATCAAGCAACTGCCCGAGCGGCGTCAGAACCTGCTGTTCTCGGCCACCATGCCGCGCGAGATCCGCAGCCTGACCGACAACCTGCTGCACAACCCGCACGTCGTCGAGCTGGCCATCACGGCCCCCATGGAGACCATCGAGCACGCGCTCTACCCGGTGGAGCAGAGCCGCAAGACAGATCTTTTGACGCACCTGTTGCACGAGCAGAACTTCACCTCGGCCATCGTCTTCCTGCGCACCAAGCACCGCACCCGGCGTCTGGCCCGGGATCTCGAGCGGGCGGGCATGAACGCCATCGCCCTGCAGGGCAACATGAGCCAAGGCCAGCGCCAGCGGGCCATGCAGGGCTTCCGAGAGGGTCGCTACAACGTCCTGGTGGCCACCGACATCGCTGCGCGAGGAATCGACGTGGCGGGAATCAGCCACGTGATCAACTACGACATCCCGAACACACCCGATGCCTACACGCACCGCATCGGCCGCACGGGTCGGGCCGAACAGAGCGGCAAGGCCTGCACCTTTGTCACGGGAGAGGACTTCGCCGGTGTCCAGGCCATCGAGCGCAAGCTGAACATGCAGATCCCCCGCATCAAGCTGAAGGGGTTCTCCGGTGGGGTGAGTGAACGCGCCACAGGACGCTCCCAGGGAAGACGCCAAGGGGGCGGCGGAAACAAGAAGCCATCGGGTCGGCGCAACTTCGCTGGAGCCGGAAGCAGCCACAGGCCCGCCCAGGCCAAGAGCACGACGAGCCAGAGCCAAGCACCACAAGAGAGCTTCGGAGCAGGCGTTGGCGGCGCGACCTCGGGTCGCTCTGGCAAGCCCAAGCACAAGCTGTCCAAGGCGGGCAAGCGACGCCAGCGCATGCGATCGGGAGCGGGAGCAGGTTCCCGGCGCGGCAGGTCAGGCGGACGAGGCCGCTGAGGCCAGGACGGACACGCGGCCAGCGGGGTCGCGGCCAAAGAGGTGTGGCGGCGAACGGGCCTCTGACCGTAGGTTGACTGGCAAGGAGCCTTGTTATGTCCCAACCCATCGCTATGAACCGTCGTCAGTTCGTCGCCGCCGCCGCGGTAACCCCTGCCCTGTGGACGGGCCCCCTGCGAAGGGCGCGGTTCGCACCGCAGGATCAGGTGCACATTGGCGTGATAGGCATCGGAATCCGCGGCCGCAACCTGATGAATGGAGCCTTCCTGGCACAGGAGGGGTTCCGGGTCGTGGCCGTCTGTGACGTGGACACGAACAGGCGGGAGGACGGCAAGCGCCGGGTGGATGAGCGCTATGGCAACAGCGATTGCGCCACGTTCCTCGACCACCGCGAGCTCCTGCAGATGCCCGGCCTCGACGCGGTCGTTATCGCCACCCCCGACCACTGGCATGCCAACCAGATCGTTGATGCCGCCGTCGCAGGCAAGGACATCTACTGCGAGAAACCTCTGACCAACTCATTGCGCGAGGCGCAGGTTGTTATCGAGGTGGTGCGCAAGCACGGGATCGTCTTTCAGACCGGGAGTCAGCAACGAACCGAATACGGCAAGCGATTCGTCGATGCCTGCGAGCACGTGCGCAATGGCCATATCGGACGGGTGCTGACCATCAACGTCGGAGTCGGAGATCCATCCCGAGCCTGCGACCTGGCCATCGAAGACCCCGAGCCCGGACTGGACTGGGACCGATGGCAGGGTCCCGTTCCCGAACGCGGCTACAGCAGCGTGCTCAGCCCGCGCGGTGTGCACAATCACTACCCCCAATGGCGCTCCTATCAGGAGTACGCGGGCGGGGGTGTAGCAGACATGGGCGCGCACCACATCGACATCGGTCAATGGGGCATCAAGCGCGACGGCTCGGGTCCTGTACAGGTCATTCCCCCTAGCGACCCCGGCGCCCTGCGTGGTGCGTCCGTGGTCTACGACGACGGCACGCGCCTCATCCACGGTGGCCCCAATGGGACGACGTTCATCGGAGACGGCGGCATGCTGCACGTGGACCGCGGTCGCATCTCCAGCGTCCCCGATGACATTCTCAAGCGCGAGTTCGGCGAAGACGACGAGCGTCTCCCGCGACCCGCCAACCACGCTGCAAACTGGCTGGAGTGCATCCACTCACGCGCCAAGCCCATTTGTGACGTCGACGTCGGAGCGGGCAGCGCAGCCGTGTGCCACCTCCTGAACCTGGCCTACCGCCACCGCTGTGAACTGCACTGGAACCCGAAGGCCTGGCGCTTTGTGGGATCCGATGGAACGAGCGACAACCTGCCCCACAACGCTTGGCTGGACGGTGAACGCAGGGACGGGTACGCGTTGCCGATCTCTTGAACGGCACCCCTTTGTTGGAGAGCGCCGGATGGGTGTGCGACACCTCTCGGGGCTATTTCAAGATATGACGAGCGCATGGGCTATCATCGAACCATGAGACGCTCAACGGATCTGGTCCCCGGTAGCAGGCGTGGGACGGCCGAGTTCACCCCGACACGCTGGAGCCTCGTGGTGGCGGCCAAGGGCGAGGACACGGCCGCCCATCAGGCCCTCTCGATCCTGTGCGAGAGCTATTGGTATCCCCTCTACGCCTACGCGCGCAGACAGCGCCACAACTCCGCCGATGCCGAGGATCTCGTCCAGGGGTTCTTCACGCGCCTCCTGGAGAAGCGCGACATCGCCGCCGCCGATCCGGTGCGGGGGAAGTTCCGGGCCTTCCTCCTGACCGCCTTCAAGCACTACATGGCCAACGCGAGAAAGGCAGCCAACGCTGACAAACGCGGTGGCGGACAGCCGCATGTCTCCATCGACTTCGATAGCGCCGATCAGCGTTTCGGAATGGAGCCCGCCGACACACACACACCAGAGCGCGCCTTTGCTCGCAACTGGGCACGGGCAATGCTGGATCAGTCCCTGGACCGGGTGCGAGATGACTACCAGGCACGGGGTCGAGGGCGGCTGCTCGAAGAGTTGGAGCCCTACCTGGGTGGCGAAGAACCGCCGTACGCGCAGACCGCCGAGGCACTCGGGATGACCGAGGGTGCCGTCCGGGTCGCCGTACACCGTCTGCGGCGCGCGTTTCGTGAGGCCCTCCGACTGGAGGTAGGCCAGACGGTGGAAGACCCCCAGGACGTGGACGGGGAGCTGGGCAACCTCATGGAGGCCCTCGCCCCCTGAGTTATCCCGGGAATCCCCGTAACATCCCGGGTCGGACGCTTCAGATAGGGTTGAACCCCGAAGGAGCGCAACCATGACCTCGAACACGACCTGTCCCCGCTGCGGCGAGCCATTCGACCCCTCCCAGAACCCGGGAGGCCTCTGCCCCGCATGCCTCCTGGCCCGCGGCCTGGAGAGCGAGCCGGGCAACGACTCCGGTGGGCCGGAGGGCCCCGCAGGCGGTGCGCCCGCACCTTCCCCAGAAGAGCTCGCCCCGCATTTTCCCAACCTCGTCATCGAAGACCTGATCGGGCGGGGCGGAATGGGCTCAGTCTACCGCGCCCGCCAGGTGGAACTGGACCGCACCGTGGCTCTGAAGATCGTGCCCATACGGCCCGAGCACGGCCCCGCCTTCACCGAACGATTTCGCCGCGAGGCACGCGCCCTGGCGACCCTCAACCACCCCGGAATCGTTCAGGTCTACGACTCAGGTCAGGCTGGGGAGTGGATCTACTTCGTCATGGAGCACGTGGACGGCGTCAACCTGCGCCAGATCCTCAGCCAGGAGCGCGCGGATCCCGACAGAGCCCTGTCGATCGTGAACCAGGTCTGTGACAGCCTGAGATATGCCCACGACCAGGGTGTCGTCCATCGCGACATCAAGCCCGAGAACATTCTCATCAACCAGGCGGGGACGGTGAAACTCGTCGACTTTGGTCTGGCCCGTCTGCTGGGCACGGCCCAGCCCGAGGTCACCTTGACACTGACCGGCCAGGCCATGGGAACGCCGCACTACATGGCTCCCGAGCAGTGGAAAAGCCCACAGGACGTCGACCACCGCGCGGACATCTACTCTCTCGGGGTGGTCTTCTACGAACTCCTCACAGGGGAACTGCCCATCGGCCGCTTCGAACCGCCTTCACACGCCGTACAGGTGGATGTCCGTCTGGACGAAGTTGTCCTCAAGACTCTCAAGACGAAACCGGAACACCGCTACCAACACACGAGTGAGGTCAAGAGCGACCTTGAGCAGGTGGGCAACTCTCCCGCCCCGACCACGACTCACAGTCAAACAGGAATTCCTGCATCCCAGGCGAAGGACCTCAGTGGCTTCGAAGCCCTCCCCCTGGTCGTCGGATGGTGTCTGGGTTTTAGCGGCTTGATTCAGGCGATCGCCTGGACGACGCATCGAATCCAATATAGTGCCCCCGGCGGCGATGCCCTGGCTGAGTACCTGTTCACAGGTATCGGGATCGGCGGCGTCTGCCTGCTCATCTCCTGGTTTTGCCACTCATGGGTCCTGAAGCGCGAGAACCGACTGGGCATCTCCGGCCCGCGTGTATGGCTCCAACGCCCCGGTCTGCTCCCGTGTCTGTTCCTGATCACCTTCGTGGGGTTCATCTATGCGAGCAACGCGCGCCAGGACACTCCAATGACGGAGAGTACCTGGATGAGCGCGTCCCTCCTCCTTTTTCTCTGCGTCGTGGGTGGTATCACCCGGCTCCTGGCCGGGCTGGTAAGTCGTGAGCGGGGTGAACGCTCCTGATCATCTGATCGGGCCCGTCCCAGTCCTTCCTGCTCAGACCCAAGGTTGGCTGCAAGGACTGGTGAGCCGGGTCCATGCATTGGGAAACCCGAGCGACCCTACTTATCGATGCGGCCCAACCGATCCGCGGCTATGCTAGAGGATGTGACGTCCTCCACTGACAAGCCCACGCCCGCGGTCCCCGAGTCCGTCGCCCTGCTGCAGCGTTACCAGGGCGGGGATGAGGCTGCCCTGAACGAGTTGCTGGAGCGCTACTACCCTCGCGTTCTGCGCATCGTCAATGCCCGCTTGGGCCCCAAGCTGCGCGAGAAAGTGGATGTTGAGGACATCGCCCAGGGCACCCTGATGCGCGCCACCCAGGCTCTGGGGAATTTCGAGGTGCGTGAGGACGCCAGCTTGATCCACTTCATGGCCAAGCTCGCACAGAATGAGATCCTGCACAATGCCGAGCATTTCGGCGCGCAGAAGCGAGACGTGTTCAGGGAAGAGGGGCTGGAGAAGCATGGCGCAACCGGGAGCGATTCGGTCTTCGAGCGGCCCTTCGTCAGTGACTCCACCAGCCCAGGCTCCAGGGCGGAACGGCGCGAAATGGCCGAGCTCGTCGATGAGTGCCTGTCGGAGTTGAACGAAGATCAGCGCGAGGTGATTCTCCTGAGGGACTATGCGGGAGGGTCCTGGAAGTTCGTGGCGGAGAGCCTGGAACGACCCTCGCCCGAGGCCGCCATGCAGCTCTATCAGCGCGCGCGGATCGCGCTGGCGGCGATCGTCCAGCGGCGGATCTGAGAGCCGGGTTCGGTGAGGGGCTGGCTCACGAATCCAGGAATTGGCGAGAAAGAGCGTCAGGTACGGTCAGATTTCCCGCTGCACCCCCTGACAGTGTCCTCTTACCTTCGCGACACCCAACTTCTCGAGGAACCCATGAAGCTGTATTTCGCCACCCTCCTGGCTCTCGCCGCCCCATCTGCCGCCGACGTGCTCGACGTGCGTGGCCCTTCACCCGACTACCAGCAGATCTCCGATGCCGTGACGGCTGCCGTGGACGGGGACCTGATCCGCGTCTGGCCCGGCAACTACGCGGGGTTTTCGATCAACGACAAGACCCTGACCGTCATCCGGGCACTTTCTACGGGAACCGTCCAGGTGAACGGAGCCTGCCTGATCGAGAACCTCTCCCCTGGCCGCCACGTGGAGATGACCGGCATCTCGGCGTCCGGCAAGACAGACTACGGCCTGCACGTCCGGAATTCCCAAGGCTCGGTACGAGTCCGTGAGGGACAGTTCTGGGGTGCGAATGACGACACGGGGACCTGGGACATGCCCTGGGCCGGGGTCCGGGTCGACACTTGCAAGGACGTGGAATTGGTCTTCTGCACGGCAGCCGGTGGTTCCTGCAATGGCTGGTACGGTGGTTACGGTGAGAACGGTGTGTCGGCGTACAACAGCACCCTGTCCTTGTTCAACTCGACCTTCTCCGGCACGGGGGGGTCCACCGGTTGGGACGCTGGCGACAGCGGTGGAGATGGAGGGCACGGGGTCTCCATCAACACCGGCTGCCTCGTATTCATCTCCGGCTGCACGCTGGTCGGCGGGGACGGCTCGGACGCCGATCCTTCTGGCAGCGCCTGGGGCGGTTATGGCTCGGGCGGAAACGGAGGCTGGGGAATCAAGGGTATGGGCAAGGCCCTGGTGCAGGACGTCACGTTTGATCCGGGTCAGGGCGGAAGTAGCCCCGACTCCTCTCTCAATGGAAACGACGGACAGAATGCCACCCATGCCCAGTACCTGCCCGGCAAGAAGCGCATTCTGCGCAGCAGCGCCCTGCTCGACGACAGCGAGCTCTTGACCCTGCGCTTCGTCGGAGTCCCCGGCGATCGCGTGTACCTGATCACCGCAGCTGAGCCGGGTTTGCGCTTCCACCCCGTGCGCGGTCCTTTCCTGGTGGCATCACCTCCGTCCCCCATGTCCGCCGCCTGGCGCTACATGGGCCAGATCGACCAGAGCGGAGTGCTCACGGTCACCCTGCCCGCACCACAGCTGAATCCCCTTGGGCACACAACGCTGCACTTCCAAGGTGCATTCATGAAGGGCAAGAACTACTTCGGCAGTTCGAGCTGGTCGGCGATCCTTGACACGGCCTGGTAGCAGGCACCTCAGAGGGGGCCGGTTGGGGTCACCCGGGCCGGTCCCCCCAGTTTGTATTGCCGCCTGATCTTGGGGTGGCCATCATGGTGGGTGGAGAACCGCTTCCCTGCCCGCCCCCCCCGATCCCCACCGCACCCCCGAGGAGATCCTCGCCGCCTTCCTCGAGGCGCACCCTGAGCCCTCGCGCGCCGAGGTCGAGGCTCTGTGCGCTGAGCACTCAGACCACGCCGCCGATCTGCGCGGTCTCTTCAAGGCCCACCGCGCCGTTGGCGCCGCCTTCCCCTCTACCCTGGACGAAGGCGTCCCCGGCCTGCACCGTGCCTCGCGCCCCTCTTCCGCCCCCGCCGCCAGTGGCTTCCGCGTCAGCGAGGGCATGACCCTGGGCGACTTCACCCTGGTGCAAATCCTGGGGCGAGGCGGCATGGGCGAGGTCTGGGAGGCCGAGCAGCTCTCCCTCTCGCGGCGCGTGGCCCTGAAGCTGCTGCTGCCCG
>PVBE011140768.1_pt1 | contig 17214 bp, 10 predicted proteins | sample 1631181 | NCBI WGS metagenome assembly PVBE01 (sample SAMN08397723, study PRJNA350692) | Marine metagenome, whole genome shotgun sequencing project. | isolation source: water | place: Pacific Ocean | collected 2012-04 | reverse complement strand
TGATCTGCTGCCAAAACCCTTGCAGGCGGGATCAAGGTTTGAGAGCGGAACTTAGGTCCCAGATACGAATCGTACTGTCTCCGCTGCCGACGGCCAGTCGGGAGCCGTCTGGTTTCCAGGCCACCCCACGCACGGACTTGGCATGTTTTTGGTAGGTGAAAAGTGTTTTTCCAGTCGCCACGTCCCAGATCCTGGCGGTCTTGTCGAGGCTGCCGGTTGCCAACTGCTGGTCGTTCGGGCTCCAGCTAACACCTTCGATTCGCAGTGTGTGACCACGGAAGGTGCGTACGGGTTTTCCAGTAGCTAGATCCCAGACGATCACCGTATTATCACGGCCAGCGGTAGCGAGTTGGGTTCCGTTGGAATTCCAATGAAGACTTTCGATCGGGTCCGTGTGGCCGGCCAGTTGTTGGGACATTTTGTTTCCGTTCAGGTCCCAGATGCGGGCCACGTTGTCAAAGCCGCCGCTGGCGACTGTTTTACCATCGGGACTCCAGTCGACGCTAATGATGAGCTCGGTGTGTTCTTTGAATGTTTTGACCAGTAGGCCGCTGCTGGCATTCCATACGTGGACCAGTTTGTCCTGGCTGCCGCTGGCGAGTTGTTTGCCGTCGGGGCTCCAGGCGACGCTCATGACGGCGGCCGTATGTCCGGTGAGTGTAGCGAGTGGGACACCGCGTTTCAGATCCCAGATTTTGACCGTGTGGTCATAGCTGGCACTGGCGAGCCGTTTGCCATCGGGGCTCCAGGCGACGCAATAGACATAGTTGGTATGCCCGGAGAGGACTTTTAGCGATTTTCCGGTTTGGGTATCCCAGATCGTGATCGTTTTATCAGCGCTGCCGCTGGCGAGTTGTTTTCCATCGGGGCTCCAGGCGACGCTGATGGTCGCGCTTGTATGTCCCAGCAGGAGTTGATCTGCTCCGCGGGCTTGCTTCCCGGTCATGAGCAGCCCGTGCATACAGAGGAGGCTTACCAGGGCGAGGATTGCGGGGAGTGGTGAGGTTCGATTCACGATTGACCTGTGGGGGATGAGTGGCAGAGAATCAGCCTTCTAGGGGCTGATTCTAACACGCACCGACTCGCACTGGCAAATCCCTCGCGCGTGCGTGCGGAGAGCAGGCCTGCACAGCTACTCTGGGCGGAAGTCAGTGGTATCCTTGTTGCTCTTCCCCAGGTTGCACTGCTCATGTGCACGCAGTTCCGTCACCACCGCCTCCTGATCCTCAGTCTTGGCCTCCTGCACAAGCTGCTCAATCCGTGCTGACAGAGCTTCCACCACCTCACTGAAGAGACGCTGTTTATTCTCTATCAGCAGCGACAGTCATACCCGCGCACACCTTCGCATGTCATCAGGCTCATGGATAAGATATAATCTCCAGAAAGAAACGACACCTGCAAACTTCCACCCGCAACCGGCCAGCCACATTCAATCATGAGAAGAACAAAGACTGGTTTAGATAATACGATGCTGGAGTTCGCCCGACGTAAGTGGCTTGCTCTACGCGTGATCTTGGGCGTTTCGATGAAATACGCTGCCCACTTCGCATTCGTATGCACGGTACTAACGACTGACTTTAGTCTCGCCCAGGAGCTCCTGGCACGCTGGCAGTTTGAGGACACCACCGTCAGTAAGTGCCTCGACGAGTCGTCGTCAAAGCTACATGGCAAATACCTCGATGGAGTCCTGCAAAGGCGTGGTAGAAAAGGACTGGCCGTGGCGTTCACTCACCAGGATGCCAGGCAACGGATCGAGGTAGCACTTAACGCAGATGCCCAAGAATCAATCGGTCAGGTCATCAATCAATCGTTCACTTTCGAGATATGGCTCCAAGACCAAGCACCTCAACCGGACGGTCGGCGAAACTATGCCATTTTCTACAAAGCGGATCGCAATCGGTTTGTGAAAAACTCGTTGTGGTTTTATCGGGCAAGACAGGATGGCAGTTACCGGTTCACCGTTGCCGATGGGCGTGATCAGCAGGCACATGTTAGATTCAAACCGCCAACCGCAAATGGGGCGGGTGATGGAGACTGGCATCACTACGTAATCGTCATGGACCGCTCGGATACCGATTCAGCGAAACACATGATTCGCGGATACCGGGACGGCATGCTGATCGACAAAAGGCACGTACCCACGAACATGGGCCCCGTCACCAACACGGGTAACCTTGTGATTGGCAATGACCACCGTCGCAGCTCACCATGGCGTGGAGCCATCGACGACGTCTCTCTTTACAGCGAGCCTTTAAATGCTGAGCAAGTTCAGCAACGCTTCTCTTCCTTCGGAACCCAAAAAACAGTCGCTCCGAGAAAACGTACCAACCCAGAAAAACAACGCTTTTTCGAAAACACAATTCGCCCGTTACTGGTGGCGAAATGCATCGATTGCCACAGCGGTGACAACTCGTCGGAGACCGTCCTGGCGATGGTATCACGGCAGACACTCCTGGCCGGCGGCGACTTCGGTCCAGCAATCATTCCCGGCCGCGCCGAAGACAGCACCTTGATACGGGCAGTCCGGTGGACCCACAAGGAACTGCGCATGCCACCAGACCAGGCGGATCGCCTTTCAAACGATGAAATCGCTGCCCTAATGCAGTGGATCAACGATGGGGCCACTTGGCCTGGCTCAGACCCAACAACGAATGCTGTGGTCCAGCAAAAAGACAAATCCGCTGCCGGAAAAAAAGTCGAGACCGACCACTGGTCATTCCAACCACGTACCGTAGTTGCGCCACCGCAAGTCAAAGACTCGCGGTGGATGAGAAACCCGATTGATCGATTCGTAGAATCAACGCGGCAACAACGAAACCTGCAAGCGGTCGAACCGGCGACACGCAGAACGCTGATTCGCCGCTTAACCTACGACTTAATCGGACTGCCGCCGACACCAACCGAAGTCGAATCATTTGTGAACGACAAGAGATCGGACGACGAAGCGATCGCTGTCGTCGTCGATCGGCTCCTCGCATCAAGACACTATGGCGAACGCTGGGGACGCCACTGGATGGATGTGGCTAGATACGCCGACACCCAGGGGGATGTTGGCGACTATCCGATTCCAGATGCTTGGCGGTATCGCAATTGGATCATTGATTCACTCAACCGGGACATGCCATTCAACGATTTCCTGCGTGCCCAGATTGCTGGCGATATCATTGCCGCACGTGCCCTGGCACAGGGCACCATCATCGACAACGAAGCCCGTAAACTCGTCATCGCTACGGGCTACCTGGCTTTATCGCAACGCTATGGAAATTCAAAATCCGAGCATCTGCACCTCACCTATGAAAACGCACTCGACACCATTGGCCGCGGAGTTTTAGGGCTAACATTGCGATGTTCACGATGCCATGACCATCCATTTGACCCCATATTACAAACAGACTACTACGGACTCTACGGCATCCTGGATAGCACGACACTTCCCTGGATGGGTATGTCGATTGAGAAGTCACCTTCCGCTCTAGCGCCAAGTCGCCCCGATGCAAAATCACAAACGTCGGCAACCAACTACTGGGCAACTATCAGTCGCTATGAGTATCAGATCAATAATCATTTCCGTCCCTGGCTCAAGCCAACGCTGGATGAATTCAAGCAATTGACCGGCGAGTTGGAGGCGTCAAAAGATCCTGCCATCCAGGGAAAACTGCAAATGCGTCGAGACGAGTTGCTCGGTCGTTACAACGGCCGGTTTCGCGAACTCATGCTGCACGGATTAAATTGGCTCAAGAAGGAAAAAACGGACATGGCGAGAAAGCCACCGTTTGAAATGGTGTTTTCCGTCAGCGAAGGGAAGCCTCATGACGCAGTCATTCATCGCCGCGGTGAACCCAATCGCAAGGGCCCGATCGTACCACGGCGTTTTCTACAGGTGATCGACGGACCGACTCCGCCCCAGATCAAGAGTGGTTCGGGACGGCAGGAGTTGGCCAATTGGCTGACTCGCGATGACCACTCGCTCGTCCCACGAGTCATCGTCAACCGCATTTGGCAGCGCCACTTTGGGCGTGGCCTCGTTGCCACTTCTGATAACTTTGGTGTGCGCGGCGAAGCACCCTCTCATCCGGAATTGCTCGATTGGTTAACACAGCAGTTTATTGACGACGGATGGTCACTGAAACAATTACATCGTCGAATCGTGATGACACACACCTATCGGTTATCAAGCCGTGTCGACACCATCGCTGGCGATCCGAACAACGTCTATCTAACACGTTTTACCAGGCGGCGGCTGGAAGGCGAAGGAATTCGTGATGCGATGCTCGCGGTCTCAGGGAAACTGGATGTCACGCAGGGCCAGGCCCACCCTCTGCCCCCTTGGGATCAAAAACGCTACGGATTAAACGGTCCGTTTAACAGCGAGTTTGAAACGAATCGCCGCAGCGTGTACTTGTTGACCCAACGACTGTTCAACCACTCGTTCCTGGGCTTGTTCAACCCACCTGATCGCAATGCCACCACAACAAGGCGTTCCAGCTCTGACGTACCTGGACAATCGCTGTTTCTCATGAATTCACCGTACGTCCGCAAGCAAGCAGAAGCATTTGCAGCTCGACTACTCGAAGAGCGTTCAAGTAACAGCGATCGAATTGCCTGGGCCTTTCAATTGGCCTACGGCAGGTCCGTAACATCGCCAGAACAGGAACACTTCGCTGACTATATCCAGCGATTTGAGCGTGCTGCCCAGACAAAAGACACTCCGGATCCTTCTGCCAATCAAAAGCTCTGGACGTCAATTGCTCGAGTGATCCTGACCAGCAACGAGTTCTTCTTTGTGGATTAAAACAACTTCACCATGCCCGTTCAACACAATATTTCACGACGTGACGCACTCGGGGCACTTGCCGGCACCGGGATCGGACTGCTTGCCTCCAACGCAGGAACGCTTGCCGCAGACCAAGCGCCAAGCATCGCAACTCATCACCCAGCTAAAGCAAAGCACGTCATCGTGCTCTACATGTCCGGAGGCTTCTCGCATGTTGACACGTTTGACCCCAAGCCACGCCTGTTGCGAGATCACGACACACCGATCGGACAACCCATCGTCCCTCAACCGAATCAACCGAGAAAAGATCGCTACCTGAAGGCTTCTAATTGGCGGTTCGAGCCAAATCCACAATGTGGAACGGAGGTGAGCGACCTGTTTCCAAACATGCGCAAGGTCATGCATGAAGTTGCGTTAATTCGTTCCATGCACAGCGATCATCGGGACCATGGAGAAGCGACCCTGCAACTGCACACGGGTAGCACCAACACGCCGATGCCCAGCCTTGGTGCCTGGCTCAGTTTCGGACTGGGAACAGAAAACGACAAACTTCCTGGCCACGTAGTGATCAGCGAACATCGACCCTACAACGGGCCAATCGTATGGGATGCCAATTTCCTGCCCGCCGTCCACACAGGGGTTCGCGTGATTCCAGGTGACACTCCGCTGCCCTACCTGCAATCGGCTTCACCAGCAAAACTGCAAACTCTCGAATTGGATTTACTCGATTCACTCAATAAGCGACATTTGCAGCGTCGCGGCAATGCCGCCCGCCTGGCGGGACGCCGCGAGACGTTTCGGACGGCGCGCGGGCTTCAGGAACTGGCCCCCGACGTCTTAGACATTTCCCAGGAGACCAAGGAAACACTGGCAGACTACGGCGTTAAGGGAGACGATAAAACATCCTACGCGGCTCAATGTATCATGGCCCGCCGTTTGATCGAATCCGGCGTACGGTTCGTGGAAGTGATCGATGCCATTGGAGCATGCCGAGACAATTGGGATGCTGCTCATCGTGACATCGCAAGCCATGCAAAATACGCCAAGCGTGTCGATCAACCGATTGCAGCACTGATCGGCGACTTAAAACAACGCGGCTTGTTCGATGAAACCTTACTTATATTCTGCACCGAATTCGGCCGCACTCCGTGGGCCCAGGACGGCAAAGGAACGAAAAGCCGCAACCATCATCCGGATGCATTTTCCTCCTGGATTGCCGGTGGAGGAGTGAAACGCGGGATCATCTACGGCAAGACCGATGACATCGGCAATCACGTGGAAGAAAATGCTGTACACATGCATGACTTCCACGCCACCATCCTGCACTTACTCGGACTCAATCACGAACAACTCACGTTTCGGTACGCAGGACGTGACTTTCGTCTGACCGACGTCCATGGCCACGTCGTAAAAGAACTACTTAGCTGACGCGGACACAAAGCGTGTCCATGGAGCCGATAGTGAGGCCTTGCAGATGCGGGCGGCTGCAATCAGGTAAGCAAGCTGCCTCACACCGCGTCAGCGGCCGGACAGACAAACCCGTCCCGGTATTCTCGAGTCAGCAAGGCATTGGCATCAGCCGAGTTGGTAAACGTCTCTTTCTTGGGGTTAAACTGAAGCTGCGGCCCCAGCGACAGAGAGTACTTCGCCAAGTCGACCCTGTTGCGATTGAGATGCTGTACGGTTCGCTCCAGCGTGGCGCCACTGTCGTCCAGGCTCTTCACCTTACCCAACGCTTCGCCTAACTGCTCAATCGACACCCGGTTGTCTTCGCCAAGGTAGTAAGAGATGTTGCCTAGATGGCTGACAGCCGCCGACAGGTGACCTTCCCAAGCGTCGGCGTTCAGTTGGTCCGCGTCGCGACTGATACAGGCGTCGATGAAGTTGCGGAAGTGATTGCCACCGCCACTAAATTTCTTGATGACGTTAAAATCCTTGTCGAACGCCGTACACTGAGTGTAGCTGGTCTGAGCCAGGTAGCCCTCGCTCCCATAAAAGACAACGCCGATCTTGTTGCCGCTGTCCTTGCCAAACAACCGGTTCAGCTCTTCGTCGTCCGACTTGGTGACATCCAAGCCACGCGTCTCAAACACGATGCACTTGTCTCCATAATCGTAGATCGAGACTTCCGTGTTGGCGGTGTCGCCGGCGTCCACATAGTCGTTGTCTTTACGCTCGGCTTGATAGCCAAGTCGACCGCCGTAACTGATGATCGAGCTTGGGTGTTCGTCGATTCCCAATCCCCAGCGGGCAATGTCCGTCTGGTGAGGCCCCTGGTTGCCTAAATCGCCGTTGCCATACAGCCGCTGCCAATGCCAGTCGTAGTGAAATCGCTGACGCGTAACGCGAGGATCGGAGAACTGTGCAGGGCCGCTCCAGAGGTCAAAGTTGACGTTCCCAGGAACATCATAGTCACCCAGCGGTCCGATGGACTTGCGGCGCTTGTAGCAAAGGCCGCGGGCCAATTTCACTTCGCCAATACCGCCCGCCGCGATGAACTTCACGGCTTGCTGAATAGCTGGGTTGGAACGACACTGTGTGCCGACCTGACACATACGGCCGTACTTTTTTGCCGCTGCCACCAGCGCCGAGCCTTCCGCTACGTTGTGGCAGATCGGCTTCTCAATGTAGGTATCTTTGCCAGCTTGCATCGCCCAGACGCCGCACAACGCATGCCAATGATTGGGCGTCGCCGTGCTGACCACGTCGATCGACTTCGAATCAAGAATCTGGCGCATGTCGGCGACCAACTCCGGCCGTCTTCCCTGCTTCCTCTCGATATAGCTGCAGCGATCGGCGCCTTTCTTGGCGTCGACGTCTACGATATAGCGGATCTCCGTTCGAGGGTCACCAAGCCATTCACCAATGTGAGTGCCGCCACGGCCTCCAGCGCCAATGACGGCCACGCCAATCGTGTCATTTGGGGCCGCATGGGAACTGCGTGATAGAGATAGGGTGGCTCCCGCAGCTAGCGAGGAATGAACAAAAGCACGCCGTGTAATGTGAGTCATCGGTAAAAATGTCCTTTTCGCAACCGCGAAGGTGGGTGAGGTGGGAGGCTCGCCAGAACTCGCCCGCACTATCGCCACAATGCCAGCCTTGATCGCGTCGGGCAGGGGCCTTGGTCGAGCTCGTCTTCGTCCTCCCTTTCAGGGATTTCTGTAGTATTTTAGCAGTCCGCTGACTAATTATTCTAACCGACTCCGCAAACAATGGTACTAGCGCAGAAAAAACCAGCCAAAATTAAACTGCCTGCCAGGAAACTAAACAACAAAGCGAAACGTCAAACAAAAAAGAACCCACGTTCAGCTAACTGTTCGCTGTGCCTAAATGAAGGAGTCGTGTCATGTTACTTCGTATCCTGGCCCCCACACCGCCAGGGGACGAGTAGTCACTAAGCGACCAGCAGCATGACTTGCTGCTGGATGGCCTCGCTCAGCGTCGGCCAACGCTCTTGTCAAGCAACTGCAGCTACGGGTCCGAGGGCTTGTTTACGAGCGCGCTTTCTCTGAAATTATCCCCTGTTTGTCTCCTCTTTCGCTGAAATTATCCCCAGTTTGTCCCCAACAGCGGATAGAATGTAGCTCTTTCCCCTGAAAACGACCACATGTTGGCAAATCGTCCAATGAATCCACGGCCAATCAGATATTGCAGTCTGCTGCTGGGACTCGTGGTCGCAACTACGAATGCACGCGCTGACGACCCGGTCGACGCTGCCTCGCGAATTGACACGATCATTCGGCTTGATCTGAATAAGCACGAACTACAACCGAATCCGCCGGTCAGCGATGTTCAATTCGTCCGGCGGGTCTATCTCGACGTGATCGGCCGTATTCCGACGGTTGAGGAACTCACCACGTTTCAGAATGACCGGAGTCCGGATCGGCGTGCTCGTTTGATTGACGCCCTGCTGGATTCTCCCGGCCACGAGTCTCACATGTTCAACTGGCTGGGAGACATGCTTCGTGTCAAGGATGACTACTACCGCATCGGTAAGACCTGGACATTTCACACGTGGCTGAAGACGCAGCTTCGGGAAAATCGGCCGTGGGATGAGATGGTTCACGACATGCTGACCGCAGAAGGCCGGCTGGGAGCGAATGGTGCCACCGCGTACCTCTTGCGCGATGCCAGTATGCCGCTGGACAGCCTTTCCAACACGCTGACGACTTTTCTCGGGGCCAACGTCTCCTGTGCACAGTGCCACGACCATCCCTTCGCCGAATGGACTCAGCGCGACTTTTACGAAATGGCATCGTTCTTTGGCTCAACGGCTTTTGAGCGAGTCGACACTCGTAAGCCGGCGATAAAGCTCCGCGATGAACGTTTTTCGAAAGCGAATCTCGTCACCCTGCTGCAGCCAAACATGGAACGAGTCGTCTTCGACAGCACTCGCGTGACAGTCTTCCCTGAGGACTACGCGTATGACGATGCCAAAGCTGGCGACCGCGTCAGCCCGCGATTTATCACGTGGGGTGATGAAAAGGAATCGCCGCTGACCGGCACGCGTCCACAGAGACTCCGAGAGCACTTCGCGGACTGGATGACCTCAACTGAAAACCCGCGTTTCGCCGCTGCAATTGCCAATCGGCTGTGGAAGAAGCTCTTTGGAGTTGCGGTCAAAGAGCCGGTCACAGATCTCGATGTCCTGGAAGACGCCACAAATCCGGAACTGCTGCGTTTCATCGCGCAGTTGATGAAGGACGGTGATTTCGACCTTCGAGAATTCCAGCGCGTCGTTCTGAATACCAGGACCTATCAGCAGCAGGTCAGCGTGACGCCGCCTGAGGGCGAGGACTTTCGATTCCCTGGCCCGTTGTTGCGACGCATGACGGCCGAGCAGACATGGGACTCCGTTGTTCTCCTCCTGCGAGGCCCGGAGATCGACCAATTAAAGACAGATCATGCTCCACGGATGCAACGTCTGGTCTTTCCATTCGAATTCACGCACGACAGGAAGGGAATCGAGAAAGATCGCGAGAAGATCTTCGAGTTTGCGATGACACTGATGCCGAACGGGGAACCCTCGAACGGTGACGGGGGACGCGGCCTGTTCCTCCGGCCACCCCTGGACAATCGCAGTAAACCGCAAAAGCGCGAACGCCGGCGAGGCGAACGGCCGGGTAAAGATGATTGGCTGCGGGCGTCTGAACTGCCACAACCAATGCCGCCAACGCACTTCCTGCGAATCGCCGGTCAGTCAGCTCGTGAAGTTGCCGATGATGGATCGACCGAAGGTGGCATCACCGAATCGCTGGTAACCATGAATGGCAAGGTGACTGAAGACCTGATGACAAGTTCGATGGTCATCGAAAATGCCATGCGAATGAAGACCAGAAACGAACAGATCACGTACCTCTACCTGACTTGCTTCGCTCGTGAACCAAACAAAGCGCAGGAACGACAGTGCCTCGTTGCACTGAACGGCGGACTCGACCTGGGCGATATCGTGTGGGCACTTGTGAACTCGCGCGAGTTCATCTTCATTCAGTAATACACCCGGGAATCCGACGCATCAGGTTCCCCTGAAAAGTCTCGACAGGAAACAATCACACCATCAATCGGATTCTCCCATGAATACGAAACAGCTTTTCAACTCGCTCACGCCTCCCACACGTCGACAATTCGCCGAACGCTGTGCCGCCAGCGTCTTCGGACTGAGCATCATCCCGGGCAGCGCACTTCTCGCCGACGAAAAGACGAACTCGCCGCGACCTGCCGCATTTGGCAAAGCGAAGAGCGTCATCTGGCTGATGCTGGCTGGCGGCTTGAGTCACATCGACTCGCTGGATCCGAAAAAGGGAAAATCGAAGGGGCCGGCGAAGGCAATTAGCACATCGGCCAACTTCCAGGTTACCGACTTCTTTCCAGGGTTCGCGAAGGTCGCAGATCGTGTCTGCGTGATTCGATCGATGGAAGCCAAAATCGGCGTCCATTCACCGGCACAGTACTTTATGCGAACCGCCTACGAACGGCGTGGCACGATTCTGCACCCCAGCCTCGGAGCCTGGGGATCTCATTACCTGGGCAAGAGCAGCAAGACGCTTCCTTCCAGCGTCTGCATTAATCGTCGCTCAGACCAGGGCAACGGCTTCTTTCCATCCAGTTTCGCACCGTTGGCCATTGGTGATCCCAGTAAAGGAATCAGCAACGTGACAACGATTGGCAGCAAATCGAAGGCCGGCAAGCGACTGGAATTACTGAACGGGATTGATGCCGACTTTCGCCGGAAGTTCAACGACAAAGGCGTCAATGCTTACAACGGATTCTACGATGACGCTCTGGCCCTGATGAAAAGTCGTGACCTTGAGGCCTTCGATCTGTCAGGCGAACCGGAAGAGTTACGAGCGGCCTACGGCCAGAACTCATTCGGCCAGGGTTGCCTGCTGGCGCGGCGACTGGTTTCTTCCGGAGTTCGCTTCGTTGAAGTCAAGCATGACGGCTGGGACCACCACAAAGCACTGGCCGACGAAATGGGCGACGTCGCGCCCGTCTTCGACGGGGCCTTCGCAACGCTCATCACCGACCTTGAACAGCGAGGGATGCTGGACTCGACACTGGTCGTCGTGGCGACGGAATTTGGTCGTAAACCCGACTTCGATGGTGGTGGCCGAAGTCATCACCCGATCTGCTTTTCAACCGTTCTCGCAGGTGGAGGCGCGAAGGCGGGTTTTGTCTACGGCAAGAGCGATGACCTTGGATACCGCGTTGAAGAAAATGCTGTCTCGATCGGAGCCTTTCACGCCAGCATCGCATTCGCAGCTGGTATGGAAATCGAAAAACCGGCCATGTCGCCTTCCGGTCGCCCCATGACCGTCGGTGACGGCGAAGAGCCTGTCCTGGAGTTGTTTGCATGAGCGATAGCTTTAATCAAAACATCGTATGCGTTGTCCTTAGTTCGTGCTGTTTTGCTCCGTCTGCGTACGTTCAAGGCAACAGCTAGGGCGAAAATAGCTCCGTCGTCGTAGGGGTTCTGAAGCCTGGCGAAAGTGGTCGTCCTTCACCTGAGGATCATGCTAGATAGCAAACCCGAGGGAATTAACGAAGAAAAACAACGGGAGCATCACAGTGACCATCTCTGAACACGTTATTCTATTCGTCCTCTTCATTGTTTTTCCTCCCGCCCTTACTTATTTTGCGCAGCCCGATCTATTCCTTGCCTGTCTCATTCTTTTCCCTGCCATTTATGTCGTTATGCATATCGGCATTTATTTCCAGGCGCGAAAAGGTGAAGAAATCGACGCGAAATGGAAAGAGGTGGCCGACCGCTTCCAGCTCCGTTTCAACTCGGAAAGCAGCAGTGAGCGGACCATCCACGGAGAATTGGATGGTTCACACTTCCGTATCCAAACCAGTTATGAACGTGGAGGTGGAGGTGACGGAAGCGGTTTTGATGTCACGACCTATCGAATCCAACCCAGGAACATTGACAATATCCTGACTGCAGGATCCCGAGACATCGACCATTACGCCGTTAACAAGAGGCTCGATAACGAATCCATCAGGGAGGTCCTCGGTCGGGTCAAGGAAACAGCTGGTTGCACCCTCCAATATCACGATGGCTGGGTTGTCTGGAGTGAACTTTATATCGCCAAGACGGAACAGCTCCTGACCCCGAGGGTCGAACAAATGTTTGCCATTACCGAGCTGCTCTTGGATCAGGGCAGTGCATCATGAATCGGCATTACCTAACGACACGATCACGCCCTAACGGACCAGCAGCATGATTTACTGCTGGCCCTCCTTGCTCAGCCGCTGCCAGCGTGCTTGCCAGGCAACTGCAACTGGAAGACCAGGGGCCCATAATACTGGTCGTACAGTCCCTCCCTGCCCTGGTAACACGCCTTCAGAACGCTAATGGGATACTTGTGTTGTGCGTGCGGAGAGCAGGCCTGTCCGGTAAAGAGGCTAGAACACTTCCTTGATCGGCGTCCCCTTGGCAGCCAGCAAGATGGGCCGCCCGTCCGGTGCACGTAATGGTTTTTTTAGGTGCAAACCAAGCTTGCGATAAACGGTAGCGGCGTAGTCATCGGGAGTATAGGGCCGTTCTGTCACGAAGGCACCCTGCCGATCAGAGGAGCCGATCACCTGCCCCCCGGGTACGCCGGCCCCGGCCATGACAATGCTATAAGCGCGGCTCCAGTGATCCCGTCCCTGGGCTTTATTGAGTTTAGGAGTTCTCCCAAATTCCGTTACGAAGCAGACGAGCGTGTCCTCTAGTAATCCGCGCTCATCCATGTCATTAATCAGGGCTGCAAATGCTTGATCGACGCTGCCCATCATCCACCAGGTCCCGATGCCATAGCGACCTCGGCCACCGCCACCTGCTCCAGGAAGATTGCATGTTCCGTTCGCGTAGATGAAGTCATGGTGGTCCCAGTTTAAATTCGTGCCGCCGGGCGTTTTTTTCGTGAGTGGCTCACGCACATCGATTGTGACAAAACGCACATCGCGTTCGATCAAACGGCGGCCTAGAAGATAACACTGCCCACGATGTCCGCGTCCGTAAGTATCGCGAAGCTTAGCGGGCTCTCGTTCCAGGTCGAATGCTGTCTTGGTTTTCGGGTTAAGTAAACCTTCTTTCGCTTGCTCGATCGCCTGCACCCAGCCGTCAGCCTGACTGCTATGCCCATTGGGAATCCCGACGTCCAGGTTTGTAAGTAAATCCAGTCGCTTGAGTAAACGCGACTCCCCAAGTGCCTTGTTTAAACCGAGGCCGGGCACTTTCCAGTTCGCTTGAGAAAGATCACGTCCGCCGGTCTTGAAAACCTGCGTGTCGAACTGCATGAAACCGCGTCTTGATTCTTTCGCTTGTTCAGAGTTCCCCGGAGCCATGATGTAAGGAGGCAGGTACCCGCAATTCGTACCGATTCGATGCGCCACCACCGAGCCGATATCCGGCATTTCAAGTGGCCCCCCCGGAACATGGCCAGAAAGCGTGTATTGCGTCCCCTTGGGATGTCCGTTCGTTACGCCACTTGTGTGGTACATCGAACGAATGACGCTTAATTTGTCAGCGACCTTTGAGGTGCGTGTCAGCAATTCCGTGAATTGCATTCCAGGAACGTTGGTCGAAATCGGCTTGTAGGGGCTAAGCTGCTGGGCAAGCGTGTCGGGCTTGGGGTCCCATGTGTCCGTGTGCGACATGCCGCCTTGTTCCAGGATAACCAGTATATTCTTGGCTCGTCCGGGACGGTCACGGTACTGGTCTTCTATCGCGGCCAGGGTGTCTGAATGGTTAAGCAGCGACAATCCACCAGCCACACCAATGCCGATAAAGTTGCGACGCGCTATAGAACAAGACCGGGCCATGAAGATTTCTCACACTTCTATCAATAAGGCTGCAGCTGGAATTGTTGCAATTATCGAAAGCAAAATCAAATATAACAAGCTCAATTATAATGTTCTCTATCGGCAGTTCCCAGGGAATCATGCACAGCCTGCCAAAACCTTGGCGGCGCCGCCCCCAGCGGGCGAAGAGGGCAGTCTGATTCAAGCGAGTAATTCACGAATTGGCTTACCGTTCGCGATCAATGGGATCGGACGGCCCAGGCGGTCATTAAACATCGTTTTTTCGCCGTTAATTCCAAGATGATGGTAGACCGTGGCAGCTACATCTTCCGGTGAAATGGGGCGACTGACGACATGTTCGCCGCGGGCGTTGGAACGACCAACCACCTGTCCCATCTGCATGCCCCCGCAACCGACCAGGACACTAAATGTGCGTCCCCAGTGATCTCGCCCTGCATACTTATTCATGCGTGGTGTGCGTCCGAACTCACCCATCGCAATAATCATCGTGTCATCATATAGTCCACGATTTTCCAGGTCAGTAACCAGGCCCGCTATCGCGTGATCCAGTGGTGGGATCAACAACTTCGAACCTGCTTCCGTTTGGTAGCGGTTCGCCGAACCGTGATGATCCCACGGCTCACAATTCACGGTCACGAATGTAACACCGCGTTCCACCAATCGACGAGCGACCAGGGCCGACTGGCCGAATGTATGCATTCCGTAGGACCGTCGCGTCACGTCGTCTTCAGTTTCGATATCAAACGCATCGCGTACTCGACGACTGGTCAGTAATTCGAAGGCCTTTTGGTGATGCTGATCCAAATCCGCCATCATTGGTTCCGCGGCCCGATTCCATTGATCCATCGTCCGTAACAGCCCCAGGCGATCTGCCAGTCGTGGCCTTGTTAAACCGGCCGGCAAGGCTAGATTACGAACGGCGAATCCATCGGATGCAGGATCCGAATTCACGATAAACGGATTGTAACCGCCGCCCAGGTAGGCGGAATAATGGAACAAGTTGTCCGTACCGCCGCGCAGGTGCGGCACGCCGACATAGGCGGGCATACCGGGATCAATAGCTCCGCGCACGGCAGCTGCAGCGGAGCCAATCGATGGATGACGTTGTCGCCGATTATCCGGCGCGTTGAAGGCCGGCCCCTCGAATCCCGTTAGCATCCAGTGGTTTCCCTTGGTGTGATCACCAGACCCGTGATTCACACTGCGTAGGATGGCGAGCTTGTCCATCATGCCAGCCAATCGCGGCATTAATTCGCCGAAATTGACGCCGGGCACATTAGTGGGCGTCGAACCGAATGGTCCCCGATACTCGTCTGGAGCTGTCGGCTTCGGATCCCATGTTTCCATGTGCCCCGGACCGCCACTCAACCAAAACAGGATCACAGAAGTCTTGCAACTGGAGGATGGTTTCGCGCCATGTGCCTGCATTTTCAGCATCTGGCTAAGGCCCAGGCCGCCCAGGCCCAGGACTCCCGCTTCTACAAATCCGCGCCGATTAAGTCCCGGACTCATCACTGACCAATGCTCCTGTTGTTTCGTTATTCTCCAGCAGTCGTGACAACTGCCTGCGCAGCTGACCCTCGATTGCTGAATGACTATTCTCGCATAGTGTGCGACACCTTTTCAAGCCGAAACTGGCGCCAACAGGGAAGCGAACAGCTACCGGACGTGGGGAATCTCCGGGCTTCCCTGGGAAACGTGCCAGCGCTCTTACCAGCCAGCGGCAGCTGGGTGAGTTGAGGGTGCAATCCATTGGGCTGAGTGCCTCATGGGGCAGCGTGTGAAGCCTCTCGCTGGAAGTGACCATGCCGGTACCCGGAGTGTTCCAAAACATTGAGTGGGCGTGTAGTTGACGGTTCCGTGTGTCACTTCTATATTCCAAGCTCGCTCGACGGAAAAAGAGTTTGAAGAGACTTTCTAGCTATATTTTGCGATGCTTTTGGAGAATCACATGCTTACCGACAATGAAATCAAAGAACTTGTAAGTGATTATGGCGCGCGTGTGAATGAAGGCAGGACGATCAAGCAAATTATTGCGGACAATGAACTTCCCAAGCTTACCGACGCCACGATATTGGATGGAAAAGTATCTGATTCTGTTTTTAGCGACAGCCTGAAAACAACGGACGGGATTCCTATTCGCCTAATGTTTCGTGGGAATCGAATTTCTACGCATGATGTCAACCGTGGCGCGATTCCGTTCAAGGACCAGGTGTTAGCCCAAAATCATGACCACATGCTCAATCTTGTGAAAGATACCCTGGGGTCATCACAATTTGCCGTTGAGGGATTGCTCCCCTCTTCAACCGTCATTCCCGCAGAAAACCTGAAATTGCTCATGGTTGAAAATGTACAGCGTATGTACATGGCTGAAAGTTCGACGTCCACTTCGTTGTTTCAACATTGGCTGAAAGCAAAAGAAGACGGACTGTCCGAATTTGAATATGCCGGACATGAAATTGAAGTCAATTCACTCAGCCCGAATGGCAAGCTCCCCTATCTCATGGACACTCCTTCCACCAAGGACAAGGTTGATCGAACCATCGATCCCTCCTATTTGATCGAAAATAAAGTTTGTACGGCTGGCCAGTACCAGCGTATTCGTAACGCATCGATCATGGCCTTTGGTATCGTGTCACAACATCTGCGTGAAAAAGGTATGGTGTTGGTCGACACCAAGACAGAGCACGGGGTCAACGCCGCGAACCAGATCGTTGCAGCGGATGAACTGTACACGATGGATTCGTCCCGCTTTTGGAAACTGACCGATGATGGCGCGGTGATGGAACGAGATGGAAAACCGGTTTCCTTCTCAAAGGAATTTGCCCGCGGCATGGTCAAGGATACCGACATGCAGTTTACCACAGAGCAAAGTAATGAAATCGCCGTTCGCTATATCGTTGGTTTGCAACACTTGACGGGTAAAGCCTTTGAGCCGGATCTGCGTCCACGTGACCAGCGCATCATCGAGTCGACCAACTTGATCCTGGAAGCTTTAACCTAGCCATCGTGAGGGTGCTGCCAAGACAAGATGACTCGACAGCAGGCTTACTTGCTAAGAAGTATTACCAGCCGTAGCGTGAGATAAACGCAGGCGGAAGTCGCTCAGCCTGGCTGTCGCCAGCCAG
>PVBE010839607.1_pt1 | contig 17219 bp, 15 predicted proteins | sample 1631181 | NCBI WGS metagenome assembly PVBE01 (sample SAMN08397723, study PRJNA350692) | Marine metagenome, whole genome shotgun sequencing project. | isolation source: water | place: Pacific Ocean | collected 2012-04 | reverse complement strand
AAAATAGTAAATAATTTAAATTAAAAATAGAGTTATAATTGACTCTTTTTTAATTTTATGATTAAATATAGCTACTTTTTTGTGAGATAAAATATATAAAAATATGGAGTATAATTTAAAAGTAGATAAAAGAGAAATTGGTTCTAATAGTAAATTAACTAAAATAAGAAAAGATATTAAAGTACCTGGTGTTATTTATGGTTATAAAAAACAAAGTTTATCTATTATTGTAGATTATAATCCTTTATTAAAAATATTAAGTACAGCTGGTACTAGTAATATTATTACTTTAAATTTAGATAAAAAAGATTATAAAGTAATAGTACGTGAATATCAACAAGATCCTGTAACTGATAAGATTATTCATGTAGATTTTATGATTGTTGATGATAAGTCTAAAATAATTACTACCTTACCTTTATTGTTTAAAGGCATCTCTTCAGCTGTTAAAGAAAAAGGTGCTAAATTAGATATTAGAAATGAAAATATTAAGGTAAAATGTTTACCTCAAGATTTACCAAGTGCTATTGTGGTAGATATTTCTGCTTTAAAAGAAATTGGTAAAGGATTAGTGATAAAAGATTTAGATATTAGTGATAAGATAGAGGTTTTAAATAATCTTAATGATCCTGTTGTAAATACCAGTGTTCCTAAGAAATTAGAGATTATTACTCCTAAAATTGAAGGTGAAGAAGGTGTTGAAGGTGAAGAAGGTGTTGAAGGTGAAGAAGGTGCTGAAGGCAAAGAAGGTGCTGAAGGTAAAGAAGGTGCTGAAGGCAAAGAAATTAAAGTTTAATAATAAATGTTTAAGATTAATAAAAAATATTTTTTAATAACTGTTATTTTTATAACAGTTATTTTTGTTTTTTTAATTTTATTTAATACTAAAAAAGAATTAACAATTGAAGATAAAATAGAGATAGAAAAAGAAGTAACTAAACATTTTTTAAATGGAAAAGAAGTAGAAGAAGATTATACTTTTTTTCCAATTGCTATTATGTTAGATAATGCTTATAATATTAGACCTCAAGAAGGATTAAAGAAAGCAGATATAGTATATGAAACTTTAGTAGAGGGTAATATAACTAGATTGTTAGTTATTTTTGATAGTAATATTAAAGTAGATAAAATAGGTCCTGTTAGATCAGCTCGTAATTATTTTATGGATTGGGCAGAAGAATATCAAGGTTTATATATGCATGTTGGAGGTAGTCCCCAATCTTTAAATATTATTGATACCTTCGATTTTATTAATATAGATCAAATAGGTAGTGATGAAATATATTTTTGGAGAGATAATAACTATATGATTCCTCATAATGTTTTTACTTCTTCTGCTAATTATTTAAGAGCTGGAGAATTAAAAGAAATAAATTTTTTAAATAATTTAAAATCTTGGAATTTTAAAGAAGGAGATGAAGGGGAAAATATTTATGATATTATAATTGATTTTTCTAACGATTATTATAAAGTAGAGTGGAAATATAATAATTCTTTAGAAAAATATCAACGTTGGCAAGGAGGGGATAAATTTATATATAATACTGGAGAACAAGTCAGAATTGATAATATTATTGTTCAAATAATAAATAGTTATTTTATTGATCAAGAAAGAAGAGGTATGGATAATAAAAAAGAGGGTTTAGTTTATATATTTAATAAATTAGGTAAACAAAAAGGAGTTTGGAAATATATTGATGGTCGAACTATATTTATTAATGAAGATGGAGAAGAATTACAATTAGTTCCAGGTAAAACATGGGTAGAAATTATTAATAAAGAAGAAAAACTTATTTATTAGTTATTTTTAATAGTCTAGTATTGTTACCTAAATCTTTTATATATTTTAATTTATTTGGAGGTATATTTTTTTTAATTTGTTGATTTAATTTATTTTTTTGTTCAGGATTTATTTCAAAAAGAATAATATATTCCTTTGCTAAATAAATTTTTAATTGTTTAATTAATTTTAAGTAATATTTTAAACCATATAAACCACCATCTAGTGCTTTTTGAGGTTCTTTGGTTATATTTGCTTCTTTTATTTTTGAAGGAGTAAGATAAGGTAAATTAGCTAAGATAATATTAAATTTTTGTTCAGGAACTTTAGTTAATAAATTAGATTTAATAAAATTAATATTTAATTTATTTTTTCTGGTATTAGTTTTAGCTATTTTTAAAGATTTATTATTTATATCTACTCCTAAAGCTTTATATTTTTTTAAATGTTTAGTTAAGGATATTATTAAACAACCACTACCTGTACCAACATCTATTATACTAATATCTTTTATTTTATTATTTTTAATATATTTTAAAGCCTCATCTATTAATAATTCACTATCTGGTCTAGGTATTAGAGTATTTTTATTTACCAAAAACTTTAAACCATAAAATTCTTTATATTTTTTTAAATAACTAAAAGGTATATTATTCAATCTTTTATTTATTAATTTGTTAAAAGTTTTAATACTAGATAATTTTAAATCTTTATTTATATTTTTATAAATATAGTCTACTTTTTTTTTAATAGTTAAAGCCAAAATACTATCTATTTCATTATTAGATAGTATTTTTTTAGCGTATGTTTTTATTAATAATTTTTTAATTTTCATCAGTTAATTTTTTTAAATGTTGTTGTAAAGTTTCTATGATAGATGAAAGATCTCCACTTAATATTTTATCTATATTATGCCAAGATAAATTAATTCTGTGGTCAGTAATTCTATCTTGAGGAAAGTTATAAGTTCTTATTTTTTCACTTCTATTACCTGTACCTATTTGATTTTTTCTTTGTATAGATTCTTGAACTTTTTTTTCTTTTTCTATTTTATCTAATATTCTAGATCTTAAAATTTTCATTGCTTTTAATTTATTTTGAGTTTGAGATTTTTCATCTTGGCAAGAAACAACTGTTTTAGTTGGTAAATGAGTAACACGAATTGCAGAGTAAGTTGTATTCACTGATTGTCCTCCATGTCCAGAAGCACAAAATGTATCTATACGTAAATCCTGTTTGTCTATTTTTAAATCAATTTCTTCTGCTTCTGGTATAACCGCTACAGTTGCAGTAGAAGTATGAATTCTTCCAGATTTTTCTGTTTCTGGTACTCTTTGTACTCTATGGGTGCCACTTTCAAATTTAAAATATCGATAAACATTAACCCCTTTTATTTCTATGATTATTTCTTTAAAACCACCTATTTCTGTTCTATTATTAGATAGTATATTTGTTTTAAAGTTTAAACTTTCAGCGAATCTAATATACATTCTATATAATTCAGCAACAAATAAAGCAGATTCATTTCCTCCTGTTCCAGCTCTTATTTCTAAAATTATATTTTTTTTATTATTAGGATCCTGAGGATGAATTAATTCTTCTAATATCTTTTCATCTGTTTTTAATTTATTTTGAATAGTATTTATTTCTTCTTGAGTTAAAATTATCATTTCTTCATCTTTTTCTTCTTTTATGGTATTTTTTAAATTTATTATATCTTCTTCATTTTTTATTATTTTTTCTGCTAAGTTTAATATTTCTTCAATTTCATTATATCTTTTACCTAAAGAAGACATTTTTTTAGCATTACTAATTATTTCTAGATTTTGCATTTCGTTTTCTAGATCTTTCTTTTCTTCTTTAATTTTAGTTAAATTAATTTTCATATTTTAGTAATTAAAAAACTTCTTATCTTAATAATAAGAGTTTTTATAGAAAAAGTATAGTTATTTTTTACTATTAGCTTCAATTTCAGCTTTAATTTTAGCTCTTTCTTTAGCTAATTTTCTTTGACTAGCCCTTCTTTTTTTATCAGCCTTACCTTTTCTTATTTTACTTTCTTGAGTTTGTAATTTTTTAATTTTTTTAAATCTATCTACACGACCAGCTATATCAATTAATTTTTCTTTACCAGTATAAAAGGGATGACAATTACTACAAATTTCAACTTTAATTTCTTTTTTAGTTGATCCTGTTGTAAAAGTATGTCCACAAACACATTTAACTTTAGCTTCAGAATAGTATTTAGGATGAATCTTTTTTTGCATATTTTATTACTTAAAAGTGTTAGTAAGGTAACATTTATATTATTATTTGTCAATAATAATTAAATAATAGTTGACATAGTATATATTTTATGTTAAATTGTTATCTGTTTATTATTAATTATAAGTATTTTATTGATAAATAATTTGCCTTGTTCTCTTATAAATAGGGAATTTAAATTATTTAAATAAAATATGGGTCAGAAAGGTAAAAAATATGGAAATTCCAAGTGTTAAGGAATTATTTAAACAAGGTGTTCATTTTGGACACAAAGCATCTAAGAGGCATCCTAAAGCTTCTTCTTTTATTTATACTAAGTATAATGACATCCATATTATTGATTTAGAAAAAACGGTAGCTAAGTTAAAAGAAGCTATTACTTTTATACAAAGTATAATTAAAAAAAATGGACAAATAGTATTTATTGGTTCTAAAAGACAAGCTAAAGATATTGTAAAAACATCTGCTTTAGGTTGTGATATGCCTTATATTGTTGGTAGATGGATAGGTGGAACATTTACTAATTTTATTAATATACGTAAATTAGTAAATAAATTAGAAAAATTAGAAAAAGAGAAAGAAGATGGCTCTTGGGAAGTATATACTAAAAAAGAAAGAGTAGGTTTTAATAAAGAATTAAATAAATTACAAGATACAGTAGGAGGTATAAAGAAAATGAAAAAATTACCTCAAGCTATTTTTGTGATAGATATTAGTAAAGAAAGAACAGCTATCAGAGAAGCTCATAAAATGAATATACCCATTATAGCTTTAGCAGATACTAACGTTAATCCTGAATTAGTAGATTATCATATTCCAGCTAATGATGATGCTATTAAATCTATTAAATTAATTACTAATTTAATAGCAGAATCTATAAATAGTATTCAAAAATAATTAAATAAAAATAAATATGTCTAACTTAGAAATTATTAAAGAAATCAGAAATATTACAGGGGCAGGAATAGTTAGTGTTAAGAAAGCTTTAGTAGAAGCTCAAAATAATAAAGAAAAGGCTATTGAAATTTTACGTAAAACAGGTTCTAAGATAGCTGCTAAAAAGTTAGAAAGAAGTACCAAAGAGGGGGTTATTAGTTATGCTGTAGAAGGTAATAAAATAGCAGTAGTAGCTTTGAATTGTGAAACAGATTTTGTAGCTCGTAATGAAGATTTTAAGATAGCAGTTAAAAATTTAGCTCAAGAATTATTACAAAAAAATGAAAAAGAATTTAAAATATTTGCTGATAATAAAATTAAAAATGAATTAATAGTTAAGATTGGAGAAAACCTTCAATTAGGTGATTTTACCATTTTAGAGGGACATACTATAGGTATTTATTTACATTCTAATAATAAATTAGCTTCTGTTGTTATTTTAGAAGGTGGTAATAAAGAATTAGCTAAAGATATAGCTATGCATGCTACAGCTTTGGGTCCGCAGTATTTGGCTTCGGAGGATATTCCTAGTGAAGTAATTAAGAAAGAAAAAGAAATATATAGAGAACAATTAAAGAAAGAAGGTAAGGGAGATGATATTATAGAAAAGATTTTAGATGGTAAAGTTATTAAATTTTATAAAGAAGTTTGTTTATTAAAACAAAATTTTGTTAAAGATGAACAGAAGACTATCGCAGAATTATTAGCAGAACAGAAAGCTCAGATTAAAGAATATAAATATTTTTCTTTGTAGAAAAAATAGTCCTTTTAAAAGGACTATTTTTTTGCTATAATGGAGTGGTAGAAATAAGTGAAGGAGCCGGTGTTGAATTAAATAAAGTAGATAATAATATATTAGAAGTTGTATGGAAAGATAGATAATGTATAGATTTTTTATGTTTAGAAGAATTACCATTGGTATGTATTAGAATTAGTAATTAATGTTAATATAAAAATATGAAAAAAATAAGAGTAGCTATTAATGGCTTTGGTAGAATAGGGAGAGCAGCTTTTAAAATACTTTTAGAAAATAAGAAATATGAAGTAGTAGGTATTAATGATTTAGCACCAGCGGAAAGTTTAGCTTATTTGTTAAAATATGATACAGTTTATGGTCTTTATCCTAAGAAGGTAAGTAGTAAGGGTTATGACATTATTATTAATAATAAGAAGTATCATATTATTTCTAAATCTAAACCAGTTAATTTACCTTGGAAAAGATTAAAAGTAGATGTTGTTTTAGAATGTACTGGTCTTTTTACTAAAAATGGTGCTGCTAAAGCTCATTTAAAAGCTGGTGCTAAAAAAGTTATTATCTCCGCCCCAGTGAAAGGAGGGGGTAATATTGATACTTTTCTTTTAGGAGTTAATGAAGATAAATATGAGAAACAAAAAGTTATTTCTAATGCTTCTTGTACTACTAATTGTATTGCTCCGATAGCTCAAGTAATGGTTAGTAATTTTGGAATAGAAAAGGCTATGATGACAACCATTCATTCTTATACTGCTGGGCAAAAGTTAGTAGATGCTCCACATAAAGATACTAGAAGAGGTAGAACGGCAGGACAAAATATTATTCCTACTACTACAGGTGCAGCTTTAGCCACCAGTCAAGTTATTCCAGAATTAGTAGGATTATTTGATGGTTTATCAATTAGAGTACCTACACCTATAGTTTCTTTAGCAGATTTTACATTTCTTTTAAGTAAAAATGTTAATATAGATAGTGTAAATAAAGCTTTAGTGAAATCTAGTAAAACCAATTTAAAAGATATTCTAGGTGTAACCACTAAACATCTAGTTTCTACTGACTTCATTGGAGACCCTAGATCTTCTATTGTAGATTTATCATTAACCAAAGTAGTGGGAGGTAATTTAGTTAAGATTATAGCTTGGTATGATAATGAATGGGGCTATGCTAATACTTTAGTAGCTATGGTTAATAAAATTATTTAAAATAAGTTTTATTGACAAAATAATAATTTTATGGTAATTAAATAATAGATCTTTAAAATAAAAAAAAGGAGAAAAACATGGGTGTTAAAACAAGACGTATTTTCGTTATGATTGCTATTACAATCATTTCTTTATTTTGGATTAAAGGAAATGGATCAGCATTATTATTAAAAGAATTATTTTCTGGTAATATATTAGCAAAATTAAGTATATTTTTTTTGTCATTATGGATAGTAATTTGGTTAATAGTTCACATATTCACTATTATATCTGATAGTAAGCTTCAGCCATTTTTATTTATTGCTTGTCTTTTATTCTGGTTAGGTATGTTATTTCTTTTTCCATCTGTAAGAAATATTCTTAATAATAATATTAATTTACAGATATTTTGGTGGTCAATTATTTTTTTTGATGGGCTATGGATATTTTTAGATATTATCCAAACAATAAAAGAAATAGAATTACCAAATTTGGGAAGTCCAGATAGTTAAATATTATTGGCTAAAAAAGAAAATAAAAAAGTAATGTTTTAATCATAAAATCCCTCGAATCATTGGCTCCTCGTAAAGGAAGCTGTTGTTTATTTGCTTTTAGCATTAATACAACACAATGATTTTCGAGGGGTTTTTGTTTTCCTTTTATTACTTTTATGTTAAAATGGGGGAAGTAATAAGGCTTATGAAAATATATTTAACTAATAGTTTAACTAAAAATAAAGAAGAATTTAAAAGTATTAAGAAAAAGAAAGTAGGTTTATATACTTGTGGACCTACTGTTTATGATTATGCTCATTTAGGAAATTTAATGTCTTATATTATTTGGGATATTTTAAAAAGATTCTTAATCTCTCAAGGATATCAAGTAAAACATATTATGAATATTACAGATGTTGGCCATTTAGTATCTGATGCTGATGAAGGAGAAGATAAGATGGAAAAGGGTAGTCGGAAATTAAAGAAAACTGCTTGGGAAATTGCTGATTATTTTATTAAAATCTTTAAAGAAAATTTAAAAGAATTAAATATTATAAAACCTGAGAAGTTTATTAGAGCAACAAAGACAATTAAAGAACAAATAGCTTTTCTTAAGATTTTAGAAAAAAAGGGTTATTTATATAAAATAAGTGATGGTTTATATTTTGATACTTCTTTAATAGATAATTATGGTCTTTTAGCTAATTTAAATAAAGTAGCATTAAAAGAAGGAGCAAGAGTAGAGAAGAATAAAGAAAAAAAGAAGAAAACTGATTTTGCTGTTTGGAAATTTTCTAAGCAGAAGAAGAAAAGAGATATGGAATGGTCATCTCCTTGGGGAAAGGGATTTCCTGGTTGGCATTTAGAATGCTCTGTCATGAGTAGAATGGCTTTAGGAGATACTTTTGATATACATACAGGAGGTATTGAACATTCAACTATTCATCATGTTAATGAAATGGCTCAAAGTGAAGCTGTGACAGGTAAAAGACAAGCTAATTACTGGTTACATAATAATCATCTTAAGTTTAATAATAGTAAAATATCTAAATCTAAAGGGGGCTTTCTTTCTTTAGCTGATTTAAAGAAAAAAGGATATCAAGCTCATGATTTTAGATTTTTAGTTTTACAAACACATTATAGAAAATCTTTGAACTTTACTTGGCAATCTTTACAAGCAGCAAAAAATGGTTTAAATAATATTATTAAGGAAATAGCCTTTTATGAAGAACCTTTAATAGGTTGTGCAGAATTAGAAGAAGAATTTTATCAAGCTTTAGGAGATGATTTAAACACTTCTCAAGGTTTAGCTGTTTTAATTAAAATAATAGAATCTGATTATCCTGATTCAGCTAAATTAGAAAGTATTTTTAAAATAGATGAAGTTTTAGGTTTAGGTTTAAAAGAATTAAGAAAAGAATCTTTAAATATTTCTCTTGTTGCAAAAAAGATATTAAGAAAGAGAAAGAAAGCACGTGCTAATCAAGACTGGTCTCAGGCTGATCAATTAAGAAAAGAATTAAAAGTTTTACAAATTGAAGTAAGAGACACTAAAGAAGGTCAAGAAGCAAGAAGGATAAATTAGATTTAGTATTTATTAAATAATTTATCTTCTAGAGAGACTAGAAAAAACTTTTATCTAGTCTTTTTTTATGGTAAAATATAACTATTGATTATTATGATTAAAATAAATAAATAATAAATTCTGAGCTTGAGAAGCTTAGATTAGAAAATAGAAAAAAATGAATTTAGAAGGTCTTTTATTAATATTTATTGCTTTACTTATTTTGTTTTTAGGTATTTTAATGTTTTTAAAAGATAAAAAATCATTAATTAATATTTGGTATAGTTGTTTAATGTTTTTTGGGTCTTTATGGCTTTTTAGTTTATTTATAATTAATTATACAAATAATCCGGAAATAGTTATATTTTATTCTCGTTTATTTTATTTTGCGGTTTTAAGTACAGTGTATTCTTTTTTTAATTTTGCTTTTTATTTTTCTGAGCCAAATATTAATTATAATATTAAATATAAAATATTAACGGTTATTCCTTTTTTATGCATGACTTATTTAATATTTTGGACAGATTTTTTAATAGTTTCTGTAGAAAATATAGAAGGAAGACAAAATATTATTTTAGGTTCGGCGGCTAATTATTTTCTTTTATTTGTTCTAGTTTATACTATGGCCGCTATTATTATCTGGCTTTTTAGATATCAAGAATCTTCTAAAATAGATCAAGTAAAGTTAAAGTATATTTTAATTGTTTCAGCTTTTTCTTTTTTAATTGCTTTCTTTTTTAATTTATTTTTACCAGTATTTACTTGGCAATATATTTGGTTAGCTCCTTTAGCTATTATTATTATGGCTATTTTAATTTTTTATACTTTAGCTAAGTTTAAATTATTAAATATTCGTTTAATAATTATGAAGACTATTTTTGAAGGTCTTTTAATATTATTCATTATTATTTTTTTTACTTCCTCAATATTATTAACAGGATACTTTTTTCAAGATTATGCAGAAGTAATTAGAGTCTTTGTTTATTTTATAGATGCTTTAATAATTATTATATTTTTAGATCCTTTAAAAAGAATTTGGCGAAAAAGTACAGATTTTATTTTTTATAAAATAAAAATAAAAATAAATTATCCAGAAGTATTGAAAAATTTTAATTTAATAATGTCTCGAGAAATAGAATTAAATAATTTAGGAAAAAACTTAGTTAATTTTTTAAAGAAAGAATTAGAAATTAATAAAGTTTCTTTATTAATTTTGAATTTTAAAAATAATAATATTATTTCCGCCCCTCAGAAAAAAGTTAAATTTAATTTAACTAAGGAAATTACTAATTATTGTCAAGATCATCAGGAGATTATAATAAGAGATCAATTAAAAAAAGAAGGAGAAGAATTTAAAAAACATTTAAAATTAAATAATATTTTAAAAGAATTAGAGCAAAAGAAAATAGATTTATTAATCCCTATTATAGATAATAATAATTTAATTGCTCTTCTTTTCTTAACAGAAAAATCATCAGGAGATATATATAATGATGAAGATATTGATTTATTTAAAGAATTAAGACCTTCTATAGCAGCAGCAATTGTTAAGTCTAATTTATATGAAAAAGTTAAAGAATTAAATAAAGAATTACAAGATAAAGTAGTAGATAAAACTAAAGATTTAAAAGATCTTAATGATACTTTAGAAGAAAGAAATAATTTTTTAATAACTATTCAGTCAGTTATTAATACTATTAGTCAAACTTTTAATTTAAGAGAAGCGACACAAATGATAGCTGATAGTATTTATTCTCAATTAGGATATGTCGGAGGTATTTTAAGTTTTGTTAATGAAGAACAGAAAATATTAAGGGTAAGAGCTTTAACAGAGAATAAAAAAACTAAAAATATTATTAAAATGTTAAAGAAAAATCCCGAAAGTTTTTTTGCGCAATTAAAAAAAGGTTATAATTTAGGAACCAAAACTGTTTTAGATAGTGAAATAACTTTTTCAGATAAAATGTCTGCTTATTTTTCTCCTCCTCTGAAAAAAGAATTAATTAATAATATGCAAAGAGATTTAGAAGTAAAAACTATTATTGGTGTTCCTATATTTTCTAAAGGAAAAAGTATTGGTTTAATTCATTTTTTATTTAAAGAAGAAAGAAAAGATATTTCTCCTTTAGATATGGAAACTATGACTACTTTAGCAGATCAGGTTAGTATTATTTCTCGTAATTTAAAATTATATGAAAATCTTCAAAAGATAAATAAAAAATTACAAGAAGCTAATATTCATTTAAGACATTTAGATAAAGCTAAATCAGAGTTTCTTTCTATAGCTTCTCATCAATTACGTACCCCTATTTCATCTTTAAAAGGTTATCTTTCTATGATTTTAGATGGAGATTATGGAAAAATACCAATCAAGATTAAAAGAATATTAAATGGTTTATTTGAAAGTTCAGCCCGTTTATCACGGACTATTAATATTTTTTTAGATGTTTCTCGTATTGAAGATGGTAAATTTCATTTAGCTAAAAAATCAACCAATATAGACTCTTTAATTATTAGTGTTTTAGAAGAATTAAAAAATGAAGCTCAACAAAAAGGTTTACAATTAAAGTATCAGAAATCTTGTCAAAAAAAAGATCTTTTTTCTTTAATTGATTCTGCTAAAATAAGAGAAGTTATTTTAAATTTAATAGACAATGCCCTTAAATATACTAAAAAAGGAACAGTACTCATTAATCTTATTTGTCAGAAAAAAAATTTAAAATTTAGTGTTCAGGATAAAGGCATTGGTATTGTGGCTGAAGATTTACCTTTATTATTTAAAAAGTTTGTCCGAGGAAAAGGCGCTTCTAATATTTATACCGGAGGTTCTGGTTTAGGATTATTTGTCGCTCAAAAAATTATTGAAGATCATCAAGGTCGTATTTGGGTGGAGAGTAAAGGAAAAAATAAAGGAAGTACTTTTAGTTTTTCTTTACCAATTTATAAAAAAGTTAAATAATAATATATATGAAAACAGTTAATGCTTTAATTTTTCTCATTTTATCTTTTTTTATTGTTGTTATTATTTTTACCTTTTTAAAGAAAAATAATTTTTTTGAACCAGTTAATGTAGGACAAAGTATAGATTGTTATTCTGAAAAAATAGAAGATTCCGTTTTAAATTTATCAGCAAAATTAAAATATATTGATGCTTTTATCAGTTTTAATAATATACCTTTAGATGATAATATTTCTAATAGTTTAGGAGAATTAAATATAGAATTAGATAAGAGAACTATTATTTTTGATTATATTTGGTCTAAAATACCTTTAAGTAGTTTATGTGATCTAGTAGAATTAGAAGAAGTTAAGTCTGTCTTTACTCTTCATAATAAATAATATGAATTTAAAGAGTTTACAAGATATAAAGAATTTAAAAGGACAAAGAGTTCTTTTACGTTTAGATTTAAATATTTATTTAAAAAATAAAAAAGTAGTGAAAGAAAGTATTTGGAGATTAACTAAAGTTTTACCAACCCTTAAATATTTAAGTAAGAAAAAAGCGAAAGTAATTATTATTGCTCATTTAGGTCGTCCGCAGGGCAGAGATTATAATTTATCTCTTTTACCGATAGCTAAATATCTGGGGAAGTTAATGAAAAAAGAAATAGAATTTTGGTCTGCTGATTTTCAGGAATATTATGAAGATAGTTTAGCTTTAACTGAAGGGCAAATAGTAATGCTTGAAAATATTCGTTTTTATGAAAGAGAGACTATTAATTGTCAGAGATTAGCTAAAGCCTTAAGTAAATTAGGTGATTTATATATTAATGATGCTTTTGCTGTCATTCATCGTCAGCATTCTTCTCTTTTAGCTATTACAAAATATTTACCAAGTTATGCTGGTTTTTTAATAAAAGAAGAAGTAAAGATCTTAGAAAAAGTAATGAAGAAAAAGAAAGGATTAATAGCTATATTGGGAGGAGCCAAAGTTAAAACTAAAATTAAATTATTAAAGAGATTTATTAAAATTTCTGATAAAATATTATTAGGAGGTGTTTTAGCTAATACTTTTTTAAAAGCGCAGGGCTATAATATGGGTCTTAGTATTATTGAAAAAGATAGTCTTAATTTAGCGAAGAAATTAATTAATAAAAAAATAGTTTTACCTTTAGATTTTTCTGTTGCTTCTAGCCTGAAGAGTAAAAAATATAAAGTAGTAATGAGAGATTATATTCCTTCTCAGGGTTCAGCTTTAGATATTGGTCCTCAAACAGTAAAAGAATATAGTATAATATTAAAGTCAGCCAGCTTAATTATTTGGAATGGTCCTTTAGGTTATTTTGAAAATATTAATTTTAGAAAAGGTTCTAAAAATTTAGCGCAAGAAATAATAAAACTTAAAAAGAAAATTATTATTGGTGGTGGCGAAACAGTTTATTTACTTACTAAACATAAATTAAGAGATAAATTTTATTTTGTTTCCACAGGAGGTGGAGCAATGTTAGCTTTTTTAGAAGGTTCTTCTTTACCTGTTTTAGAAAAATTAAAAAAATATGCCTGATAAAATAAAAAAAATAAAAGCTTTAGAAATATTAGATTCAAGAGGTAATCCTACTTTACAAGTTACTGTAGAGTTAGCTAATGGTTTAAAAGGTTTAGCTAAAGTACCTTCCGGAGCTTCAAGAGGAAGTTTCGAAGCTTTTGAATTAAGAGATAAAGATCAAAGCAGATATCAAGGTTTAGGGGTCTTAAAAGCTGTAGAGAATATAAATAATATTATTTCTCAAGAATTAGAAGGATTAAGAGTAGGAGAACAAAGAGAAATAGATAACTTATTAATTAAATTAGATGGTACAAAAAATAAAAGTAAATTAGGTGCTAATGCTATTTTAGGTGTTTCTTTAGCTTTAGCTGTCACAGCTGCTAAATCAGTTTCTTTACCATTATATAAGTATTTAAGGAATATTTATAATCCTCATCTTAAAGAATTTAAATTACCAAGGCCTGTAGTTAATCTTATTAACGGTGGTGTGCATGCTAGTACTAATATTAATATTCAAGAGTTTTGGATTATACCAATAAAAGCTCAGGTCTTTTCTCAGCAGTTAAGACAAGCTAGTGAAGTATTTCATGCTTTAGGTTCTCTTTTAGAAGCCACAGGATATGATACTGATTTAGGTAATGAAGGTGGCTATGCTCCTCAGGTTAAGTCTCATCGAGAAGTTTTTAATTTTATAAGACAAGCTATTGAAAATAGTAATTATAGTTTAGAAGATATTGTATTTGGTATAGATGTGGGAGCTAATGAATTATATAAGACAGATACTAATACTTATCAGTTTAGTTTAGAAAAACATAGTTTTAATTCTCTAGAATTAATTAATTATTATTTAGATTTAATAGCTGATTATCCTTTACAATTTATAGAAGATCCTTTTGCTGAAGATGATTGGGATGCTTGGCAAAAATTTAGTAAAAATAGTATTATTAAAGATAATAATATTAAATTAATAGGCGATGATTTATTTGTTACTAATATTACTAGATTTAAGAAAGGTTTAGATTTAGGAGTAGCTAATACTATTTTAATTAAACCTAATCAAATAGGTACTTTAACAGAAACTTTTGCGACTCTCAAATTAGCTCAAGATCATGATTATAAGATTATAATATCTCATCGTAGTGGAGAAACCACTGATACCTTTATTGCTGATTTAGCTGTTGCTGTGCAAGCTGATTATATTAAAACAGGTTCTACTGCTCGAGGAGAAAGAATAGCAAAATATAATCGTTTATTAAATATTGAAGCAGAATTATGAAGAATAATAAAAAGAAAAGACCAGTTTTATTAATAATCTTAGATGGTTGGGGTTTAAGTAATAAGATTAATGGTAATGCTATTACTTTAGCTGCTACTCCTTATTTTGATTCTTTTTTAGAGAATTATGCGTATAGTACATTAAATGCTTCGGGTCAATATGTTGGCTTACCTAAAGGGCAGGCTGGTAATTCTGAAGCTGGACATATGAATATTTCTGCTGGTTTTGTTGTGGAACAAGATGCTTCTATTATAAATAGAAGTATTGATCAGGGTACTTTTTTTAAGAATCAAGTTTTTATAGAAGCTAGTAAACATGTTATTAAATATAAATCAGATATTCATTTAATAGGTTTACTTTCTGAAAATAGTAGTCCTCATGCTAGTAAAGAACATATTAAAGCTTTAGTTAACTTATTTTTAAGGCAAACAAAACAAAAGATTTATTTACATTTTTTTACTGATGGTCGAGATAGTTCAGTTTTTTCTGCTTTAAAAGTATTACCTAGTATTTTAAATAATTTTGATAAAAAAAGAGTTAAATTAGCTAGTATTATTGGTCGTTTTTATGCTATGGATAGAAAGAATTCTTGGTCGAGAACTAAATTAGCTTATGAAGCTTTAGTTTTAGGGAAAAGCATTACAGCTCGGAATGGTTTAGAAGCTATTAACCAGGCTTATAATAGAGGAGAAAGTGATGAATTTATTCTGCCAACTGTAATTACTCATCAAGGTAAACCTTTAGGAACTATTAATGATAATGATGCTGTTATTTTCTTTAACTTACGTTCAGATAGAGCGCGACAATTAACAAAAGCTTTAGTACAAAAGAATTTTAACAAAAGAAATCCTAATTCTTTTAAAAGAATTAGAAAAATTAAAAATTTATTTTTTGTTGCTTTAACAGATTTTGGTCGAGATTTAGATAATGTTTTAACAGCTTTTCCTAGTATAGATATTCCCCATACTTTAGTAGATGTTTTGAGTGATCGTCGACAATTATATATAGCAGAGAGAGAAAAATATGCTCATGTTACTTATTTTTTTAATGGTGGTTATGATCGAGCTACTCGAGGGGAAAAAAGATTATTTTTACCCTCTCCAGATGTAGTTTCTTATAATTTAGCACCAACGATGAACTTACCTTTATTAACAACTAAAGTAATTAATTTTATTAAAAATGATCAATATGATTTTATAACCCTTAATGTAGCTAATCCTGATATGGTTGGTCATTCTGGCGATTTAGAAGCTAGTATTAAAGCTGTTGAAGAAGTTGATAAATGTCTGGGGGCTTTAGTAAAAGTTATTAATAAGAAAAAAGGTTTTACTATTATTACTGCTGATCATGGTAATATAGAAGAAATGATAGATCATGAAACAGGAGAAATTCGTACAATGCATACTACTAATTTAGTACCCTTTATAATAGTAGATAAGTATCAGAAGTATAAGTTAAAAAAGAAAGGTAAATTAGCTAATATTGCGCCTACTATTTTAGAAATTTTAAAAATAAATAAACCAAAATCAATGAAAGCTAAATCCTTAATTATTAAATAAATGCCAATACCTAAACCAGTAGTTTTGATAGTTTTAGATGGCTTTGGGATAGCTCCTTCTTCCAGAGCTAATGCTATTTCTTTAGCTAAAACACCTAATTTTGATAAATATGCTTCGCATTATCCTATTATGCCCTTAGCTGCTTCTGGAGAGGCAGTAGGATTGTCCTGGGGAGAAGTGGGTAATTCAGAAGTAGGTCATTTAGCCTTAGGTTCGGGTTTAATAAATTATCAGGATTTACCACGTATTACAAAATCTATTAATGAAAAATCTTTTTTTAAAAATAAAATATTTCTGAAAGCTTGTCACCATGTTAATATTAATAATAGTGATTTGCATTTAATAGGTTTAGTAAGTTCAGGAGGAATACATAGTTTTAATGAACATCTCTATGCTTTAGTAGAATTAGCACAAAAAGAAAAAGTAAAAAGAGTTTTTATTCATGCTTTTTTAGATGGCCGTGATGTCCCTTATAATAGTGGTTTAAATTTTATTACTAAATTAGAAGCTAAGTTAAAAGATATTGGTTTAGGAGAAATAGCTAGTATTACGGGTCGTTTTTATGCTATGGATAGGGATAATAATTGGGAGAGAATAGAGAAAACTTATCAAGCTTTAGTACAAGGAAAATCTTCTAATACTTTTTTTCGTTCTTTACAAGCTATTAAAGAATCCTATAAAAAAGAAATTTGGGATGAAGAATTTATCCCAACAGTAATTACTAATAAAGAAGGGCAAGCAAAAGGAGTAATTAAGGATAAAGATGCAGTTATCTTTTTTAACTTCCGATCTGATAGAGCGCGACAATTAACAAAAGCTTTAATTATTCCTGGTTTTGAAAAATTCCCGAGACCATATTTTAAAAACTTATTTATGGCAACCATGACAGAATACGAAAAAGATTTACCAGTAGAAGTAGCTTTT
>PVBE012053240.1_pt1 | contig 17222 bp, 18 predicted proteins | sample 1631181 | NCBI WGS metagenome assembly PVBE01 (sample SAMN08397723, study PRJNA350692) | Marine metagenome, whole genome shotgun sequencing project. | isolation source: water | place: Pacific Ocean | collected 2012-04 | reverse complement strand
TATATCGTTAGTTCACATATTCATATAGCCGTTTTACAATGTGCCTGTTGTTTTTTCAGAGGAATATACTATTTTTGAGCCCATTAAAAATGTATGTTTGCAGATTAGGGTACAACAAAAATGCAGAAAAGTTGTAACTATTGTTGTAACTAATACTAAAATTAATCAATATTCATGTTTTTGATTATTAATGTGTTAGTCAATTACATAATTCAATTGCACCCATAGTTGTAACCATAATTATTTTTGATTTAAAACATGTTATCTTATTGATTATTAATGTTATAATTCATATTAATTGAACAAAAGAAGATTATATATCGAGACATACGGCTGCCAGATGAATGTTGCTGATTCAGGTATTGTTGCTTCAATATTGAAAGACAATAATTATGAATTATGCAAAACAGCTGAAGAATCAGATTTAATCCTAATAAACACATGCTCTGTAAGAGACAATGCTGAACAAAAAGTAATTAAAAGACTTAAGCATTTTGTTAGCTGGAAAACCAAACAAGCAAATTTGCTTGTAGGTATTATTGGATGTATGGCTGAAAGGTTAAAGCAGGACCTGATAAATAACCATGGGGTGGATATTGTTGTTGGACCTGATGCATACAGATCACTTCCCGAACTTATTACAAATGCAGAATCTGGCAGCAAACAACTTAATGTTGAACTATCTGATGTTGAAACATATACAGGAATAGTCCCTTCTCAAATGGATAATAAGATATCAGGATTTGTTTCAATAATGAGGGGATGCAATAATTTTTGTTCATATTGTGTGGTTCCATATACACGAGGCAGGGAAAGAAGCAGGGATCCTGAAGATATTCTAAATGAAATAAACCATATGATATCGAATGGCATAAAAGAAATTTCTCTTCTAGGGCAAAATGTTAACTCTTATTTATGGGAGGATATACAAAAAAAGAAGAAAGTAATATTCCCAGACCTTTTACAACTCATAGCAAAAAACAAACCTAATATCAGGATAAGATTTACAACATCACATCCCAAAGATATGTCGGATGAAACCATAGATACCATAGCAAGATATAGTAATATATGTAATCATATTCATTTGCCTGTTCAATCGGGGAGTTCAAGAATTCTCAAACTTATGAATAGAAATTATGATATCGAATGGTATAATGAAAGAATAAACATGATAAGGAAGATAATTCCTGACTGTGGTCTTAGCACAGATTTATTTACCGGTTTCTGCAGTGAAACTGAAAAGGATCATAAAAATACTATAAGCTTGATGCAAAATGTAAAATTTGATTTTGCATTTATGTTTAAATATTCTGAAAGACCAGGAACTTCAGCTCAAATTAATATGCTTGATGATGTACCAGAGGAAATTAAGTTAAGGAGGCTGCAGGAAGTCATTAAACTTCAAAGTGATATTTCATTGGAAAGCAACAAGAATGATATAGGTAAAACTTTTGAAGTTCTGGTTGAAGGGATTTCTAAAAAATCTGATCAGGATGTCTATGGACGAAATCAACAAAATAAGGTTATTGTTTTTCCAGGCAATAGTATAAAAGTTGGCGATTTCACACGGGTAAAGGTTACAAATTGTACCTCAGCCACTTTAATTGGAGTATCTATCTAAAGAATATATTCTATTTGCTATTTAAATTTGAAAACATGACATTTGTCATGGTGTTGACCAATTAATGTCAATTATTTTATGATAAGTTATGTCATTAAATACGGATATATCTGTACTTATTATGATATTTTTAGATCTCTCAAAAAATTAAAATTATAGTTTTATTAAATCAATTATTAATTTATTAATTGTTTGATAATCATTTTAAATCAGGAATATACAATGGAAAAAATGAAAAAGCATAATCCTAGCAGAAGAAAATTTCTTAAATTGGGTATGGCCGCTGGTGCTGGCACTGTTGCTGCTGGAGGATTAATGTCCTTATCTTCATTTAAGAAAAATGAATCTGGTGAAAAGGTAAAACTTTTAACAACTGATGGGAAGATGATAGAAGTAGACAAGTCTCATATATCTAATAAGATTCCATCTAAAAAAGAAACCAGGGAGGGTATCCCAGGCAGAAAATTTACAATGGTTATCGATTTGGCAAAATGTAAGAATGCAAGGAAGTGTGTTGAAGAATGTCAGGATTTTCATCATTTACCTCCGGAACAGGAATGGATAAAGGTTCATTTATTACAGAACTCCGAAAGAACAGCTCCTTACTGGCTTCCAAAACCATGTTTTCATTGTGATAATCCACCTTGCGTAAGTTTATGCCCTGTTGGTGCAACTTTTAAACGAAGAGATGGTATTGTTTTAGTTGATAATACAATTATGTATTGGCTGTAAATTTTGTATGACTGGTTGCCCCTATTCAGCAAGGGTATTTAACTGGGGACATATTGAATTAACTGAAGAAGAGAAGAATTTCGAGTACTCACCTGAAAGAGGTGTTCCCCAGCAACATGGAACAGTTGGAAAATGTGATTTTTGTCCTGATCTGGCCAGGGAAGGGAAGTTACCCAAATGTGCATCTGCCTGTCCAAATGGAGCAATCTATTATGGAGATGTTAATGAAGATGTAGTATATAATGGGGAAGAATTAATCAGATTTAGTGAGATAATAAAAGATAGAAGCGGTTATCAATATGGGGAAGAACTGGGAACAGATCCCAGTGTATATTACTTACCACCATATGAAAGGCTATTTCCAGTTGAAAGTGGTATTAAAGACATGCCAAAAGAGATTAAAAAAAGATACAAAGACATTAATCTCGAGAAATAATATTAAATAATGTTAAATAATAATTATGGAAAACCCTGATAAAAATCTAAATACCATAGTAAGTTTCTCAAAGCAAGTCGACACTAGGGGATTTTTTGGTTTAATTTGGATGTTTGCATTATTAGCTGTTATTGCATTCGGAATGGTGGCATTAATAACTCAACTTGTTAAGGGGCATGTTGTAACCGGAATGCGTGATAACGTAGTTTGGGGTATTTATATATCCAATTTTATATTCTTCATGGGGATAAGTTATGCAGGAGGAATATTTTCAGGAATACTGAAATTATTTCGAGTACCTTGGAGAACTCCAATAATAAGAATTGTACAAATGATTTCTGTTACATGCGGTTTGATTGGACCACTATACATACTTTTATGCATTGGCCGCTTAGACAGACTGCATCTACTTTTTACCAAAGGTCGTATTCCTTCTCCTATTACATGGGATATTCTTGCGGTAATAACATTCATGGTTGGAAATATGATTTTTTTATTCCTCTCACTTGTTCCTGATCTAGCATACTTAAAAGATTCAAAAGAATTAAGAATTTCAAAATGGAGAAAGAAATTATATACCTTTTTATCAATTAACTATAAGGGCACCTATCAGCAAATTAAAGATATGCGGCTGTCACAGGATATTTTAGCCGCAATATTAATTCCTATCTCAATACTTCTGGCAACTATCTTATCCTGGATCTTTGGTATGACTCTGAGGCCAGGATGGAATAGTACAATATTTGGTCCTTATTTCGTATTTGCCTCTTTATATTCAGGAGTAGCAGTTATAATAATAATAATGTGGGTATTCAGAAAAAGATATAATCTACAGGAGTTTATTACAAAAAAACATTTCAATTATTTGGGCACAGCCCTGGTAGTTTTGTCCTTATCTTATGGATATTTTACCTTTAATGAATATTTTACCATTTGGTATAGTTTTGAAAAATGGGATGCACAATTAATTGATCGGCTTCTCGATTTCAAGCAATACGGATGGTTATTTATTTTCACCAATTATGTTGGTATATTGTCACCTCTAATTGTTATTGGGATACCATGGTTCAGATCAATAAACAGTATTGGAATTGTATCAGTAATGGTTGTTCTGGGTATGTGGGTGAAAAGATATCTAATTGTTATTCCAACTCTTGAAACTCCACTTTTCCCAATGCAAGATACCCGCCCTGAATTCATACATTATTCTGCCACATGGGTGGAATGGGGGTTGACTTTATCAGGTGTAGCATTATTTCTATTAATAATTACTTTGATTACCAAAGTTGTACCCATAATACAAATTACTGAACCCGTTTCCGAGAAGTTAAAGGCATTAAAAGCTCTTAAGGAAAAAGATGATAAGAAATCATAGGACTATTAAACTTATTAAAAAGATTTTTTTAAAAATACCTATATCATGAATAAAGCAGTTTTTGCAATTATATTTCTGGTTCTTCTATTAAGCCCAAAATTTATTTTAGCTCAGGATAATGACTTAAATTTAGACCGATCTGAAACTGAACTGAATCTGGTTTATGAGAATTCCAAGGGAATTAAATTATTAACGGCCATTCTTTCATATGAAGGTGAAGATGGAACCCAAGCTGTAATTAATGAAAGTATTGAGTTCTATTATCAAAAGGGGGAAGAAACAACAAAACTTTCCACCCAGAAGACTGATAATAATGGCAAGGCATTATTATCATTGTCATCTGATTTTTTGGCATTTATGGATGAGGAAGGTATGATCCGATGGAAAGCTATTTATCTTGGAAATGACAAATTCGCAAACACAGAATATTCCATAAGTATAAAGGATGTTATAATGGAAGTTTCATTTGGATTGGTTGATTCTGTAAAATCAATAATAACCAATGTAAATGAAATAAACCCTGATGGTGAAATGATTCCTGCTGAAGAATTGGATATTTATTTTTTCACTCCAAGTCTGTTCGGGTTGTTGCCAATTGGTGAGGGCTGGATTGAAGGAGGAGAATGTTATATTGATTTCCCTACTGATTTTCCAGGGGATGAATCAGGTAACATGTTGATAGTAGCTAAAATAATGGAAAATGAATTATATGGAGAAGTTATTTCAGAAAACTTAATTGATTGGGCAAAAATTAAAAATTCTAAAGAATTTGATACAGGGAAATTATGGACCTCAGATCCTCCCTTATGGATGATTATTGCTCTGTTTTGCCTTTTGGGAGGGGTATAGTCACATTACTATTTTGTGTTTTATAAAATGGTGAAAATAAAAAAAGAAGGAAAAAAAGAAGACTAAATATTCAGTAATATAATCCAAATAATCTAATATGCCTTTTTATAATGACCCAGAAAAACCAGTGTTAGGGAATCTCCCATCACATTTTCGTAAGGATATTGGGAAAGTTCTTGTTACAGGAGCAACAGGATATATTGGTGGGAGACTTGTTTCCGTTTTATTGGAAAGAGGTTATAGTGTAAGAATAATGGTGAGAGTAAGTTCTCCAGAGCAAAAAGAACGATGGCCTGAAGCAGAAATAATGGAATCTGACACTCTCGACCAAAAAAAACTGGAAGCCTGCTTAGAAGGTGTTGACACAGCATATTATCTTCTTCATTCACTATCAATTGGAAAAATGGCTTTCGAAATGTTTGATCTAAAAGTTGCAAATAATTTCAGAGTTGCAGCAGAGAAGACAAACATGAGAAGAATAATATATTTGTCTGGATTGGGTAATGAAGAAACTAAATTATCTCCCCATCTTGATAATAGATCAAAAGTAGGTATTGAGCTGGCCAAAGGAAAAATTCCAGTAACAATTTTACGAGCAGCAATGATTATAGGATCTGGAAGTGCATCATATGAGATTTTGAAGAACCTGGTACTAAATACTCCTGTATATCTGATTCCTTATTGGGCAAAAACCAAAAATCAGCAAATAGCTGTTGCTGATGTATTAAGATATCTTGTTGGAGTTTTGGAGGTAGAAGAGGCTTCCGGAAAAATTTATGATATAGGAGGGCAGGATATTCTCAGTTATGAAAAAATGTTAAAAAAACTTGGAGCCATTTTAGGAAAAAAGAGATTAATCCTGCCTTCCTTTTTTTCCAGCACATCGGTTTATGGTTATTTTGCAAGTTTACTCACTCCTGTCCCAGCTCCAATTACAAAGTGTTTGATGGAGGGATGTAAAAATGATGTTGTATGTCAAAACAATGACATACAAAAAATTCTTCCTTTCAAACCTTTATCATTTAGTGAAGCCATACTTGATGCTATGACACGTGAAGAACAGGATAAAATTTATACCAGGTGGTCTGATGCCTATCCTCCAGCTCACGATTTAGCAATTAAAATAACGGAGCTAAAAGTACCACCAAGATACCAGACTTCTTATTCCATACTTACAAATAGATCTGCCTCTTCACTTTACGAAGTTTTCAGTAAAATAGGAGGTTCAGAAGGTTGGTTTCACAATAATTGGTTATGGAGAGCAAGAGGTATCCTTGACAAACTTCTATTGGGAGTTGGAACATCAAGAGGGAGAAGAAGTTCTTCAGATCTAAGAATTAATGATGTGATTGATTTATGGCGTGTAGAAGACCTTATAAAAGATAAACAATTACTTCTGCGTGCCGAGATGAAGGTTCCCGGTAAAGCATGGCTGGAATTTCGTATTCAGGAAGAGAATAGAATGAGAAAATTCACTGTTAGCGCCTACTTTCAACCATCAAATTGGACAGGACATGTATACTGGTATAACTTTCTCCCATTTCATGTTACTATTTTCAAAAACCTAATTAAACAGATTAATAGTAAATGTCCTGATAATTAATATTAGACAAGAAGCTAAGCAGTATTATTATTCTTCCCAGTAACTTCTAAATGTTTTCTATCATTTTCAGATTTAATTCATCTAATTGAATTTTGGATACTTTTGATGGAGAATCAATCATTACATCTCTTCCAGAATTATTCTTAGGGAAGGCAATTACATCTCTGATAGAATCCAGTCCGGCAAAAAGTGCCACCCACCTATCAAATCCAAAAGCAATACCACCATGAGGTGGTGCACCATACTTGAATGCATTCATAAGAAATCCAAACTGATTTTCAGCTTCTTCTTCGGTAAAACCAAGCAGGCTAAACATTTTCTTTTGCAAATTACTGTCATGGATCCTGATTGAACCTCCACCAATCTCAATACCATTGATAACAAGATCATATGCATTTGCCCGTACAGAACCAGGATCAGTTTCCATTAAAGCAATATCTTCATTTTTTGGAGAGGTAAAAGGATGATGTTTTGCATGATAACGATTTGAATCTTTATCCCATTCAACAAGAGGAAAGTCAACCACCCACATAGGTTTATAATCTTTTTTATCCAGAAGATCAAGTTGACGTCCCATCTCTAATCTGAGTTCACCAAGAGCCTCCAGGGTATTATCAACATCTCCAGACAATACAAGCAATAGATCTCCAGGTGATGCATTGAGTTTCTCAGCCCACAATTTAAGATCATCCTGAGAATAGAATTTATCAACCGATGATTTCAAACTACCATCTTGATTATATTTAATATAAACCAGTCCTTTTGCTCCAATTTGAGGTTTTCTTACAAATTCAGTCAATTTATCAAGCTGTTTCCTTGTATAATCTGAACATCCTAAAACACAAAGCCCTCCAATATATTCAGAGTTATTAAATACAGTAAAATCTTTTCCTTTAGAAAAATCCGTCATCTCTGTAATTCTCATTTCAAAACGTATATCAGGTTTATCAGATCCATAATATTTCATCACATCCTGATATGACATTTTTGGAAATGTATAATCGAATTCAACATTTAGTATTTCTTTAAATAAATGTTTGGCAAGTCCCTCAAAAGTATTTAACACATCATCTTGTTCTACAAATGACATTTCACAGTCAATCTGGGTAAATTCAGGTTGCCTGTCAGCACGTAAATCCTCATCCCTGAAGCACTTTACAATTTGAAAATATTTATCAAAACCAGAGATCATCAATAATTGTTTAAAAACCTGGGGAGACTGAGGAAGGGCATAAAACTGACCTTTATTCATTCTTGAAGGCACAACAAAATCTCTGGCACCTTCAGGTGTTGACTTAATCAATACAGGGGTTTCAGTCTCGATGAATTTACTTGAATCAAGGTATTTTCTCACCTCATTTGCCATTTTATGCCTTAACTCAATTTTGGACCTAATATTTTCACGTCTGAGATCGAGGTATCTGTACTTCATTCTCAACTCATCTCCACCATCAGTGTTTTCTTCAATAGTAAAAGGTGGAAGTTCGGATTTGTTAAGGATAGAAAGTTGTTCAGCAATTATTTCAATATCTCCTGTTGGAATATTTGAATTTTTATTACTTCGTTCCATAACCTTTCCCGTTGCAGAAATAATAAACTCCCTTCCAATCTTCCTTGCCATATCACACAATTCAGCATTGGTATCCAAATCAAAAACCAGCTGTGTTATGCCATACCTGTCCCGAAGGTCAATAAAGGTCATACCTCCTAAATTTCTGATCTTCTGAACCCATCCACTTAATTTAATTTCAATATTTAAATGCTCAATTCTAAGCTCTCCACAATTATGAGATCTGTACATGATAAATAGATTTAATATTTGCCGTAAAAATATAAAGATTTTGTCATTTAGTTGTCTTAAAGTTTAACTATTAAATTGAAATAAGATTTGAGAAATTAGATTTATTGTTTTATTACTTTTAGCAAAAAATAAAATTCTGTTTATGGATGATGCATATTTTATGAAGCAAGCTGTTGCTGAAGCTAAAAAAGCTTTTGAGAAAGATGAGGTTCCTGTTGGGGCAGTTATCGTATGTCAGGAAAGAATAATTGGCCGAGGATATAACCTTACTGAAACTTTATTGGATGTAACAGCTCATGCTGAAATCCAGGCAATAACATCAGCCAGCAATTTTCTAGGCAGTAAATATTTAAATGATTGCACAATTTATGTTACACTTGAACCATGTTCAATGTGTGCAGCAGCACTTGCATGGTCACAAATAAGACGAATTGTTTATGGTTGTATCGATGAAAAAAAAGGTTTTCACATTTATAAACCTTCACTCCTTCATCCAAAGACTTTATATACCTCCGGAATATTAGAAGATGCCTGTTCTACACTATTAACTGATTTCTTTAAGATAAAACGACAAAAATAACAATTCGTTTATAGCACTTATTTCACATCAAAACCAACAGAAATTAGTTCTTCCCAGAATTTTGGATATGATTTTGTAACAACTATTGGATCCTTGATAATAACTTGTTGACGAACCAGAGCAATTGGTGCAAATGCCATTGCCATCCTATGATCATTATAAGTCTCTACTTCAAAAGAATCAGTAATGGTCGATTCCTGACAAATCTCCCCTTTCCACTCCAACACCCCATAAGATGATTCATGAAGCACAAAACCGAATTTGGAAAGTTCAGTAATAAGAGCTTGAATTCTATCGGTTTCTTTTATGTGAAGACTTTCAAGTCCATAAATACTGAAAGGAATGTTTCTGAAGACCATTGCTACAACCAGTGACTGAGCAAGATCAGGATAATCAGATAGATCATATTGAAAAATCTCTGGGGATTTATTTATTTTTGTCAACCTTATTGTATCATTAATAAATTCAGTATTAATCCCTAGTTTATCATAAATCTCAGCTATTTTTGAATCTCCTTGGAGGGAGTTTTTCCACAATCCCTTAATAAGCAGGTTGGATGTTTCTGGTAAAAATGCCATAGCATACCAGAAAGCTGCTGCACTCCAATCATTCTCAACCTTGAAACTTTTACCATTATATTTCTGAGGATTAATAATTAGAGTTTCTTCATCCCATCGTGATTTTACATTAAAACATTTCATCAGAGCCAAAGTCATATCAATATAAGGTTTTGAACTGATTTTATTGTTTAAAGTAATCTCAAGTCCTTCAGGAAGTAAGGGAGCAATCAATAACAAGGCCGATATAAATTGAGAGCTAATGCTTGCATCAATATTGATTTTTGATTTGATTAAATTTTTACCAAATATTTTAATTGGGGGATATCCATCATTCTTCATATAATTAATATCAGCTCCCAAATCTTTTAATGCACTTACCAGTTGACGAATTGGTCTCTGCTGCATTCTTTTTGATCCCGATAGAGTCCATTCTCCAACTATTCTCGATAAATAGGCAGTTAGAAACCTCATAGCTGTACCAGCATGTCCAACATTAAAATTACTATCATTTGAGCTCAAAATCTTATCAAGCACTTTTGTATCATCACTATCTGAAAGATTTTTGATTTCAAAGTAAAAATCGCTTAAAGCCCTAATAATAAGGATTCTGTTACTAATACTTTTAGAAGCTGGCAATTTTACTTCTCCAATAAGATTCTTATCAGGTTTTTTAATCTCCTTAGTTTTCACGTGCCATTCCTTAAATAATTAATAATTCCTTTTGCGAATTGCCAGATACATAAATATACTATATATTGGATAGGAATTCAAGTGCATCAACAATTTCATTCTTATCAAAATAATTATCAATATTATATTTACCTATTTCAGATATAAGAGTACAGTTGATTAAATCATTTTCATTTTTCTTATCATGAGTCATCAATTCATAATATTTATTATAATTATTACAAGTGATATCAAATTTTCCATAAGTATCAATTATATAATCACATATTGCACTCAGGGATTTTTCATCCAAACCTAAACGTATATGTGATAAATAAGATTCACATACCATTCCCCAGGCAATAGCTTTACCATGTAATACTGGATTCTTAGTGCTTAAGCTTAAACTTTCAAAAGCATGCCCAAATGTATGTCCAAAATTCAAAGCTTTTCTAATATTCTTTTCGAAAGGATCATTCTCTACAAAATGCTTTTTTATGTTTAACGAAATGGTAATCATTTCTGATAATATTAAATGATCCTGACTTTTTATATCAAAATTGATAATCTTATCCCAGAATCTCTTATCATTTATGAGGCTATATTTTATCATTTCCCCATAACCGGACAAAATATTATCATAATCAAGAGTTTTAAGAAATCTAATATTAATTAAAACATCTTCCGGTTGATTAATCAAGCCTATCTCATTTTTAAATGTTTGAAAATTAAACCCTGTTTTTCCACCAAGTGCAGCATCAACCATAGCCAGAATAGTTGTTGGAATATTGATATAATTTATTCCTCGCTTAATTGTAGAAGCAGCAAATCCACCTATATCACATAACATCCCTCCACCAAGATTAATAATTAATGATTTCCTGTCAACCCCGTTATTAATAAGAAAATTCCATATCTTTTCTACTGTTTTAAGGTTCTTTCTATCTTCTCCACTCATTATCATTATAATATTCTTTTCTGGGCAAAGAAGATTATTACTAATCAGAGGTAAACATTTTGTCTTTGTATTTTCATCAACTATGACAAAAATTTTCTCGCAATCATATTTTGTTTGTAGAATATTTAAGGAGGAGAATAAATCATCATCAATTCTGAATCTGATTTCTGGTTTCTTGAAAAGCATAGACATATATTTTATATTGCATAAAAATAATCAATTTGATTTAACTCAACTGTCATTAAGGATTAATAATTAATATCACCTATTTCGGTGTAAAGTTTCCATTGAGTTTTATTTACAGTGTTTTTTTTATATTTGAATCAAACTCAAAAAAATAAATTATGAAGAAACTCTTACTTTGCTTATTTGCAGTTGGTTTAATTGCTTCCAGTCAGGTTATAGCCGGAGATGGTCCGATTTTAATTTTTTTCAAAGGAAAAACAGATTTGAACAGAAAAAAGATTCTGTCGGTTGTTGGAACTCGATCCTCAAGTAGAAGAGGAAATGAATTTTGTGAACAATTAATTAAGGACTTAGGAAGCAAAGGCCACAATGTGTTAATTGTTAGCGGTTTGGCGTATGGTATTGATGTGGTTTCTCACAAATCAGCAATAAGGAACAAGCTTGATACTGTTGGTGTTCTGGCTCATGGCCTTGACACTATCTATCCAAGCCTTCACAAAAATATTGCAAGAAAAATATGTCACAAAGGAGCTTTAATTACTGAATTTCTCAGTAATACTAAACTTGAAAGAAAGAACTTTCTTAAACGTAACCGAATAATTGCCGACCTTGCCGATGCCACTGTAATTGTTGAATCGGGAGTTAAAGGTGGAGCTATGATAACAGCAGATATTGCTAATTCATATGACCGGGATGTTTTTGCCGTACCAGGAAGAACCAATGATGAATTTTCAAGAGGTTGTAACTACCTTATTAAAAATCATATTGCCTCATTAATTGAAAGTACTGAGGACATAGAAAAATTGTTACAATGGGATATTTCTGACAATAATATTTATCCAGACCCGGTAAAATCGCTTCCGGAATTACATGAACAAGAACAAATTATTGTTGATTTATTAAAATCTGGACCTAAAAGTATAGATCAGATTTGTTTTTTTTCCAGCTTACATATTTCAAAAGTTTCAGAATATTTATTAAACCTTGAGTTCTCAGAGCATATAAAATCTTTACCCGGTAAAATCTATTCACTCACAACTAAACTTTAGATAAAAATATATTTAAGTTTGTACTAAATAATTCCTATTTAGAATGAGGCTTATTGATACACATTCCCATATATATCTTGATGATTACAAGGATGATCGTAAACTTGTTATTAAAAGAGCATTAATTAATAAGGTAAATGCCATCCTATTACCAAATATTGATAGTACGAGCATAGACAAGCTAATAAACTTATCAAAACAATTTCCTGATGTATGTTATCCCATGATGGGCCTTCATCCAACATCAGTGAAATCGGATTTTGAAAAAGAACTTGAAATTGTTGAGTCATGGTTAAATAAGGAAAAATTTTATGCTATTGGTGAAACAGGAATAGATCTTTATTGGGACAAGAAATATATAAAAGAACAGTTAATCTCATTTGAAAGGCATATAAACCTGGCTAAAAAATATAATTTACCTATTGTAATCCACTCAAGAGAATCTTTTAATGAAATATTTGAAGTTCTTGAAAGAAATGGCACAAAAGAACTTAAAGGAGTACTACATAGTTTCTCAGGGAGTCTCTCCCAGGCTGAACAAGTCATAAAACTTGGGTTTAAACTTGGAATAGGTGGAATTGTTACATTTAAAAATTCTGGCTTGGATAAAACTCTTGAACAAATTAGCCCGGAGCATTTGGTACTTGAAACAGATAGTCCATTTCTTTCTCCGGTACCTTTTAGAGGGAAAAGAAATGAACCATCCTATATTGAATATATTGGCATGAAACTTGCGACAATTTATAGGATGAGCTTTGAAAGCATTGTAGATATAACTTCAAAAAATGCAACTTTGCTGTTTAACATCTGAAAGTTAATAAATTTATTTGCCAAAACTTTATAAGTGAGGTAAATATGCTTTGAAATTATACGAAACGAAAATGCTTGATTGTTCTTTTATTTTAATTTTTTTTTGTATTTTGTGCGAGATTTTTTCAGGAGAGATGGCCGAGCGGTCGAAGGCGCACGCCTGGAAAGCGTGTATTCTGTGTTAAACAGGATCGAGGGTTCGAATCCCTCTTTCTCCGCAGTAAAACAGTGATTGATAACTTTTAAAATATAATTTTACTTCTGATAATAACTAATTTTAAACAAACTATGAAAAGATTATTTGCATTTATAGCTGTTGTTGGTTTTTTAACATTTACAATGACCAATAACCTTATTGCTCAACAGGATGAAACTCCCGCTGCTCAAGACACTACCCAGGTTGCTCCGGGAGATACTTTAGTCCAGGAAGCTGTTATTGAAACTCCTGCAGAAGTTGCCGAGGAAGAAGGAAGTCTGCCTATCCATCAGGTGATTAAACAAAAATTTATTGAAGGTGGAGCAAGCTTTATGGGTTTAGTATTACTCTGTTTAATTTTCGGCCTTGCACTGGCAATTGAAAGAATTATTTATTTAAGTCTTGCACAGACAAACACTGAAAAGTTTTTGTTAAAAGTTGAGGAAATTGTTAATTCTGAAGGGCCTGAAGCTGCAAAAGAATTATGCAGAAACACTCGTGGACCTATTGCAAGCATATTCTTTCAGGGACTGGATAGATATGAGGAAGGTGCTGAAGTAGTTGAAAAAACAATAATATCTTATGGTAGCGTACAAATGGGATTACTGGAAAAAGGACTTACATGGATATCATTATTTATTTCAATTGCACCGATGCTCGGTTTCATGGGTACTGTTATTGGTATGATCGCTGCTTTTGATTCAATTCAGGTTGCTGGTGAGATTTCGGCTTCACTTGTTGCAGGAGGTATCAAGATCGCTCTTATTACAACAGTATCAGGATTGATTGTTGCAATCATTCTTCAGATATTTTATAATTATATCCTTTCAAAGATTGACACCATTGTTACTGACATGGAAGATTCTTCAATTTCACTAATGGATATAATAGTTAAGTACAATCGTAAAAACAAATAATTATGAATAATGTCACTCTATCCAAGTCCTCACTAATACTGAGCTATGTTTTATTGGCCGTATCTGTAGTTCTTGGAGTAATTTTTTTCATGCATACTGGCGACATTGATCCTGATGCTGCCAAAGAAGAGCAGATACTACAAATCGGTTCGATATTGAATTACTTCCTTTTATGGGCAGCAATTCTAACCGGATTTGCGGCATTTGTCACCTTGGTTTTTCCGATTGGGAAAATGATACTTAATCCAAAAAAAGCTATCAAGTCATTTATTATGATTATAGTTTTTGCTGTCGTTATTTTCGTTGCCTGGTTAATGGCATCCGATGAAATACTTACTATTCCAGGATATGACGGAGAGGATAATGTTGCTGAAAGATTAAAACTGGCGGGTACAATTTTATATACAATGTATATATTACTCGTTTGTGTTCTTCTGTCAATAACATTTTCAGAAGTATCTAAGGTATTTAAATAGCAGAAAGGGGAGCTTTTCCCCTTTAACTTAACCCTTACAAATTATAAATTGTATGGCAAAAACAAAAAGACAGATGACCGAAATTCCTTCAGCCTCATTGGCTGATATTGCTTTTCTGTTACTCATCTTCTTCCTGGTAACAACCACAATGGATGTAGATTCTGGTATTTACAGAAAGCTACCTCAGTGGGTTGAAAGTCAGCAAGATGATCAGCAGGACATCAATGAAAGGAATATATTACAGGTCTTAATAAATAGAAATAATGATCTTTTGGTTAATAAACAACCTACAGATTTGAGTGAGTTGAAAAATATTGCCAAAGAGTTTCTTCTTAATCCTTATAACCGACAAGATTATTCTGAGAAAGAAGAATCAGAGGTAGACTTTTTTGGTCTCGTTATGATATCTAAAGGAGTTATTTCTCTTCAAAATGACAGGAGTACAGAATACGGCCGTTACATTGAAGTACAGAATGAACTTGTTGCTGGCTTTAATGAGCTCAAGAATGACCTTGCAAGAGAACGCTGGGGAGTTAAATATTCTGATCTAACTACGGAACAACAGGAAGCTGTGAATAAAATTCGACCTGCATTTATTTCTGAAGCTGAACCTGTAGAAATAAAATAAAAGGAGGAAAATTAAATGGCTAAATTTGAAAGAAAAGGAAAATCTAAAGGAGTTCCGGCTATTAATACAGCCTCTCTTCCTGATATTGTTTTTATGTTATTGTTCTTCTTTATGGTTGCTACAACTATGAAGGAAACATCTCTTAGGGTATCATTCACTCTACCAAAAGCTACTGAAACTGTTAAACTTGAGAAGAAGTCGCTGGTAAGTTATATTTATGTTGGTTCACCATTAAGAAGCTTTCAGGCTGATTTTGGTACTGAGCCACGTATTCAGCTTGATGATAACTTTCGTGAAGTCTCTGATATTGCTGATTATATAATTGGTGAAAGAGAAAAAAGAGATGAAAAAGAAGTTCCAAAAATGACAACCTCCCTAAAAGCAGATGAAAAAGTATTTATGGGTACAGTAACTGATATTAAAACTGAACTTAGAAAAGTTGGTGCTCTTAAACTTAACTATTCTGCAAAAAAAGGTTTGAAAAGATAAATCAATATCAAAGCTAATGATTAAAGGAGGGACTTACAATGGTCCCTTTTTTTTATTCTGCTTCAAGCTCTTCTTCTTGCTTTTTTATCACTCTACCAGAAATTACAATACTAATCTCATAAAGAATATATAATGGTAAAGAAACAAGAATCTGACTGATAACATCAGGAGGAGTAATTATCCCAGCAAGTATAAAAAATATTACAATTGAGTGTTTTCTGTATTTTCTGAGAAATTCCGGAGTAACCAATCCTATCTTGGAAAAGAAATATACAAGTATTGGTAGCTCAAAAACAATACCTGTTGCTAAACCCAGAGTTGAAACAGTAGAAATATATGATCGTATATTTATCTGATTCTCCACCATAAAACTCACTTCATACCCCCCCAGGAAATTTATTGTTAATGGAACAATTAAGAAATATCCAAAAGCCACTCCTGTAAAGAATAACATTGATGAATAAAAAACCATCCCATTTGAATATCTCTTTTCTTTGGGTTTCAACGCTGGCTCAATAAATCTCCAGAACTCAAATAATATATATGGAAATCCAATTATTAATCCGGAAATAAATGATATCAGCAAATGGACCCTAAATTGTCCTGCTAGCTCAATACTAATTAATTCAAGTGGCTCCGAATTAATACATAAATTTTCGGTATTTAACATCCGACCCAATTCGCAAAATAAACGATTGGTTATAAACCCGGAATTCATAGGTGCAAGCAGGATAGTATTAAAAATAAAATCCTTTAACATAAATGCACCCACCGTAAATACAACAATGGAAATTGCTGATCGAATCAAATGACCACGTAAAACTTCCAAATGATCAAGGAAGGACATGCTGTCAGCTTTTCTCCCCATAATAAACTATATTCTTCTGTTTATTATTAATCAGAGTCGCTGGTCTCTTCTTTAACTTCTGACTCTTCCGATATCTCTTTTGATTGCTTTTTAAATTCTTTAATACCCTTTCCAAGTCCCTTCATTAATTCAGGAATTTTTTTCCCTCCAAATAAAAGCAATACAACAAGAACAAGAACAACTATTTCATATCCTGCCAGAAAAAGTAAACCACTTATTGAAAACATAGTTCTACTATTTAATTAAAAACTCAACAAAAGTATAATAAATAATATGATATATAAATTTCTTTTAAAATGAAGTAAGGTCAATCGGCCTTAACACTCCCATGAACTTAATTGTTTTTTGGCCAAGATCAAATGCATCAATATGTATAATATAAACACCCCCGGCTATTGGAATACCAAATGTATTCT
>PVBE011699574.1_pt1 | contig 17225 bp, 15 predicted proteins | sample 1631181 | NCBI WGS metagenome assembly PVBE01 (sample SAMN08397723, study PRJNA350692) | Marine metagenome, whole genome shotgun sequencing project. | isolation source: water | place: Pacific Ocean | collected 2012-04 | reverse complement strand
GCTTCGACGAAGAGAACGCCGTGTGTTTCAAGGTCGAGACGCACAATCACCCGTCAGCGCTCGAGCCATACGGCGGCGCCGCAACCGGGATTGGTGGCTGCATTCGTGATGTCATCGGCACGGGCTTGGCGGCACGTCCGATTGCCGCAACAGACGTCTTCTGTGTGGCACCGCTTGATACGCAAGAAGTTCCAGCGGGATGCTTGCATCCGCGGCGTACTCTTTCTCGCGTGGTCGAAGGCGTTCGTGACTATGGCAACAGGATGGGAATTCCCACCCTGGATGGGACTGTCTGGTTCGACGAGGGCCATATTGGGAACCCGCTGGTGTACTGCGGCTGCGTCGGGGTTATGCCGAGGGATCGTGTTGCGGGCGATCCTCAACCTGGGGACAGGATCATCGCAATGGGAGGCCGGACAGGACGTGATGGCATCCACGGCGCCACCTTCTCGTCGGCGGAACTCACGGATACGCACGCGGACGAGTTTTCGCACGCCGTTCAGATCGGCAACCCGATCACCGAGAAGAAAGTGCTCGATGCGATCTTGGCCGCTCGTGATCATGAAGACGGATGCCTCTTCAGCGCCATCACTGATTGCGGCGCAGGTGGTTTCAGCAGCGCCGTTGGTGAGATGGGCGAGCAACTCGGCGGTGAAGTTCATCTGGACCGCGCGCCGTTGAAATATGCCGGTCTGACGCCGACCGAGATCTGGATCAGCGAGGCGCAGGAACGCATGGTTCTGGCTGTTCCAGAGGATCGGCTCGAGATACTCGCGGCCATCTGTGAAGCGCACGAAGTGGAATGGTGTGACCTCGGTACGTTCGGGACCGAGGATCGCTCGCTGATCCTCAAGTATGACGGCGATGAAATCGGACGACTCTCGATGGAATTCATGCATGAGGGACTTCCCGGCCGCGTCCGCGAAGCGGCATGGACGCCTTCCATTACCGCAGCGACTACGCCGTCATCTCGTAGTGAAACTGATATCGCCGAGACACTCGTCGCGCTGCTCTCGCATCCAAACATCGCGTCCAAGCAGGACATCGTTCGGCAGTACGACCACGAAGTACAAGGTCGCACTATCGTTAAGCCATTCGTTGGCCCAGGCGGCGACGGGCCCGGCGATGCCGCGGTCATTACACCTGTCCGTGGTTCAACGCGTGGCCTTGCCATCGGGACTGGGCTGGCGACCGGATGGTGCGATGACCCATACCTCATGGTTTTGGCTGCTGTGGATGAGTGTGTCCGCAATCTGGTGTGCGTCGGCGCCAATCCGGAACGCATCGCCATTCTCGATAATTACTGCTGGCCCGGATGTGAGAATCCTCAGCGGATGGCAGAGTTGGTTCGCGCTTCTGTTGGGTGTCTGCATGCAGGATTGGCGTACCAAACACCGTTCATCAGCGGCAAAGACTCGCTCAACAATCAATTCACCACCGACTCGGGCGAGACAATTCATATTCCTCCGACCATGCTCATTAGTGGGTTTGGCATCGTCCCGGACATCAATCGCTGTGTGACTATGGATGCCAAGCAATGTGGCAATGTCGTACTGCTTGTGGGCGAGACGACAGGAGACATCGGCGGAAGCCACCTACTTCGTGTGGCGCCAGATGCACCGGGACAGATTGCGTTGCCAGTGACGGATATCAATGCCGGCGCGAGCCGGGCCCGCGCTGTTGCCACGATCATTGCAGACGGTCTGGTGGCCGCGGCGCACGACTGCAGTGAGGGCGGGCTACTTGTTGCCGCTGCTGAGATGGCGGGCGCTGGTGGACTTGGGCTTTCTCTCGACGCGGCAGCAATCGCTGGCGAGCACGATTTGGTGACGGCGTGCTTTGCTGAAACGCCATCTCGATATCTGCTTGAGGTTCGCCCGGACAATGTGGACGCAGTTGCCGAGCGGCTTTGCGAGCATCCATTCTGTGTCATCGGAACCGTGACCGAGTCACCGACCCTAACCCTTGGCGAACTCAACTTGCCGGTGTCCGAGTTGTACTCGGCTTGGAGGCATGGACTGAAACTATGACTCGCGAGGCACGTGGGTCTCTTCGCATATCATGCCATTATGCGACCGCGAGCACTCGTATTGACCGCCCCCGGAATCAACTGCGACCTTGAGCTTGCAGAAGCTTTTGATCTTGCGGGCGCAGACGCGGTGCGGATGCATCTCAACGAGATTGCAGCGGATCCATCGCGCATCGATGAATTCGACCTGATCGGGCTGCCCGGCGGTTTTTCATATGGCGATGCCATCGCGGCTGGACGAATCTTGGCGGTGATGCTTCGCGCCACCGTTCTTGATCGCCTTCACGCCGCCGTCGACCGTGGAGTTCCGATGATTGCCCCGTGCAACGGTTTCCAAATCGCCGTGCAGGCAGGACTGCTTCCCGGCCCACGCCCCGATGCACCAGCCACGACCGAGGCGGCGCTTCTAGAGAACGACGGTGGACGTTTTGTTGATCGGTGGGTTCGTGTGGAGTATCCCTCTTCGAAGTGCATCTGGACGCAGGGTCTGGAATCAAGCGGTGCAGCCGCGGTGTTGCCTATTGCGCACGGTGAGGGTCGGTTTCATACAAGTGACGCGACGTTGGCGCGACTGAGCGCGGACGAGTGCATTGCTGTGCGGTACGCCGCTGGCGACGACCCGAACGGGTCGCTTGGACGCGTCGCGGGTGTTTGCGATCACACGGGATTAGTTCTGGGACTGATGCCACATCCCGAGCGGTATCTTCATTGGTCGCAGCATCCATCATGGACTCGTATGACACCACCAACCAACGAACCACCCGGCCTACAGATGTTCCGAAGTGCTGTATCGCACGTGCTGGCCAACAGGGCATCCGCAACGGCATGACCCGGTGGGAGGACACGTGCCCCCGATAGACCCATTCAAATACAGTGGCAGTGGTCCAAACCTGGAGCCGCGTCTGTGTTCGAAGTGCGGGTACGACCTTCGCAGATTGCACTCGGCGCGGCCATGTCCCGAATGCGGGCAAGTACAAACATCCAACGCACCTGTGCCGGATCGCTCAACTTCCGGAATGGCCTGTGTGAAGTGCGGCACACCGACTCCCGGACTACCGCTCGGTGCTATGTGCCGTGAGTGTGCCCAGAAGCTCCCACCTCCACCCGAAACACCGGCGGACATGGGTGGGCTCGATTCCGGATCAAGGATGACCGGCGCCACATGCCAGTCGTGCGGCTACTCCATGCGTGGCTTACCGCCGATGCAGCCGTGCCCCGAGTGCGGAAGCGTTCCGCCAAGCCCTCGAACCGAGGGACACGTGACCAAGTCCCGACCGACGATTTTGGCGGCTGGCGAACTATCGATACGAATCACCAATCAATGGCGGTGCTCGCTTGTATTTCGTGGTGCCATGTTGACCGTGCTTCTGGGCGTCATAGCTGTTGGAGTCATCGGCATCATTTCGATGATCGAGTTGCCGCGTGCCCAGTATTGCAAGGCGCTGGCGATAACTGCGGCGGCTGTTGCAATTGCGGCATGGGCCTTGACGCCAGCGGGTTTGGATCGAGAGCGGCCCGCTTGGATCATGGTTCGGTGGGGCGCACGCATTGGCCTGCTGTTGTGGCCACTCGGTTTGTGGTCTGCAGCGGACCCGGCAGCCAACCAGTGGGAGTCGGTTGTATTGCAGTTCGTCGGAATTGTTGGCGCAATGCTCTTTCTTGCCACGCTGGCATCGATCGCTCGCGAAGTGGAGTTGCTGTACACCTCCCGGCGACTGACGACCCTCGCATTCTTGGCAATTCCAGTTGGCATCTTTACGTGGATCATGCCGTTCCCTGAGTCTCGGCTTGTCATACCGGACGGCCCCATCGGGATGATCGGCATGGTGTTCTTGATTGTGTCGATACTGCCTTGGTATTGGTTTCTCGTGCAAGTTGGACGCTCAGCCCAGGACCTCCTCTCGGAGAGTGGGTGGGCCGCTCGAGCCCGCCTGGATCGTGTGAGGCGGGATGCGGCATTTCGAGCTCGGATGGATCGCGAGGAATTCGGAGATTGATCGCGGCATCGCCCTGTGGTGTTTATCATGTCCGGCTGAATCGGGAGAGTTGTGATGACAGACAAGACACTTCGCTGCGCCGTGATCGGCGTCGGTCGCATGGGCCGTCACCATGCTCGCGTGTACGCTCAAATGTCCGGTGCCGAGTTGGTCGGGGTGGTTGACCACGACGCCGGCCGGGCCGCGAACATCGTCGAGGAGTGGGGCGGCGAGGCGTTTGCTTCGATCGAAGAACTGCTCGCGCACGGCGTTGATGCCGTCACGATCGCAACGCCGACAATTCACCACCGCGCTGCGGCAGAGCAGTTGCTTACTGCGGGTGTCGCCTGCCTGATCGAAAAGCCGCTGGCGCCGACGGCCGAAGATGCCGCCGCGATTGCTGCTGCCGCGGGCGCTGCAGGCGTGGCGCTTCAGGTGGGACACGTGGTTCGGTACGACCCGGTCATGCAGGCGATCAAGTCACTTGGTGAGTTGAATCCCCGGCATCTTGAGTTGCATCGAATCAGCCCAATGACATTCCGGAGCGTGGACGTCGGCGTCGTGCTCGACATGATGATTCACGATCTCGACCTGCTGACGATGCTCGTTGGCGAGGCGCCAGAAGATGTGCAGGCAAGCGCCGTGGCAGTACTTGGCGAAGCCGAAGATGTGTGCAATGTCAGGATGACCTATCCCGCTTCAGCAGACGGACACCGGTGCGTTGCAAATATCACGGCGTCGCGTCTGGCGATGAAGACCGAGCGAACACTCCGGATCATCTCCGAGGACATCTACATCTCGGCCGACTTTGTGGAGCGGACGGCGAAGGTCATTCGCAAGGCTGCCAACGCAGAACAAATCGCTGCGCTGCGAACACAACTCGCCGCCGGTGAGGATCTCAGCAACGTGAACTATCTCGATCTCGTGCAGTTCGAAGATCTTGAGATTGAAGATGCCGAGCCGCTCAAATTGCAGGCCGAGGACTTTCTTCGCAGTGTGCGAACCGGCGAGCGACCGCCAGTTGATGCCGAGGCTGGCTCGCTAGCGGTGCAGGTGGCCGAGCGCATCGTTGAAACGGCGCGTGGGGGTCAGTTGAGCCTGACTTGACGCGCATCCGATGGCCGAGCGAGAGATTCACGATCACTGGTCCCGTGAGGCAAAGCGGAAACGCTATCGCTCGCGAGCGGCGTTCAAACTCAAGCAGATTGATGATCGCCGCGGTGTCCTAAAGAAGGGCGATCAGGTGCTCGACCTTGGATGCGCGCCGGGTTCGTGGTTGCAGGTCATCGCTGAACGTATCGGACCGAAAGGCCGTGGATGGGGCATTGACCTTCAGCCTGTGTCGGGTGGCTTGCCCGAGAACGTCACGGCCTTGGAGGGCAACGCGGAAGACCCCGAAGGCGCTGGCGTCCCGGCGGAGATGCAATTTGATGTGTTGCTCTCGGACATGATGCCTTCAACGATCGGAAGCCGCGACACTGATCACTTCCGCAGTCTGGCGGTGTGCGAACTGGCGTTGGATCTCTGTCCGCGTTGGCTCAAGCCAGGCGGCGTGCTTGTGATGAAGTTGCTCGAAGGATCTGCGATGCCGCAGCTTCTTGCGACTACGCGTGAGCGATTCGAGCGGGTCAAGCCCTTCAAGCCAGAGGCCTCGCGTAAGGAGTCCACCGAGATCTTCGTCATCGCGCATGGCTACAAGCCACCTCCCGATGACCCACACGATGACGCCCCTTCGACCGCTGGCGGTCCACCACCGGTGCCGGAAGGGTGGTGACTTGGCGCACGCTGCAAGCAATGGATGGCTACAAGCCACCTCCCGATGACCCACGCGATGACGCCCCTTTGACCGCTGGCGGTCCACTACCGGTGCCCGAGGGGTGGTAGGCTGTCCTTGCCTCGGGGCGCCGCGCGGACGTGGCTGAGATGAACCCGTCAAACCTGATCCGGTTCGTACCGGCGGAGGGAAGGCCAACTATGCCGAAGAACACACACACCGCACACAACTCCGACATCAACCTGACGACCGCGGCCCCTGCTGACTTCCTGCAGTCGCTGCCAATGGATGGGGCCACGAGCCCCGCCACTGTGGCTGCGGGCACAACACCAGGATCATTCGCTCGCCGGGCAGACCTCGGCGGGCCGCTGATGTACGCAAGCCCCGATACGCCAGGCATGCCCCCGCCAAGCGAGAAGACGGCGTGGGACTTTCTTCCTGATGAGTGGTCGATTCAGGCAGACGAAAGTGGCTGCGCCGGACACAATCAGGACGCGCCGAGAATTGTGGCCGTACCTCCATCCGGATTCGTCCCTGTAACGCAACTCGAGCATGCGCGCCTCGGCACCGTTACGGAGGCCATGCGGCGTGTTGCCGAGCGTGAGTTGCATCTGAGCGCCGAGCAGATCAGAGATGAGATTGCTGCGGGCCGCATGGTGATTCCCGCCAACATCCACCACCTAAGCGAACAGCTCGATCCGATGTGCATCGGCCGGTCCAGCCTGACCAAGGTCAATGCCAATATGGGCGCTTCACCCGTGTCGAGCGGTACGGATGAAGAACTGGAAAAGCTTGATTGGGCGCTCAGGTGGGGCGCCGACACGGTCATGGACCTATCAACGGGAGGAGATGTCGATGCGTGCCGCGAGGCGATCATCGGCGCTTCCAAGGCACCCATCGGAACAGTTCCAATCTACGCAATGATTCTTGATCGGCCGCTCGAAGACCTCGATCGCCAGATCATTCTGGAACACATAGAGCATCAGGCCGAGCAGGGTGTCGACTACATGACGGTTCACGCAGGACTTCGGCGCGCCCATGTGCCGATGGTCCGGGATCGACTCATTGGAATCGTCTCTCGCGGCGGATCACTTCTTGCCAAGTGGATGATCACCCATGGGGCCGAAAATCCCATGTACGAGGCGTGGGACGAGATCTGCGACATTCTTCGACGCCATGACGTGACCTTCAGCATCGGGGACGGATTGAGGCCGGGTGGGCTGGCCGATGCGACCGACCAGGCGCAGCTCGGTGAGTTGGAGACAATCGGTGAGTTGACCGAGCGTGCATGGCGGCGCGGCGTGCAAGTGATGGTCGAGGGACCGGGTCATGTGCCGTTCGATCAGATCGAATTCAATATGAAACTCCAGCGGCGTCGATGTCACGGAGCGCCGTTCTACGTACTTGGTCCGCTCGTGACCGACATCTTCCCTGGCTATGACCACATCACGTCCTGCATCGGTGCGACGGCGGCGGCATGGCACGGCGCTGCCATGCTCTGCTACGTGACACCGAAGGAGCACCTCGGTCTTCCGAAGAAGGACGACGTCAAGCAAGGGTGCATCGCGTACAAAATTGCGGCGCATGCTGCCGATGTGGCGCTGGGGATTCCAGGAACGCGAGATCGGGACGATGAACTCACCAAGGCCAGGGCGGCCCTTAATTGGCAGAAACACTTCGACCTCTCATTCGATCCGGAGTTTGCCCGGGCGATGCACGACGAGGATCTCGATGTGGACACCGACTTCTGCGCGATGTGCGGGCACGACTGGTGTTCGGTACGCATCAGCAAGGAGATTCAGGAGTTCGCCTCAGGCAAGGACGCGAAGTTTGTTCGTGAGAAGCCGGAGATCAGTGCTGCTCTGACGCCAGAGCAAGCGGCAATTTTGGAGCAGCGGGGTGTGCTCGATCCTGAAGTTATTCATAGGCTTGCCGCCAAGACACGGAAACAGGTAGACGCCGATGGGCAAATGGCCTCCTGCCACAGTCAGCGATCTGACGAGGACGACGCCGTGGCGTCGCAGCGTGCCCGGGGTGTCGATATGGTCCAACTCGGGACCCGTGAGTTGACAGGAGTGCCAGACCACGATTCGGTGATCTGACGAGTCAGGATGTATGCACGCTATTGAGTCACAGATAGATCAGGAGCCACCGAGCAGACCAGCCGTTCTGTTCCCGAGCCTGTATCTGTGGCTGGTTTTCTTTGGATCGCTGGACATCATGCTCACGCGGCTCATCCTGTTTTTCAGCGGCGTCGAACTCAATCCAATCGCCCAGATGATACTTGAGTCGTGGGGGGTACCCGGGATCAGTGTGTTCAAGTTCAGCGTGATCGCTTTCGTCATTATCGTCTGCGAGATCGTCGGTCGGGCGCAGATCAAGACCGCCAAGGGGTTAGCATTGTTTGCGGTCATCGTTACGGCCTTTCCGGTGATCTGGTCCTCTGTTCTTCTGATCTCTGTGATGTTGAGTGGGGAGCTGCCGCCAACCGAAAATGAGCCACCTGACATCCGCCGGGCTGTCGGATACGCTGCGCCTCGTCTTGTTGCGTCGGCGTTGGTTGTCGACGGATTTGGCACGGCTCAGGAAGGTGGACCATGCAATCTGGAACCAGCAGGAAGAGAATCGTCGTTCTCGGCGGGGGCTTTGGCGGTGCCTATCTCGCCAGAGAACTGACCCGCCGGAGGCTTGGCTTCGATGCTGAGGTTGTTGTTATCGATCGAAACAACTTCTTTATCTTCTACCCGCTCCTTATCGAGGCGGGATGTGGCTCGATAGAGCCGCGGCATTGCACGGTTCCGATTCGAGATTTCTCACCGAAGTCGGAACTACTCATGGCGGAAATCTCCGGGCTGGATGTTGAAAACAGTTGTGTGCACTTTCAACTCGTCGGAGATGACGCACTCCGTTCGATTCAATACGACCACCTGGTCGTTGCTCTAGGAAGCGTGACGCGGATTCCTCCAGAAAGTAGTGTCAGCGGCGTTCGGGAACATGCCTTCTTCATGAAGCACATGTCCGATGCTGTTGAGATTCGAGATCGCGCCGTGGAACTTCTGGAATTGGCCAACACCATCGACGACATTGATGAGCGGCGGCGGCTGCTGCACTTTGTGATCGTCGGAGGCAACGTGACGGGAATCGAAGTTGTTGGAGAACTTGAAGTTTTTGTTCGCGAAGCCTCGGCGCAGTACCACAACATTTCAGATGAGGACATCACGTTCTCGATCTATGAGCTCCACAATCGACTCCTCGGTATTCTTCCAGAACGTCTTTCGGTGTGGGCGACCAAGCAATTGGCGAATCGCGGTATCAGGATTAATACAGGTGTAACGGTCCAACATGTGCATGCCGATTACATTGTGGACAGTGAAAACAATACGGTTCCATGTTCAACGGTGATTTGGACGGCGGGAATCGCGCCCAACCCAGTCTTGAAGGAATTAGATGGACTGCCACTGAATAAGTTCGGTGGCCTTCAGTGCGAGGGCGACTACCGCGCTGTCGGAACTGAAAATATTTGGGGTTTGGGAGATTGTGCGGCTGTGCCCGGACCCGACGGCAAGCCGATGCCGCCGCTGGCGCAGATCGCCATTCGTCAAGCGCCGCAACTTGCCCGCAATATTGCAGCGGTGGAGGCCGGCCGGCAGACCACACCAGGTGAAGTGCATTTGCAGGGTGTGTTGGTTCCACTTGGACGGCACCGTGGCGTGGCGGACCTCAAGGCAATCTGCATTCATGGTTTCTTTGCGTGGGTGATGTGGCGCGCGATCTATCTGATCAAGACGCCGAAGTTGTCGAGGCGTATTCGGGTTCTCGCGGACTGGCTTCTCAACGCGTTCTTCCGCAAGGACTATTCGCAACTCGGAATGAACGAAGCATCCAACCATGGAATGCGGCACTGTGATCCCGCCGCGACATGTGAGCAGCACGAGAAGTCGGATCAATCGGGCTGAATCAGCGAGAGTCCGCGCGAGCCCTGTACCGGTCCATCGAACGCGGCATCATCATCGGCACCGTCCAGTTCATTGAGCCATTTTTTGGTCGTATGCGCGGCTTCTGTCCCACGAGATCGCAGGCGGTCGATGATTGGCGTGCGATCCTCGCCGATGTCGAGGAGGTGGTGTACGAGGCCATGGTCGAAGAGTGAGTCGGCGGTGTGAATCTCCCCGCCCATCAGCAGGGTTCTGGCGAGGCCGCCAGCAGCGGGGAGTAGCACGGGAATTGTCACGGCCGGTGAAATGCCGAGCGCGTGAACGGGATAGCCGAGCACCGAGCCACGCCGAGCGATCAACACATCGGCAGTTACAGCAAGCGCGCAGCCTCCTGCGATCGCTGCGCCTTGAACATCCACGAGAACGGTGGCCGGGCATCTGCGAAGTGCACGGCAGGTTTGGCCGAGTGACTCAACAAGCGCGTCCACGGCGTCCGCACCCCGCTTCATCATGTTCACATTGAATCCCGCACAGAATGTGGGACCTTCGCCTGTTAGCACGAGTACTAATGCGTCCGATGCTTGCGCGGCGGCATCTCGAATGGCTTCGAGTATGTGGAGATCGAGGGCGTTGCGGCGATCGGCGGCCCGCATGGTCGCTGTGACGACATTCGTTTCGCGATTGATGTCAACGTCGCTCATTGGATGAGTAGCCAGAGTGTCATCCAGCCCCCCGCGACGACCATGACGATGGCGGTGTATCCGACAATGTCCCGTGCGCGAACTCCGGTGACAGCGAGCAGCGGCAGAGCCCAGAATGGTTGCAGCATGTTTGTGAGTTCATCGCCATATGCGACGGCCATGACCATCGACCCAGTTCCTATGCCGGCTTCTTGCGCTGCTTGCAGGGCAATCGGACCCTGCACCGCCCATTGGCCGCCGCCGCTTGGAACCAGAATGTTGACGATACCTGCAGAGACCATCGTCCAGAATTCGAGTGTCTGAGGAGTGGCCAGCGCCAACAACGCTTCCGTCATTGTCTGCACGAGCCCCGAAGCGACCATAAGCCCCATGATTCCGGCGTAGAGCGGGAACTGCACGATGATTCCAGCGCAGCCAGCCGCCGCGCGGGCGGCTGCGTCCATGAATGCTTCGGGCGAGCGGTGCATCAGGAACGCTGCGGCGAGCAGAATCATGATGACCGTATTGAGCCCGATGCGATCGATTCCGCTCTCCACCACCGACGACACGCCCGCAACTAAGAGGGCCGCGCCGAGCAGGAGGGTGATCCAGCGCGTGTGATTCAGGAAGTCGGGCAGGGTGTTTGTTGGAGGCGTCGCTGGTGTTTCAAGTGAACTGGCTGGAGCAAACCGGGTGATCGGCTCGGACAGTTCGTTGGAGGGAGCCATGAATCTCAGTAGGAGCGGCACGATGATCAGCAGGCCGCCTGTCACGAGGAGGTTCTCAAGTGAGAAAATAGTCTGCCCGAGTGGTGTGATGATGGCGTCACCGACGAGCTCGGCAGGAAGGACTTTTTCAGCACCCGCCGCCGTCGTCATGGACAGTGGCGCCGATCCAGAGAGCCCGCCGTGCCAGACAAGAAGTCCGGTGTATCCGGCGGCTGCGAGGAGTGGGTAGTGAGAGGGGATGCCACGCCGAGCGAGTGATCGCCCCGCCTCGCGGGCTAGGACGGCCCCACCGATGAGCCCGAGGCCCCAGTTGAGGATTCCAAGCAGCATGGCAACGAGCGCGACGATGGCTGCGGCGGACGCCCCCGACCTCGGAAGATCTCCGACCTTGGAGAGGATGCGCCGCACCGGAGGTGCCTCTGCAAGGATGTGTCCACCGAGCAGAATGAGGCACATCTGCATGGCAAAGGCGAGCAGTTTCCAGAGTCCGTTTCCGCCTCGCCAGGCGGAGATGAGCCAGTCCGAGCGGTTTATGACGCCATCGACGCCTTCTGGGAACCGCCCGAACACAATTGCCGCGATGAAGACGCCGAGCGTTAGCAGCACCGCGATGACGAGCGGGTCGGGAACGACCCGGCGGAATACGGCGGTGACGAGATATCCGAAGTGTCGAACCATGCAAGGCAACATAGCGAGTCCCACCACAACGCCACCACCCCCACGGCGGGCGGTCCGTCGCGGGGGTGGGGCTTGTTGGTGGACTCCGTACGAACGGGTCCACACAGCAGAGAGGAAGTCGTTGTTAGTCCGTATGCCAACTTCCGGTCACACGGTCCAGAATCAAACTGCGAGAAGCCGCTGCCCCTTCGTGGTCGGCATCCGAGATGCCGATGTCGAGGAATCCAGGAAAGACTTCTGTTTCCAGTCCACGCAGAGCCAGCCCCGTTTTGGCTATGACCGCAGCCACGACGCCGGGGGTTGGCAGGGCAAGACTCTCTGTAGGCTGGCGCAGGGCCCCGGCTGCATGTGAGCGGAGCAAGGCTCCAGCCAGCGACAGCACGATGTCTTCCTGATCGCTTGAGAATGAGATGCCGTGGTCGTCTTCAGTGAGGAAGACGTCGCCACGGATCTCAAACTCAAGCGGATCATCGCCCCGAGCGATAGCGGTTCGGATTGCGGCGCGATCACGGTGCTCAATCGGCCCCTGAACGCGGCAGGACCACTTCAGATTTGTGGCATCGCCATGTAGCCAGGAAGCGGAGGGGGAGGCTTCAAGGCTCTGTACGAGCGGTCGCATGACTGATCCTCTGACGATGCCGCGGATGAGTCGCCCCGAGCGATTCGTGGTGATCGAACGGGTTGTGAGCATCGCGGCCAGACCGAAGTCAGGGAGATGGGAGGGGCTCAACGGTTCGTTGCCGGGGGGCATGGCTGTGTTCTCCAGAAGGGGACAAGCGGTGGGAAGGGGTTTCAGATCACTGTTTTCTTACAAATGACAAACGCCCCGCCAAGTGGCGGGGCGTCGCAGGTGGTTTCCTTGGAATCGAGTCCTCAGTCTCCTCGGGCGAGCCCCGCTGTCATCGCGTTCCAGACGCGGCAGCAAGTGCCGGTGCAGAAACCCGTAACAATGGTGAGTCCGTGGCGAAGCGGCGAATACGCTGGCGTTATCGGCGTGGCGAGTACGCGCGGGGCATCGGACCGATCAAAGCGGGAGTTGCATCTAGAATAGGTGCGGCGCCGTTCAGATTGGTTTGGGTGCCCAAGCATGAGTACCCCAGTATGGCACGATCCAAACACCCGGACCACGAAACTCCCCAAAAAGCAGCAAGATTGAATAGCGAAGATTCCTTCGGCGGTCTCGGCATTGGGCCGATTCTGGTCAATCGCCTCTCCAGCCAGGGAATGGAACGCCCCAGAGCAGTGCAGGCTCAGGTGATACCGGCTGTCTTGGAAGGCCGAGATGTGCTCTCCTTGGCCGAGACGGGGAGTGGCAAGACGGCGGCGTTTCTCGCCCCGGTTCTGCAGAAGATTCTCGCCGACCGCCCCGCGAAAGGTCAGACGCTGTCCCCGGCGGCAAGATTGCGAGGGCTCGTCATCTGCCCAACCCGTGAACTGGCCGATCAGACCGGTGCATTGGCCGAGCAACTTGCGCGGGGTACGGTGCTTCGTACCGCGGTGGCCGTTGGAACCGTGGCAATCACACCGCAAAGGCGGGCGCTGGCGAGCGGAGTCGATCTTCTTGTTGGGACTCCCGGGCGACTGAACGAACTCATCGCTGATGGAGCGCTTCAGACCGACGCGGTCCAATCCATCGTTCTTGACGAGGCCGATCGGATGTTTGATATGGGGTTCGCGCCACAGATTGAGCGCATTCTCAGTCAACTTCCCGGGAATCGGCAGATGCTGCTGTTCACCGCAACGATGCCCAAGGATGTGTTGCAGTTGGCAAACCATCATCTTCGCGGAGCCGTGCGGATCGAAACACATCCCCATACAACAGCTGCGACCCACGTGACCCAGCATGCGGTTCTGGTTGAGCAGGACAGCCGCATTGATCTTCTTTTGCATCTCATTCGGGAGGGGGGAGCCCGGCGGATGCTGATCTTCTGTCGAACGCGGCGGCGTACCGGGTGGGTTGCTTCAGCCTTGTCTCGGCATGGTCTCAAAACCGGTCAATTGCATGGTGACCGTTCGCAAGCTCAGCGGCGGCGGGCGCTCGATCGTTTTGCAAGCGGCGAGATTGACGTGCTGGTGGCTACCGATGTCGGGAGCCGAGGATTGCACATCAAGGGCGTGCCGACCGTCGTCAACTACGACTTGCCTGGGTCGGCTGAGGATCTTGTTCACCGAGCAGGCCGGGCCTCACACGGCACCAGGAAAAAGGGTGATGCGTGGACTCTCTTAGGACCAAAGGATCTCGACCGCTGGTATGAGCTGGCGCCGCAGGCTGGAGTGGCTGCGGATCCGGAAAGGATCCCGGGTTTTTCACCAAGCGAGGACACCAAGAGGCCACGTGGGAGCCTTCCAAATAGGCATGAGACGCGGCATCGTCCGGGACCCGGGAGGCGCAAGCGCGCTTCCAGGCCCATTCCCAAGGACCAGAAACCGGGCCGCGGTGTGAGGCGACCGAAGGCCGACTGATCCCTATCCGAGACACTGGTGTTGAATGAGAAGCCCTACCGGGCTTCTCATTCAACACACCAGTACCATGCCGACCATGTCGATGCTTCAACTTGTCCGGCACGCGAATCGCTACCGAGAGATTCTCTCGGTTCTCGTCAAATTCGGGTTCAAGGAGTTCTTTGAGGACGCCAAACTCGACCTGTTGCTTGAGAAGGGCCAGAGGATCTTTTTCAAGGCGACGGCTACATCGGTAGCCACGGTCAGCCGTCCGGCTCGGCTTCGGCTCGCACTTGAGGAACTTGGCCCGACCTTCATCAAACTGGGCCAGATTCTGAGTACTCGGCCAGATCTCTTGCCGCCGGAGTACATCGAAGAGCTCCAGAAGTTGCAGGCCGATGTACCCGCGGTGGAGTGGCCGAAGATAAAGGCGCAACTCGAGGAGGATCTTGGCGATCTGGCCGAGATTTTTGAGTCGATTGATGAAGTCCCAATGGCGGCGGCATCCATGGCACAGGCGCACCGCGCCGTACTTCGTGATGGAAGCCAGCCAATTGTGTTGAAAGTACTCCGCCCGGGCATCGACCGGATCGTCAATGCCGATGTGGAGATCCTTGAGGCGGTAGCGGAATGGGTCAGCCGCCATGCGACGAATCTGCCAATGGATCCCATTGCCGTCGTTGCGGAGTTCTCCGAAGCGATTGGGCACGAACTGAACTTTCTGCACGAGGGCCGCAATACCGATCTCTTCCGCGCCAACCTCGAAGAAGGTGAACAGGCTTGGTTCCCGCTCGTGTACTGGGATATCACACGGCGGCGAGTGCTCGGGCTCGAAGAGATCAAGGGCGTGCTTCTCTCCAAGTGGCGGGAAGCCAAACTAACCGATGATCAGCGAGAGACTCTGGTTCGAAACGGCGCTTATACGGTGCTCCGCCAGGTGCTTGACATCGGATTCTTTCACGCCGATCCGCACCCCGGAAATCTGTTTCTGCTCGACGACGGCCGATTGTGCTTCATTGACTGCGGCATGGCAGGCCGAGTCGACAAGGAGACTGTCACGGATCTTGCAAATCTGATTCACGGCGTAGCCAGTAGCGACATCGATAAGTTGTATGACGCCTTCATTGCGCTTGGGCAGGTTGACGAAGATTCGATCAATCGCCGCGGCGTTCGCAAGGACCTGCAGAGCTTCCTCGATGAGTTCACGGGTATCTCATTCGACAAGTTGGATATGGGTGCGATGCTTCGGACATTTACCGAAGGACTTCGAAAGCACCATATTCAATGTCCGGCAGACATCGTGTTGATGATCAAGGCGCTGACGACCATCGAAGGTGTGGCCGAAGACATCGACCCCGATTTTGACCTTGTGGGGTTTGCAAAACCCCATGTCGAGCGGCTGATCAAGCAGCAGTACTCGTGGCGGGCGATTCAAAATCGGATCAAGCGGAATGCGGGAAAATGGGTCACGCTGAGCGATCGGCTTCCTGGTCGGCTCACCACGCTGCTGGACCGGATCGGCAGCAGCAAGTTCCGAATCGGTCTGGAGATGGATGGCGTCGAGAGCATGGAGCGGACGGTCTACCACTCCAGCCGCCAGATCTCCTACTCGGTGCTTATTGCCTCGATGATCCTGGCCTCGGCCGTGCTGGTGCTCGCGTCCTCGCGCGGCGGAAGCACGACGCTGGGTTGGATCGGGTTCATTGGCTTCATAGTGTCGTTTTTCATGGCACTGTTGATTGTGCTTGAGAACGTGTGGGCCAAGTTGCAGGCTCGTAAGCATAATCGCCGCTGATCAATCTTGGCTGGAACTTCTTGGCGGCGCCCGCCGATGCCGTGAGGCTGTTTTGCTGTCCCATCGATGGTGATATGAGGCAATTGGCGTATCAAGAAATGACGATTTGCAGTTGTAGCACTGCAGCGACTCCGGCGATAACAGGAGAATCGCGATATCGAGCCCAAGCACCACCAGCATCGCTGTCAGGAAGGGAATTCCTGAGGTGACTCCGAGGATGCCAGCAAGGCCGAGCGCTAGGGCCAGCACGATGATGAATCCGGTGACCTGTGGAAAGCGGCGGTGGCGGTAGAGGGAGTCCCCACCGCATAGGGGGCAGCGTCGGAGTTGCCCTCCATCGTCGAGCGCGGCTTCCCATTGCAGGAACACTTCATGACCGCGATCCGTGCATATTTTGACAGGCGTATTGCCGTCCTCAACCGTTGCGTGCCCGAGATTCTGGCGATTCGCATTGCGGAGGATCATCCTCATGGCCGCTGATAGTACGACTTCGGGGCCATCTTTGAATTGACCCCGGGCCGCCGAAAGCGGACACTCCACGAATGCAAGGACTGCTGAGGGAGAAATTCATCGTCTTCGAAGGGCCCGACGGGTCTGGGAAGTCTTCGCAGCTGGTCCGGTTTGCCCGGACGGCAAGAGGTGCTGGCATGGAGGTCGTTGAGGTGCGCGAGCCCGGAGGCACTTCGGTTGGAGAGCAAGTGCGCGATGTCTTGCTCGATCCAGCCAACACCGACATGACGGTGCGCTGCGAGATGCTTCTCTATATGGCAAGCCGCGCTCAACTCGTTGAGCAGACAATCTCACCCGCTTTGAAACGTGGAGCACTCGTATTGGCAGATCGGTTCGTGGCCTCGACGTGTGCGTATCAGGGAACCGCGGGCGGAGTGCCGATGAAAGACATCTTGGATGTCGCCGAAGTGGCAACAGGTCACCGGATGCCCGATCTGACTGTCGTCTTTGATGTCGATGAGGAAACTGCCGCAAAGCGACTCAACCCGCTTCTCGATCGAATGGAACAGAAGGGGGCGGCTTTCCATCGCCGGGTTCGAGATGGATACCACCGGTTGGCAAAGGAAGATCCCGAGCACGTTCTCTTGATCGATGCGACGGCGCCGGAGGATGTAGTGGAGCGCGTTGCCACCGCCGCGATCCTCGATCGCCTCGCGTCCATTTGACCGGGCTGTGATC
>PVBE011697277.1_pt1 | contig 17226 bp, 15 predicted proteins | sample 1631181 | NCBI WGS metagenome assembly PVBE01 (sample SAMN08397723, study PRJNA350692) | Marine metagenome, whole genome shotgun sequencing project. | isolation source: water | place: Pacific Ocean | collected 2012-04 | reverse complement strand
GCCAACCGGCTTTGGTTTCGTTGACTTCGAGTTCTTCCGTCAACTCGACAATCCGTTTCTCCATATTTAACACCAATGCTTTCACAACCGGGCTGGCATCCCCCAGAATCCTTACAAAATCCTATTTTTAGACCCACCGGCTCGACATTCCTTTCGACCTAAACCATGCACTGAGACTGAAATGATCGCGGTGAATGAGCAGAATCAACGCAATGAACGCGCCCAACACGGCCAGGTCGATAACTTGATTTCGGTTGACTGGAAACCCGTTATCGTTGACGGAGAACGGATCGAAAATTCCTTCCCAACGACGGGTGACAGTGAATAAATGCATGAGCGCGAGGGCGCCATAGGAGAAGTGCCGAAAAATGCCGAGCAGCGCGAGCACGCATATGAGGATCTGTACCGCGCCAAGTCCGTGGACTTGCAACAAACTGATGTCGACGCCATCAAAATACCGCGCAAGATTTTGGTATTGTACTGGTGCAATGATCTTGTGAATTGCCCAGAGGAAGATAAACCAAATCAGCCCAATCCGTAGGATCAGAAGGGCCAATCCATCAACCACGTCTACGCCTCTCACTGTCATTCCCGATCCTTTCCGAAAATGTCGCTCTCGACGGCAATTGGTATTTTAACGACCCCGGCGCAAGCACCGATCGTAGCCGGAAACCTGACGGTGGCGTACCCAGCCGACGGCACGATACCATCAACCCTAATAGGGGCGCAGGAATACCACCTCGGTGCTTGCCGGCAGGGTACGGCGCGAGATCTCCACGGTCGGGCCGTCGATGGTCTTCACCTTAAAAAATTCCTGGGCGCGGGCGGTGAAGGCTTCGGCCGAGCCCGGGAACTGGAAATGCATGGGCACGACCAGTTTGGGCGATATCTGCTCGATAACGCCGAGCGCTTCGTCGTGGCTCATGGTCATGGAGCCGTCGATGGGAACGAACAAGACGTCGATGCGGCCCAACCGCCTGAGCTGGTTGGGTCCCAAGACGTGATGAAGGTGCCCCAGGTGCCCCAGACACAGCCCGGCCGTTTGGAAGACAAAAATGGAATTGCCGTTGGTCAGTCCGCTGCCGCTCTCGAAGACGTTGGTCGGCACGTTGAAGACCCTGAGGTCTTGCCATTCGATGTCGTGCTCGGCGACGCCGCCGGCCGGGTCCCAGCCACGCAGCACGAAGCGCACCACGGGATCAACGACGTCCGTGTAGTGGCTAGAGTGGGAATTGTTCATGGTCACGATGTCGGGTGGGTTGAGCGGCACATGGACCCCGTTGTCGTCGGTCACCACCGAGGCCCCGCCGGGCGTTTCGATGAGGAATCCCGAATGCCCCCGGTAGGTCAGCCGCACATGCCCCCACGGCGCCGCCGCCTTCTTTAGCGACACCGTCCGAAAGGCCGGGGCTTGGCGCACCATGCCAAACGCGCAGGTTCTCGCATCCGTCGCCTGGGCGACAACACCCGCCACCAATCCGGCGGCACCGCTCGGTTGTATCGTCGCCAGGGTGAGGCACAGGCTCAAGACCGTCGACCGCCACCACCCAGGGGCAGGCGGCTCCGATGCGTGTTCCATTTCCATGGCAAGCCTCTCTGATTTGTTGCTGTCCGTTGGTCTTGCCCGTCCGCCAAGGATAGCGCATGTTGCGTACATCAAGAAGAAGACCTGTTTGGTCGCGGGAAAAGTCAGGGGGAAGTCATGAAGTTCTATGATCCGATGCCGCTCAGCGACGCGACCCGGGAACTGCTGGGCCAAGTCGCCACCGCCACCCTGTCGAGCCAACTGGTCAAGCGCGGCCTGCGCAGCACCTATATGCAGACCCCGCGGCCCTTGAACCCGAAGGCGGCGCGCTTCGTCGGACCGGCCTATACGGTGCGCATGGTGCCGGCGCGCGAAGACATTACCGAGCTCGCCTTCATCACCGATCCCGAATTTCCGCATCGCAAGGTGATTGAGGCAACGCCGCCGGGCCACGTGGCGGTCTTTGACTGCCGGGGCGACACTCGGGGCGGCATCGTCGGCGACATCTTGGTCGAACGGCTCAGGGTGCGCGGCGTGGCGGGTCTATGCACCGACGGCGCCGTGCGCGATAGCGCGGCGGTCAGCCAGCAGGACTTTCCGGTCTTCTGCGCCGACGTAACGGCGCCTTATTCGATGATCGTCCACCAAGCGCTCGACGATCAGCAGCCCATCGCCTGCGGCGGCGTTACCGTCTTGCCCGGCGATATTCTTGTCGGCGACATAGAAGGGGTCATCGTCATTCCCTCGCCCCTCGCCGACGAAATAGCCGAGGGCGCGGCCGACCAAGAGCACATGGAGACCTATATTTTCGAGAAGATCGGTGAGGGCGGCTCGATCAACGATCTTTACCCGCCTAATGAGGCCGCCCTGGCCGACTACGAACGCTGGCGGAAAGAGCGCGGCGACTGACTATCAGCGGGCGCCGCGTCGATCGGGAATTACGGGGAACATTCGGGCATGGATTGGCAGCAAACCTATGACGTCATCATTGTTGGCGGCGGCTCGGCGGGCTGCGTGCTGGCAAACAGGCTCTCGGCCCGCTCCGCCACCAAGGTTCTGTTGATTGAGGCGGGTCCCGACACACCGCCGGGGCGCGTGCCCGAGGACATCCTGGACAGCTATCCCGTTCAGGCTTTCTTCAAGCCGGCCTACCGCTGGACCGACCTATTCGTCTACTTGCAGCCCCTCTCCCACAATGCACCGGAGCGTCCGCCCAAGCGCCAGTACGAACAGGGCCGTGTCATGGGTGGTGGTTCGGCGATCAACGGACAGGTGGCCAACCGGGGTCACCCCGGCGACTATGACGAATGGCAAGAAATGGGTGCCGCCGGCTGGGGATGGGAGTCGGTACTGCCCTATTTCCGCAAGCTCGAACACGATCTGGATTTCGACGGACCGACCCACGGCCGGGGCGGGCCTCTATCCATTCGCCGCCTTTTTCCCGACCAGTGGTCGGGCTTTATCAAGGCGGTCGGCGAGGCCTATGCCCTGGCCGGCTATCCCTACCGGCCTGACATGAATGGCGAGCATTTCGAGGGCCATTTCCCAATCCCCATCACCAACGCTTACGACCGCCGCGTCACCACCGCGATCGCCTATCTGACGCCGACCGTCCTCCAGCGCGACAACCTGACCATCCTGTCGGACGCCCAAGTGGAACGGGTGCGCTTCGACGGCGCCCAGGTCACGGGCTTAAGCGTCTTTCACGGCGGTGCTTCGATGGAGGTTCGCGGTCGCGAGGTCATCCTCAGCGCCGGTGCGCTCCAATCTCCGGCGCTTCTCATGCGCTCGGGCGTCGGCCCGCCCGACCACCTGCGCGAAATGGGGATCGAGGTGGTGACGGCGGCGCCCGGCGTCGGCCAGAACTTGCACGAGCATCCCACCATCGCCGTCTCTGCCTACCTGCCGGGGTCGGCCAGGCTTGACCCGCGGACGCGGCGCCATATCCAGATCCAGTTGCGCTTCTCGTCCGGGCACGGCGACTGCCCTCCCGGCGACATGGCCATCTCGACAATCGCCAAGTCGGCCTGGCATCCCCTGGGGCGGCGCCTCGGCTCCCTGCAGCTGTGGGCCAACAAATCCTATTCGCGCGGTCAGGTGGGCCTGGCCTCGGCCGACTGGCGTGCCATGCCGGAAGTCGAGTTCAACTTTCTCGCCGACCGCCGCGATATGGACCGGCTGAAGTTCGGCCTGCGCTTCCTGGCCGGGCTTTTCGAGACGCCGCCGCTCAAGGCCCAGGCCCGCGATCCGTTCCCGTCGAGCTGGAGCCCCCGGGCCAAGGCCGTCAGCACCGTCAACCTTCGCAACTGGGTTTTAACCGGCATCCTGGCCGGAATGATGGACGGCCCCGGCGCGCTGCGCCGTTTGCTGGTCCGGGGCCTGATCACCGACGGTAAGACGCTTTCAGACCTGCTTGCCGACGACGATGCCATGGAAGCCCATATCCGCGACGTGGTGACCGGCAACTGGCATGCGTCGGGCACCTGCAAGATGGGGGCGCCGGGTGATGCGATGGCGGTCACCGACCCGGCGGGACGGGTCCGTGGTTGCGCCGGGCTCAGGGTCGTCGATGCCTCGGTCATGCCGTTCGTTCCGCGCGCCAACACCAACTTGCCCACCATCATGATTGCCGAGAAGATGGCCGACGCCATTCTCGCCGACGGGCGGTGATCTACGATCACATCATCGTCGGCGGCGGTTCGGCGGGCTGCGTGCTGGCCAATCGGCTGTCGGCGTCCTCGGCCAACAAGGTGCTTCTGGTCGAGGCCGGGCCGGACACACCGCCCGGCGCCGTGCCCGACGACATCTTAGACAGCAACCCGGCGCGCGCCTTCTTCAACCCGGCCTACGTCTGGCCCGACCTGCGTGTCTATCTACAGCCCGTACCCCATAACGACCCCGACCGTCCGCCGCCCAGGCGCTATGAGCAGGCGCGCATCATGGGCGGCGGTTCGACCATCAACGGACAGCTTGCCATCCGCGGTGCCCCCGCCGATTACGACGCCTGGCACGAGATGGGTGCAACCGGTTGGAACTGGGACGCGGTCCTGCCCTACTTCAAGAAGGCCGAGCGCGACATGGATTTCGGCGAACCCCTGCACGGCAAGGCGGGGCCGATCCCCATTCGCCGCATCTTTCCCGACGACTGGTCGGCGTTCTCCGCCGCCGCCGCCGAGGCCTATGCGCGCGCCGGCTATGAATACCGGCCCGACATGAACGGCGCGTTCGAGACCGGACACTTCCCGGTTCCCTTCTCCAACGCCTATGACCGCCGGGTGTCGACCGCCATTGGCTACCTCGACCCGGTGACCAGAAGCCGCGACAACCTGATCATCGTGGCTGAGACCCAAGCGACGGGATTGATCTTCGACGGCCGCCGCGTTACCGGCATCGAAGCCATCTCGGACGGTCAGCCTCTGACCTTCCAGGGGCACCAAGTCATCCTTTCGTGTGGGGCGGTGCATTCGCCCACCGTCCTCATGCGCGCCGGCATCGGTCCGTCCGAGGATCTGCGCGCCCTGGACATTGACGTGGTGGCGGCGTTGTCGGGCGTCGGGCGCAACCTTCAAGACCACCCGGCGGTCTCAATCTCCGCCTACCTTGAGCCCGAAGCGCGGCTCAACCGCGCCATGCGCCGCCACCTGCACGTCAATGCCCGTTATTCGTCGGGGCACACACGTTGTCCGCCCGCCGACATGGGTATCTCGACCGTCGCCCAGTCGGCCTGGCATCCCCTTGGCTGGCGGCTCGGCACGTTGCAGGTTTTCGTCAACCGGTCTTATTCCCAGGGCCGGGTGAAGCTGACCTCCGATGATTGGCGCCGCGAGCCCGATGTTGAGTTCGACTACCTTTCCGACCGCCGCGATTTAGACCGCATCATGGCGGGCTATCGCATGGTGGCAGGGCTCATGACCGATGGGCCGCTGGCCGCCGTCGCCCGCGATGCCTTCCCGTCGAGCTATTCCGAGCGGGTGCGCGAGGTCGGCCAGGTGACGCTCCGCAACCGGCTGCTGACCGGCCTTTTGGGCCGAATGCTCGACGGCCCGGCGGCGTTACGCCGCGCCCTCATCGGCGCCTTCATCACCGGGGGCGAAACCCTGGCCGGCCTGCTCGCCGATGAAGACGCCTTGGAGGCCTTCATCCGGCGCAACGTGGTCGGCGTGTGGCATGTGTCATGCACCTGCAAGATGGGCTCGGCCGACGATGCGATGGCGGTCACCGACGCCGCCGGGCGAGTCCACGGCGTCGGCGGCCTGCGCGTCGTCGATGCCTCGGTCATGCCGGCCGTGCCGCGCGCCAACACCAACCTTCCGACCATCATGATCGCCGAAAAAATGGCCGACGCGATTTTGGCGGACTAGGGCGCCCTTGACGCCACCCAGTCGTCGTCGGCAATGGCGGCGCCGAAGCGCTTGGCGGTGAAGGTGGACAGTTCGGGGGGCACCCGGCCTTCGAGGATGGCCGGCGCCAGGTCGAGGGCGTGGGCGGCGGCGAGCGTGACGCCCGAGTGGCAGGTGGCGGAGAAGGCGCCGGGGAAATCCTCTGATTGGTCATAGATGGGAAAGGCGTCGGGCGCCATGATGCGCAAGCCCGCCCAGGCGCGCACCACGTGCAGGCCGGCGAGATAGGGTAAAAGGCGCATCGCCGTGGCGGCCATCGAGCCCAAGGCGGCGGAGGTGGTGCGGTCGTCAAGGCCGACGTCCTCGGCCGAGCGCCCGATCACGAATCCACCCTCCGCCGTCTGGCGCACCAGGCCGAGCGGCATGGGAATCGAACGCCGCGTCCGTTCGGTGACAATGACTTGGCCGCGTTCGGGCCGAAGCGGCATGGCCAGACCCAGGGGACCGGCCAGCGCGCTGCTTCCCAAGCCGGCCGCCAGGACGATCTTCGGCGCGCTGGCCCTCTGTCCTCCCACTTCGACGCTGAAGGTACCGCCGGCGGCCGCGACATGGGTGACCTTGGCGCCCGGCACATAGCGTCCGCCAAGGCCGGTGATCGCCCCGTGCAGGGCCCTCAGGGCATAGAGCGGCGAGCACTCGCAGTCGTAGGGGGTGAAGGACGCGCCGACCACCTCGGGCCCCACGCCGGGCACCTTCTCGGTAACCGCATCGCGGTCCAACATGTCATAGTCGTAGCCCAGGTTGCCGGCGTCGGCGCGCAGTTCTTCCATCAGCCGGGCGCGCTCGTTCCATTCGTCCTCGGAAAGACAGAGCCGCATGGAGCCGGGCCGCCCGAAGCCGAGATCGACGCCGGTCCGTTCCGCCAATTCCTGGGCCATCACCGGCCATAGGTCGGCCGAGCGGCGGGTCAGGCGCAGGTACTCGGGCCTTCCGACGCCCTTGCCCTGGACGGCGATGTTGCCGAAGTTGGCGCGCGCGGCGCGGAACGCCACGTCGCCTTCGTCGAAGACGGTGACCCGGGCCCCGGCACGGGCCAGGCCGAAGGCGACGGCGCCGCCGACAATACCGCCGCCGACGACGATGGCATCGCAAGCCGTCATGGCATCAAACGCCCCGGTTCAGGCCTCCGTCGATGACGATGCTCTGCCCGGTGATGTAGCCCGAATCGGCCGACAGCAAAAAGGTCACGGTCTTGGCCAATTCGTCGGACGAACAGGTCCGGCCCATGGGCACTTCGCGGCGCACCGCGTCCGACATCGGGTGGTTGTCGACAAAACCGGGCAGCACGTTGTTCATGCGGATGCCGGCGCGCGCGTAACGGTCCGAATAGAGCTTCATGACACCGGCCAGCGCCATCCTCAGCGCCGATCCGACGGGGAACTTGGCGCTTGGCTCCTTGGCCGCGAAGCTGGAGATGTTGACGATGGCGCCGCTGCCCTGGCGTTCCATCACCGGGGTTACCAGGCGTGCCATGCGGACCACGTTGAGAACGCACATGTCGAGCCCGTGGTGCCAGTCTTCGTCGCTGATCTCGATGAAGTGGCTGTCGTCTTCGGGGCCGTAGATGGGGCCGCGCGCGGCGCCGGCGCCCTTGGCGACGTGCCCGGAATTGTTGACCACGGCGTCGATGCGCCCGTGTTTTTCCAACGCCGTGTCGACCACGGTCTTGAGGTCGGCGGCCTCGGCCAAGGAGCCGGTGACGGCGGTGCCGCCTAACTCATCAGCCAGTTTGACGGCCGAGCCCCCGGCCGACATCAAGACCAGGTCATAGCCGCGTTGGGCAAGTTCGCGGGTGCAGGCGCCCCCGACACCGCCTCCGGCGGCGATGACAATGGCTACGGGCTTATCGGACATGGTTTTCGTTTCCTTCCTTGGGTTCCGTGATGATTGGCCGCAAACATATCAGGTCATCGCCTTTCGACAACCACGCTCATTGGCGGCGCAGGGTCTCGCGGTGGAAAATATAGAGACCGCAGCTCATGACCAGGATCGCGCCGAGGGTCGTCCAGCGATCAGGCAGGTGAGACCAAATCACAAAGCCGATGATGACACCCCACAACAGGTTGGTGTACTTGAACGGCGCCACCACCACCGTTTCGCCAAGGCGGAACGCCTCGATCAACAGAAACTGGCCCAGGCCCAGGAACATGGCCGCCCCGGCCAGCATTCCGACGTCCGCCGGACTGGGAAGCCGCCAACCGAGCGGCAGGGTGGCGAGGCCGCAAAAGGCCACCGCGAAAGCCGAGACACCGGCCATGGAGACCGAGGTCTCGGTGATCGTCATTCGCCGGGTCAGCAGGTCCCGGCAGGCACCCGAAAACGCCGCTCCGAGCGGCAGCAGCGCCGCCCACTGCCACGCCTCGCCGCCGGGACGGGTCATCACGAGGACGCCCGTGAAACCAATGCCGACAGCGGCCCAGCGCCGCCACCCGACCTGTTCGCCAAGGACGGGCGCCGCCAGGGCCGTGATGAATAATGGCCCCGTAAAGGTGATTGCCAAGGCGTCGGCCAAGTGCAGATAACGAAGCGACGTGATAAAAAGAAAGGTGGACAACACCGTAAGCGCCGCGCGAATGGCCTGGGTGCGGACATTGAGTACCCTGAGCTGGCTGACGCCGCCGAAGCGCCAGGCCAATAGCCCTATGGGGACGATTACGAAGAAGCCACGGATAAACAAGATCTCGCCGATCGGATAAACCGCCGTCATACTCTTCATAACGGCGTCGTTGAGGGTGATGACCAAACCGCTCACGAGCATGCAGGCGATGCCCTTGAGGGGTTTCGACGTTGGTGCGGCGGCCGTCATGTCGGTTCGGCCGGGTCGCGCCGGCGCCGGGTTTCGCGGCGCAGGATGTAAAGACCGCTGGCGATGACGACCATGGCGCCGCCCATCACCCAGGGGTCGGGTTGGTTGGCCCACAACACCAGGTCGAGGATCAGGGCCCAGATCATGGCCGAATAATGGAAGGGCGACGCGACGGCGGCCTCGGCCAGGCGGAAGGCCTCGATCATCAGGAAGTGGGCGCACCCGAGCAGCAAACCCGCCAGGGCCAGAAGCGCGACGTCGCCCATGGCCGGCGCCCGCCAACCGAAGGGTGCCGTGGCCAGGGATACCACTGTCACCGAGAACATGGAAACGGCCAAGATCGAAACCGACGATTCGGTGGCGCTGATGCGGCGCGTCACGATGTTGGCGAGACCGAAGGTGAGGGCCGCCCCGAGCGGCAACAACACGACCCAGCGCATGGTCTCGCCGCCCGGCCGGATCATGATCAACACGCCGGCGAAACCGAGGAGCACCGCCAACCAGCGCCGCCACCCGACCCTCTCGCCGAGGAGCGGCGGCGCCAGGGCGGTGACGAAGAGCGGCGAGGCGAAGGTGAGGGCGATGGCTTCGGCCAGGGGCAGGAGGCGGAGGCCGGTGACGAACAAACCCATCGAGGCGATGGATAACACGGTCCGAACGGCCTGTCCCCGAATGTTGTGGACGCGGAGCGCCGTCAGGCCACCGGCGCGCCAGGCCAGGAGTGCCACCGGGATGAGGACGAACAGGCTGCGGATGAAGATGACCTCGCCGACAGGGTAGCTCGCCGTCATCCATTTCATGACGCCGTCGTTCAAGGTCAAGAAGGCGGCGCCGCCAATCATGCAGGCGATACCCTTGAGTGTGTTGGAACGTGTGGGGACGGCGGCCATGGGGATGTCTACCGTGCGTTCGGGGGTGAGCTTTGGCGGTCGCGCCGATGGCCGGCGCGGCTCTGGGCCTCGATAAAGACACGCGTGATCTCGGGATAGGTGGTCTTGATCGCCCGTTCCAGGGCCGAGATCGTCTTTTCCACTTCGGCCGAGCTCAGGCGGTCTTCAAAATCCAGGCTCAAATTCAAGAGCACGTCGCGCGGCCCAAGATGCATGGTCAGTGCCTCGTTGATGCGTGCCACGCCGTCCTGTCCACCGGCAATGCGCCGCACACCCCGTACCACCTGGCGCCCCGCCCCCTCGCCAATCAGCAGGCCCTTGCACTCATAAGCCAGAAGCGCCGCCGTCACCGCCAACACGATACCGATGACGATCGACCCAATGCCGTCCCACAGGGGTTCGTCCAGGACATCGGCAAGGCCGATGCCGATGGCGGCGATGACCAGGCCGGCGATGGCGGCGCTGTCTTCGAAGAGAACGGTGAACACCGCCGGGTCCTTGGAGAGACGCACCGCTTCCAGGGTTCCCATGTCACCCTTGCTCTTGGAGAATTCCTTGAAGGCGACCCACCAGGCCCCGGCCTCGAGGATCAAGGCGACGCCGAGGACGATATAGTTGATGTGGGCATCGACGATGGGTTGGGGGTTGCCCAGTTTGGTTACGCCCTCGTAGACCGATACACCGGCGCCACCGGCGAAGATCAAGATGGCAACGACAAACGTCCAGAAATAAAGCTCCATACCGTAGCCGAAGGGATGGTCCGCGTCGGCCGGCCGGCCGGCGCGGCGGATGCCAAAGAGCAAGAGTCCCTGGTTGCCGGTATCGACAACCGAATGGATGGCCTCGCTGAGCATGGAAGAGCTTCCCGTCACACCAGCGGCGGCGAACTTGGTGACAGCGATTGCCGAATTGCCGGCAAGGGCGGCGAGGACGACCTTTTTCGACGATGACGGATTCATGGCTCGACGCCCTCCATTGCCGGGCGCTTGCGGCGGCTTGCCACGTGAATACCGGAAATGACAAGGGCCGCGCCGATCAAATGATAGGGACGGATGACCTCACCTAAAAAGGTCACCGCCAACAGCGACGTGAGGACCGGCATCAGGTAGAGGAACAACCCCGCCGTGCTCGATCCGACCGCCGCCACCGCCTGGTTCCAGCACAAAAAAGCCACGATCGACGGAAAGACGCCGGTATAGGCGATGGCCAGGAAGCTGTGGGGACCCATGTTGATCGTGGCACCGGAGCCGAGCTCCCACAGATAAAGGGGGACCAGAAAGAAAAGTCCGACAGCGAATGTGGCGGTGAGAAGGGCAAGGGGATGAAGCCCAGGGGGAAGGCGCCGCAAAAGGATCGAATAGACGGCCCAGACGAGGACCGACAGCAAGATGATGAGATCGCCGTCGTTGAAGCGCATTTCCATCGCCGCCTGAAGATCGCCTCGCAGGATAACCACCGCGACACCGATTGCCGCGATCCCCAATCCCAGTGCCTGGCGCGACGTAAACTTCTCGCGATAGGCGATCCAGGCGACCAGGGGAATAACCGCCGGCGCCGTTGTGCCGACCACGGTGGCGTTGATCGCCGTCGTAGAGGTCAAGGCCAGGTAATAAAGCGTGTTGAACACTGTAACGCCAAGCACAGACAGGGCAATGACAACGGGCCAGGCCTTGAGAAGGGTGTGCCGCGCCACCCACAGATGGCTGAACCCAAAAGGCAGTAGGATGATTAGCGCCACCGTCCAGCGCCAGAACGCCAGCCCGACGGGCGGCACGTTTCCAACGATACCGCGCCCGATAACCGCGTTGCCGGACCAAAACAGCATGGTCAGGAACAACAGCACATAGGGCGAAGAGACGAAGGTCAGCAAGGCCACGGGGGGTCGAAAGCGCAAGACGGGCTCCCAATTCGATGACTCCCGCCGACTGTACCAGCCTGTCACGGCCCTGTCATACGCCGCCTGAACCATCATCCCCTTTTGCCATCAAGGCACGCAGCGATTATCCTCGTCGGCTTCCGAGAGGGCGAAATTGCGATGACCGAACTTTCCTCCGACGAGCGCGCCTTGGCTGACGGCCGGAATGGGCCGGCGGCCGCCATGGCGATCCGCATCGTCGCCGAGACGGCGCGCATCCTGGGCGCCGAACGGCTGGTTCCGGTCACCTCTGCGCATGTCGACGGCTGTCTTTACCATGGCGATTCAGGGGTTCATTTTGTCGAACGACTGGTCGAACTGGAAGGCCGCGTCGCCGTGCCGACAACCCTCAACGTCGGCGCCCTTGACCTGATCCATCCCGAACGGGTCCACGCCGACGCCCACGCCACCCAGATGGCGCGGCGCATGATGGTCGCTTATGAGGCCCTGGGCTGTGCCCCGACGTGGACCTGCGCTCCCTATCAGGTCGGTCACCGGCCGGGCCGGGGCGAGGACGTGGCGTGGGGAGAAAGCAACGCCGTGGCGTTTTGCAATTCCGTCCTCGGCGCGCGTACCAACCGCAATGGCGATTTTCTCGACATCTCGGCGGCCCTTACCGGGCGGGCACCCTATTACGGCCTTCATGTGGCGGAAAACCGGCTCGCGACCGTGGTCGTCGAGACCCATGCCCTGAGCGCGCGTCTCAAGGCCGAGGACGCCTTTTATCCGGTCCTTGGCGCGTGGTTGGGAGCCGAGGTGGCGGGCGCGGTGGCTGTGTTCGACGGGCTGCCGGCGGATATGCCGGAAGACCGACTCAAGGCCCTTGGCGCCGGCGCCGCTTCAACCGGTGCCGTGGGGCTGTTCCACGTCGCCGGGGTGACGCCCGAGGCGCCGACCCTTGAGGCCGCCCTGGGCGGACGCGTGGCTGAGCTCCGCATCGAACTTACTCCGGAGATGGTGCGCCGCGTCCGCGATTCCCTGTCGACGGCGCCAGACGGGCCGGTCGATGCCCTGGCCGTCGGCAGTCCCCATTATTCGGTCGCCGAATTCAATACACTGCTTGACCGCCTAGCCGGACGCCGGATGTCGCGGCCCTTTTATGCCTGCACCAACCGCCAGGTACTCAAGGATCTGGAGGACTCAGGCACCCTGGCCTCCATTGAGGCGGCGGGGATAGAAATCATCACCGATACCTGCATCGTGGTGACGCCGATCTTGCCGGCCGGCGGCGGTGTCTTGATGACCAATTCAGCCAAGTTCGCCCAGTACACGCCGTCGAACACCGACTATGAGGTCGTCTTCGGCTCCTTGGGCGACGTCGTCGAATCAGGTGTGGCGGGGCGCGTTGTCAGGGACGAGGCGGCATGGAATTAGCGTATTTTATGTCTAGCCGGTTCCGGCCCGCACCCCCACCCGACCACCCCAAGCGTACCATGCCGTGGGTGGCCGGGTGGGGGTGCGGGCTGGTGCGAGGGCAGCCATGGAATTAGCCCGTGGGCGGGTGTTGGTGGCGGGTGCCGCGGAGGGCCGGGTCCTGCGCCTGGCCGAACCTCTCAGCTTTTGGGGTGGCGTCGATCCCCGGACCTCGGCGTTGACCGATCCACGCGGCCCGTCGGCCGGCACCAACATCGCCGGGCGCGTTCTGGTGCTTGGCTCAACGCGCGGGTCAAGCTCGTCGAGCGCCATCTTGTTGGAGCTTCTGCGCGCCGGCCGGGCGCCGGCGGCGTTGATCCTGGCCGAGGTCGACGCCATTTTGGTCATCGGCGTCGTGGTGGCGCGTGAAATGGGCTGGCCGACGATCCCGGTCCTGGAACTGCCGCTGGCCGACCATGCGGCGCTTGAAGACGGAATGGCAGTGCACGTCGCCGAAGACGGCGCCATCGCGGCCGCCTAGCCCGACAGCCGGGGGCCGTGCTAACGTCGGTTGAACCCCGATTGCCGATCATCCTGGGAGATCACGTCATGCGCTGGCGCAAACGCCTATCCATCGTCGATGCCCATGCCGAGGGCGAGGTCGGCCGGGTGATCACCGGCGGCGTCCTCGACGTCCCGGGTGCCACCATGTTCGACAAGAAGCGCCACCTTGAGACCAAAGACGATTCGATCCGCCGATTTTGTCTTTTTGAGCCGCGCGGCGGCGCTGCCATGTCGGTCAATCTAGTCCTACCGCCGACAGTACCCGAGGCCGATGTCGGCATGATCATCATGGAATCCACCGATTATCCGCCGATGTCGGGCTCCAACACCATTTGCGTCGTCACCGTTGTGCTGGAGACAGGCTTGGTGCCCATGCGCGAGCCCGAGACCAAGCTCGTCCTCGATACCCCGGCGGGGCTGGTGGCGGTGACGGCCCAGTGCAAGGACGGCAAGGTGGAGACCGTCGCGTTTGACAACGTGCCCTGTTTTGTCGACCGGCTGGAAGCCAGCCTTGAAGTCGAAGGCGTGGGCACGGTGACGGCCGATATTTCCTACGGCGGTGCCTTCTTCGCCATTGTTGAGGCGTCCTCGGTGGGCTTTCGCATGACCCCCGACGAGGCCCGCGACATGGTCGATCTGGGAGAAAAGATCAAGGCGGCGGCGGTCGAACAATTGGACGTGGTGCATCCCGAAAATCCGCTTATCCGCGACGTCACCTTTGCCTATTTCACCGACCAAGTCACGGGCGAGGACAATACCTGGGTCAACGCCATCGTCGTTTCGCCGGGAAGGCTCGACCGCTGTCCCTGCGGCACCGGGTGTTCGGCGCGCCTGGCGGTGCTGGCCGAACGGGGGATGGCCAAACCGGGCGAGGTTCATACCTTCCGCTCGCTTCTCGGCACCCGCTTTGTCACCCAAGTGGCAAAGACCACCGAGGTTGGCGGGCGGGACGCCGTGGTGCCCCGCATCAAGGGCCGCGGTTGGATATTCGCCACCCACGAGCTGGGCTGGGACGCCACCGACCCCTTCCCCGAAGGCTTCCTGCTGACCGACACCTGGGGCGCCGGCATGAAGGGACTGAATTAGGGCTTAGGCTCGGTCGCGTCGTCGTAGGGCGGCGGGCATAGACCGTCGCGGGCCGCCGCCGTCCATCCGATCGCCGCGTCGGTCAAGGTCGGCAAGCTGCATACCATGATCAAGAAGCTCAGCGCTTCCGATACCTCGGCCACCGTGGCGCCGGCGGCGAAGGCCCGGCCCAAATGCAGACGCAGACCGCGCGGACGCCGCTTGGCGGCGTGGCAGGCCACGGCCATGATTTCGCAAAGCTTGGGGTCGATCGCGCCCCGCACCCGCTCAACCCCGGCCAGATAGAGTTCCAGCACGCGCCCGCCGTCCAGTTCGTCGCGCCAGTTGTCGATTATGAAATCGTAGGTGGAAAGGGCGTCGAAGGCACCTCCGAGCGCGATGGCCGACGCGATCCGGTCGTCATCGATGCCGGCGTCGCGGGCGCGCCCAACGTGGATACGCCCATGGGCCTCGCGGGTTGTCGTCAGCAAGGACAGAAGGAGCAGTTCGCTTGATATTGCGTCGAGACTTCTGTCGCTCAGAATCAGGCGGCGATAAAACTCGTTCCAGGCCTCCAGTACCTCGGGATCCGTCGCCCCCATCATGCGGCGATAAGAGAGCTGCTGGCTTTGTTTGGACCAAGCATCGACGTTCGCTTTCGGGTCGGGATCGTGGCTCATTTCAGTGCCTCCTCCATGACCACACTATGGCCAACCAACGGGTTGTGCAATTTCACGTTATCGAAATTCATGGGACCAGTCTCATACCGCTCCGCAGGGATAGAGATGGTATACTTACGGCTCGGGCGGCTGTCTAATCGGGCCGAAGACGGAGAGGGGGTGCCGTTGCCGAAGCGGAAGGCACAACGGGTAAGTTTTGTGAACGGGAACGTCCGCTTGCCGCCTGAGAGCGGACGTATCTAGCGGCTACGGTCAATGTCCGATTCTAGACAACAACGGAAGCACGCGAAATTGGTGGTGGGGCGTCCACCGCATCAAAGGCGGCGTGGCCGCACGATAGCGGATTAGCAGTATCCGGACTTTACTTAAACAATAATTAGACTATTATAGAAAGAGAACCGAATTCTGTAGGATTAGGGAAGATGTTTCGATTACTTCGCTATTTCTCTCTTGCCAGTGCAGGTACCGTTATAATTGTTATTGCGGTACTTATGATTTTCTTTCACCACCTTACTGTCGAAGACTTGATCAACGTAGGTGAGCGCCAGAATGAATTCCTGACGCGCTTAATAGGCAATGATATCCGGAGCCACTTCGGTCCCTATTTATATTCGATCAATGTGGAAGATGGGAAGACGGTTCTAACCGACACGAGAACACGGGAAATATCCAAGAATCTGTCGCTCCTGATAAAAGGGCTCCCGGTCTTGAGGGTTAATATACTCAACCTCAAGGGCCTCATCATTTATTCCACCGAAAGAGGTAAAATCGGGATAGGCAAAAGGAGTGATGCTGGTTTTATTGCGGCGCGAGAGGGTCGTGCATTCTCAAGAATTGCCCTGTTGAACGATGGTGGCGACCGCGCACAATCGGCCGAGAACTTGGATATTCTTTCCAGCTATCTGCCCTTCCGTAGCGACGATGGAAACGTGGTGGGCGTCTTTGAGATAGATTCTGACATCACGTCTCTTTTGACAGATATCGATGAGCATGTCCTCCATGTATTCTTAGCGCTCTTAGTCGCTTTAGGTGTGCTCTATGTGGTGCTGTACCAGGTCGTCCGACGGGCTGACAAAACTATTAAGAGCCAGCAAATTGCATTGCAATCCAGCGAAAGTGAGTTTCGCGATAGTGAACGGAAGTACCGCAATCTCGTCGAAACGAGTCATGACCTGATTTGCTCTGTCGATAGCGAAGGCAAGTTCACTTTTGTCAATCGAAACGCCGCCATGCACATTCTGGGCTATGAGCCGGACGAAATGATCGGCAGGTCGCTGACATATTTTAAGACGCCGGAACAAGCGGAAAAGGATTTAAAGACGTTCGCCAGGATCAAGGAAACGGGAGGGGCATCCCATTACGAAACAAGGCACCGCAAAAAGGATGGGTCGTTTGTCGCCATGAGTTTCAACGCCGTTGTGGTCAAGGATTCCAAAGGGAACTTGATGGGTACGATGGGCACGGCACAAGATATTTCCCAGCGCAAGCGGGCCGAGGAGCGCCTTTCCCGAAGTGAAGAGACCAAACGGGCTCTCTTTGCTGCGGCGACGGACAGCATCTTCTTGCTGGACCGCGCGGGAACCGTACTAGAAGTTAATGAAGCCGGCGCAAGGACGCTGGGGGCTAAAGTCGGGGACATGGTTGGGCGAAATATCTTTGAGTTCATGCCGCCCGAGGTCGGCGATCGGCGGCGCGGCAAACTGTTGGCCATGCTCGAAAGCAAAGAGCCGGTCGTTGACGAGGACGGGCGTGACGGAAGCTGGTTCGAAACCCACGCGCAGCCGATGCTCGATGCGCGAGGTGAGGTGCAGCGGATCGCCCTGTTTTCACGCAACATCACCAAGCGCAAACGAGCCGAGGAACACCTCCGCCAGTTCCAGAAGATTGAGGCGGTAGGCCAGTTGACCGGCGGCATTGCCCACGAATTTAACAATATTCTCACCGTGGTCATCAGCAACCTCGATATTCTTGATAAATGGGATCTCAATGAGAGTGACGCATCCACATTGATGCAGCACTCCACCGATG
>PVBE011439885.1_pt1 | contig 17228 bp, 13 predicted proteins | sample 1631181 | NCBI WGS metagenome assembly PVBE01 (sample SAMN08397723, study PRJNA350692) | Marine metagenome, whole genome shotgun sequencing project. | isolation source: water | place: Pacific Ocean | collected 2012-04 | reverse complement strand
TCTCCGATGAGGAAGTGATCGCCATCGAGAGCTTCGCACATGGCGGCGGCCGGGTCATCGCCGTGGGGGAGGCCGGCGTCTACAACCGCTTCGGGAAGACGCGTGGTGGAGGAGCCCTCGATGACCTCATCGGGGTGACCACGCCCACACCGGGCTCGACAGCCGCCCAGCCTCTGGAGCGAGCCGTCGCGCGCCTCTTTGGGATTGAGCTCAATGTGACGCCGCGCGCCGCCACCATCGCTGAGGGCCTCGGCGAATTCGAGGGCTTGGAGACCCAGCCCTGCGCCAGGCGGGTGGTCGGCAGAGGGGACGCCATCTTCCTGAACTTCCTGTGGACCGGCTATCGCTCATTCCGTTCCGGGGGCGTGGGAGGGGAGATCACCCACCGCGTCTCGGCCGACGCCGAAACCGCGGGCGCCTACTGGCATCTCATGGAGGAGCTGCTGGCGGGCACGGGCATCGAGCCTCCCGCCGCCGTCACGCACGACGGTAGGTCCCTGCGGTACATCGAACAGGTCGTCTACCGACGGGGCCCCATCACGTACGTTGGCATCTTGCCTCGCTACTTCGGTGGTCGTTACGCCCCGGCGTTGCTGCGAATGCGCGATGGACAGCCGACCGACCGCGTTCTCATCGAACCGGAGGACTTCGTCACGGCCGAGGTCTCGCTCGGCGTCCCGGGGCACGTCCATGATGTGCGCGCCCGCAAGGCTCTGGGCCGCGTCCAGTCCGTGCAGGCGCCGGTCACCGACGGCGTGGCTTTGCTCTACGCCGTCACTCCCTACGAGGTCACCGGACTGCAACTGTCCGCGCCCTCCAGCGCCCTTCCCGGGGAGGCGCTGAAAGTCGCCGTGGCCGTCCGAACGGACGCGGGCAGTGCCGGCGACCATGTGGTCCACTTGCGCCTGGTGCGGCCCGATGGCGGCGAGGCCGTCTGGGCTCGCGAGAACGTGCTGACGCGCGCGGGCCGGGTTCTTTGGAGACTGCGGCTGGCGCTGAACGCTCCCGCCGGGGCGTGGCGGGTCGAGGCGCAGGACCTGATTAGCGGCCACACTGCCAGCGGCGAGGTGGTTGTGGGCGTGAAGTGATCCATCTGGTGGCCGTACGTGTTGCTCCGGGACACGACGTACCCGTGGGGTCCCACAGTTGATCTCCGCAGTCCATCCATCTCAAAACTCGGGGCTTTCTTTCCGTGTGGTTCGTAAATTCATCGTCCCGGAATCTGGGGGAATCTGGGGTGGCAGAGCTTGCGTCCCTTGCATTCGGTGATTCCTCCAGCCTCCGCGTGCATCCCGACTCTCCTGAGGGGACACGGATGGTAGTGTCCAGATCCCTGGTCCGAGCAATGCCCGGGGAGCGATCCATTCTACTAGCACTTGAGCTGGCTCCGCCCATCGCTGTCGGTTGGTAGAAAGAAAGTGCGCGGAACCCGTTACCGCTGTTACCGGGCAGCCCGGGCGGCGCTGCAACTGAATGGCGTCAATGGGCAGAAAGGCCTGACTCCCGTGGCGCAGCGCGAACGCAGATCAACTGCGGGACCCCACGGGCGTTCGCTTCCCCGGTCCGGTAGGTCAGGCGGCGCTCGGCGGCGAACGTACTCGCCTCGCAAGACGAATCCATGTCGTAGCGAACACAGGATGGAGCTTCCTCGATGACCATGCGCGCAACGCCCCTCGCGACCATCATCTGCCTGGCACTGCTGGCACTCACATTGGGCTGCAACCCGCCCACGAGTGACACTGGCGACTCTTCCTCGACGGGCGGACCGACCTCGACGACCACGGCAGTGCCCGATGAGATCGTCCTGGGCGCCTACATGCCCAATACCGGACCCTTCGCGACCTTCGGCCAGTCGTCGACGAAGGCCATGCGGATGGCCGTGGAGGAGATTAACGCCGCCGGTGGCGTGTTGGGGGCGCAGATCAAGCTCATCGTCGAGGACGATCAGTGCAAGCCCGAAGAGGCCGCGAACGCGGCGCAGAAGCTGATCCATCAGGACGAGGTGCTATGCGTCATCGGCGAGGTAGCCAGCTCTAACAGCCTCGCGGCCGCCCCGATCTGCCAGGACGGGAAGACGCCGATGGTGACGCCGTCGTCGACCAATCCCGAGGTGACGCGCACGGGCGACTACATCTTCCGGGTCTGCTTCACGGACGATTTCCAGGGCCTGGTGATGGCGAAGTTCGCCTTGGACGACCTGAGCGCGCGCACGGCCGTGATCTTCTCCGATATCGCGAGCGACTACTCGAAGGGGCTGAGCAAGGTCTTTCGCGAGACGTTCACGGCCGGGGGCGGAGAGATCCTGGCGGAGGAATCGTACAACCAAGGCGACCGCGACTTCCGCGCGCAGCTTACGAAGTTCAAGCCGCTCGCACCCGATGTGATCTATGTCCCCGGCTACTACGGCGAGGTGGCGATGATCCTCTCGCAGGCCGACCAACTGGGGCTGGACGCCGCGCTGATGGGCGGGGACGGCTGGGATTCTCCGAAACTTGTGGAGATCGCCGGCGAGGCCGCCGAGGGCACGTACTTCTCCAACCACTACAGCAAGGACGACCCGAATCAGATCGTGCAAGACTTCGTCGCCAACTTCCAGGCCGAGCAGGGAGAAGTGCCCGACGCCTTGGCCGCTTGCGCGTACGACACGGTGCGGATCGTGGCCCAAGCCATTGAGACCGCCGGCACTGTCGATAGGGACGCGCTGCGCGATGCGTTGGCACAAGTCAGCGACTTCGACGGCGTGACCGGCACGATAACCATCGACGACGAGCGCAACGCGCTCAAGACGGCAACCATCCTGACCATCGAGAACGGCGTGCAGACCTTCGTCGGCACCATCGACCCGTCCGGTTAGAGCGACAGGCTTCACCGCCCGCGCGGAGGTTGTTCAGCCCGGTTTGGGGAGCCAACCACGACTCAATGCAGCAGGAGCCCAGTAGACCCAGGTCACGAGTTGTCCTACACGCTCTTGTCGCATCGGCGTGCGTGTTGGGGTGCGCGCTCATCGCTGCGGTGTTGGGCGTCAACCCTCAGCAACTGGTGAACGGGATCTCGCTGGGCGCCATGTATGCCCTGATCGCCCTGGGCTACACGATGGTGTACGGCGTGTTGAAGCTGATCAACTTCGCCCACGGCGAGATCTTCATGGTGGGCTCGTTCGCGGGCCTCGCGTCGTTGACGATTCTCCACCTCCCGTTCGCCGGAGCGCTCATCGTCGGAATGGCCGTCGCGGCAGTCTCCGGGGTCATCATCGAGCGCTTCGCCTATCGGCCTCTCCGCGGCTCCCCTCGACTGGCAGCCCTCATCACTGCCATTGGCGTATCGCTCCTGCTGCAGAACGTTGGCGTCATCGCGCTGGGCGCGGCTCCGCGCGCCTACCCGGCCGCCATTCCCGCCGATCCGATTCCCTGGTTCGAGAACTCGCTCAGCGTCGTGGTGACTCAGCAGCAGGTCGTCATCCTGGCGCTCACCGGGGCGATCCTGGTGCTGCTGCACCTGATCGTGTCGCGCACGCGCATCGGCAAGGCCATGCGGGCGGTCTCGCAAGACCGCCAGGCGGCCGAACTGATGGGGATCAACGCGGACCGGGTGATCGCGTTCACCTTCGCCCTGGGCTCGGCCATCGCGGGAGCCGGCGGCGTGTTTTACGGCGTCTACTACGGGACGGCCGATCCGCTCATGGGCCTGATGCCGGGTATCAAGGCGTTTGTGGCGGCGGTGCTAGGTGGGATCGGCAGCATCCCCGGGGCGATGCTCGGCGGGTTCCTGATGGGCTTCGTCGAAACCGGGGCGAGCAGCGTGACGCTGCGGATCTCCGACGAGGTCGCGATCAGCGGGTCGACCCTGCGCGACGCGGTGGCGTTTGGCGTGCTCATCATCATCCTGATGGTCCGACCAACCGGGCTGCTCGGCCGGACCAGCCGGGAGAAGGTGTGAGCCAATGACCCGGTTTGGCTCCCTCGCCTACTATGCTCCCCGAGCCGCGGTCGCGGTGGTGGCCCTGGGGCTGATCGGGGTCGTCGGCAGCGCGCTAACGCGGTACCTGAATGCCTACGTGATCCAGGTCCTGTTCTTCGTCGGGTGCAACGTCATCCTTGCCGTCAGCCTCAACCTGGTGAACGGCCATGCCGGTCAGTTCTCCATCGGGCACGCCGGTTTCATGGCCATCGGCGCGTACCTGACGGCGTGGATCTCAGTCACTTACGGTAAGCAGTGGCTCGCGCCGTTTGAGGACCACCCGGCCGCCTGGGTCATCGGCTGCGCGTACCTGGTGGCGCTCATGCTCGTCGGAGGCTTGGGGGCGGCGCTCGGGGGCTTGGTGATCGGCTTGCCGTCGCTTCGCCTGCGCGGCGACTACCTGGCGATCGCAACCCTTGGCTTCGGCGAGATCATCAAGGTCTTGCTGCTAAACATCGATGCCGTCGGCGGCGCCCGAGGGCTGACGGGCATTCCCCGGTATTCGACGCTTGGTCTGTGCCTCGCGGCGGCCGTCGTCACGGTGGTACTGTTGCGCAATCTGATGGGCTCGACCCACGGGCGGGCGCTGCTAGCGCTTCGCGAGGACGAGACGGCCGCCGAGGCCGTCGGGATCGACGTCGCCTCGTACAAGACGTCGGCGTTTGTCATCGGCGCGTTCTTCGCGGGGGTTGCCGGCTGCCTTTACGCGCACTACCTGCAGTACATCAACCCGCGCGGGTTCGACTTCATGAAGTCCATCGAACTCGTTCTCATCGTCGTCTTGGGTGGCGGGAACATCTGGGGCGTCATCGTCGCGGCGGTGGCCGTGACGCTCCTGCCCGAGGCGCTGCGCAACACGGATGAGTTGCTCGCCTTTCTTCCCGCGAAGTGGGTGTCATGGGTGCCCGATGACCCGCGCATGGTTATCTACTCGGCGCTGCTGATCGGCGTCATGCTCCTCAAGGCCCGCAAGGGGCGTCAACGCGACGGTCCGCCGGCGAAGGGTGGTGGCTGACGTGGCTGACGCCCCCATCATCACGCTTGCGGACTGCACAGTCAGATTCGGCGGCCTGACGGCTGTGGCCAGCCTGTCGCTTGAGGTCGCGCCCGGTGAACTGGTAAGCCTCATCGGCCCCAACGGGGCGGGCAAGACGACGGTCTTCAACGCCATTACCGGCGTCCACCGCCTCACGGAGGGTAGCATCCGGTTCCTGGACAGGGAGATCTCGAAGCTCGCGCCGCATCAGATTGCCGGCCTGGGCATCGGCCGCACGTTCCAGAACATCCGCCTGTTCCGCAAGCTGACGGTCCTGGATAACCTCCGGGCCGCGTTGCACCGCCGGGGGGGATACGGCATCTTTCGCGCCGCCTTCCGCAGCCGCGCGTGGAAGGACGCCGAGACGCGCATCGAGGAATCGGCCGAGGAACTGCTGGGGATGTTTGGACTCGCCGGCCGAGGCGACGAGCTTGCCGGAGGCCTGCCATACGGCGACCAGCGGCGGCTCGAGATCGTGCGCGCGCTGGCGATCCAGCCGCAATTGCTCCTGCTGGACGAGCCGGCGGCGGGCATGAACCCGGCCGAGACGAATGAACTGATGGAGCTGATCCGATCGCTGCTGGAACGGTTCTCGCTCACGATACTGCTCATCGAGCACGATATGCGGGTCGTCATGGGCGTCTCGCATCGCGTGGTCTGCCTCAACCAGGGGGAGGAGATCGCCTCAGGGCAGCCTCACGATGTATCCCAGAGCCCCGCCGTGATCGAAGCCTATTTGGGAGAACCGATGGACTGACATGCTGAACCTGCGCGACGTTGATGCTTATTACGGGCCTATTCAGGCGCTGCACTCGGTGTCGCTGAATGTCGACGCCGGTGAGATCGCGTGCCTGATCGGCGCCAACGGCGCGGGGAAATCGACGACACTGCAGCTCATCTCGGGGTTGCTGCGGCCGGGCGCGGGCGAGGTTGAGTTCGAGGGGGACTCGATCGCCAGCACTCCGCCGCACTCGATTGTCGCCAAGGGCATTTGCCACGTGCCCGAGGGGCGGCGGATATTCCCGGATATGACGGTGCTTGAGAACCTGGAGATGGGGGCCTACCTGGTCTCGAAGCGGGGCGACGTGAAGAAGGGATTGGCAACGGCGTACGAGCTGTTCCCCCGGCTTGAGGAGCGGCGGAGGCAGCGGGCGGGGACGCTGTCGGGCGGCGAGCAGCAGATGCTCGCGATCGGGCGCGCGTTGATGGCGCAGCCGCGGTTACTGCTGCTGGATGAGCCATCGCTTGGGCTGGCGCCCAACCTGGTGAGGACCATCTTTGAGGTCATCCGCGAGGTCCGAGACCGAGGGGTCACGATTCTGCTGGTGGAGCAGAACGCGCACATGGCCCTGCGCGTGGCCGACCACGGCTACGTCCTGGAGACGGGCCGGATCGTGCTCGCCGATACGGCTGAGGCCCTGGCGGCAGACCCCCAAGTTCGCGCCGCGTACCTCGGCGAGTAGCTGTCCTCGTAGGACGGGATGGAACGGTCCGCTGGATGTCGAGGCGTAGGGGTAGCCCGACCTCAGCCGCCTATCCGGGAGTAGCTATCCGGTGATGGGCCTGGTGCGACAGGGCTCGGCTAATCAACGCCCTGACGCGTCCAGTTCGCCCACCGAGGACTGACGCTCACTCGGAGCCACGCGACGCCCGCGCGTCGGCGCAGCACATTGGTCACTCCTGGTCCTGGAAGCCGAAGGCGTACAGACTTGCCTGGCGCAGCACAATGCGCGCCTGGATGGGACGGCCCGCGAGGGCCGCGACACGCCTCCCACTGCCTCGCCACCCCACCAGTTGCGTGACGGCGTCTCCGGCAAGGCGATCACAGTCCTGTCTCGTGAAGCCAGGGATGGGCTCTCCCCGGTCATCGAGCAGTTCGACAGCAGCATAGCCGCCGTCAGCGCAGTGGAGGTTGAGCACCATTTCATCGCCAGCGAAGACGAGGGGCCGTGTGGTCAGCTCGCCGACGCCGACGGCATCGAGGGAGACGAATCCGTCACGGCGCAGCGTAGCCAGCCCGATGGCCGAGGCCCCGGCACTGGCGTGGTCGTGATCCATGCCGCCGTGTCGCGATCGGGCTTCAGGCCCTCCGCGCCGTAAAGCCGGTTGACGCCCCAGGCTTTCTGCCCGACATCCGTATCGTCGAAGCGGATGATGGCCATGGTGGGCTGTAGGTCGCGGAAAGTCCAGGGACGCGGGTGGGCCGGCAGATACTGGATGCAGAACTCCTTCAGCATCTCTCCGTGCGGCGTGAGTTGGTAGCGCTGATCGTCAAGCCGGCTTATCAGCGAGAATGGAGAGCCCTGCTTGCCGGCGGGGAAGAGGTTGTAGCCGCAGCCCTCCAGGTAGGCGAGGTCCGCGCCCAACCAGTAGGCAAGCTGGAGATTGGCCCGGACCTCCTCTGGCGGGTGACCGGGGACAGCCCAGAAGTACCACATGTCCACGTCCACCCACAGGTCGCGGTTGTACTGGAGGGCCGCGCCGAGGCCCACGGCCAGGCTTACGGGCGAGTAGAACTCCTTGCAGATCTTGGGGCATGGTGTCATCCCCGCCCGGGCAGCCGCCCGTCGGGTCCCTCTGGGCCGCCATGGCCCGCCCCATGCGCGAGTACCGACACGAGTGCCACAGCGAGCAGTCGCTTCGCGTGTCTCATCCGACCGGCTCCCGATTCGCGAGCCTCGCGACACCCTCCGAGGGCGGATCGCATCCCGAATCCAGTGAGCATAACCAATCCAACCATCCTTCGTCGCTCGAGCCTCCTGGTACCGTTAGCTTCAGTGTCGCGCGCTCCACATCCTCCCGCCTGCGGCGCGTGTCCGAGGGTCATGGTTCCTCAGGCATATCGAGCCCAGCCGGCACGATCCAGTTGACCACGTCGCAGTAGCGCTCGACACGACACTCTACGGCGTGCTCGTCAACGCGGCTCACGTTCGGTTTCTCCGCGGTCGACTCGGCTTTCTGTGCGGTCGTCATTGTTATCGTGACCGTCATCGGCAGGTTAGGCTGAAATGGCCGGCAGTGGTCCGCACGGAGAGCTTCGACCGCCTCGGCCATCTTCGCGGCTGTGAGTCCACGGGCCGCCGCCGGCTCCAGACCTGTGCAGGTATCTGCCTCCACCGCGCGCTTGATGGGGGCTGTGACGATCCCCGGGAACATCGCTTCCGCTTCGCGACAGCCTGCGTCATCGCCCTGCGCGAAGATCACCGGGACGTCCCAATGCCCGGCAAAGCACGCCTCGATCCCCATCTCACCCACCGCCTGACCGTTGATCCTAACCTCGGCCCAATCCAGATTGCACGTGTGAGGCAAAAACGCGCCCTTCGTGCCGGCCATGGCGTGGTGCCCTGGCACCAGGAACCCGTCGACGGTCTGATCAAGCCCAGGCATCCACCGGAACTTGCCATCCTGATACCCCCTGGACTTCTCGAGATAGGTGATGCGTGGATCGTCGAGCATCCTCTCCGGCACGATGTTGCCGCCGCCGGTGTGCGTGTCGCACACGATCAACTCGTCCACGCCGGCCCGTAGCGCCGCCTCGGATGCGGAGTTGATATCGTCGATCAGGAGTTGCTGCCCTTCCTTCGCGACTTCCGGGCGCACTCCGTCCTCCCAGAACCAGGCTTGCTCCCTGCTGTGGATCCCGCTGACGCCCTCCATGTCCCAGAGCATGAACAGCTTCATGGTCGCCGCCTCCCGTGGCAGTCACAGCTTTGTTCGCGCCCTACAATCTGGGACTGAGTCGATCCAACGTCCATTCGCCCGAGTGCGGCTTCGTCGCCGGCCGCTCTACTCGGGGCTTTGAGACCCCTGCGCCAGCACCTCGACTACATCTCCGGTGCTGACGTCGCAGACGATGTACTCGTCCCCGGGCTGGAAGTCACCGATGCGCCCCGCGTCGGCCAGCCTGAACTCAGCCTCCGTTGCGGTCACCAGCGGGTACGGCTCGCCCTCGGGACTCTTGCGCACCGACTTCCCGTCGAACAGGCCTGGGTTCACGCGGAGCTTCATGACCGGTGTTCGACTGGAGAAGGCTCCGTCATCGGCTGAGACGGACCCGACTATGCCTCGCGCGAGGGTCAGCGGCATGTTGATGCCGATGCGCCACGCCGATCCCCCGGCTCTCTCGATGGATTCGACCGTGTAGACCGACGGGCATACCCATTCGGAGTCGGTGACCAGCAGGCGCCGTCCGATCAACTCGGGAGATGGGGTGGGGCCATCGCGTTCGGGCTCGACAACTAGTGCGGCCTCGCCCACGTCCGCTCGCGTAACCCGGCCTCGGAAGTTGCCCGGTTGCACGAGACGCCGCCCCTCGCAGGCGGTGTGACCCCCGCCCACCAGCATGAGGTTGGTCGCCTCGCCCCCACGGAGAGTGATCACGCCGAAGCGCCCTTGGAAGTCAACCGGGACCCCGGGACGGGCTACTGAGTAGGTCTTCGCGCCATCCAGCGCGCTGATGATGATGTCTTCCCGGACTTGCCCATCCGCGCCAACTGTCTCGACCTGCAGGGCTGTCACGCTGTCATCGGCCGGCGCCACGCTCAGCGCCTCCATGCCGGTCACTCGCGCGGCATCTTTGACCGCCTCCATGACCGCGACGAATGTGGTCGTGCTTGCCGCATCATCGGGTGTGTCTCGGACGATGAGGTGGCCTTCGAGAGGGCTCTGACCGCGCACTCCGTAGCCCTCGGCCTTGGCCCGGATCACCTCACGCCCGGAAGCGCCGAGTAGACGCAGATGGAACTGCACGTCCTCTGAGTCGCGGACCCGGAGCACGCCGTCGCCGGCCTCATACGTCGGTTCCATCCGAGCCCAGAATGCACGGTCGAGAGGCGCGTCGAAGCCGACGCGGATAGGCTCCGCATCCTTAGGCGTGATGACGAGGTCGGCGATGTCGAACGCGTAGTTGTAGTAGTGCAGGAATCCGACTGATCCGCCTGTCGCGGGAGCGCCGGTCACGTCGACGCGTCCGCGGGGCTCGCCGCTGATGGTCATCCGCGCATCGGAGCCGGTCACCACTATCCGCACCGGCACCGGCTCCCCAATGGGCAGCGTGTCGACGGGCAACATGACCACGCGCCGGGCGCCCACGTCGGCTGGATCGGTGCCGAAGACGAAGACAGACCGCTCGCGCGGGCCGCTGGATTCCCCCGTGCGAGTGAGGGTGAACTCGATCGTGGCGTCCTCAAACGAGTCGCTCGTCAGCAGATACCTGTCCGGCTGCGACATGCCGGTGGTCGGTCGCCACACCGACGAGACGCCGCCGCTGGCGCGCGTTCGCTCCAGGCCGAACAGAAAACCGCACGCGCCCTGGGTCATGGGCTCCACGTCCTCCCCCGCCAGCGACCCGCGCTCCTGCTTGACCCACGTCGCCTGCTCGTCGTCCACGGTTACGCTCATGTCTTGTGGCTCGCCGAGCGAGTGGAAGAGGTAGTCGCGCGTCTTCGCGCCCGCCACGCGGAAGATATCGACCGTGTAGAGCGGCTCGCCCGCATCGTCGCGGATCAGCGCCACGGTGCGCCGATAGAGATCGCACTGAGGGTAGGCGCCTTCCGCCGAGGCCTCCACCACGTCGCACACCGGCTCCGTGGCGAAGAGATGCAGCTTCCCGATGACGTTGCCGCGCTGAGGTGACTCATCCAGCATCACCGTGCAGTGACTCGCCGTGTTTGTTTCCCAGCCGCTGCCCTTGATATCGGTCCACGTCGTCGGGTAACCAAGGTCCGCGGTCAGGTCGAAGCCATAGCGGAACACGTTGATCGCCAGCTTGTCCGTATGGCCATGCCCGTACGAGCCCTTGCTGAAGGTCATGCAGACATGCTGCCGCGTCTCCGGGTTGGCCCCCGCTCGCAGGATGGCGATGCCGCTGTCGTCGAACAGGTGCGACCGGGTCTCGGGCATCTGAGCCGAGCCCGAGAGCTCTGCATCGGTGGCCGGATCGGCGTGGAAGAGCAACCACCAATCAGCGCGACCCGTCCGGAAGCTCTCTAAATCGCCCCCGCTGCCTGCCTGCAGCTTCGAGAGGTAGTACGGGCTCTGCGAAGGGATCCGCCTCAGCGCGCGTTCGTCGTACGCCTGATAGGGCGGGCTGAGGCTCAATGACTTGGAGCGGGCGCCCCCGCCGTCGCCTATGGCTGGCAACCGTCCGTCGCAATCGATGTGCCGGAGGAAATCGTACAGCATCGAGATCCGGTAGTCGGGGTGATTGTAGACATCAATCGGCTCTTCGGATCCCGGGGCCTGCAGGCCGTGGATATACTCCGCGATCCAGAGCGGCGTCTGCGCGTTGCCCACGTTGTACCCGCTTGCGTCGTATATGTACTTGCCGTCCCGGAACCATGAGTTGCCCAGCAGCACGCGCAGACCCGTGTCGCTCTCCAGCGTCTCCGCGGCGATCTCGCCGTTGCCGAGGCAGTTGGCCAGCCCGGCCAGCGCGGTCATCTCGTACATGAGGAAGTCGCCGTCGAAGTATGGCATTAGACGATGCAGGTACTCGTAGACATGCCCCAGCAGGTTGCGCTGCAGATTGTAGGTGAAGTCGCCGCGGGTCACGTTGCCGTCGTTGTCGTAGTCGGCGTTGCCTCGGCCGGCGAAGAGTTCGTGGAGGGCGGTGTCGGTCTCCACCTCGTCCCAGATCAGATCACACGCGAGGATCAAGTTCTGCACCAGGAAGCGTTCGAAGGTCTGGCCGATGTATCCGTCCTGTCGCTGTGATGGCCCCTCGATGCATCCGTCGTAAGTGGGGTACAGCTCGGCAAGCCGATTGAGCATTACGGCGCACGTGTGGGCGTATCGCGACTCGCCGGTGATGGCATATGCCAGAGCCAGCTGGAGCACGGGCGTACCGCCCCGGTACTCCGAGCCGCCGTCCGCCTCGTATGGCGTGCCGAAGAGCTTGCCCAGGATGAAGTACCGATAGGCCGCCACGAAGTAGTAGCGCCGGCCCGGGTGCAGGAATCCCTCCGGCGCGACCCACCCGCTGCCGTCGTCGCGGACCGTGATTGTCTCGCCCGTGCCCGGGTTCTCAATGACCGCCCCGTCGTACCAGACCTCGTCACCGCGTTTGGACCGCCAGCGATATGGCTCTTCAAGTGTCGCCGTGAAGCTCTGTCGCGCTCCGCCGTGGATTGGGTCGCCGAGTTCGAAGCTGGGGCAGACCGCGCGCGGATTGCCCTCGGGGATGAGTTCATAGATATACGCGTCGCTCTGCGCGACCCACCAGTCAGCATCCTTGACGATCGACGCGGCCAGCCGCTTGGCCCACTCGCGCGTTTTCACGTTCTCGCGCCCACGCAGCAAGTCTTCTCGGTCTATCACGCCCATGAACCCGCGTGGCTTCCGCGCCTGCATGACCCGATCCAACGCCGGCGCAACGCGTTCGGCGTCTTCGCGCCGCCGGAGGGTGCGCATCTCGCCTGCAACCCGCTGCGCGACCGCAGCCGTGTCGAGCACCGCCTCGGGCTCTACGGACTGACCGATGACCTCGAACTCCGCGACTTGCATCCGTCGGTCTGCGTCGGTCGGCGCGCCATCGGGCGGCTGAGAGAGCTTGATCGCATCGATGTCCGTCTCGGCGATGTCGACCATCGTTACGGGAGCGGGCGCGGTGATCTCGGCGAGGTCGGTCCATTCGCCGTCACGCAGTCCATTCAGCGTGAACCGCGACGGCGTGTCGTTGTCGCCGGCCCAGTGGATGACTGCCTGCGTGACGCGAACGCGGCGCGGGAATGCCAGCGCGATGGAGTGCGTGACGTCCCAATTGTCAGAGAGCCACGCCGCCTGTGGGCTTCCCGCGTCGTCGGTCTTCCCATCAGCGGCAAACCGGGCGTGGTATCCATCGACACCCCAGCGGTCGCGGTGCTCGCTATCGGCGATGACCACCACACCATCCATGACGGCGACGTTCTCCGCGTACACGTGACACCCCCCTAACGCTACGAGCCCGGCGATCGCCAGCATCATCTCGCGGCCTCCCCGTGGCGCTCGCCGTCACACAGGTCGACGCAGTAGTCCCAGATCGGCGACTTGGTGCCGTCCGGCCGGATCAGCCAGTTCCCCACCATGTCGTCGTTCGTCAGCGGCCGGTCGAGCGTGTCGAGGGAGAGCTTGGACGCCACGTCCGGGTCTCGGATGCCGTCATCGTAGAGCGCCCAGAACAGCAGATACTGCGCGCCGCACTCCAGGCCGATCTCGACGCTGTCTCGAATGAACTCGAGTCGCTTCTCCTCGGGCACGAGCGTCTCCGGCCATCCGAACTCGCCGATGTAGATGTTGTCATCGCCAAACCACCTGCTGTCTGGCGCCTTCGACTTGAGGTACTCCAGCGATGCGCGGAGCTTCTCGCGCCCCTGCACCATCGTGTCGTAGGCGGAGTACGAGTAGAGGTCGCAGTGTGTATTGGGCAGCACATTGTTGGTCATGGTGGGCTTCCCAGCCATCGCCTTCGTGAGCAGATTGACCTCCGAGGCGTGGAAGACCCGCACGCCGTCCATCCCAAGCTCGTCGCGGGCTCGGTCCACGCCGTCCTGCCGGGCGTTAAGCCAGTCGATCATCCCCTGCACGGCCACGGGATCCGGGACCTTGTCCATGTCCAGCGGAGGGTTGGTCAATACCCAATCGCCCTCCCAGTCCTGGAGAATGAAGGTCTTGCCCGTGCCCCGGTACGTCGTGAGGAAGTGGCGGGTCAGTTCGTAGAACGCGTCTTTCTCGGCCTGGACGTCGTCGGGTGTCATGCCGTCGACCTGATACAGCACCGGCTTGCCGGGACGGAAGGCCATGACGGCATACGTCGTGAACGGCTTGCCAAACAGCTCCCGGAGGATTGGGCTCTGGGCAAGTTGGGCGAGACTGGTCACTTCCGGCCACTGGGAGTTGTGCCGGTAGTGCGGCGTCATCGCCTCGCGCATCGTGATCTTGATGACGCGACTCCCCATCTCGAGGATGCTGTCCGCTCCCTCGTTGAGCGCGTCCTTGTCGGTCACTGTGTACAGCACATTGATATGGTTCACGCCCAGAATGTCTCGCATGTCGCCGACCTCCACCGCCGGGATGGGTACCAGTTCAGTTGGCCGCGCCGCGTCTTGGGGTGTGCCCGGCACCGAGACGGCCGCCGCGGGTAACAACAGGAAGAGAAGTGGAGTACGCACTGTGGTTCGCTCCTACGTTCGGGCGCCTTGTTACGGGAGGGCGCCAGGGACCCGATCAGGGATGAATGGGTAACGCCACCACGCCAGGAGTGACAGCACCATGCCGTATGCCCCGAACAGGCGGCCCGACGCGTGCCGTCCCACGAGCCGCGGCTGACCGCACGCGCACCTCACGAACAGCCAGCGCTTCTCCATGTCCGGAGTGGCGGCCCGTTGAGCCAGACACCCCGAACTGAGCATCGGGAGGAGCACCCGACCGGTCAGTATGCGCAGCCGAGCCATCGCTCGCCCTCGGTCGCCCATTAGTCGGATGCACGGGAGTTCGGGGTGATCGGGATGGCCCCCTCCGTCGCGGGAGGAAGCGAGCTCGGCGATGCTAAAGGAACGCGCGGCGCCGGTCCAGTCTTCAGCGGTTGCAGTATTGGGCCGCGCCATAGAGCACGCCGGCCGGGCCGCCGGATGAGTGACGCTGCCGCGCCATTGGCCAGAGAGTCCTTCCGCAACGGAGTATATTATGCTCGAGAGCATCAAGAAGATCCGCAACGCTGGACGCCTGCGCGACTGCCCGGTCGGCCCGAAGGTTGATCTCCCGCAGATCACCCTCGTCTACGCTTGCAACGCGCTCGGTAAGACGACGCTGACCGCCATACTTAGATCCCTCGCTACGGGCGACCCCGCCGCGGTAGTCGCCCGACGCTCATTGCCGCACGGCGGTGACTGCTTCGTGGCGTTGGGCGTTGCCGGCGGAGCCTGCGTGTTCAGGGACGGTGCATGGGTGGGGGACACCCCGCCGCAGTTGCTCACTTTCGACTCGGAGTTCATCCGGCGCAATGTCCACTCGGGATACGAGGTACAGCCCGAGCACCGACGGAATCTAGGCTCGCTCATGCTTGGTGAGAAGTGTGGTGAGCTGGAGCGTACGCGGGAGGCTCTAACCACATAGCGCAGAGGGCTCACTGCCAAGCTCGGCGACGTCGAGTTGGCTCTGGCTGAACACAAGCAGGGCTCCATCGCGACCGACCAGTTCGTCGCCCTGCCTGTGGACGAACACGTGGACACCAAGATCGCAGCCACGAAGGCCGATATCGCTACCATCGACGGCAAGACCCAGGTCGCGAAGATCCCGTCTTTCAGTGCCCTTCCCACGGTCGAGTTGCCATTCGACGAGACCCGCGCATTGCTCGGGAAGACGTTGGCTGACGTTGTCGAGGAGGCCGAGTCCGCAGTTCGCGATCACATCACGTCATGCCTTGCAGGGGACGAGGATGCGGAGTCCTGGCTCCAACAGGGGACCGAGTACCTTGCCGACGAAAACCCCGTGTGCCCTTACTGCGGCCGAGCAATCGGGACACTCGCGCTGATCGAGGCATATCGTGGATTCTTCAGCGAGGCCTACGATGCCCTTAAACAGAGCATTGCCGACGCCCTCTCGGATCTGCAGACCGCGACCCCAGGACAGACGCCGGAATCGATCGCATCGATACTGAAGTCGAACGCAGACCTCGTCGAACGTTGGCTACCACACATCGACTTTGCCCCTACGGATCCAGCGGGGCCCGCCAGCACAGATGCCAGTGAGGGTCACCCGCCCGCGGTGGATGTCGCGAAGCTCGTCGATCCCTTGCCCCCAGGAGCTGCCGCATGGCAGGACGGGCGGACACTCCTTGCGGGATTGCTCGCGCAGAAGGCCGCAGCTCCCCTTGAGTTGGTCGCCCTGGGACTCGAGTTCAGCTCTGCGGAGGACCAGTGCCGCAGCACGAACAACGCTATCGAGGCCTACAACTCCCTCGTTGACGCAGCCAACGCTCGTGTCGCCGCCCTTGCCCCGCTCACCGTACGCCTTCGGCTCGGCAAACTCCGCGGCCGTCATCATCATCCCGCTTTCGACGAGATCGCTCAGCCCCTTCGGTATCGCCTCTTCGTCCACGTCCGGATCGTACGTCCTCACGCTTGACGTGGGGTCCTCGACATCCACCACCGGCTCTTCACGGGGCCGCCGTACTTCAGATCGTCCCCGGCAACCTCGACCTTCCCCAAAGAAGTACGCCGCCGGCACACGGAAGACACGGCGCACGTAACCCATGCGCCGCCATGGTTCGGTCCTGGCGCTGACCGAGCAGTGGGCCACACGCCTCCGCAGAGCACACCATTACGGCTGGGGTCTGGTTCTTCTATGCTCGCTGGCTTTGGTCTAAAGAGCGGGGTAGGGGGGAGGGGGTCTGAAAAGGGTGGGGTGGGGGACACGTGTGGTCGTTCCGTGGCTTAGTTTCCGAGTGCGCCTGGCTGGGGCTGGGGCCGGGCCTCAGCCAGATGCTCCCCACCGCTCCAGCATGACATTCAGTCCGATGGTGAACGCGCTCGCGAAGCTGCCCGAAGCGGAAGTATTGCCGCCCGATCTGAATCCGGCCGGAGTCTACCTGGCCTCGCTCAGCGAGGTCGGCCGGCGCGGAGTGATCAGCCGGCTGCGCAAGGTGGCGCGACTGGTCGGCCACTCAGACCCTCTGGCGGTGCCGTGGCAGTTGATGCGCTACCCCCACGTGGAAGCCATCCGGTCGCGGCTGATCGAGGACGGCGAAGCGCCGGCGACGGTCAACTTGGCGATCTCGGCCTTGCGGGGAATCGCCAAGGCCGCCTTCAACCTCGAACTCATCAGCGCCGACGAACTGCAGCGCCTTCAGAGCGTGAAGCCCGCGCGCGGAGATCGACTGCCACGCGGGCGCGCCATTACGCCGGGTGAACTCGAGGCGCTGATGCGGGCTTGTGGCGAGGACGATGGGCCGGCGGGCATTCGGGACGCGGCTCTGATCGGGTTGCTCTACGCGGCGGGCTTGCGGCGGGCGGAGATCGTTGCCTTGGACGCCAGCCACTACGGGTACGTGTTAGCCCAGAGTTGCTGGCTTGGCTTCTTCGGTACCGGCGGGGGCTGTTGGGGTATAGCTTTCATACCCAGCACGAAGGCCATACGCGGTCACGCTACTGCAGCGATGGAGCCCTGACCTCCCCCCATTAACGGTACCACTCACAGTCTCATGGATTCGTTGCCTTCAGCCATGTCCGTAAGGCGAGGTATAACCGAGTCCGGAGGACAT
>PVBE010271559.1_pt1 | contig 17229 bp, 8 predicted proteins | sample 1631181 | NCBI WGS metagenome assembly PVBE01 (sample SAMN08397723, study PRJNA350692) | Marine metagenome, whole genome shotgun sequencing project. | isolation source: water | place: Pacific Ocean | collected 2012-04 | reverse complement strand
TTCACTAAAAAGCTCTTACCTTCAAATAAGTTAACATATCGTCCCCAAGGTCTGTAATAAACGTTCTTTTTTTTAAAGTATTTAGCTTTATCTTTATTGTAAATTTTAGATATTTCCCTCCAACTTCCTAGATCTGACCAAGGAATATCAAGTTTAATAGCATTAATGTTTTTGGTTTTTTCTAAAATTGCATAATCAAAAGACTTTTCTACAGATTTAACAAATGACGATTTATTCAAATAATAAGTGCTATTTTTATATCTAGCTTTACTTACTGATGTTGCACAACTCTTATATGTTTTAGGTTGGTATTTTTTGAAATTATTAATTATTGAATCTTTTCTTAAAAAAAACATTCCAGAATTCCAATAACCTTTTTTTTTAATGACTTGTTTTGCTCTTGAATAATTTGGCTTTTCAATAAATTTAGTAACTTTATTAATATTATTCTTAACTTTTTTAGTTATAAAATATCCATATTCGCTCGATGGATTGGTTGGCTTAACACCAAAAATAAAGACATTTTTTTCATCTAAATTCTTCTTATGTTTACTGATAGATTTATTTAGTATGTTTGATTTTTCTATTAAATGATCAGCAGCAAAATACATTAAAGGTTGTTTTAAAGGAATATCCTTTATCAAAGCAGAAGCTAATATTGCAGGAGCGGTATTCTTTTTTGCTGGTTCTAAGACTATTTTGTATTTTTTTATTCTAGATTTTTTAAGAGATTGTCTTACCTCTCTTAGATATCTTAAATTTGTACTTCAAAATACCCCATGTCCTCCTAGGCCATTTCAAATTTGGCGCAAAGGCCCTAATCCCATTAAAGTTTACACCTTATGACGCAAAGGTCCACACTTGCCGCTTAGCCGCGGGGACTCGGAAGCGAAGCGGCAAGATGCGGGCCTTCGCATCCTCTGTCCTAGATGGATTTGTAAATTTATTTATTATTCAAATTCGCAGGCTTCAAAAATTTCGAGGGCTGGGCCAAAAACATGATCTATTATGATTGGGGCCTGCCATTGGCCCAGTCCAGAGTCTCGAATTTGCGAGGATGCTTACATTGGCTTGTATCTATAGCCAAGGTTCCCAGTTTGGTGCGTTGATAGCTATACAGTCTGGCGATTGAGCTAGATGAATTAGTTTTGTTAGGCCACTTTCAATCTGAAGGCCACTGGGTGAAAACTTCAAGGGTGGTGCTATCGTCAACACACGGTCGATGATCGCCCTCTTTTCTTCGAAAATTTTCGTTAAGCACCCCTGTGACCTTGCATGATTATTACCGTCGATTTCGGCGCCCACAAAGAGGCAAATATATGGTTCTAGGAGCCCGCCTGGTTCTAAAGTGTATCGCATGGCAAGGAGAATGGTTCCGATTGTTGTCTTGAAAATGCTGTGCAAAAGGAAAGGTTGTAGTAAACGCTCCATGTTCCGTGTCAGACGGAATGGTACAGATCCGGAGGACGCAGACCGACTAAACGAAAAGGCTGGTCTGAAATCATTGAAATGGACACGCCCAGTGTGTTGGCAGAGCATTGTTTCCTGTGTTCCGCCAGGACCAATAGCCAGAACAAATCCAAGGATGGAGGGAATCGCAAGTTGAGTAGCAAATGTTCGACGATAAGTCCATAAACCCTCGAAGCCATCATGAGTAGCACGAACATACGTAGCAAGTACATGCATTGGCACTTTGCCGGCGCAAACTTTGTTATAGATTGCCCGACGTGCATCCTGAAGAGACGCACAAGTACGCTTTCTCAAAGACAATGTTGTAGAGAGTAGAGCCTGTGTGTGAATTTGAGCAAAGGAAGCTAGACCGTTTTTTTCTTGACCGAGGGCAGAGCTCCTTGACTCGGCAATTTCACAGAGACTTGTCCAAGACCACCTATCTTCCATCATTGTAAAGTTTGGTCCAAATCTAACATGCGCAAAAGGTAACACTCGCAAGCGACGTTGTTGTGCAGCTTTGCACCGAACGAGTGCAAAGTCGATGACACCAAGATATTGGCTTACTCTTTCATCTGCCTGTGCATTTCTACAGCGAGTAAAAGAAGATGCGAACACCTGAACCTGTCCTTCGTCGGAAGAAAATGCAAAGTGCTGTCCTGACTTTCCACTCTTTACTCTGAGGCAGGCAGGGGGATCGATCTGTATCAACGGTAGATGCAACTCCGGCCGAAACAGGCCAAAGGTACTAGTGTATTGACCAGGAACCTCAAGAAAGCAACCTTTAGTACCTGGCCGAGTTTCAATGGTGCGTTTTCGCTCACTCTGTAGACGCGACAGTGTAGAATATGGATAGTTGCAGCTCCTGGTTGACACAACCTCAATAGTTCGATTTGCTAGGATTCGAGTCAAAGTGTCGAGATTACTTGTGAGGGATAAGTGATATGATGGAGATCGCCCATTTCTGACTGGGGTAGGAGTTTCCACCCATATGCTGTTCAAATCTAGCGACTGTAGACGTCCGCAACCAACATACCTCAAACTGACCTTGTGCAGAAGCACGTACAATATATTAGATTCTCGATCCCGAGCACTGTCACACAGTTCTCCAGAAACACAACGCAACAGATGAAGCAGCTCTTCGCTCGGACCGGGTCTTGCGGTCAAAACCATCTCATCACCCAGTGTATCCATTTTTGTTGCAAGCACTGAATCATTTGAGTAGATGCTGGAGATAAGTTTATTTCCTTGTGTATGCGTTACAGCGCAGGACTGGTCCTGTATTGTCTCAGATTTTAAGGCATAGAATATTGCCTGAGGTGTCGAACTGGCAAGTGAGCATACGGCAGTCATTACTTCAGGTAGAGCAAGCATTGATAGGAGCTGTGGAATCCAAGGAATCATTGCACCTGTGGGTACCACCTTCGAATGAATATGAAACAGGCGACGGAGTTCGTCAGATTGTTTGCTATGCTGCAACAAACACAGAATACGGGCCAGTCCGCACACTGATGCATCTTGATGGCCACATTCAATTGCCGCGAGATAGCAGAGGAAAGAGTTTTTGACAAGCCGATTTAACAACACTGAAGATAAAGATGCTTCGGTCGAGCAATTTACATCACACAACACAGCCCAGGAGTACCAGGCACGCCCGTAGTTGCTGCAGCCTCGAGTAGCAACAGAAAATGCGCAATGCGCATCCCTAAACCTTCCTAACATCCCCAGGAACACTCCCTTAAGCCTGAACAGTTCAGCGCGCTGCTCTGTGCTAAATACCTCAATCACCATATTGTCGATGAAATTAAGGCCAGCTTGAGTGCTTCGAAACATACGATCATCAGCATTGCAAAACGACAAAAGTCGTTCCCGAACATTGTGGAATGCATTATCGATATTCATCTGAATATCATTCAAATCCTTATTGCCATACTGTGCCTCCTCCCGTAGCCCCTGTTTTCTCGCGACGCGAGCCAGTGTAACCAATGTCCATGGTGCATCATGAAGTCGGAGAATCTTGTTGGCTGCACCCCACGCGAAAGCCTTCTCTATCGACAAGAAAATATGCTCACGCCATCGCATTATGTCATCCCAGCCGGACATGCTGTCCCAGGTGTTTGGCAGTCGGTTTCGCCATGTATGTGTCATGGTACTGAGATCAGGATATGTAAAGGCACGAGAGTGTTGCGATGCCTCGTGGAGTAGTTGGCTGCTTTCGTGGACTTCAATAAGCTCATGAAATAGATGTAGTAGTTGATCATGTACAGCTACTCCCAAATGCGGTCTGGGTAAGCTGCTCCATGATTCCAATGCGAGTTGGATACATTCCCCACAGAGGTCTTCGACGTCAGAATAAAGCCCTTCAACCACTGCCAATCGTGCTTGTAACAGCTTGACCTGAGGTGTTAGTTGCTCTGGTTGTTTGCTCCCATTCAGATGCTTCCGAACATAGTCCCATTTGTGTGATTTCCAGGATGCTTCAAGACACAAAGTTGGTCTCAGCAACCCTGAAGGGAGAGAAGCAGGGGTATATTTAAACAAATCTGACAAGAGCAGCCACTGAGACATATCGCGAGCACATGCTAGCCACTCTGCGCACCACACGTCAGCCTCAAAGATGCAGGATGAAAGCGGTTTCACACCGGTGGCATCATGGTGGGTCTGGCGAAGAGCCGACACCATATTACTAAGAAAGATATGTTGAGCTTGAGGAATAAAGCCGTATCGCCGAAGCGAAAATGCGATGGAGGACATGGGGTTGGTGCAACCGTCGGCTAAAGCACCCACCTTCATATCAGTTTCCTGCAAACTACTAAACAATGATGCGCAGTGCAATTCCGGTAACCTAGAAACATGCTGCGGTGTCAAATTTTGCCGCATCACAAAAACCTCTTCAATGATGTGTAAGACTGCGTGATAGGAATTATGTCTAGCAGCAGCAGACGACAGCATCCTCACAAGGACCTGGGCCTTCTGTTTGCCAGCCAAGCATCCTGGCAGGGGGAACTTGCATCCCTGAATCAAAATCCGCGGCACACTTGTTGTGGTAAATACTGTGTCTGTGAAACTCAGGGGAAATCCGATAGAGGAGGGCACTGCAACCCGTGTCTTCGAGAAAGAGGCGCTTGGCCGAAATCGTGCGTCGTTGCTGGTTGCATATACTTGACTAAGTGGGAACATAGCAGGGACTTGTAGCTTCGGATGAGAATGCGATGACGCGAAGTGCGTAAAAATTGAATTTGTCAGCGCAATTTGCCACTGTCGCTGATGACATTGTTTAACACTGCAGCAAACGTGAGGTAACATGTCAATCCAAAACCTCTCTGCCAGTCCAACATGTGCGTGGACCACCTCCTTAAGAGGTTCGATAAAATTCTTCAGTGTTCCACATTGTTGTAAAAAGCAACATCGCGCAGTAGTGTATTGCCTTTGAAGGTTTATATCGAGACAAACAAGTGTCTCTAATGACCTGGGTAAGAATGATTCGCTAAACAACGAAGGTGCCTGCGCAAATTGAGTCGTGAGCCTGACCGGCCCATCCGCATCTATGCCATCTAGGATTACCTCAATGAGAATCACGAGCCAAAAACGATTAGAAAGGGGAGACCAATCAAGATCGAACATTTTAATGACATGATGACTGGCACACTTTATGACATCATGCATGAGGAGACCACGGAAGGTCGCACGGACTCCTGGATGTACCGCCAATAGACCCACGGTGCTTGACCCTTTACCTTGCCCCCGTCCCACAGAAAGCCTTTTAGTCTGCGTGCCCGACAACCCAATTCCTTGGCAAAAAGTGCCCTTAGAAATTTGGTTAAGTGTGCATAGAAAACGAGCGTGCAAAGGTTGCAATACCGCATCTGTCAGATTGTCAATGTCCAACATGTGTTCGATAAACGCAGTTTTTTCTTTCCTGGAGAGGGGTGATTTGACCTTGACGAGCCAACCAGACACTAATTCGGAAACCTTGCGCACGAGTAGTGTTGAGTTGCTTCGTTCCAGACAAACAAACACAAGAACGATAAGCTCACGACGCATTCCTAGTAAAAGACTATCGGTCACTGCTTGCGCAAGAAGCGAAAAAATGATAAGAATTGCATCTATCACACCCAGTGAAAGACTAAAATCACCGGTGATTTCTGGTTCTCCTGCGCAGTGCCCATATGTTGATTTAATGGTTTTTGTCAGGACGGATAATGTCGGCGTTGCGTGGCAGGAATTTGATTGCGAGGGGGGGTTCTTGCGGATTGAATTTAAGTGCTGGAAAATAAGAATCTGACCCACTCTCAGGAGTTGATGCCCATGATTTAGTATATACGCAGGTGCAGACTTACATGCAGCATCAATAATCTTAATGATAGGTAGTACGTAGGCTACCAATTTGAAGCTTGAAGCGCTCGCCCAGTCCCCGTGTCTATTTGACGTACCATGATTTTCCATTGCAGTAATTAGTCGAGATTCAATTACATATTTGACACGCTGATAAAACATCATTGTAGAATTACAGGACTTTATAGGGGGGTACAACACTACTATTCTGGACAAAAGTCCTTGCAGCTTCAACTGGACTTCTGTGCTCCGCACGTAAAAAAAACAAGGGCAAATCAACAGCTGGGCTTTTAAAACATTGTCAATGAAAAAAGTGTTAGGCCGGGTGTTCCTGCCCAGGGTGATGTGCATGATCTCTAGGCATGTTAATAGGAGCGCGGATGAATATGGCGGATCTGTTGCCGTTGCTACGTCCAAACGTGCATTGGAAGTAGCAATGATTTTCTCGAAATAAGAGAATCGAATATGGGCATTTGGCCAAGCACGTAACGTGGTATCGAACAGCAGCAGGCAGCGTGGTGCTAGTTGCTGCACAGCAGGTTCTTTATTGTCGGAGGCAAAAAGAGCCAACCGGACAAGGAAATTAGCTACCATTTCGATCATCGTCATAGTCAAATGAAAGTCGTCGTCAATTTGCGATTGTTTTGATGAGCCCACAATAGGCTTTAGATTTTTCTCCGCAGTAGTTGCACGTGCCTCCTTGTGACCAATCTTAGACTCCCAATTCATAATCAAATCAGCGAGGGCAACCGCCAATTGTCGGTTTTCTACTGGACAATTAGGTGGTAGACCCAAGCGATTCAATGAATTTACCATTTGAGGCATGAACTGTGACCGATAAGGGAAAAATAGTCCAGGGTGGCGAACAACGAGTTGCCACATGTGAACAAGCTGAGCTAGTGCATGTCCTTCCTCATACATGATTTTCTTGGTCCACTTAACTGCCTTAACAAAATCGTTGATGGGAAGCCGTTTTGGCAGAGCTGGTATCAATATATCAAGAGCAACCTTGACTAATTCACGTGCCTCAGGTTGAAATGTTCGCAGCAAAGCTACGTAGACCTACAGGAGCACTGGTAGGCAGATGAAGTAAATGTAGGGTGATAACCTGGAGTATGATTTTGGGGGGCGTCTCATATGTGGCGACAAATCGACACACATTGACATAAGCCCATTGCTTTGACAGCGAATCATCAGACTTGAGATGATTCCATGCAAACTTGATCAGATCTTTCCTGTGTTCCACTAATTCTGGGCCGAGATGCTCGATTAATACTGTTGTTAGTTTGAGTAACTCGACGCGAAGAGCCTCACTATACCGTTGCGTCTTGCAATTTGTATTATCAAGCGCACAGCGCATGAATAGAGTGATCGTCCCCGAATCCACAATGCTAGTTTTCTCAAGTAAAATATCAGTTTTCTTTGAAGCCAAGTTTCTGCCTTCAAAGGTTGATACCAGCATTGGAGTCACAATTAGACGCAATGCCATCACTTTTAACTCTATCATAGTACCCTGATCTGCAAGAACTCGAAGGAAATATAGCATAATGCTTCTTTTGTGATTTGGCCTCCAGGTGAGCGCTACTTCTCTGGAATAAAAGTCCTTCAGAAAGGTAAAGTCAATGGGGCTGGGCAATATAAAAACAGAGAGCATGTCGAACAAGACATGTATTTCTGCAGAATGTGAACGACAGTAACCAATCAGGCCTTGGATAATCAAGAACGTTTCTTTGTGATTGCGCAATATCTCTGCATTTAAAACCTGCTTGTGGCCTTTCAAGGATCTACCCTCACTGGCACAAATCTTTTCGTAAGATTTTTCACTCATCCAAGGTGGCCGAGTTCGCCAGATCGAAACAAGAATTTTTCCGAGGACACTATGGCGCGTAAAGATGCAAGGATCCAACTGATACAAAGTGGTTATCACTAGTAGCCCATGGAATTGCGCCTTGTTAGTAATTGTGGACGACGAAACATCCTTCGTTCGAGCAAGGTCTGCCCACGAACTATCTTGCAGCGCATCAGAGTTATGTGACTGGCAGAAACGACTCTTCGTTGTGCATGATCGGAATCCTTGTTGATCTTGAGAGTATCTCCTGAAATGCTTGCGAGCAAAGCACCCATCTGCAATACGTGCCATATGGTTTTTAAACGCAGCATTTAACAAGCATTTCATTCCTTCTGAGCTTAAAATTCGGGCTTTAAAATCACCTGCTTCTCGAATATGCAGTAAGCCGCGTAAGAGTGATACACAATGAGGGTCTGTAAGAGTATGAAAGCTAAGGAAATATTGTGTTGCTGTCGAAGCATGTGATGACAGCAATTGCGCAAGCGGAGCGCGGAAAGGCGAAAATCCAAGCCTAACAACACCAGCTAGGGAAGAGAAATATGCAGCGCGCCAAGACAAAAAATGCCTTACGTTCCCAGTCACATCAAGTTGCAAATAAGCCCGGAAGTATGTTGGAATGAGAGCTTCAAGTCTCAGGACGACCACGACCACCGATGTCAGCATGGGCAGAATACCGACCTCCTGTGGTTGGTGACAGCTGATGCGCGTTATCAACATTATACATTTTGCTGCAAGCTCCAGGGGATGAGTGCTAGCCCATGATCGGATGGCGAACATCTTCTCTGGACGGCAAAAGTCCTCCAATAGGCTTAGTAAAGAAGAGGTGAGCACGCCCCTACTCATCTTTTGGGCAGCTGGCAACGACAATAGCTTGTTGAGCTTATTCAAGTACCAGAGGCTAATTCTCGTCAAGCTCAATGGCACCTGAACTATAAACGCATTCATATGTCTGTCACACGTTTCTGCATGAGAGGATTTGCCAAGTGCAAGTGTTTCTTGAAGTAAGGAAACAGAGGCGTGTACAATCATATTCACCGAGGTATTTGTCATTGAATTGAGTGCCACTTCAATTATTTTGCGTTGTCGATTAGGTGGTATGTATTCATGCATGAATTTGTTGTAATCGTTGCCGACATCTTGGCTTCGACTACTATCCTTTACTGCACCCGATGCTATTCGTTTAGCTGCTCTAACCATACTATGAATTGCCCTTAAAGCGGCTGCCTGTAAACGATCAGGATGGGTCAGTGAAGAAGACGTGTTATGGTACAATAAGCAAGAGCTGAATGCAGAACAAAACCGCGCGGAGTGTGATGTCCATCCAAAATGACCGTGATTTTCATCTGCATACTTGGAGGTACAGTCCAATGTGCAGCAATGCGTTTGAATACATTGTAGCAAACAATCTTGCAGCTCGATGCTGGGCAGAATTGGACAAGGTTCCAAAGACATGATTTAGTTCAGAGCATCAAGAGCACCTACAGCGCTATGAGTCCGTATCTCCGGGTTGAGGTGACAAGTCATTAAAATGTGCGTCAGCTTGGGAGCAATCGGCTTCATAAAGTTGGACGACATAAGGGGCAGCCCTGCTAATCTGTTGAGCTCAAAGAGTCCACTCTGAGCCCCCAGACGCACAGCTGGATCAAAACATGTTATTTCGCGAGCGAGAACGTGCACTAGGAGATGAATCTCGTTGGTGGCTGCACAGGCAGTTTGTAATAGCACGTGAAGCGCTTGCGCAATACCACCTTGACTCAACAGTGTTATACCAAAATCATCAAGTGCAAGGGAGCTCAGCAGAGAACCTGCAAGAATGTGCTTGTTGGGACGTGCCCACGCATGCCCAAATGTGGTGAGAAGCTGATACAATATCTGAGAAACATTTCTGCGAGATGGCAGATCCCACTCACGAAGCGAAAGACAGATACGCGAAATAAGATCAGTGATGAGTTGCGAGCTAGGCTTAGAAACTGCCCTGGGCGTTCGTAACTCAAGGAAGTATACGCAACCCATGTGGTATTTCAGAGCACCAAGAGCTGCATTTGCAACCCTGAAGCAACGGTCTGTCGCGGCCTCAAGCAGGGCTGATGTAAAGGTGCACATTGACTGTTTTTCAACTGGCAAAAGATATTTGCGCTTCCTTCTTCCGTTCGAGGGGATAGTTTTTTTCTTCTCTGCAGCTTCGCAGTGAGTGCTATCGCCTGCGCTTCGTACGATTGCTGTCTCGGTCGCCTCCCTTCCACAATCGTACGAAGAATGCAATAAGAGCGCAAACATGAAGCTAAGGGATTGTAGCAAGGGAGTCCCCTCTAGTTCTAGCTTGGGATGTGCTGCAGCACAAAGAATCAAGTATATTAAGCGACCCAATTGTGTATTAGATCCTGGATTTGCAGGCAGATCACTACTGCCAAACTCTTTGTTGTAAGTGGGTTCTTTAGCTGGGGATGAAAGGCCTCGATGGGATGTATCGGAATGCTGTGGCCAAACTGGGAGCTCAAACGAAGAGCATAAGATGCATGAAAGCAGGCGAAAACATAGAATTTGATATCGATGTACTAATGCTAAATTACCAACAACAGCAGTAGTTGGACCAGTCTTTTTTTCTAAACCGCATCTTATAAGTGAGTAAAGCAACTCGCATACGTGAATAACATAGGGTTCTACACCAAGCACAAAAGGCACATTCTTCTCGTTCCCATTACTCGTAGGTAGCTCAGATAGACTGGAAGTACCCAACCATTCACAGGGGAATCCTCGCCATCTCAAAAGAACACCTATTGACAAGCTTTTGTTCTTTTCATTGCAGCTAGTCTGGCCACGATGAGCACTGCCAGCGGGTGCCAAACTTGGGAGCAAACCACTGGAGGGCTCTAGGAATCGGCGATTCAGTCCGCCCAACTTCCCAAGTATGCGGAGTGCAATAGTTCCGAGTGCATAGGGAGCAGGTCGAAGGTGGCTACAGACACCAAGCATCGTCAAGGCATGTAACTGAGGTTGGCCGCGCATCAAAGAAATCAAGTGCTCGGGACCCAAGTGATCCAGGTAATATTCAAAGGTTCTCAACCCCAATGAAGGGAGATCACCGGATTGAATTTGTACCGCATTGGCGACGAGGGGTAGCAGGCGCGGCAAAAATGGAACCAATTTGGCTAGAGCTATCGGCACTGTCATGCATAATTCAGTAAGAATCGAGCAAATCAAAGATGACCGTTCCACATGTGAGCGCTGTCGAATCAAAGTTGTGAGTACAAAGGCGGATGTTTCTCCCAATTGTGCCTGATTAGACTTGAGTTCGAAGACCTCAGGGGCAAGGCAGCTTGAAACCGACCTAAATATGGAACGGAGCAGGAGATAATAGGCCATGGGCTCGTCTACCACCACGGCATGCTGCAAGCAGGCACAGGCCAGCACGCGGAGACGATCCCTAAGAATGATTTCATTTTGAGGAAACAATGCCACTGAGCCAAGAATTATTCGAAATAGACGCAAGACTGTCGATGCACGCACGGGCGGAGAAACCTTGGCAGCATTATTGACAATATCTTTAGATGTTGCTTTATAGACTGGCGTCGGCTGACTTGGGCCACCGTGTGATTGCGACATGAGAACAGAATGGTCATTAAACAACTCAAAACCTGAGAGTTCGCCAAGCTTCCCCATAAGGTATCGAATCAAGATATCAGCGAACGTTGCTGATACATTGGAATTGGCAAGAAGAGTTTGTGTTATTGCTAGTAATGATGGAGATTCTAGCATGGCATCAAACAACATTGGTACGTGCTGACCGACGGTGGGCAGGATATTGGAGTGTTCAAGGACAGTAAATGCACTAGCGAAATTGTCTAGAATCTCCTTCAGCTCTTTCTTCTGTACTTTATTCCCACTTGCAATCACTCGACAACATATTAATCCCCAATAGAAGAAGAGACTAATAGTTTCGGCCTCGTCGTGGGAAAGGGAATACGAGAAGTCGTTGTTGGCTGATGTTCGCATGTGAATCTGATTCGCCAGGCGACCCCCCCCCCCTTTACCACTCCCTTGCTCAGACAGGTTATTGGGCTTGGGCTTCGAGCTTCGTGAGTAGTGTGATATGCACCAAATAACAGTCTTCAAGCCCCGAATTAGAGTCTGGATCAGTGGTCGCACGTCTGCCATACCATCAGTGGGTGTAGAATCAGATGTTGTAGTAATTGGAGAGCTTTCGGTCCTACCTGTGGTACTATTGCACTTGCTAAAATTAAGCTGACGACACATCATATTACATCCGGGCCTTTGCACACTATAGTTGATCTGTATCATGTGAAAGCGCAGGGTATCAAACTTTGCGACCATTGTTTTCATAATGTGGACCAGCAAACGCTTTCCGTTAGCTTTTTCCGACCCACCGCTATGGAAAATAAAATCGACCAGATTCAGCAGTAATCTAACGGATGTTGTTTGGACGTTTAAAGGAAGTGCCGGATCATGCAAATTTCTCGAGAAGAGCAATACTACACATGAGAGCTGGGATATGCTCAGCTCTGCACGGACGTGATGGACCAAGTCTGCCAGTGTCGAAAATGCGAGAGGTCGAAGCGTGTCTCGGCTTGGATGACCAACGCCAATGAGCACATTTTCGTCGAGTAAGGTATCTATGTGTTGATAAAATCCTCGACGGAACTCGGTAGCAAGAATGTGACGAGTAGCAACAAGGAGTTCCTTTCTGGTAGAAATCGCATCGCCGGGACATGCGATCATCAGAGTGATGACAGCCTTTGAAATTGCCTCCTCGTAAGGTTTCATCAACTCTGAGAATCCGCGTAGCAAGTAAGTCAAAAATGATAAGGTCTTAACTTGACATGCAATGAATTCTTTATATCGATTACGTTGAAGTTTATGTGCTAGAATAGGCGCATGTAGTGCTAGACCACCCATCATCAGCGGTGTGAGCAAGGGAATATTCTCTTGGATATATTTTGGATATAGTTGAAACAAGAGCATCACAATCAGCGGGCACTCGGTTAGTACTTTGAAAGAGTCCAGACCCTGAAGAGCTGATATAGCCGCCGCCGATTGCGCACGTGGAGCAGACTCAAGAGTCACCGTTTGCTCAGGTATTGTCCGTGTAACGGAGAATGCCTCACATTTCTGAAGATGACCAGGGCGATTAAAGACACCTGACGCAGTCACTGCTGGTGAACCTAAGAATGAGAATACATTAAAAAAAAATACTGAGCAACCTACGTTGATCTGGAAGCGAGATAAAAAACGCTTTGTTGATTGATGTGGGAAGAAGTCGATAGATGCGTTGCACTAGGTCAAGGAAGCACTGTACCTCACCCTCTAGAGCAGGACGGAAATTTTTGTGCAAATCAAATATAATTCGTAGGCATGTGAGGGCATTTTCCTCTGTGTCGCGGGATAATGTTTCTGTGGCAATTCGTAGGAGCTCTGGCGCATATGGCCGCAAAACTTCATTATTTGGAAGTCTATTCATGATCTCTAGCACAAGATGGCGGAATCTTACATCGACGCCATCTGCAGGATGCGTAGCTGGGCTGCGCAGGAGAATAGTTCGAAAAGCGGGAAACAGATGCCTTAGGAAGTTCGCATATTCAGATGTGTGTACGATCTCCTGCAAACATTAAATTATGCGTATCGTCCAAAGGCTCCTTAACTTACAATTCTTTCGCGTATGTCAGTTGCACAACGCAATGCGTCAGAGATATTTGTCGCCATAAGTCGTCGGGCGGCTAACTCAAAATTTAGTTTGTGCGTCGCGCGAGACTCCGCCGTCTTTGGCCTTACGTCTCGCTGTGCTTGCACAGCCATCATCACGTTTGCTTAGCCCCGTAATTATATTGGGAGATGAACCATACCGCCTCAGCTAGCTCTACCCTGGGGCCGATAGATAGAAATAGGTATACATATATTAGAGGTCCGGGTGATCTGGGATTCGATTCCTTGCGCGCGGGTAACCACAGCGTGATCCGGTGCGCCAGTGAGCTCATCGAGCGCTCGAACGCGGGCGCTGTGCGTCCGCTCATCTCGCTGTATAGCCTTAGCGACCCCCACGTGACCGTGACGCCCGAGCCTGAGGCAGCCCCGTGACCGTGACCGTGACCGTGACCGTGACGCCCATATGGGTAGAGTTCATCAACAACATTCTCATCTTGTGGCACGTACGGGAATGTCACGCGGAGCCGATGCGACGCCCGAGGCGGTACGCCCAATGCCCTATGGTTCGATTGCGCCATTTGATATACTAGCAAGAAGCTCTCCATTATATCAAGCCTCTATGGCTGCAGAAAGTTGTCTAGGACTCCACATAACACTACGGGTGATGAACCAGATCATCCACGGGCCAGAATAGACTACCTCGAAGTGCTACCCAGGCCCGGGACCGTCACAACCGCGGCTACTAATAAGAGTATGTGGGGGGGTCTGTACTAGCAACGGAGGAGAAATGGAGCTCCGAAATTTCCTTTAGAGGCAGAGTTTTCGGTATAGTGCATCTGTCTCTCTTTCTCTAGTAGCCCGGGCCGCGGCCTGCAACTCTGCGAATAACGCAAGACCAAAGGTACGCACCTTTTGGAGTATAGCGGATGAGACAGTCCGCAAGCATTAGTTATCACTTCAAGTTTAGGCCCGGGATCGTGAGCGAGCTCGCCCGGCCAAGTTGAAGTCGGCGATAGTATCATGATATGCGGGAGACTCGGATAGCACACCGTGGCACGAGTTGAGATAAGTTAGGCTCGGCCCGGGGCCCGCCGGGACTCAGAATCTAGGACTCCTCAGGCTAATTGGACCCAGCGGCCCGGCGTAGGCCTATTTATCGTGTTCCGCCAGTGGATCTGTACGGGGCCTATTTCCGGGCCCGATCGAGGCACTAGCATGATAGCGCACATGGCTTCAAAAGAAGCTTCATATCTTCTCATATCACGACTAATAGTAATACGGTAGCTAGCGCACAAACAAGAATGAATGTAGCCGGCTCATCAACAGAGGGATCATCGTTGGTTGACCAGTTACAAAGGTATCTAATGAGAGGATGAACTTGTATGAGGAGGATTGTCTTAGATACCGTTCCAGGACCCCTGGGAGCAGCGTAAACCCAAAAGGTTTGAAACATAACTTGTGCATCTTACTCATCCTTCAGGCGAAGACATATCCGAGAACGGCAACAATATATGCAGAAGTCAAATCCGTGACTGTCTGTCGGATAGATGTGTGGCTGTTGTTGTTAGCAATTTCGAAAGATACCCTGTGCATGAAAATATACCTGCAGGGTAAGGTCGCGCGGTGGTTGCATTTGACTGCGTGTCTTCTAGATGTATGCGCGAAATAACCTCGAGGCTCGTTGGGGACCTAGACCTTAAGATTGCTTCTGAATTTATCTTTGATGAGAGTTATTGGAAGCAGCGGTGCTATCAGCTTCTACCTAAAAATTATCAAATTAATGAGCACGGGCTAACTTGGAAACAGTTGTTTTTTGAAACACATCTTCAACAAGTACGCCAATTTTTGACACGCCACCATAATTACTTACCTTGTCAAAGTGCCTGGAAGAGCTTGGTTCTCATGAATTGGAGGTGCACCTGGCCAACAAAGTAATTCAATTATGACGCAATTAGGGAAGACACGGACTAGATCTTCTGTCAGTAGCCAGTTACTCCCAAAATTACACATTTACTCTCAAGGTCTGAGCCAAGCGATTTACTTTCCAGTAATTTGTGTCTGCTGTATAGACTCAACAGCTGCTGGGACATCCAAATATAGATTTGCTTTGCCAAGCGGTGTGCAACATGCGCTGTGAAGTCGCTTAAAATGATGCACATAGCTACCCAACCTCACAAAAATTGAAATGAAGTACGGTGCGAAGAAATTGGGCATGAAATATGATCGAATGCTTTTCGGAATGAAGGTTGCTCGTCAGCTCCGGACGTGTTGTTATGATATTTTCAAGCCAGGTATCTGATGCAAATTGTCTTGCCAAAAGTATTTCTCAATCCGAGAGTCTCACGACGCTCATCCTCCAGTCAAACTTAATTGATGATGACTTACTCAGAATGTTGATGACTGGTCTCATTAAGGTAGCTATCGATTCTTGACTTCAACGATGTCACTATCTCAGAGCTCACAAATAACCAGTCTGGATCTTGCTCACAACAAGATAACAAACCATGGAGTACGTTTACTGTCAAAGCTACTAGACAAATCGAGCGTATTGACAAGCCTGAACCTTGCAGACAATCAGATCAACACAGAGGTGCATGTATGAGTCAGTTGACACCAACTTTTAATATTTTCCACAGGGTGGTCGCTACCTTGGGCGGGCTCTAAGAGCAAATGAATCTCTCGTAGACATGAACCTACGACTTAATAGATTGATGGATGACGGAGGGCGTATGCTCCTTGAAGGTCTTTGCGATACCTGTAAAATAATTCACCTGAACCTTTCTGGAAACTTGCTTGCAAGGCAAACTACAATAATGCTGATGCACATTTTAGCTGAAGGCAATTTACTTCTAGAATCTTTGGACCTATCTTGTAATGAACTCACCAACAGAGACCTGCACGACATCGCGAAAGCGATGGAAGAGAATGAGGTAATTCATCAATACTATCAGCCCCTGATTTGCTTTTTGGTTCTAGGCTTCGATAAGCATGGATTTGCGATTGAACAGAGTAACTGGCGAATCTGCTGTATATGATACCATACAGCAGATCCTTCGGCGAAATGAATTGAAAGCACAATCTGGTGGCTGAGCTCAAGTCCAGCGCTTACATATCTGGGTGCCGTGGTGAGTGACGTGAGTGCATGTATTAGTGCTTGAATAGACTAGCTACGGGAGTCTGGGCCGGCCCCGCAGCAAAGCCGGGACAGATCTGTAAATAAGTAAATACATAAATCACGGCCTAGCTCTAAGCAAAGCAATGAATAAGTAAATAAAGGAAGACCAAAAAATGAACAAGCTCCTAAGACTCTAGTAGGAGCCTTCTCCGACTCGCCGTGGCCGAGAGACGGGAGTCCGACTCCGAGTCGGAGTCCCTGCTCAGCCTGAGTCACGGTCAGGAATCAGGACACCCAACCGTAGCTTCAAAATAGCAATAAGATAACGATATATTATTATAAAGAATCCTCAATCTCCCGGGGTAGTAATAATTCAAGTTGGAAACTTTAATTGCAATTGCCGTACTTACGCGGAATTACAGACCCGTTTTTTACAGTGCAAAAACCCAATTACACTGGAATCCATACTTAAAAAATACAATGTTCGGAAATCGTTGTAGCTCTCCCAGCCCGTTTAGCAAGAAAACCCGTTTAGCAAGAAAACCACTGTTATATACGGGCTAAGAACAGTACTTTAGGCAAAGGAGTGGACACAAGCGAGCCAGGGTATGCTCAAGCCGCGCGGGTTCGTGCCCTGGGGCCTTCCAGGGCCCACCGGCGGGCGCCGCGACGCCGCCGCGTTAGCCTCGAAAACGAAGGGGACTGCTCGGATCAGGAGAAACTATTTCGTTAGACGACTACACTACGCTGCCGCCGGGGAAGTCCGGAGCTTCACACTCTATTTCCCTATGCATCGCACCAATGAAATAGTCCAATGAAAACG
>PVBE012856804.1_pt1 | contig 17231 bp, 16 predicted proteins | sample 1631181 | NCBI WGS metagenome assembly PVBE01 (sample SAMN08397723, study PRJNA350692) | Marine metagenome, whole genome shotgun sequencing project. | isolation source: water | place: Pacific Ocean | collected 2012-04 | reverse complement strand
TTGGTGTAATAACCAGCAGCTTAAGCGGCGGATGCGCAAAAAAGAAATCCCTATAAGGCATAACACCTTCACTAACCAATTTTCCCATATAAAAATAAGCATTCTCATCCCCAATATCAAAATGGCTCAACCCCTTAAACTCTACCACAAAGAAAACTAAAAGAATCAATACAAGAATCCAAACAGCTTTGTTCCTTTTCATCTTTTAGTTAAAGCTAAGACTCCCTCCATTCAGCCCAGCATTTTTGTGCTTATAGGTTAATACAATCAAACAATCTCTTTATCATGAAAACTTATATAATCTTTGCTCCCAATAATAATATGGTCCAATAAGCTAACTCCCAACAAATCCCCTGCCTTCTTAATCTGCTTAGTAACCTCAACATCAGCCTCGCTAGGTTCAGGATCTCCTGAAGGATGGTTATGAACTAATATCAGCGACTTAGCCCCATCAGTTAATGCAGGTCCAAACACATCCCTTGGATGCACTAAACTTTTATCCAATGTTCCAACCGAAATCTCCTCCTTCCTAATAACACAATTTCTTGTATTAAGATAAACCCCTATAAATACTTCCTTTTTAAGAAAGCTCATCTCCCCTTTAAACATCTCAACAACATCCTTAGGAGAAAGAACCTCTCTCCTAAACTCCTGATAAGAAGCCAGCCTTCTTGCAAGCTCAAAGCAAGACAAAACCTGGCACGCCTTAGCATCATTAATCCCATTAAACATTTTAATCTGATTATAACTAACCCTTGACAACTCTTTAACATTAAACTTCCTAAGAACTCTCCTTGACAATTCAACCACACTCTCCCTACTATTCCCCACTCTCAACACAATCGCAAGCAGCTCAGCATCAGTAAGATTCTTTGCCCCATACTTAACCAGCTTAAACCTTGGCTGTTCCTCCGGAGAAAGGCTTTTAATTGGCATTTAGAACAAGGGAATATAAGATTATTATAAATTATTTTGGATTACAACCTCTAACCATCACATCCCAAACAATCATAACCTTTATATACATAAGATAATCAAATCTTTTCTAAGAGGTGTTATAATGGAATTCATATCATGGTTCAAAGATATTTCTAAAGATGATGTAGCTAAAGTAGGCGGTAAATCAGCAAATTTGGGAGAAATGTACAACATCAGCCTTCCAGTTCCGCCAGGCTTCGTAGTAAACGCTGGAACATACAAATACTTCATTGAAAAAACAAACATAAAAGATAAGATCGCATCATTATTATCAGGTCTTGACGTTGAAGACACCAAGAAACTTCAGGAAACTGCTAACAACATCCAAAAGCTGATAATAGCCACAAAAGTGCCTGAAGACATCAAAGAAGAAATAATAGACGCCTATGACAGCCTTGGAGCGCACTCAGATGAACAAGCAAGCACTACCGCAACCGATCTTCTAAAAGACATAGACGACCCATTCGTAGCTGCAAGAAGCTCTGCCACTGCTGAAGACCTTCCAGAAGCATCATTCGCAGGCCAGCAGGCAACCTTCCTCAACGTAAAAGGCGACGAGCAGCTAATAAAAGCTGTAAGCGGGTGCTGGGCATCACTATTCACTGCAAGAGCCATCTATTACAGAGTAAAAAATGACTTTGAGCACATGAAAGTCTTCATAGCAGTAGTCATCCAGAAAATGATAAACTCTGAAAAAGCAGGCGTTATGTTCTCAATCAACCCTTCCACAAACAACGATACCGAAATCACAATCGAAGCAGTCTGGGGCCTAGGCGAAACCATCGTAGGCGGAGAAGTAAGCCCTGACCTATACATAGTTGACAAAAATAATCTAAGCATAAAAGACATTGAAATAAAAGAGCAAAGAAAAGGCAGATTCAGAGACACAGAAACCGGAAAAACCATCATGACAGACGTCCCTGAAGAAAAAATCAAACAGCAAATCTTAAACGAAAAAGAAATAGTAGAGCTTGCAAAGCTAGCCAAAAAAATAGAACAGCACTATGGCAAGCCCCAGGACATGGAATGGGCAATAGAAAATGATAAACTCTACATAGTCCAAGCAAGGGCAGTAACAACCTTCAAACCAAAACAGCCAGAACAAACAGCAGAAAAAGATAAAATAAAAATAACCTCTCAGGAAGAAGAAAAAGAACTAGGAGAAGCCATAGTCCATGGCCTAACCGCATCACCTGGCACAGCCTCCGGCAAAGTCAAAATAATTCATGACATGTCAGAGCTAAACAAGATAGAAAAAGGCGATGTTTTAGTCGCAGAAATGACAAACCCAGACATGGTGCCTGCCATGAAAAAGGCATCAGCAATCGTCACAGAAGAAGGTGGCATGACCTGTCATGCAGCCATAGTCTCAAGAGAAATGGGCATCCCTTGCATAGTCGGTTCAGGCAACGCAACATCCGTATTAAAAGAAAACCAGATAATCACAGTTGACGCGACTCATGCCAACGTCTATGAAGGTAAAATAGCTGCCCTATCTGAGCAGCAAACATCTCAGCCTTCACAATCATGTCAGCCAATTCAACAATCTAACATCGTCACAGCAACCGAAGTAAAAGTAGTCTCTGACCTGCCAGACTACGCAGAAAAAGCAGCATCCGTAGGAGCAGACGGTGTCGGTCTTGTAAGAATAGAATTCATGATCGCTGAAAATGGTATCCATCCTGCAAAATACATCAGAGACAACAAAGATGAAGAATACACTGACATGTTAGCAAAAGGCATTGGAAGCATAGCAAGAGTCTTCAACGGCAAGCCAGTCTGGGTAAGAACATCCGACATAAGAAGTGACGAATACAAAAACCTTGAAGGCGCTGACCAGGAGCCTAAAGAATCAGACCCTATGATAGGCTGGCACGCAATCAGGCGCGGCTTAGACGAGCCAAGAATCCTAAAAGCAGAATTCAATGCAATAAAAAAGCTGCATGACTCAGGCGTAAAAAATGTAGGAATCATGATACCATTCGTAATAAGAGTTGACGAGCTAAGGAAATCAAAAGAAATAATGAGACAAGTAGGCTTAGAACCATGCAGAGACGTTGACTTTGGTGTAATGGTAGAAACACCTGCAGCTTGCTGGATAATAGAAGACCTCTGCAAAGAAGGCATCACCTTCATATCATTTGGCACAAACGACTTAACCCAGTTAACCTTAGGAATAGACAGAAACAATGAAAGAATCGCAAAACTCTTTGACGAGATGCATCCTGCTGTATTAGGCGAAATAGCAAAAGTAATCAAAGTCTGCAAAAAGAACCATGTAAAAACATCCATCTGCGGCCAGGCAGGCTCAAGGCCGGAAATGGCAGAATTCCTTGTAATGGCAGGCATTGACAGCATCTCAGCAAACACTGACGCAGTTCAAACCATAAGGAGAACAGTAGCCCACACAGAAAGGAAGCTATTGCTTGACATAGAACGGAGGAGACTAACTAAGTAAGATATTTTTCTACCCACAATCCTCAAAAAACTTTAACATACTACAGAATGAACCTCTCATCCTTCAACTACAATCTCCCAAAAGAGCTAATAGCCCAAGCTCTTACAAAGCCAAGAGACTCCTGTAATCTAATGGTTATAAAAGGAAATAAAGTCCTTCACAAAAAATTTTACAACATACTAGACCTTCTTAATCCAGGCGATGTTCTCGTTCTCAACAAAAGCAAAGTACTACCTGCAAGGCTAACAGGAAAAAAAACAACTGGCACAAAAGCAGAATTCATCATAACCAACAAAATCAAGCCAGACCTTTACGAATGCAGCATCAAATCAAAAAGGCTAAAAATTGGCAACAAATTCATCTTCAAAAACAACCTCAAAGCAAAAATAATCAGCGAAAACACCTCCACCACCTTCCTTGTCAAATTCAACAATCCCAACCTAAACAATCTATTAAAAAAGATTGGCGAGCTTCCCACACCGCCTTACATAAAACAAAAAGTCAAACCTCAAGACTATCAAACAATCTACGCCTCTACGCCAGGCTCATTCGCTGCCCCCACCGCAGGCCTCCACTTCACAAAAAAGCTCATAAAAAAGATAAAAGACAAAGGCATAAAACTCGCCTTCATAACACTGCACATAGACATCTCAACCTTCCTTCCAATAACTGAAGAAGACATCACAAAACATAAAACCGGAAAAGAATGCTTCCATATAACCAAAACCGCAGCAGCCACCATCAACAGCTGCAAATCATCAAACAAACTAATCGCAGTTGGCACAACAACACTAAAAGCCCTTGAATCCTCATCTTACAAAAATGGAAAACTTCTACCACAAAAAGGCTGCTCAGAACTCTTCATCTATCCATCGCACAAATTCAAATCAAAAGTAAGCGCTTTAATCACAAACTTCCACCTCCCAAAATCATCACTGCTCCTATTAACATCCGCATTTGCAGGAAAAAACAGACTCTTAAAAGCATACAACCAAGCAGTAAAAAAGAACTACAGGTTTTACTCATTAGGTGATGGAATGATAATCTTCAAGTGATACTTCCATCCATCTTGCACCTATCCTATCAATCTATATATCATTAATCATATAGAAGCAATAAAATGTTAGAACTAGTAAAAAAAATAAGTGTCATAATTGTAATAGCCATCCTATATGGCTTCTTTAGCTTCAGTATAGTTGACATGGTGATTGAAAGGCCGGACTATGAAGACTTCTGTCCTATGAGAGCCATACCATTAAGAAAAGCAATTCCTGAAGAACAAGACTGCCCTTTATCCATAGAACCCACAGAATCAGAGAGAGACGACTGCGAAAAGAAAAAAGGTGATATCCAATACATCTCTGACAGTTCAGGATGTACTGAAAGCTTTGAATGCAGCACATGCAGAGCATTACATGAAGAAGCAGAGAAAAAACACAGTTTCTACGGTTTCATCATCACAAGTATCCTTGGCGTCCTGGCAATAATCATAGGCCTCTATGTAAAATCCAAAACAGACATTGTGGAAGGAATATTCTCCGGCTTCCTAATTGGCGGCATAGTCTCCATCTTCATAGGCACAATCACTTACTTCAGATACATGGACAGATTCATAAAGCCATTCGTCTTACTGGCAGAAATAGCATTAATCATCTTTATTGCAGTAAAGACAGCAATGAAACACAAGAAAGAACCTTAATCTTCTTATAATCCCCAACTGTCAAGAACTAATGGTTCTTGAGCATGCTCAGAATTTTCCAGCCTTTTGAAACCAATTGCAAGCAAAGCTTGCCACCAATTAGAGGATGGTTGGAAAATTCTAACATTTTAAATAGTTAAACTATCAGAATATTTTATCATGAATAAACACCACCTTTTAACCATCCTACTACTAACATTAGCATTAACCTCTCTCAGCTCTGCGCAAGAAGACTACTTAACCACAGAAAAGGTAAATCTGGACATCTCTCTCTCCTCAAACATAACCCTAATCCCCTCATCTTCAGACTATAAGATAGATTACATCCAGGCAGACCTATCCTTCTTCCCAAGAGAAGATGATAGGCAGAAAATAATCACCATAAACATAGCTCCAGAAGCCCCTGAAATAAACAACAGCCTAAGATTCAAATGGGAAAACCTATTCAACAATCTTGCCTTCTCTGTAAATTCAAACCTTGAAACAACAAACAAAGTAAGCACAATCCCCAAAAAGCTCGAATTCCCCATAAAATCCATCCCAGAAAAAATCATCCCTTACACCCTGCCAAGCAGCAACATTGACAGTGACAATCCTAACATCATTCTATTAAGCTCCTCACTAGTTGAAGGCGAAGACGACCTCTACATTGTAGTAGACATTCTAGCCAATTGGGTAAAAGACAACATAGTATACAGCCTTGACACCCTAACAGCAGAAGTCTCTCAAAAAGCCTCTTGGGTACTAAACGAAAAAGAAGGTGTCTGTGACGAAATAACCACTCTATTCATAGCTCTGTCAAGAAGCTTAGGAATCCCTGCAAGGTACATAAGCGGAATGGCCTACACCAACTGGAAAGGCATCAACGATTTCGGTCCTCACGCCTGGGCAGAAGTATACTTCCCTGGCTATGGCTGGATACCATTTGACATAACCTACAACCAAATGGGATTCATCGATCCTAGTCACATAAAACTCAAAGAATCACTAGATTCTGACGAACCTTCCACCGAATATGAATGGAAAGGCGTTAACATAGACATAGAAACCAACAATCTTGACATAAAAACAGAATCATTAAAGAAAACAGGAAAATTAGAACCTTTAATCCTAATAGAAGTCAAAGCTCTCAAAACCTCTGTAGGATATGACTCCTACAACCTTATAGAAGCGGAAATAACCAACCTAAAAAATTACTACCTCAGCCCTGAACTATCCCTCTCAAAAACCAAAGAAATCGCAATCCTTGGTAAAAGCAGGAAAAACATTGTCCTAAAGCCAAACCAAAAAAAGAAAATCTATTGGGTTCTTCATCTCACCAAAAACCTTGACCCCAGATTCAGCTACACCTTCCCAATCCAAGTCTACTCCTCCAGGAACACAAGCTCACAAATCAGTTTCACTTCCTCATTAAAAGATCAAGTCTTTGGATACACTGAGATAAACAATCTAAAAGAAGACCTAGAAGAAGAAACTTCAAAAAAATACTCAAAAAAGTTAAGCCTCAACTGCACCTTAGAAAAAGATGAATTCTACACCTATGAAACTCCTGAAGTAAACTGTAAAATAGAAAACCAGGGCAACGTCCTACTCACCGACTTAGAAGCCTGCCTAGAAGAAGACTGCGAAAAAATTGACATTGGAATAACCCACACAAAATCTCTCAACTACAATCTCAACATGCCCACTCCAGGCAAAAAAGAAATAAAATTTATGGTCAAGAACACGCAAGTCTCAAAATCCATCTTTCTAAAACTAACCGTATTAGACGAGCCTCGCATAATCATCAACAACCTGGAACTCCCAACAAGTGTCTCATTTGATCAGAAATTTTCTTTTGACTTTGAACTTGAAAAGCATTCACTGTCCAACCCTCGAAATGTTGAAGTAAGACTAGTCAAAGACTCACTAATCAAGAACTGGAACATCAATGAATTATTAAATGATCAGAAATTCATCATTGACATGGAAGGCAACATGCTAAAACTTGGGGAAAACACCTTCAGACTCCTAGTAAAATATAAAGACAAAAACAATAAATCATACAACCAAACATCTGAATTCAGCACAAGTCTTGACAATGTAACACCAATCCAAAAAATTCAAATATATCTTAACCAATTCATTCAGGAAATAAACAGTTGGTTTACCTAATGCCTAACTACAACATCATCATAAACACTCTGAAAAGGCTACTACCTTTATCAGAAGAAAACAAAGAAAACCTATCATCCTTATCCAATTCAGGCTGCATCTCTGACAGCCAGTTAAAAATAATAAGAACTCTTCTCAAGCAGGGCAAAACATCCTTCATAATATCTAAGCTAAACGTCTCTAAAAAGATTATTGATGACACAACCTTCCTACAATTAGAATCAAGTGGAACAGAAGAAGACACCAACGAGCTTCTTGAAGGAATCAACAGGTCTATCAGAGAGAACATAAAAGAAAAAGCATTCACTAACTTCTCAGAAAAAGCAAAAGAAATCATCCCTCAATATATTGCACCCAACATATCAGGAATGGAAACCATCAAGAAAGCAGCCGCTCTGCAACTATTCGCAAAAGAACAGGAACAGCTTCACATGCTCTTACTAGGAGACCCTGGAACAGGAAAAACTCAAATTCTTCACTCCGCATCCGACCTCTCTCCCATCTCGTCATTCAGTCTTGGCTCAGGCACATCAGGCGTTGGCCTCTCAATCACAATCAAAGGCAAAGAAGCATCCAAAGGCATATTACCATTAGCCGACAAAGGCCTATGCTGCATTGACGAGCTCAACCTAATGAAATCACAGGACTATGCCTCTCTCTACAACGCAATGGAAAAAGGCTTTATAACTTACGACAAAGCAGGTCACCATCACAGGTATGATGCAAGAGTCAACGTGCTAGCCACAGCAAACCCTCTAGGGGACAAATTCAAAGGCAGGGACATAAAAGCTCTAAGAAAACAAATGCCCTTTGATCCTGCGCTCTTAACAAGATTCCATCTAGTCTTCCTAATAAGAAAGCCTAACCTCAAAGAATTTGTTGAAATCACCAAAAAAATCATAAACAAATCAGAACACAAGCAAAACCCTGAAGACCTTGAATTCATCAAAAGTTATATTGCTCACTCTCTCAACTCAAAAGTAACCCTTGACAGGAAATATGAAAACATAATAGTAAAGCTTATTGAAAAGATAAAGCGCTCAGAAGATCTATACTTAATAGAAGTCTCACCCAGAATCGTACTCGGCATAATACGCCTTGCAAAAGCCTCAGCAAGAATGCAGCTAAGAGACAAAGTCAACGATGAAGACATCAACTTAGTAAAAGAAATTCTTGAAAAAAGTCTGGAAGTGAAGTAAAAGGCTATCAACCCCTTCTATTCTACAGTAACCTTTAAATATCCACCCGAATTTACTTTCTATAATACTATAAACAGTATAAAAACAAGAGAAAATTCTAACTTTTCTCATGTCAAAAACCACTCTATTAAAGCAGAGTGGCATGTTTGAAGCCACTTCACTTCATAGTGGTTTTTGAGCATGCTCAGAAATATATCACTTCCCAAGACTATGTGGTGGACATTTGTCCACCAGTTTGAGAACTAGTGGTATATTTCTGACATATAATTGGAGGTAATAGAAAAATGTCTGAAAAGGAATATGTATACTCATTTGAAGAAGGAAAAGGGAAAGGAAAAGATTTACTAGGTGGAAAAGGCTCAAATATGTCTGATATGGTGGCTTTAGAATTGCCAATCCCTTCAGGATTTACCATCTCAACAGAAGTATGTGATGTTTACCATAAAAATAATAAGACCTACCCGGAAGAAGTTCTAAACCAAATTGAAGAAAAACTTCTTGAACTGGAAAAGAAGATGGATAAGAAACTTGGTGATAAAGATGATCCTTTATTAGTTTCTGTAAGGTCAGGGGCAGCAGTCTCAATGCCAGGCATGATGGATACCGTCTTAAACCTTGGTTTGAATGATGAATCAGTCCTAGGCCTGATAAAGAAGACAGGCAAGGAAAGATTTGCTTGGGACGCTTACAGGAGATTCATCAACATGTTCGGCAATGTTGTAATGAACGTTGGCCATGAAAACTTTGAAGAAAAAATCACCAGCATGAAAAAGTCAAAAACCGTTGAATACGACACAGACTTAACCGCTGAAGACTTAAAAGAACTATGCAAACAATACAAAGAAGTAGTCAAAGAAAAAAGCGGCAAACTATTTCCAGACAATCCAAGAGAACAATTACAAATGGCAATTGATGCTGTATTCGGCTCATGGAACAATGACCGGGCAATTGCTTATAGAAGGATGAACGATATCAAAGGTTGTATTGGAACCGCTGTCAACGTTCAGTCAATGGTCTTTGGAAACATGGGCGACACCTCAGGCACAGGAGTCTGTTTCACAAGAAACCCTTCAACCGGAGAAAACAAATTCTATGGAGAATTCCTAATGAACGCTCAGGGCGAAGACGTAGTAGCTGGCATCAGAACACCTCAAACAATAGACGAGTTAAACAAAGTAATGCCTGAATGCTACACTCAATTAGTTGACATCTACAAAAAACTAGAAAACCATTACGCAGATATGCAAGACATGGAATTCACCATTCAGGACAGCAAGCTATTCCTGCTTCAAACAAGAACAGGAAAAAGAACAGCTCAATCAGCACTAAAAATTGCAGTTGATATGGTAGATGAAAACCTAATAAACAAAAAAGCTGCAATCCTCAGAATCGATCCTAACCAACTAGACCAGTTATTGCACAAAAGGTTAGACCCAGTAGCAAAAAAAGAAGCAGAGCTTCTCACAAAAGGTCTTCCAGCCTCACCAGGCGCAGCAGTCGGTGAAGCAGTATTCACCGCTAACAAAGCAAAAGACATGGCAGAAGAAGGCAGGACAGTCATCCTAGTAAGAAACGAAACAAGCCCTGAAGACATAGAAGGCATGAACGCTGCCCAGGGAATTCTCACAGCAAGAGGCGGCATGACATCACACGCTGCAGTAGTTGCAAGAGGCATGGGCAAATGCTGTGTAGCAGGCGCCGGTGACATCAATGTAAGCGAAGAAGAAGAAAAGTTCACCATCAATGGCATAGAAATCAAAGAAGGTGACTTTATAACTTTAGACGGTTCAACAGGCGAAATATTCAAAGACAAACTAAGAGTAATAGACCCTGAAATGAGCGGCGACTTTGCAAAACTCATGGAATGGGCTGACGAATTCAGGAAACTGAAGATCAAAACCAATGCAGACACACCTCACGACGCAAAAATAGCAAAAGAATTTGGCGCTGAAGGCATAGGTCTCTGCAGAACAGAACACATGTTCTTTGAAGGTGAAAGAATCAAAGCAGTAAGGGAAATGATCCTTGCAGAAGATCTTGAAGGAAGGAAAAAAGCACTAGCAAAAATCCTTTCAATGCAGAAAGAAGACTTCAAAGGCCTCTTCAAAGTCATGGACGGATTCCCAGTAATAGTAAGATTATTAGATCCTCCTCTGCATGAATTCCTTCCAAAAGAGGAAGACGACATAGCAGAATTAGCAAAAGAAATGGACATGAGCATTGAAAAGCTAAAAGAAAAAATTGAATCATTGCACGAATTCAATCCAATGCTTGGATTCAGAGGATGCAGACTAGGGGTAACCTACCCTGAAATAACTGAAATGCAGGCAAGAGCAATCTTTGAAGCAGCGCTTGAATGCAAAGAAGAAGGCATGAACCCAATACCTCAAATAGAAGTTCCACTTGTAGGTAATGTAAAGGAATTCGTCTTAATCAGGGACATAATCCAAAACGTAGCTGACGAACTAAAAGTTGCTGAAAAAGTAAAATTCCAGATAGGAACCATGATAGAAGTCCCAAGAGCAGCAATAACCGCTGACAAGATTGCAAAAGAAACAGACTTCATGTCCTTTGGAACAAATGATTTGACACAGATGGGCTGTGGCTTCAGCAGAGACGACTCCGGAAAATTCCTAGGCAAATATGTTGAAAATGGTATCTATGAAAGAGATCCATTCCAGGCAATTGACCAGGACGGTGTTGGAGAATTAATGAAAATCTGCGTTGAAAAAGCAAGAAGCATAAAGCCTGACATAGAAATTGGCATCTGCGGTGAGCATGGCGGTGAACCATCTTCAGTAGAGTTCTGCCACAAAATAGGCATGAACGATGTCAGCTGCTCCCCATACAGAGTACCAATAGCAAGGTTAGCAGCTGCTCAGGCAGCCTTAAAGGAAGAATAAATAAACACAGGTAAACTAAATGGCATGCCCAGGATGTGGATACAGCAGCCCAAGTTCCGGTAGAGAAAGCTATTCACCTCTCTCTTTAGCAGAAAGTCCTGGCGCATCATATTCACATCGCCAGAAATATGACAATCTGCCATCCGCTATATCAGACAGCATATTAGGCATAAAATACGACAGCTCTTCTGTGAAATACAACAGCAACAATAGCAATAGTAGTAACCCTTCTGGAAACTACTCAAGCCTTCTATCTCCAGACTTAGATTATCATATAACAAAAATAACAGAAGCTGAAAAATCAAAATCTGAATCTGAAAGCCAAGATGAACAGGAAACTCCTAACACTCCCAACCAGAACACTTCTCTGCAAAGAATCGACACTCCTAACTCTGGAGAACTAATACCTGCGCAGCCTGAAGACCAGCAAATAATCGAGTTGCTCCAAAACCAGCAGCTTGCAGATAGAAATATGGACAATGAAGCCAACCTTCCAGTAAAACATGCTTCATTAACACAAATAGAAATCCAAGAAGAAATAACCTTAATAAGAAAAAGAAAGACAGTGAAGAAAAGTCTGACATTCTAATAAAAGAAATATAAAAAACGAGCCTGGTGAGATTTGAACTCACGACCTATTGCTTACTTCTTCTTAATCAAAGCTGAATAGGAGGCAATCGCGCTATTTATCCAAATCCAAGCACCAAAGCAAAGATCTGCCAGACTGCGCTACAGGCTCATATGAAGAAGTAAATGTTCTCTCTTTTTTTAAGCTTATCTAAATTAAACCAAAACCTTTTATACATAATGTTCTCAAATACTCTTATGCACAAACTATTAACAGAAATACTAACTACTCTAAAACCTTCAGAAAAGGAAGCAAAAGATTTCACTAGTATAATCTCAAAGGTTCTAACCAGAATCAACTCTCAGCTAAAAGACGCAAAAGCAATCCTTGGCGGTTCAGGAGCAAAAGACACCTGGCTCAAAGGCTCTCATGACGTTGACATCTTCGTCCTATTCAACTACACCAAATTCAGGGAAAACCATTTATCAATCTCAGACCTCCTTGAAAAATCCTTAAAAAAGAACTTCAAGACAATCAAAAGAATTCCTGGCTCAAGAGACTACTTCCAGATAAAAGAAAAAGGCTACATCTTTGAAATCGTCCCAATCCTCAACATAAAAAAAGCAGAAGAATCATTAAACATAACAGACATAAGCCCATTGCATGTAAGCTGGGTAAAAGCACACAAGAAACTTTCTGACGAAATAAGATTAACCAAAGCCTTCTGCAAGGCTCAAAAAGTCTATGGCGCTGAAAGCTACATCAAAGGCTTCTCAGGCTACCTCTTAGAAATCCTTGCTATTCACTACAAATCCTTCCACCAATTATTAAAAAGCGCAGCAAACTGGAAAGAACATGATGTAATAGACACTGAAAACTATTACAAAAACAGCAAAGAAGCGCTCAACAGTCTAAACAGATCAAAACTCATCTCTCCTTTGATAGTAATAGACCCTGTCCAAAAAGAAAGGAACGTGGCAGCAGCACTAGACAAAGAAAAATTCATCCAATTCAAAGAAGCATCCAAAAAATTCCTAAAAAATCCTACCAAGAATTTCTTCACTAAAAAAGAATTAGACATAAATCAGCTAAAGAAAAAGGCAAAAGCTAACAAACTCATCCTATTAGAAGCAAAAGCAGTAGGTAGCAAAGAAGATATCATAGGTTGTAAACTCCTAAAAGCATTCACCTACTTACACAACCAATTAACATTCAACGATTTCAATATAAAAGACAATGGTTGGGACTTTGACAAGAAAAACAAAGCCATTTTTTGGTACATAATCGACAAAAAGATACTAAGTACCACAAAAAAAGTAGTCGGTCCTCCAGTAAAAAGCAAGTATCATGCAAAAAGGTTCAGGCAAAAGCACAAAACCGCATTCACTGAAAAGAGCAAGCTCTGCGCACACATCAAAAGGAAATACAGAGAACCCTCTGCCTTAATAAAAAGCATAATAAGGAAAGAGCATATAAAAAGTATAGTAAGCAAAATAAAGCTCAAATCATAGCGAAACCTTTAAAAAGAAACCCTTCTTTTTTACACTATAAAGATGATAATACCTATAAGATGCTGGAGTTGCGGCAAGCCAATTGCTCAACACTGGGAAACATTCAAAGAAAAAGTAAACAAAGGCGAAGACAAGAAGAAAATTCTTGACGATCTTGGTTTTGAAAGATACTGTTGCAGAACCATGTTCCTTGGTCAGGTAGATCTTATAGATGAAGCTGCAAGATTCAAGAAGTTCTAAGATGCAAGAAACAGAAAAAGTTTCCATCACCAAATGCGATTCTTATAATTCTGAAGAAGTCTATACTTCTGTAAAACAATCCTTAGAGAAGCTAAACTTCAGCCTAAAAGAAAACCAAACAGTTCTTCTAAAGCCAAACATTCTCTCAAGCATAACCCCTGACAAAGCAGTCACCACCCATCCAAGCATTGTCAATGCAATATGCCGGCTATTAAAAGAAAAGAACTGCACCATACTAATCGGTGAAAGCTCAGGCTTTACAGGAACAACAACAAAAGCCTTCGAAGTCTCAGGCATTAAACAAATAGCAGACAACTACAATGCTAAACTAATAAACTTTGACTCCTCACCTCTCAGAAGAATAGAAATCAAAGAAGGAGCAATCTTAAAAGAGCTCTACTTACCTGAAATCTTATTCAAAGTTGACATGCTCATCAACCTTCCCAAACTCAAAACACACTCCTTAATGCTCTATACCGGCGCAGTAAAAAACCTCTATGGCTTCATCCCAGGTGGAAAAAAGCAGGCATATCATCTAGTAGCAATCTCAAAAGAAAAGTTTGCAAAACTCCTTCTAGACATCCACCAAATAATCAAGCCACAACTCACTATAATGGACGGCATCATAGGACTTGAAGGCAATGGCCCTGGAGCTGCCGGCAATCCAATAAGCACAGGTATAATCTTAGCCTCAGAAAGCTGTGCTGCTCTGGACATAATCGCTTCCGGAATAATAGGCTACAACACATTAGACCTGCCAACAAACACAGAATGCATCAAAAGAGGGCTTGTAAAGCAGGAATCAATCCATATAATTGGTGATTTGATAAAAATCAACTACAAGAAACCTTTTAAAAACATCTCAAAAGTCCCCCAATTCTTATCAAATTGGATATTCAAACAAGCAATCGCATACCCAGTAATAAACAAAGAGCTATGCAGAAAATGCAATGTCTGCGTCAACTCCTGCCCTCCCAAAGCATTGACAATGAAAAGCTACCCTACATTAGAAAAATCCAAATGCATCAACTGCTACTGCTGCCATGAGCTCTGCCCGCATAAAGCAATAACATTAGAAAAGTCAACAATCTTAAAAGTCTTATTAAAAGTAAAGAAAGTCTTAAAGAAATAAAATGGGGACGCGTTAAAATTCTCTTCGAGAATTCACTGGCCCTCATTTTTATCATATGTAATATAAGCAGAAAGCCAGAAATGAAGTTAAACAATAAAAATGGGGACGCTGGGACTTTCGCCAGCTTTTCTGTTTTTATAAAAAAGCTGTTTCGAACCCAGATCCAGCGGTATCTTCTTGGATAATCATCAGCAATTAAGCCTCATCGCTCCAACAACTGGAGCCGCTTATTCTAGCCAAGTTATACTACGTCCCCTTAGACTAAATATAAAAAAGCTCATTATTTAAAAAACTTGTCAAAAACTTTAAATATTACCTTGAACTTCAGTATAACAATGATAAATAATCAAACAAATTTAAAATCAGCAAGTCTTTCTTTGAATAGTTCTTTTTATAGATATCTCTATTTCTTTTGGTAAGTGCGTGAAGAATATCCCAATATTCTTAATGCACCATTGTTACAAACTTAGTTTTCTAAATCTTTTTAAGAAATTTGGAGGAAATAAAAATGGAACATACAGAACAACTCGAAAACAATAATGGCACAGCAATATGTAAAAGCTGTTTGCATGATAGCTTAGATGGTAAACTGGAAGCTGACAAAGTTTATCATAATATAAATGGCAGATGGATACGAAAAAAGCCTGAAGAGCAATCTGAGCATATATCTTATGATACTTGCCCAGATCATTATAAGAAATATGCCATGCTCTATGTAAAAATACTAGATGAAATAGCCGGGCCAGAAACAAAACCAAAGAATTATTAACTCATTTATCTTACAAAGCAAAGAATGGAACCAACTGAACCAGAAACATTTGAAGAGGAAAAACCTTCTTGGTACAAAGGCCCCTTAAAACTAATCCTCTCCCTATTCCTAATCCTATTAATAATCTTAATGGCAATCCCTTATTACTCAATCAGGCTGGACCCTGAGCCAAAATACGTCCCTAAAATAAGCGAAGTCCTACTAGACCAATCCAATATCAACCTAACCAATCCCATAAAACTAACCAACATAAATCAATTAGGGCTCTTAGTAAACCCAAAAGATCCAGTCATAAAAAGAACATCCGACAAAACAGTCTCATTATCCTGCACAGAAGGAAAAATCTGCCAGGCAAAAGCAATCTATTACTTTGTAAGGGACAACATCCAATACGTAAGCGATCCACTAGGCAGTGAATACTTAGAAGATCCAAAAGAAGTGCTCTACACTGGGGCAGCAGACTGCGAAAGCGGCTCAATTCTATTATCATCAATGCTTGAATCCATCGGCATAGATACTCAATTAGTACTAATCACTGGCCATGCTTATCTTAGAGCAAAAATTCCTGATGCCTTAGGCAAATACAAAATAGATGACTGGGTATACCTTGACTGGACCTGCAAAACTTGCGAGTTCGGAGAAATCCCTTGGAAAAACATAAGAAAACAGGCATCTTACCTTGAAGTAGGAAACTAATTTCCATTAATCTCTTCAGCCATTTCCTTTCCAGACTTCTCCAGAATCATAAACTCATACGCTTTATCCAAAAGCATCACAGCCCTTGGCAAATCATTCACTCTATACGTATTAGAAGCCTTCCATTCACCATCCTTCTTATATCTTCTCTCAAGCGTAACAGTATAATAATACGCCACTTTATCAGCATTAATCTGCTTCTTATTCTTCCATATTGTCAAATATACAGATCCTGACCTAAGCTTCTTCTCAGGCAGGTTTTTATCCTCAATCTTGCTTAAATCCAGTTCAGGCATTTTAACTCTAATAATCTCAAATATTACGAAAATCTTATATATTATATGTTTTTCTATTCCTTTATGGCAAACAATAAGATGCAAATGCCTTCTGGAATGGGAGGTCTCACAAGATACTTTGAAGATTACAAAAGCAAAATAACCTTCAAACCAGGTCATATCATAATATTAGTAGTAATAGTAATAATCATAATGATAATTCTGCACACTCAAGGCTATGCTCTGATGGGTATAAGATAAATTTAAGGTGAAACTATGTTCCCTGGAATGAATCCAAGAAAGATGAACCAGATGATGAAAAGAATGGGCATTGCTCAGACAGAAATCCCTGCCACTGAAGTCATAATAAAACAGAACGACAAGGAAATCGTTATAGCCAATCCTCAGGTCAGCCTTGTAAAAATGATGGGTCAAGACACTTACCAAATCGTAGGCAGCGCAGAAGAAAGAGCTATTTCTTCAACACCAGAATCCTCAACGCCAGAAATCAATGAAGATGATATAAAAACTGTAATGGAACAGACAGGCGCAGAAGAAGACAAAGTAAAACAAGTTCTTGAAGAAACCAAAGGCGATTTAGCTGAAGCGATTATTAAATTAAAAGGCGAATAAGAAGATTTCTAAATTA
>PVBE011809080.1_pt1 | contig 17231 bp, 16 predicted proteins | sample 1631181 | NCBI WGS metagenome assembly PVBE01 (sample SAMN08397723, study PRJNA350692) | Marine metagenome, whole genome shotgun sequencing project. | isolation source: water | place: Pacific Ocean | collected 2012-04 | reverse complement strand
CTTGCAGTCAGTGCTTCTACAGCTATAGACGAAAATTCGATATGGCTCACGAATACTGGTAATGGAACGTCTCCTCCCCTTTGGCGGGATGAGCCTCAATACGTTAATTACATCGCTTACTTGCCTGAACTGGTGAGCGGATCTGCGCTGGCCGCTATGGATTCGATGGAGCCAGCCTCAATGGGATCGACTGGAACACTTCTTCCCGATGTTTCGACTTTTATTGATGGTCCCGGTTTGCCTGGAAATCCTGCGTTATTTGTGATGGCGATAAATCGCTCAGATGGAACTGGGATCGCGCGTATAGTGAATTTTGCATGCCCTGCGACCATAATTGGAGCATCTACCATGTGGACTGCTGATTATCCCGGTTACGCCTGTTGGGCACTCGAACAAAATGGTGGTGGGCTATCACTATTCTCGCAAGCACCGTCACACGATATACGCCCGTTTGATTGGTGGACCGATAACACTGATCCAACTCATTCCGAAAGAAATTCTCAAGACGTGCATGCTTTCGGCCTGTTGCTTGCGACTCAAGCAAACAGCGCAGCCGCTGAAACGGTACAGCGAAGAAATGTTGAAATAGCAGTTCGATCTGATGAGACTACGGGTATACAGGTACTACGTGTAGGGGATGCTTTTTTTGTTTCTACTAACAAACCTCAACCAAATAAATTTGCAAGAAGGCTGCGTCGACATTTTTCTCGTTCCAAAACTATTGTGGCAGCAAATTTATCCGGTGGTTTGTTCGATGCTAAGGCGACGTTCGACCCTCGAGGGATAAGGCGAAGTATCGCTTTGCTTGACGAGCTTGGTGCCACCTAATCATTTCTATTGTGGTGTAGTTTGATTTCGTGTGCTAATTTGCCTTATCTGATTGATAAAGAGTCGGCCAAAATTTAAAAACCATGAAGGACATATAACTTGGCAAAAATTTCTTTAATAGGCGCTGGTAGCGTTGTATTTGCTCGACGGCTTTTACAGGATATTGTATGTGTGCCTGAACTGTCCGATGCAACGGTTTCCTTGATGGACACCGATCCAGAACGACTTGTGCTTATGAGTAAGTTTGCTAATAAACTTGTTCGTGATACAGGTACAAATATAAAAGTTGAAACCACTTCTGATAGGCGAGAAGCGCTTCATGCGTCAGACTACGTTCTGACCACTATCAGAGTTGGCGACAGTTATGAGCGCGATATCGCAGTACCGTTGAAATACGGTGTGGATCAGTCAGTTGGTGACACGGTTGGTCCTGGTGGTGTCTTTAAGGCTCTCCGTACTGCTCCGGTGCTTATTGATATTTGTGAAGACATAGCGGATGTCGCACCGGCAGCGACCCTGCTTAACTACACCAATCCGATGGCGATCACATGCTGGGCGATCGCTGAAGCGACTGACGTTCCAACGATTGGTCTTTGCCATAGTGTTCAGCATACGACGGCTGATCTTGCTAATTACATTGGAGTTTCCAAAGACCGGGTAAATGCTTGGGTTGCGGGTATTAATCACCTCGCTTGGTTCCTCAGATTTGAAGTTGACGGTAAAGATGCCTATCCTCAGATCTTTAAGGCTATGCAAGACCCTGAAATATTCTCTCAAGATACTGTTCGCTTCGAAGTGATGAAGCAGTTCGGCTATTTCGTAACAGAGTCAACCCGTCATATGTCTGAATACACGCCGTACTTTCGGACCAACCGACAAACGATTGAGGATTTTAGCTTGAACCAAATTCGCCAGGACCTACAGAGACGTACTACGCGAGTCGACGATCACTATGCCGACCTTCTTGAAGATGCAAATACTGATCGGGTTCTTGCAGCTGAGCGTTCAGAGGAATATGCCTGTCGGATCATCGAGGCGATGGAATCTGACCGTTCAATAGTGATAAATGGGAACGTTCCAAACGAAGGATTTATTGATAATTTACTTGATCTCAGTAGTGTCGAGGTGCCGATTCTCATCGACAAGCTTGGCTTTCATCCCATGGCCGTTGGGGAACTTCCCGGACAGCTTGCGGCGCTGAGCCGATCGAATCAGGCGGTGCAGCAAATGGCGGTAAACGCTATTATCGATGGTGACAGAGAGGCCGCGTTTCATGCCGTTGCGCTTGATCCATTAACCTCGGCTGTCCTGTCTCTTCGTGAAATCCGCGATATGTTTGATGAAATGTGGTCACTTCACGGACCGGAACTGGCAGCGTACTCGTAATGCCGTCCGTTATGCGAGCGGCAATGGCCGTAGATTTGGGAATAATTAGGTGCGAGGAAGTTCGAATTCCAACCATCGCTGAAAACGAGGTGCTGGTCCGCACGATTGCTGCTTCAATCTGTGGCAGCGATCTGCATATGTTAGATACTGGATGGGCGATGCATGCTTTCCCTGCCATGGCAGGACACCCAGGTCATGAAGCTATGGGTCAAGTCGTTCAATCACGTTCGGATCGAATTGCTGAAGGCGATATCGTGCTTACTACCCCGCATATATGGAACTCACGCTGTTTCGCTGAATATCAGGCTGTAGATGATGCACATGTTCTGAAACTTTCACCAGGCGTTGATGTCGACACAATCACGCTGTCACAACAATTGGGAACTGTCGTTTATGCAGCGAAACGTTTGCCTGTAACTCTTCAAGGTCAATCGTGCGTCGTAATCGGGCAGGGCAGTGCTGGATTATTTTGGGATTTTCAATTGAAGCTACTTGGGGCTGAGAAAATTTTTTCAGTCGAGCCTTTGTCCTGGCGTCGCGAGTTGGGTCTTAGCTACGGCGTTGATCAAGCAATTGATGTAACGGGATAAGATGCTGTCCATGCAGTCAATGATATGACAGGCGGTATTGGTGCAGATGTTGTAATTGAAGCCGTTGGATCAACCGAAACATTATCTCAGGCATTTCATTTCGTTCGTGATGAAGGTAACGTCGTGTTATTTGGACTTCCGGAATCCGAAGACCCCGTGCTATTCGATTATTCTCAGATGTTCAAGAGTCGCGCAAATGCCTTTACCGTATTAGGCTCACAAGATGAGGTTGGCCTGAAAAGTTATGCAGAGGCAGTACGCCTTATTAGTAGCGGTCAAATTGATGTTGCACCAATCATCTCTCACCGAGTCAATATTGCTGATATAGATCGGGCATTTGAGGTTGCAAGAGAGCGGGTTGACAGAGCAGTTAAAATCGGAATTACGTTCGATTAAATAAATGACAAACTTGTGGTGTGTAATGCGGAGAATGAGAGTGCTGTGAACGCCGAGATTATATTTCTAAGACTTTTACATATTCTGCCTGGGGTCATATGGGTCGGCGGCATAATATTTTTTGCTTTTGTCCTTCAACCAGCACTTTTGAAAACAGGGTCCGAACATTTTGGACCTGTTATGCAGAAGTTGGTTAAGCCAATGCAGGCGCTAATTCACTCGAGCGCTTGGATGACCATGATATTCGGCCTCGCTATGGCATTTCGGGTGCGAGATCCTTTATTCGACTTCCTTTGGTCTACTAATTGGGGTATTGCCATCTTCTTGGGTTTTGTCACAGCGGTGGTTGGGTATGGGTTGGGAGTCATCTCAGGGCGGTATAGCAAGAAAATAATAGGTGTTAGCGCTGGAACTTCCGATGAGTCTGGACTGCGGAACCTGCAAAATAGAGCGGCGGTGTTTTCTAAAATGTCTGCTTTGTTCGTGGTACTTTCTGTTGTAACCATGGCGATTGCACAGCATATTTAGATACGAAGAATTAGGATTGCTTGTCGATGCACACCCAGCTAATCCCTGAGGTTAGCTAGACGTATAATCCTAATTGGCCACCCCCCATCAAAAATAACTCAGAAGGGTTATTGCCCGCGCAAAGCGAATTTTTGGATGGATCAAAACTAGCCATAAGGCGATACCCCTTTGGTGTGCGTTGCTTGCTAAGTTTTAGAGCTTCCTGAGCTGCTGTATTTATTAATTCCGTACTCCACATCTCCCTTTGATTGGTATCAGTGTTGGACGAGATCCTCGCTGTGAATGGCGTCTCCTCAATTGAGTATTCTTCCATAACCAAATCATTTCTTTTGTTTATGTGTGATTTGAAAGTCGATTCTTTTACTTGGCGTGAGATACCTGAGACTACATGTATGTGCGCGTGGATTTGGCTTTGATGCGCTTTCCGGCCAAAGTTTGCGATCAGGCGGTAACCGTGCTGACTACAGTGTTTATCGCCCATTTCCACAGCGAGCCTAGCGCATTCGATGAGGGTATTCGAAGACCACAGTTCGCCTTGGGTCATATGCTTAACTGGAACTACTAGTAACATCACTTCTGCCCATTTCAAACGATTATGAAAACATACAGCGTTTGCTTGATTGGTGGGATGTTTTTCCCATTTGGCGATGCTGTCTCCACTTATGATGCGGCAAAACACGCATGATTTTTTTTGGCAAGTCAGCTTTCATGTGCGGCGTGCGTTTTTTTTCGTCGTCCGAGGTCGAGGGGAAGCACCTCTATGTCTGAAATCAGGGGCTGATAAATACCGTTCAGCTACGACTTTGGCATCGGTAAGACGCGAGACTATCGCTTCTGAGTATCGAGACGTGATTCGAGATTCTGAATCTCCAATAGTTTCAAGCGCTATGCGACTGGTGAACACAGTGGGCATAATGGCGTCGTGTCTGTGTACGATTAACTGGTAAAGCTTTTCTTCCGCCCATGCCGTTGATACTTCTGCTCCAAGATCGTCGAGTATTAACACGTCTACATCACGTACTTGAGCGAATATGTTGTCAAATGATTGTTCGCCAGATGGACCATAAGATCTTCTAAGATCGTCAAGCAGGTTGGGAATGAATTTGAAAAGTACGTTGCGCCCCTGTTGGATACTTTCCCCGACAATAGCGGCTGCAAGGTGTGTTTTTCCTACTCCAGTTGGGCCTGCGAGGTACAGCCAGCTTGCTGGATGGTCCGCAAATACTTTTGCTGCTTCCATGGCTTCGGATAATGACCGTTTCTGCGCTGATGATGCCCCGCTTGCACCTTTGGATGTGAAACTGTCAAATGTCATTGATTCGGCCAAACGGATATCCAGACCCGAGTGTCTTATGTCTGGAGTTCCACTTCCGGCCTTTATGTGTACCAAATTCGAAAAATATGGGTCCCCTAATCTAGTGCGTAGACGATCGTTCAACTCATCGAAGCGTTGTCCGGTAGTGACCATTGTCGGTAGGCGTCGGTTGTAGCGATGAGTAAGAATTTGATCCAGTTTTTCATCTGCCCAAGCTGTGCCTGACTGGACTCCCAGATCATCAAGGATGAGTATCGGAGCTTCTATGGCTTGTAGGAAGATATCGTCAAATTGTGCGCCGATTGCCGGGTCGAAAGCTGATCGCAGGTGATCTAAGAGATCGGGTACGGATACAAACCGAACCGGTTGGTTAGTTTCCACTAGGGCATTGCCGACTGCAGCTGCGAGGAGTGTCTTTCCAGTACCTGATGGCCCCGACAAGACCAGCCATCCTTGTCGATCAGAAACAAATCTCTGTGCTGCATGGTAGGCTTCTCGAAAGCTCGAAGGTTCGGAGAAAGTGTCACTGGAGCCGAGTTCTACTGCATCAAATGTCAGTCGTTCTAGCGGTCCTAGATCTGAGTACTGCCTGATGCGATCTGAGGATTTCACCCCCCAGACCCTTTCCTGGCACTTGCAGGGGATGACCGTCCGGGCCGATGCTGGAGAATTTTTTTTGGGTGCGATGACAAACCAACGTTTGTCATCGCATATGTCGCAATGAACCTCCGCGCTAGTTAGCTCCTCGAGCTCGCTGTCGGTTGAGGTATTCTCTGTAGAACTGGTCTGACCGATCCTCTTTAAGATCTCGTTCAGCGGTTCCATCCCTTCCATGATCAAGCTCCTCAGGCCTGCCTTCGATCGCCCATCGGCGAAGGATTGCAGCTATATAATTCCAGTTTCTTGCGTTCGCTTCTGCTGCCTTGCGTATCGCCAAAAGCACTTCGTCTTCTGGGTGTTGTTCCAGTGCCATTCGAATGTTTTCTGCGATCAAAGGAGTGATATGCCCCACATTATGTTCGTAGAACGTTATTGCATCTAACTTTTCTAAGGCTGCCTCGGTGCTTGCCCAGGTCTCTGCTGGCTCGTAATGCTTCCGTGTAACATCCATTCCGCTCCTTACCAGAGCTCGCCTAACAGGTTCAGTGTTTAGAAAAATCTGACTCTCAAGGTCATCTGTTTCTACTATCAGTAATATTCCGTGATTTGATGCAGAGCAAACTGCAGATTGGACCAACTCCTCAAGTTCCCGACCTGATGTATGAAGCATAGCTGCTACCGTTCGGTCAGAATAAAGATCTGAAAGTGATATGGATGCGGGAACTTTTCGTTGGCGGTGCAATGCGTGAATTGTTCGTAGAATGACCTTGAGTTCGTCAAGGGAATCGATTTCTTCTAGTAAAGATGCTAGGAGTGGATCAGGAACTGGTGTGAAATTAACCCCTCGCGGGAATCCCTCTTTCACCGTCCGACTCCGAGCCCAGATACATATGAAGGTGCATTTTGTGTCTGATATGACAACTCTTCAAAAATTCCCACCGCATCCCGAACTTTCATTTCTACTTCGTCGGTTGGTCCGTTCCTGTGTTTGGCTATGATGAGTGTTGCTCTATCTCGTGGAAACGGCTCCGTAGGGTGTGTTTTATTCCATTCTTCTTCGGTTGTGAATTTCTCCTCTCTGTGAATGAACATTACGATGTCGGCATCCTGCTCAATCGAGCCGGATTCTCTGAGGTCTGAAAGCATCGGGCGATGCGAAGTTCGGTGCTCTACGGCTCGGCTTAGTTGCGAAATAGCTAAAACAGGAATTTTGAGATCTCTCGCCATGCCTTTCATTTGTCGGGAGATTTCAGACACTTCCTGAGCGCGGTTGCCATCACGTCGCCCGTTCGAGCCTCCATTGATTAATTGCATGTAGTCGACGATCAAAAAATCCAGACCGTGTGTCATTTGTAATCTACGAGCTTTGCCACGCATCTCAGCAACTGTTTGAAAGGGTGTGTCGTCTACATAAATAGTCAGATCTGATAGCAGGCCGATGGAGTTGATTACTTGGTCTTCCTCGCTAGGAGACTGGATTCGGCTTCTAATTTTTTGATGGTTTACTCTTGACTGGGCTGCGAGTAGTCGCATTGCAATTTGTTCTCGACCCATTTCAAGAGAAAAAATCCCTACCTTGTACCCCGCTTTGGCTGCGCTGAGGGTGAAGTTCAGTCCCATCATCGATTTTCCAACTGATGGTCGTGCCGCAAGAACTACCATGTCGGATCTCTGTAGCCCACCTACAAGCAGATTGTCTAAGCGTTTGTATCCTGTGACTATCGGTGAAGTATCTTGCTGCCCATCCATCTGATCTAGGGGAGAGGATTCTTCTAGGTAAGGTACCAGCGAATCTGCTAGCGGAACGAAATCACGGTTTTGCGTCCCTTGGCGGATTCCGAATAACGCATCTTCAGCAGTAGAAAGTGCGTCATCTACATCCGGATTGTCCTGATAGCCGATATCAGCGATTTCGATAGCAGTGTCGATCAGCCTGCGCATAGTAGCTGTGCGGTGCACTAAACTAGCATAGTGTTTAATATGCACAGAGGTTGGCGTGACCGCTACAAGGTTAGAAAGGTATCCTGGACCCTCGTCTTTTAACCAGTCTCTGTTTTCCATTTCATGCCAGACCGTGATCTGGTTTATCGCCTCGTCGCGTTCGAACAGGTCGTAGCAAACCTCAAAGCACTGGCGATTGGTTTCGCGATAGAAATCGTCCGCAGAAAGGAAGCCTACTATCTGGGTGATCGTCATGCTGTCGATCAAGATAGAACCTAGAACTGCTTCTTCAGCTTGAAAGTCATGTGGGGGTAGTCTGTTGGCTTGCATCGATACCAAGCACTATACCTTGCATGTAGCGCGAAATTTAAGACCCAAACGACGTTGCATTGCCGCATTTATCTGGCCTTTCATAGTCTGTGGGAAATTCAGCCTACGCCAGCAGGTATTTACACAGGTGATAAATCCAAAACGATGATCTAGTGCATTAAGGCTATAGACCAGTAAATTTGACTGTTGATCAGGATTTACGTTTCGGGCTTTTCGTTTGTGTCTTCTGTTGGGTCGCCATCTGATTCCGAGTCATCAGATGATTCATCAGATTCGGATGCTTCTTCGTCGATTTTTGCTTCGGCTGCGGCTAATACATCTTCAAAAGACGGGTCTAGAACGTTGGTGTCTTCTTCGGTAAGTAATGCTGTTGCCTCTTCCATTTGCTTGTTCAATTCGATCGATGCATCGTCGGCCACTACTTCTACAGCAAGGGTCGCAGAAACACCGTCCACGAACTTCGCTGGAATCTTATAATCGCCAATTGCACGGATAGGCGCGGGTATCTGTATCCCCTTACGATCAATTTCTCGGTTGGTCATTTCTCCAAGTTTTTCTGCGATCATCGTATTGGTGACAGAACCGTACAGGCGCCCCGTTGGGCCAGTTCGTACTTCTATGCGAACCTTCTGTTCCTTAAGACCATCCGCGACTTCCTGCCACTCTTTAGCTTCCACAAGACGTCTGTCTTCTGCTTGTTGACGGAGGTTAGCTGCGCGGCGCAATTCGTGTTCTGTCGCAATTACAGCGTAGCCTTGTGGAATGAGGTAATTCCTACCAAAGCCGTCTTTTACTTCTTTTACATCCCCTGCACGCGCTGTGGGTCGGACATCCTGCAAAAATAGAACTTTCAATTTATTATCACCTTGTGCGTCCGATGGTAGGTTTTACACTGAAATACAGCGGATCGGCATGCCGATCCAGTCCCAATTTGGTGACTGCCATCACACTCACTGTGCTACATGTTGAATTCCCAAACAGGGAGCATCGGACAAAAACCGGTCTGCTTGTTTACCAACTTATTTAAAGGTACAACAATGCCTGGTGATCATCCACTCTGTGATTGGGTGGAAGTAACTACAGAAATGTCGTGTTGACTTCTATTTCCTAATTTCGCTTATCTAATCAATCTATAACCTCAAGGTAGGACTTGTTTATGCAGGTAACATCAATTTTTCACCAAGATCTCGGCGAACCAGAAGCTCCGGTTCTTCTTTCCGACGGTAGGTGGGCGGTTGTTGAAATGAGCCCAGAAAAAGGATGTGTTTCCGTTATTTCGCGAGATGGACTGACCAAAAATGTTGTAGCTAGGACGGGCCGTCCAAATGGGATGATTGTCGACTCTCATGGTACTTTATGGGTGGCTGAATCAATGAATCCTCCATCGATCAAAAAAGTCGAACTTAATGGTTTGTCCGAGGTGATTCTCACTGGTGGTGATGGTACGAATTTCTTATTTCCTAACGATTTAGCTTTTGGTCCAGATGGAGCGCTATATATGACCGATTCAGGAATTTCCCGATCTGTATTCCAGAAGGCGCGTGAAAAACGTCTTTCGTATCCTAAAATTGATGGGAAAGTGTTCAGAATTGATCTGCCAAGTCGAAGCGCAACAATTCTTGATGATGGATTGCAATTTGCCAATGGTCTAGCGTTTGGCCTAGATGACGCTTTGTATGTAACTGCAACTATAACCGGATTGGTGTACCGGTATGAATGGAACGGGAATGGCACCCTGGGGCCTAGAGAAGTATTCACTGATTTGGTCGATAGAAATCGTAAATCAGGTTTCACAGGCGGTGATGGATTGGCTGTAGGATCAAATGGGTTTTTATACTGTGCGGTTGTAGGTCAGGGAGATGTCACTGTTGTAGACACTGCCGGTTCGGTAGTCGAGCGTATCATCGTCGGGGGTGATCAACCGACGAATGTTGCGTTCGGTTCTAGGGATAGCGGAGATCTTTATGTGACGGTTAAGGATGCAGGTACGCTTGAACGTTATCAGATCGGTATGACTGGTCTACCGTTGTATAGGCAAAGTTTTTAAGGATAGAAATCACTAGCTTGAGTGTCGGTATGGGCAGGACTTGAGTTATGAAAATCGTTTGAGATGACTTTTGTTCCGGCTAAGAACCAGTTGACAGCGGCGGCAGCTACTTCTGGATCATATCTTGTCAGGAAATTCCCACAGTCTTCTGGTTCGGCTAGAGTCGAATTCCTGAGTTGTTCGTGCATTTGAACAGCCCGTTGATGGCTCTGAATTGTGCTCTGTCTCCCTCGTAGTATTAATGTTGGCACAGCGTGCATTGTATTAATCCTATGAGTAGGGATGTCACCATCGCAGATGATGGTTGCATTAACGGCGCCGGGCGCAATATCCACGATCTTGCTGATCCAATCTGCTGCCATTAAGCCTTCACCCAACAATAGTGTTGGTTCGCCAATTTCCCAGATCAGCATTAACAAGTCATACGCTGAGGAGACTTCAACGAAAATAGCAGCGTGAGATTGAGTTAGCTGCGAGACAAAATCTGACCAATGCGCTGGGGTGCTATCTGGTGCAATTATCATCGCTGGCTGTGCTGATTCAGAACCAGGCCAAGCGTGTATTTGTAATGTTGAACCAGATTGCAGTCTCACGTCGATCTTTTCTAGTCGACTCACCGATCTGTTTCCACCTGTCTTGTCACTCTATCGATCTGATATCTTGCGCTGAGAATATCATTATTGCGTACCACCACGTCGGGATAACGCCGCCGCTTACCGTTTCATCGGGTGCATCTAGTCATAATCAGCGGTATATTTGCCAATGCTACTAAGAGAACATGATGATGAAGATCAAAATCTGGCCGGACTTTTCACATCATTGACTCGATTGGATAAAAGAGGAGTACCGAAGTGACAACTGCAGATTGGGGATCGATTTACAAAAAAATGGGAGCGAAGCCTGTCGTCAACGCGACTGGTAGCGTGACGCTTTTGGGTGGCTCTACACCGGTGCCTGAAGTAAAAGCCGCAATGGATGCTGCTGATTCTGCCTACATCCCTTTGATTGAACTCGAACAAGTAGCAGGAGATCAAATCGCAGAAATGCTGGGTGTTCCCGCGGCTTATATAACCTCTGGTGCAGGTTCGGCTTTGACATTGGCAACAGCTGCTTTTATGGCGGGGGCCGATGACGACAAAATCCAGCAATTACCAGATACGGCAGGAATGCCCAACGAAATCTTAATTCAAAAACGACAGCGGTATTGGTATGACCGTTGTCTGGAATTGGCTGGCGCGAAACTTGTAGAATACGGCGATGAAAATGGCACCACCGAAGACGATCTTCGGAACGCTATATCAGACAAAACTGCTGCTGTGCATCAGGTGATTTATGAACAAAAACCGACTGATCCAAATGTTCTGACTCTTGAGCAGGTTATTGAAATTACCCATGCAGCTGGAAAGCCAGTTTCAGTGGATGCCGCAGGACAGATTTATCCGCTTGAAAATTTCGGTAAATACGTAAAAATGGGTGCTGATTTCCAATGTATTGCTGCCAAATATATGGGGGCACCGCATTCAACAGGGTTCGCACTCGGTACTAAAGAGGTAATAGACGCTATTGGCCGTCATTCCTTTGTAGGTTATGAAGGCCGACGCATACGAGGTGTCGGGCGCCCGCACAAGATTGATCGACAGGAGATCATGGGAGTTGTTGCGGCTGTCAGGCGCTGGATGACCCTGAACCACGAGGATCGTCTTTCAAGTGCGGAGGCACAGTCCCAGTCAATTATTAAACCTCTCATGGGATTGCGAGGGGTCACTGCTGAGCTAAATACCAACATTAAAGGGCACCAACCTTTTGGGGTTTTAGTAAGCGTAGATCCAGATGTCGTGGGATTCACAAATGATGATCTGGTCACAAAATTGCGTGGTGGTGATCCATCTATCTGGACTCGTGTTTCTTTAGACGCTCCTGTTATAGAAATCCATGTTTTTGGTTTGGGCGACGGACAGGCTGAACTTGTGGGCAACGCGATTGCGGACGCGGTCACGGGGTAGATCTCGTTCAAGCCTAAATATGTGTAATAAACGCCAATGGCTTTGAAGCTTGGGTATTGGTGGACATCCAAAATTAGGCAGTGCAGTTTCTGACACTTTTGTTTGCATTTGTGTTTTAAAGAGGGAGTTTTTTTGTGACAGTAAAAACCGTCGGAGTGATGAGCCCTGGCGATATGGGAAGTGGAGTTGGAGGAGTTTTAGTACGCAGTGGACTGCGCGTGATTACCAGCCTCAAAGGTCGGGGTGAAGCCTCAAGAAGTCGTGCTTTAGAACAGGGTATTGTTGATGTTGGGTCTCTGGACGATGTAGTGACAGCCTCGGATCTAATACTTTCGATCCTGGTGCCGTCAGAGGCTCTTGCGTTTGCTGAGAGCGTTGGAGAATCTATTGTCCGTACAGGTAGTCAAGTGGCTTTTGCTGACTGTAATGCGGTATCTCCGGCCACTGGCGTTAAAATCGGTGAGATCATTAGTGCTGCTGGGGGAATGTTTATTGACGCTGGCATTATTGGGGGATCTCCCAGAACAGGTGCGGTACCGCGTTTTTATGCCTCAGGTGAATATGCAATGATCTTGGCAGAACTTGACGGAAAGGGGATATCTGTACCGATAATGGGCGGGGATGTGGGTCGTGCGTCCGGGTTGAAAATGGTATATGCGGCACTGACAAAGGGAAGTGCCGCTCTTCATGCCTCTACCTTGATGACAGCAAAGTCTTTGGGACTTTTAGATGATCTGATTTGTGAATTAGAGGAGAGCCAGCCCGCAACATTGAATGCCATGAATCGGGTGAATTCAATATCAGCCCAGGCATTTCGTTGGATAGGTGAGATGGAAGAGATAGCTGCTACATTTAAAGACGCCGGCATTACTCCTAACATTCATACAGGAGCAGCTGAAACTTTTCAAAAAATCTCAAACTCCGCGATCGGTCATGAACGCGTTGGAACCGTTGACCAAAACAGAACACTTGAGGATACCGTTGCTGCAATGCTGGTAAAGCTTGATCGGTAGCCTTGAGAGTATGAACTGTATACAGAAATCAGTCTGTGCAAAGACCGTAATTTCTGCGCTTGATTAGAGGATTCGGGTACTTCTATCAGTTTCAAACTTGAAAATCAATGTGATTTATTTTCAGATATTTGCCTGGTCAGTTCATTAGATATAGAGGTATATTCAGCAGCTACCGAATCGGATTCTAAAGCTGCAGGTTTTCTTGAATTTGTATAATCCGAACTCATGTCAGTTGCTCCGAGAAAGGGAAGATTCATTTCTTCCGCAAGTGCCTGCCCCCCTCCGGTACCGAACACACCACCCGAAAGATTTTCGACCACCCCAAAGACGTTCAGGTTCATTTTTTTGATCATATTGATTGATCGTTTTGCATCAAGCACAGCTAGCTCGTGGGGCGTGGTAACAATGATGAAGCCGTCGAGATTGAGTGTTTGCATAACCGTTAACGGTGCGTCCGATGTTCCTGGAGGTAAGTCAACGATCATGTAATCGGGGTTCCCCCACTCTGTTGATTGCAAGAACTGATTAATAGCGTTGTGGATCATTGGGCCACGCCAGATGATTGCTTCATCTTCGTTTTCCTGAAAGAACGCCATTGACATCACTTTGACGCCGAATCGCGTAGGCGGGGTGAGTTTTTCACCGTTTTGGACAGGGCCTTCGGTTATCCTCAGGACTTGAGTTACATTTGGACAATCAATGTCGCAATCGAATAAAGCAACATCCTTATCTTGAGCTGCTAAAGTTATTGCTAAGTTGGTTGCAACTGTGGTTTTCCCAACTCCCCCCTTGCCTGAGTAAACACCGATTCTAGTTCCGATCCCTTCAAGTGATTGGGTGACACGGCGTCGTTCTTCAAAATTCTTGCGGACTTGTGCTAGACGGGCTTCTTCTTGGGGAGTTAATTTTCTGGGTGACGACATTTAATTTTTGGTTTACCGAACGATTCTTGCTTCTAGCCGTGCCCGATGTCCTTGGTTGATTAGTCGATACCAAGAAGACGTTTCCCGTCTTCCGTAATCATATCCGGGGTCCATGGAGGATCGAAGACAACATCAACTTGTACGTCTTCAACATCGTCGATTTCAGCAATTCGCCATTCGGCCTGTTGGGCGATATAGGGTCCCATTCCACAACCCTGAGCCGTAAGAGTCATTTCGACGTGGACGTCACCATCTGCAACTTCTACTGTGTAAATCAGGCCTAAATCTACGACATTGACGGGAATTTCTGGGTCGTAAACGTCCCTGAGAGCTTCCAGGACGGTTCTCTGCTCTAGTACTTCAGCTTCAGGCATCGACATCTCCATAGTTCGTGTAGGTTTATGAATTAGACTGGCCTAATCACGTAAAATTTACTGAGGTTAAGCCTATCAGAGCGGGAGTCAATTGTTGATCGGATCTGAGACGGTCAATCGGCGTTAATGAGCTCTTCAGGGATACCATCCGGGGCAGATGGGGCAAGGTCGACTTCCTTGTCTGGTTCGGGATCCAGTGAATCGCCGAGATCAACTAGTACCTTGCGAAGATCAACAACTTGATCTCGCAATAATGCTGCTTTTTCAAATTCCAATTCTCGCGCAGCTTTCTTCATCTGTTTTTCAAGGTCTTTCACTAGACGAGCGAGATCGTTCTTTGGCAGAGTTGCTGGTTTGACGTGTGGTGTTTTGGTGTCCGCAAGCTGACGGGCGTGCGAAGTTATTTCCTTGACGGATTTGACGATGGAAATTGGGATTATCGCGTTCGCATCGTTGTGTGCAGATTGGATTTCGCGTCGTCTATCGGTTTCATCGATTGCAAATCGCATCGATTCAGTGATTTTGTCAGCGTACATAACCACTGTGCCTTCCACGTGTCTCGCCGCTCGGCCAATAGTCTGAACAAGGGATGTACTGGACCTTAAATATCCTTCTTTATCCGCATCAAGGATTGCGACTAGCGATACCTCCGGAAGGTCTAGGCCTTCTCGCAGGAGATTTATCCCTACAACCACATCGTATACTCCAAGTCTAAGATCTCGTAGGATTTCCGAGCGCTCCATCGTTTGGATTTCCGAATGCAGGTACTGGACTCTGACACCTAATTCTCTTAGATAGTCAGATAGCTCTTCGGCCATACGTTTTGTGAGGGTAGTCACTAAAACGCGCTCGTTCTTCGCTGTGGTTTCCTGAATCCTGTCAAGAAGATTGTCAATTTGACCCTCAGTGGGTGCGATGACGATTTCAGGATCAACTAGCCCTGTTGGCCGGATGACCTGCTCGACTCGTTGTTCTTCGTGTGTACTTTCGTATGAGCCTGGAGTAGCAGATACGTAGACGATCTGATTTACCCGATCTTCGAATTCTTCAAAGGCAAGAGGTCGATTGTCAATTGCTGAAGGTAACCTGAAACCGTAATCGACAAGATTTGTTTTGCGAGAGATATCACCCTTATACATGCCACGGATTTGTGGCAGGGTTATATGGGATTCATCAATGAAGATGAGGAAATCGTCTGGGAAGTAGTCGAGTAGTGTCCATGGTGCAGAACCGGGGGGGCGCCGTCCTAATGGTCGAGAATAATTCTCTACGCCAGGGCACGATCCCGTCTCTCTAAGCATTTCGAGATCAAAATGAGTTCGTTGTTCAAGTCGTTGCGCTTCTAATAATTTACCGGCAGATCTAAGCTGGTCGAGACGCTCACCGAGCTCTTCCTCGATATCTTTTAAAGCTTCTTTCAATTCATCTTCGGGAGTAACGAAATGCTTACCAGGGAAGATATCGATTTGCTCAAGTTCTGCAAGCACTTCACCTGTCAATGGATCTAACTCAATGATTCGCTCAATCTCGTCACCAAAAAACTGTACTCTCACGGCCAATTCCTCATACGCAGGCATGATTTCCAGCGTGTCACCTCGAAGTCGGAAGCGTCCTCGAATCATTTCCATGTCGTTTCGTTCGTAGTACATGTCGATTAATTTTCGGACGACACGACGAAGCCCAGGTTCTTCTCCCTTTTTTAGACTAAGAACTACAGATCTGTATTCCTCGGGGGACCCTAAACCGTAAATGCAGGACACGCTTGCGACTATCAAAGTATCCCGTCGCGTTAAGACCGCACGGGTCGCAGCATGGCGTAGTCGGTCGATTTCTTCGTTTACATCGGATTCTTTTTCGATGAACGTGTCAGATTGTGGAATGTAGGCTTCTGGTTGGTAGTAGTCGTAGTAACTAACGAAATACTGAACCGAGTTATTTGGGAAAAAGTCTTGGAATTCCGATGAAAGTTGCGCAGCTAGTGTTTTATTGTGTGCGATAACGAGGGTTGGACGCTGCACCTCCTCTATGATCTTAGCCATTGTGAAAGTTTTACCCGATCCAGTTACACCCAGTAGCGTTTGGTGGTGGAGTTGTCTTTTTAATCCATCCGAAAGCGCCTCTATGGCTGCTGGTTGATCACCGGTTGGCTTGAAACTGGCTTCTATTACAAATTGTCCAGTGGTATTTGGCATGTAGGAATTTTACTCTGTACTGAACCTCGACATGAATTTGATCTATCGGAAATAGTTAGGTTGTTAGGTTTTTATTACTTGTTCGGTTAATGAATCGACTATTTTCCCGAAATTTTGTTTGTTGATCATTTGCGCATTCTGCATGATGTGAGATTATTTGGACTTGCCAAAAAAATAACTGGAGAATTGCGATGGCGAAATTTAAGGTAGTTATAGGCACTGATCATGTTGGGATTCAATACGTCGATGAATTAATTGACACGTTTCCAGAAATCGATTTTATAGCTGTGTATGACCCCATCGAGCATAAAGAGGCGATTCGTGATGCCGATGTCTTTTTCGGGTGGCCTGATGATCAGGCGTTTTCCGCAGCGCGTCAACTAAAATGGATTGCCTGCCCCGGTATGGGAATCGACAAGATTGTCGCTTATAAAAACATCGTTGACTCAAACGTACCCATCACCAATGCTCCTGGAACCCATGTCACGTCGATGGGAGACCACGTCATAGGTGCCATGATCGGTTTGACGCACCGGTTTCAAGAGGCATTTGAAGATCGCAAAAAGAAAATATGGGATACGCAAAAGTATGCCTCCCGTATAACTGAATTAACTGGCACAACGGTTGGTATATTCGGTCTTGGTGCGATCGGAAGGGCGGTTGCAGATCGCGTCGCTGCCTTCGGTACGACGACCTTCGCAATCGATCCGGGCCCATCCAATATTCCTGCTAGCGTACGTGAGTGTTGGAACCTAGATCGAATGG
>PVBE010465215.1_pt1 | contig 17233 bp, 21 predicted proteins | sample 1631181 | NCBI WGS metagenome assembly PVBE01 (sample SAMN08397723, study PRJNA350692) | Marine metagenome, whole genome shotgun sequencing project. | isolation source: water | place: Pacific Ocean | collected 2012-04 | reverse complement strand
CAGGCTTTGCAAACCGTTCTAAATGAACCTGATGACAAATCCCATTCCCAGCCTTAGAAAACAATATTCCATATTTATTAGCAACAGTTTGCAAATATTTGTGATCATCCGCATTCTCAAAACCTTGCTGCAGAGTATTATGATCGACATAACTAATAGAAAGCTCAGTCTTAACTTTAGGAACGCTCAAAGCCTCAAACTGCAGATAAGCCATAGTCCCAGTAGCATCCTGAGTCAGAGTCTGATCTATCTTCAACCCTACTTCCTTACCTGAATTCTCCTCAATACCATGCATTGAGAATATTTTCTGATATATATTCTTACCACTAGTCATGTTATTTCCCTTATAAAATAGCAAACATGCCTCTTTTTTAAAGTTTGTCTAAAAATAGGTTAATTCAAAATATTTTTATACAAACTACCATTCCTCAACATAAAATGCCAGATGCTAGTAGAAGACAAGTTATTGATGACCTATTTAGTGAAAGAGCAGTAAGTGGTACAGAATTAATAACAGCTCTTCTATCAGACGCTGTAGGATTAATACGTCCGCCAGGAAATACAAGGGCAGCTGCTGTAGTAGCGTATGATAATCAACCAAAAGGAATAGCCATCCTTGCATCAACAAGAGAGGGATTAGAAGGAAGATTACCTAAAACTTTCCCAAGTAGAGCAAGAGAAGTCCGTGTCTACTATGGCCATGGTTCAGATGATTACGTCACATTCACAAACCAAGGCGGAAGATATCAATTAAGCCAGTAAATTTCTCAAATCCAAGAACAAAAATTCTAAATTAAATTTAAGAAATATTAACAAAAACACAATCTATCGTCCTTGAACAATACCGTATAATGCTACAATTATTCCATCTTCTCTATCTTGAACTGCTTTAACATCTTCATCACTCACACCCTCAGGTACTGGCCTATACGGTAACATAAAAGTATAATCTCGACTACCATCACCAGAAGTACCAGCACTTGCAAATTGATAAGGAAAATGATCCTGAGCAACCGGAATACCATCCTCTCCTTGACGTACAGTTATCCTTACTGAATGTAAAATAGGTTCTAACTCATCAACAAAACCCCTCATTCTTTCTTCTGGAACAGGACCAATCTCAATCATCCTTTGTCCCATAACATTCATATCAAGAGGTTGTTGTGTTGCCATATTTTACGGATAATCTAAGTTAATTTATAAATTTTTTCTAATATTAAACCTACTTCTGATACCATTCCCTCTCAGGCACTTCAACTTTCTGTATCTCTTTATCCTTAACCTTCTTACCTTCCCTAATAATGTACTTCCCTAATTCTCCAACAACAGTTGAATCAGCAGGAACATCCTTAATGATAATAGCCCCAGCACCAATCTTAGAATTATCTCCAACTTTAGAAGGACCTAAAATTTTACAACCAACACCCAAAACAACATGATTCCCAATGGTAGGGTGCCTTTTCTCTCCTTTCTTATCAGTCCACCAACCATGACCACCTAAAGTAACTTCATGATACATCATAACATCATTACCAATTTCAGCAGTTTCTCCAATAACAATACCCATTCCATGATCAATAAAGAATCTCTTCCCAATCTTCGCTCCAGGATGAATCTCAATACCAGTAAAAAATCTACCTAACTGAGAAATCAAACGAGGAACAAAAGGAATATTAAGCTTAAAAAGAAAGTGGGCCACCCTATGTAAAAGAATAGCATGAACCCCTTGGTAGAGGAATACCTCTAAAAAATTAATCCCTTTCTTTAATGCAGGATCCTTTCTATAAGCCGTCCTTATTGTATCAAACATCTATTCTTCTCCAAACAAAGGAGTGCTTAAATACCTTTCGCCGTGGTCAGGTAAAACAACAACAACTTTCTTACCCTTACCAAGTTTATTAGCAACTTGCAAAGCAGCCCAAGCAGCAGCACCAGAAGAAATTCCAACAAAAAGCCCTTCTTCTTTAGCTAACTTCCTAGCTGTTTCAAAAGCATCCTCATTACTTACCTTAACAATTTCATCATACACTTCAGTATTCAAAACAGTAGGAACAAAACCAGCTCCAATACCTTGAATCTTATGCGGTCCAGGATCTCCACCGGATAAAACAGCAGAATCAACCGGCTCAACAGCAACTACATGAACTTTCTTCCCCTTCTCCTTTAGCAATTCACCAACACCAGTTATTGTTCCACCAGTTCCAATTCCAGATACAAAAGCATCCAGTTCAGGAACCTGCTCTATAACTTCAACTGCGGTAGTCTTCCTATGCACTTCAGGATTTGCAGGATTATTAAACTGCTGCGGTTGAACCCATCCTTTCTCTTCAGATAATTCTTTAGCCTTATCAATAGCACCTTTCATCCCTTTAGTACCATCGGTCAGAACAAGTTCAGCTCCAAAAGCCTTAAGAACCTTCCTCCGCTCAACACTCATAGTCTCAGGCATAGTTAATACCATCTTATAACCCTTAACAGCTGCAACAAAAGCTAGTGCAATACCAGTATTGCCAGATGTTGGCTCAACTAAAGTATCTCCTGCCTTAAGCTTACCTTCTTTTTCAGCAGCCTCAATCATACTTAACCCAATTCTATCTTTTACAGAACTCAAAGGATTAAACATCTCAAGCTTTGCATATATTTCAGCAGAATCCTCTCCACCTAACTTATTTAACTTAACAACTGGTGTATCACCAATCAATTCCAATACATTATTTACAACTTTTGCCATTTTACATCCTCCTTCTATATGTTATATTCAATCTTACCTTTTCCAAATTCAATTTTAGCCCATGCCCTCTCATGAGCATAGTAAGTGAACAATTTTATAATTGTATCAATAGAACCAATAGTTAAAGCTAAAGCTACTTCTTTTGTAAGAAAGTAAGCAACCAAAGAAGTGATTACAACAGCTATTACTCTCCATGAGATAGCCTTCACAATACTTCTTTTATGGGTTTCGCCCATTTTACTTTTCCTCAAAATCTACTGATCTGTCATCAGCAGTAATTGATATCATTTTTTGCATTTTATGCACCTCCGAGTTAAAGGGAGCTAAAAGCTATAGCTCTTAGTCTCCAGAAGATCTAGTATATATCTATTATAGAATCGCTATTTTAAACAATGAATTGTGTATTAACAACACATGCAACAACATCTACTTAAAGAAAAAATACTTGTTTCCTTCTTAATCTCTTCTCTCATAAAAAACAGTATTATTTACAAGTTTATAAAGGTTTTGTTTTAGACTATTAATTAGAAATACGTTCTTATCCTAAATAGAATGTACTTCCCTTATAACCTTCCTGAAGGCCACTAACGGGAGTCATTCTAACAGCAACATTACCATCAGGCATAAGTGTTTGAAGTTTCCCAGTTAAATCTGCCTTATCAATAGGCCCTTTTAACGCAGACATATGTTGCAAAACTCCTAATCCAAAATTCCTTCCACCTTCTCTTAATTCTAAATACACTGGCATAAACATCAATTCAACTAGGTCAAGAGGACTTCCATCTTCCATCGCTAGATGTTCAACACCAATATCAGTTCCTTCAAAACGTGAAGCAAAATCACCTGCATCAAAGTCTACAGTATTTCTTTGAAAATCTCCAAAGTATGCCCTAAGTCCTCTTTCAAAATCAACATCTCCATCTAATTGATTTACTCTTAATCCATCACTATTAGAAAAACCAACCTTCCCTGTTACATAGCCAGCTCCATCATTAGTCCCAAACAATGCTTTTAATCCATATTTAATCTCAGTTGCTACACGAACCCCTCCCCTATCAACATGTTTACGGGGCGCATCTGGACTAATTGATAGCATATAGAGATCTCCTTCCATTCTACGTCCTAAAAGCGCGTGAGCCCCAACTAAATAACTATCTAATGATGTTCGATCTTCTGGAAAATGAATCTCTGCTGTTGCTGTATGTGATTTAACATAAGGAACCCTCTTAAAAGCGCGTGAGCCCCAACCTCCAGTTGTATCTCTTTCCCCAATTACCACAGAATTACCAATAGAAGCCAATACATGAGGTTGACCTTGAGCTAAAACCCTTAAATCTTGTTTTAAACCAAGAGCACCATAAACATCTTCTGGTGTAACTCCTCTTAAAGAACCCTCATCTGGTGCCATATCACTAACCTAAATAAGAACTCATATAAAAATAATTTCTTTATGAAAATAACCTCATAGTAATCATACAATCAATAAATTTATACAAATTATCAGCCATAACATGAAACCTATGTACGCGTTAATGGGTGTAGCTGCTCTATACGCTGCTGCTACAATAGGATGTTCTCAAGGTCCTGAATATAGTAATATAAAAGCTCTAGGTCCTACACTCCCCAGAGGTGCTATTAATGCAATAGTAGATGCTAGAGAAACAGTAAAAGGAAGAGATGGAGTAGTAGAAGATCGAGAAACTACAGTGGATGATTTTGGTGGAGTAAGAGACCAATATCCTAACATTGGTAACAGAGCTACAGCACTTCTAGCAGCTTCTAATACATCGGCAAAAGATGTAATGGGAATTTATGATTGGGTAAGAGAACAAAATCCTGACTATACCCATGAACAAGCAGCAGCTGGTCCTCCACTTGCAGAAGTTAGGATCCGTGCAGAAAGCGTAGTCGATACTTTATAATATTTGTAAATATAACTTCAATTCTAGCCTTAACTGGATATGTGATACTATCTAAAGAAAACAGAATTTTTTTAATACTTAGAATTTCGTTGAATCATTCTTAATCTCCAACCAGGATCTTCTAGAGCCCGAGCATATACCTTTTCAAGATCTTCCATTATCCCATTTGGAGTATCCGGATCAACACCAAACCTATCAATCACTCTCCTTCTCTCATCTGGATGGAAAAGAAAAACTTGTCTATCAACTAAATCCACAAGCCAATCGTAAAAAAATGTTGGCTCTCCTAAGATCCTATCAATCCCTCTCAGTATAACTGCACCTTTCTTTGCTAATCCATTTGGTGTATTAATTGGTTTTCCACCTAATCCAGCAATATTCCTCATCATAATAGTTAATTCTCTCTGACTTGGTGCATCACTTTGAGCAACAACATATGTATCTTGATATTGTTCTTCACTTCCAATTGCGCTAAGAATAACATCCGATACTTTATCAACATGGATATAAGGACTTCTACCACTACCTTCTCCTGGAATAAAAGCTCTCATTGCATGTTGTTTAATTTTTACTAGCCCACCCTTTACTGAAGAACTATCTGTTAGAGGTATAAAACCATACAATAACATATCTAAAATTGGTGATTCTGAATCTGGTGTTGAATAAACTATTAGTAACCTTAAAATTAAGTGATTATCAGGTAATCCAATTCTAATTCTTTCTTCTGCCCTAAGCTTAGACTTACTGTAAGGCATAATTGGCCCTTCATCTATCCCTAAATCTACAGAACGACCATACCTAAGATAATGCTCTTCTGTTAATCCATCCCTAGTAAAGGCAGAGTAATCTTCATCTCTAACATCTGTTACTGACATTGGTTCATATACAGTAGTCCCACTAGTTTGTATAAAAAGGGGTTTATCACCCTCACATACTCTTTCTAAGCTTGTAGCAAATTTATCAATTGGACCAACATTTACTGATTGATATTCATCAAAATACTTATCTTTAAATGAAATAAATGTAGCAGCACTTACTATTGCACGAATATCATGATTCCCAAAAAGTCTTTCTAAAAAAGCATCATAATCTTCTTGAGGATTTCTTAAATCAAATATTTCCTCTTTATACAAGGGGTTGGCAATATCTTGAGGATTTCTAGTTACCCCAACTACTTCATAACCTTCATTTAATAGCCTTTGAACTAAGTTTGACCCAACAAACCCAGAACAGCCTGTAAGTACAACAGTTCCTTTATTTTCTTCTAATCTATTCATTTTAAATTAACACTTAAGTTAAAGCAGTGGTTAAAATGAATGGTATTAAAAATCTTCCTATATTTATCACTATTAAGAAGTCATTTTCATAATATTTTTAAAGCCTTTACCGTTATCCAGCCCCATGGAGCTTAAATCTGGAGATAATGTTGTAATAGCTGGTGGTGGACCTGCTGGTAGTTTAGCAGCTATCATTCTCATGGATCATGCTAGTACAATGGACCTTCCCCTAGAAGTAACAGTCCTCGAAAAAAAAGATTTTGATAAACAAGGTCATGGAGGATGCAATTCTTGTGCTGGAGTAGTTTCTACCCAATTAGTTGATGATTTATCCAAAATGGGGATCCACATCCCTGAACATGTAATTCAAAGATATATTGACGGTTACACTGTCGAAACACCTAGGGAATCTTTATCTATGACAGATGCTAATGAGCATATTGTTACAGTATTTAGAGGAAATGGACCTGGACGTGCAAGTTATGACGAATCTGTAAGTTTTGATGGATTTTCAAAAAGTGAAGCAGAAAAAAGAGGAGCTCAGTTCGTAAATACAACTGTAACCTCAATAACACCTCCCAAATCTTTAGAAGAAAGAGTAGCAATTACTACAAAGGTTTCAGCAAAAGAAGGTGAAGTTGTTTATGAAGCTGACCTTCTTATTGGAGCTCTTGGAATGCCTGGAGTAAAAATCTTTGAAGATGCAGGTTTTGGTTACAAGAAAGCAAGAACTGTTAGACTTGCTCAAACTGAAATTGCAATGGATCCAGAAACAATAGGGGATATATTTGGGAAACACGTTCATGTTTACTACCTTGATATTCCTGGAATCTGGCATGCTGCAATTACTCCAAAAAGAGAATACATAACTGTCTCAATTTTAAGTTCAGGCAATTCATCCAGAGAAACCTCTCGCTCCTTAAGACAAAAATTAGATCAATTTCTTAATCATGATGCAATAACAAGGAAAGTCACAGATAGACTACCAGACGATCAAGCAATTGCCGATGCTTTAGAACGGGGGATGGTACTAGAACCAAGTTGTTTTTGTGCTCCAGAAATGCCCTACAAAGATTCAGTTAATCCTTATGGGGATAGAATTGCCATTATAGGGGATGCAGCATATTCAAGATTATTCAAAAACGGCGTTGAGTCCGCTTTTACAACAGCTGAAATGGCAGTAAAAGCAGCACTAGATCATGGAGTATCAAGAGAAGAATTAAAAGCGCATTATCATGAACCAGCAGCTAGGAGATTTAATGATGATAACCGATATGGTAGGGCCCTTTTTAGAATTGGGGGTTACTCATCAAGAGTTAGAGGGATGGTTGATTCCCACCTTAGGGTTGCTCAAACTGACTCAGATAATGGAAGAAGATTAAAAGACATGTACTGGTCAATGTCTACTGCTGGTAAGCCCTATAGAGATATTTTTGCAGATGTATTACACCCGGGTCTTTTAATGGAAATAGGCATTGCCTCAGTAAGAGGTGTAGTACCAGCTTATGTTAGAAGAAGATAAATAATCTATTCCTAAAACCAAACATACACTCCAAACTATATGTTAAATCAATACCTTTTTATACCACCACATTAACCAAAACTTCAATGGAAAACAAAAAAAATTACATCAAAGGAATGGTTTTTGCAGCGTTATTCGCAGCATTAACAGCAGCAGTTTCTCCAATCAAAATTCCGTTAGGATTCACACCAGTCCCAATCACATTACAAACATTGATGGTACTTTTAGCAGGAGCGCTACTAGGAGCTAACCTAGGAGCTTTATCTCAATTTCTATATGTATTAGTTGGAGCATTAGGATTACCAGTATTTGCAGGTGGCGGCTCAGGTTTTGGAGCTTTATTCGGACCAACCGGCGGTTATCTTTTCGGTTTCATTGCAGCAGCTTATGCAGTAGGAAAACTAGTTGAAAAAACAAAAAAACCTTCTCTAGTACAAATAATCATAGCAATGGTTGTTGGATCATTAGTAATATATGTGTTCGGGGTAACTGGAGCAATAGTCGTAACAGGAAGACCTTTAACTGAAATTCTAATTGGATGGGTTCTACCCTTCCTTATTGGAGATACAGTAAAACTAATTGCAGCAGCACTAATAGCAAGAAAAGTAGATATGAGTAGATATCTCCAATAATTCTACTAATAGAATGATACAAATATCCAATATCAGCTATAAGTATGAAGACGCATTAATTCTAAAAGATATTAACCTAAATATAAAAGAAAAAGATTTCTTAGCAATCATAGGCCACAACGGCTCAGGTAAAACAACCCTAATAAAACACATCAACGGACTATTAACACCATTAAAAGGAACCGTAACAGTAGATAACCTAAACACAAAAAACAACGATTGGGAAATCAAACAAAAAGTGGGAATAGTCTTCCAAAACCCAGAAGACCAACTAATTAGTTCTATTGTTGAAGAAGACATTGCATTTGGACTAGAAAATCTAAACATACCTTCAAATGAAATTCAAGATAAAGTAAAAAACATCCTAAAAAAGCTAAACATAGAACACTTAGCCAAAAAAAACGTAAATAATCTTTCTTTTGGTCAAAAACAACTCGTAGCACTAGCAGGAGTCTTAGTGATGAGGCCAAAATACATAATCTTTGACGAACCAACAACCGTTCTTGACCCCAAAAACAAATCAAACATCTTAAAAACAATGGACGAGTTAAACAAAGAAGGAATTACAATCATCTTAATCACAAACAACTTAGCTGACATTGAAAAATACGTAAAAGATATCGTTCTACTTAAAAAAGGAGAAATAATCTTCAACAACAAAAAAGAAAAGCTTACCAAGGATATACTAAAAGAGGCTGATATGCATGAATAGTCTATTCGGCCAATACCAATACAAAAACACATTCATACATAGATTAGACCCAAGAATAAAAATAATTCTCGTCTTATTCACAAGTATGTTACTATTCTCATTAAAAACTTACACATCTTTCATTATAATCACTGTTTTAATCTCAACATTGTTAATCATCTCAAAAATAAACATAACTACATTACTAAAAAACCTAAGACCGTTCTTATTCTTCTTCACTTTTATTTTCCTAATGTATTTTTTCTTCTCAAGAGAAGAATTAGCTAAAGGAATATTGACAATCTGGAGATTTGTACTACTTATCCTAACCTCATCAATACTAACATTCACAACCTCCATAAGCAATATGGTCTACGCAATTGAAAAACTAGGAAGGCCATTAAAAATAATAAAAGTCAGTCCAAGAAACATAGCAGTGATGTTATCAATAACAATAAGATTCATACCATTACTATTCACAGAAGCAAATATAGTCAGAGACGCACAAAAATCAAGAGGGGCAGATCTTAAAAAACCAAAACACATCATAGGCTTCGTAAATGCTTTACTAAGAAAAACATTTAATAAAGCCTCTACTTTAGCAGATTCAATGGAATCAAGATGTTATAGGGATTATAGTTACTCTCATTTTAAAGAATTAAAACTAACAACAAAAGATATCGTATCTTTTGCCATCATCATAACTTTATTCGGTGCTTTAATATGGGTATAGACGAAGACTTCGGAGAAGACATACTGGTTAAAGTAATCAGCGTTAAAGGAAAATGCGAATATGGTCACCATAAAGGCCACAAATTCCCTCATCCCTTCCTTGGCTTATGCCCTTACGCACAACATACTTTATGGCCCTACATTACTGCAAAAAGATTTGGCGGAAAAATACCTTGGGAGAAAAACAATAAACTAAAAATCAGCTGCCCAAACCCAGATGACTTAGTAGTTTTCGAATTAAGCATAAAATGAACCTAAGAGCACATCATCTTCTCTGTAAGAAATACTTTCAAGGCAAAGGTTATAGTGATGAATTCGTTAAAAACTACTACGAAGTTCTAAAACAACTAAACTCAAACCCAACAATAAGAGTAACCAACTCACCAGACATCCTCTGCAGCAAATGTCCACATCTCAACAACAACAAATGCTCAAAAAAACCAGATTCCGAAATAAAAGTTAGCAAAAAAGACACCAAAATAATAAACATTCTTAAACTAAAACCAAACCAAGAAATAAAAGTAAACGAAGCAGACGAATTAGTTAACCTTAATCTAAACGAATTAAAAGAACTCTGCAAAAACTGTGAATGGAAAGAGTATTGTAAATAACTTTTTATTTAAGCTATGTTCTTATATTCTAAGCTAAAAAGATGGGAAACGCTATTTATCTATCAAATAGACATTTTGTACCTGACCACCCCATAGAACAATTAGCAGTTTTAGACAGCCTCAACCTCAGAAAACCAGGCCATGCTGAATATTTCATTGAAACTCACTTCGGAGAAAAAGGTGTTTCAACAACTACAGAAAAGAGTACCAGAACAAGAGAAGAAATTGCTGCCATCTACTGCGGTGACCCAGATATAAGAAATATTTACTGGCGCTATCTTAATCTAACATTAGCACGAGCCAAAGACGAAGTAGCAGAACAACTACAACCCCACCAAAGAAAATTATACTTTGATCGTGAACGAGACGCTGCAAGAGAAAGGGAATCGGAAGGTCCATCTGTACAAAGACTAAATGATTTAGTTGAAAATACACTTGGGGGATATCTACCAAGAACTGAATTAGAAGAAAGGACTGAATCTAGAGAGTTTAGAGCATGGACATATGAAGCTGCCAGGCCCTACCTCCCAGGGGATTATTATGAATTTTGGGATGACAAACAGGGTTATAAGGATAAACTCAATGCCATTGACTTAAATGATCCAGATGAACTATATCTATTTGTCAGGAACCTGTTAGGCATAACAGTAACTAGAGCAGAAATAGATCACTTAATGACTGATGATACAAGAGATAAAATACTAGACTTAACTGCAGAATGTAGAACTGATTTCGTAGAATTTCAAAAATACCAAACAGTCGATGATGATGGGTCCTTTATATCTCAAATGAGAAAATGGAATCCTTATGCATTTTGGGACGGGAATGTTTGGGATAGGTTAGATGGCAGACATATAGATTCAGAAGGGGATGTTCGAAAAGCATCAGCCATAATGAGAGGTTTATTTCGTTTTCATGGTTCCAACAGAAAATTGCTTTATAAAGATCCACGGAACGGAGATATGAGAGTTAGAGTAGAAAAATACCCTCAAATGAAAAATCTCAGAGAAGCTAACGAACTTTGTGATTACACTGATTACCAATTAGAGGTTATTTTAGAAGCCCCAATTAGAGGAATAGATAAACTATTCTTAATAGTTGATTTTGACAAGGAAATGGAGGAAAGAGATCAACAAGAGATACTAAATAACCTCCATGCACTATATGCAAGAGACTTTGAATTAAGAAGGAGAAGTTTTAAGCAAAGAAGAAGACCATTGTAACTAAAAAGTCAAAAACAAATCAAATACCGAACCACAATGCGTCTTCTCAACAACCCCTTGAGTTGCTTGATCAGGAAGATAATAACTACTACACCAAATCGGAAGAATCATCAGTATCAACAACACAACCAAAATAATTATCACAATCAACCACTTCTTTGATATCATTATACTATACATCAACTATTTAGTTTATAATATTTTCCCTAAAAAAAGCACACTTCACCTATAATTTAAAAAGTTAGACATATAAATAAACTCAAAGTATTCACTCTTTACAGTACATAACCCATTCCTATTTTAACAAACTTTAAATACCCACTTAAGTTAACAACCATAAACAATATTTATAGCGAGGTGCTAAAATGGTAATATTTGATAAAGTTGAAGAAAAAGATGTAACAAGAGCAATTATTTCAGGTTTTGAAAAAGATCTTCTAGACCATGTTGAGAGCGACGTAATAATTGTAGGGGGAGGCCCTTCTGGTTTAACAGCAGCAAAAGTTTTAGCAGAAAAAGGCGTTAAAGTTCTAATTGTAGAAAGAAACAATTATCTAGGCGGCGGATTCTGGATTGGTGGATTCTTAATGAACAAAATTACTGTTAGGGCTCCAGGACAAAAAGTGCTTGATGAAATCGGAGTTCCATACAAAGAATATGTAAAAGGACTATATGTGGCAGACGGACCACATGCCTGCTCAAAATTAATAGCAGCAGCTTGCGATGCAGGAGCAAAAATACTTAACATGACAAAGGTTGATGATGTAGTTATTAGGGAAAATTGTGTTGCAGGAGTTGTTATCAACTGGACTCCAATATCAGCATTACCTAGGGAAATAACCTGTGTTGATCCTATCGCAATACAATCAAAAGTTGTAATTGACGGAACAGGTCATGATGCAGAAGTTCTAAAAGCATTAGAGTCAAGAGGAATCCTAAAAACAAAAGGCTTTGGTGCAATGTGGGTTGAAAAATCAGAAGATGCAGTAGTTGAGCATACTGGAGAAGCATACCCTGGACTAATTGCGATGGGAATGGCTGTATCAACCTTACACGGATTGCCAAGAATGGGTCCAACATTCGGATCAATGCTTCTATCTGGAAAGAAAGCAGCAGAAGAAGCATTAAAAATGCTTGGAAAATAATTTTTTATTTTTTTATCTAATTTCTACAAACCCCAAGGCTTCAAAACCCTTCTCAAAGTTTCCTTACCTTGCATATAAGCTAAGAAAACCCCATAATTAGTAATTGGAACTCCAACCGACTCCAAATCACGAAGCCGAGCAGCAAGCTTCTGACTATCTATCATACACCCACCACAATGAATTATTAATTTATATTTAGAAATATCTTTCTTATCTCTAAACTCCCTCCCAAATGCATACTCCACTTCCACCCCAGAATATTTCTTCTTAATAAAGTTAGGTATCTGCACCGTTCCAATATCTTCAGCAATCCTAGAATGGTTGCAAGCCTCCGTAATCAATATCTTATCTCCCTCACATAAATCATCCATCGCCTTGATTCCATCAGCAAACAACGTAAGCTTCCCCTTACTCATAAAGTTAATCATCATAATAGAAAAAGTAGTAACATCATACTCGGGAGGCGTCCAAGGATCAATAATATCAATTGCTTGTGAATCAGTAACTATACACTTAATCTTCTTCTCCTTCAAACCATCAAGAACCTTAAGATACCTCTCTTTCTCTAAAACATCTCCTGCACGAGCCTTACCCAAATCCATCCTAAATGAAACAGGATAAGCAAAGTTCCGAGTAATATACTCCTCAGCCATCAATTGAGGTCTCAAGTATCTCCCAGGCGGAGTCTCTGCATCCATAGGAATATTCAACAAATAGTATTCATCCCTCACAACAAAAGGAAGTAATTCCAATTTCTTATTCTTAGATGTAAAATTCTCAAGAATAAAATTCAATAACCGAGCTCTATCATTTTCATCAACAGCTTTTAATTTTATTTTTTTTATAAAGTTATTTTCAATGATATTTTTTCCAATGGAATTTAAGTCAATTTCATTATCATTAAAAATATTATAAACAATAAATATTTGCTTATCATATTCTCTAGCCTGAGAAATAATTCCATTCTCAACCCCAAAATCAGAATCACTAGGATTTACCACCAAAAGCACTAAATCACACTCTTTAAGGTCATTCTCAGCCTTCTTCCTTTTCTTCTCACCTAATTCTCCACTTTCATCCATCCCAGCAGTATCAAATAACTTTACAGGACCCATTCCATGAATCTCACATAAAGTAATTTTAGTATCAGCAGTCGTCCCAGGCGTAACATCAACAATAGAACATTCCTGCTGAGTCAAAAGATTCATCAAACTACTTTTACCAGAATTAACCTTCCCAAATATCCCAATATTATCTCTTTGGATCACCATAACCATCCCCCATTCTCCTACCAACCGACCTCACAACTCTCGTAACACAACCAGCACAATCAATAGGATTCTCATAAATGCAAACTTTGTCAGGATACAACTGATAAAATTCCCTATATTTCATTGGAGTAATATTCGGCATCAATAAATTAGCACCAGACTGCAATGCCTTCTCCCTACCATCGCTAGGATTCAAAGTTTGCAAAGCAGTTGTAGCAGAAATAAAAATATCCTTACATACCAATCTAGTAACAGCAATCATTTTCAAACTCATATCAAAACTCCCATCCTTCTCTCCAACTAAAGGAGTTTCAGGATGGCAAATATATGGCCCCATCCCAGCCATGTTAATTCCTAATTCTTCATAAAGCAAAATATCATCAGCTAAATCAGAAACTGTTTGACCAGGCAACCCAATCATCGGACCAGTTCCAACTTGATAACCAACCTCTTTCAACTTCTTAATCAACAAAAGCCTCTCATCAAAAGAATTCTTAGTAGCAGAACCAGCAGGATGCAAACTCTCAAACAATTCCTTATTAGAAGTCTCAAACCTTATCAAACATCTTTTAGCACCAGCAGAAAAAAACTTCTTATACTCCTCAACCGACCTCTCACCCAAACTCAAAGCAACCCTACAATCACACTTCTCCAAAATCTTCTTAATCAACCCTTCAATCACTTCAGCAGAATAATAATCATCCTCACCAGACTGCAACAAAACCGTCTTAAAACCAAGATTCTTAACAGCATTCTCTGCTATTGAAACAATCTCATCAACATCAATCCTATACCTATTCAATCCCTTATTCCCCAACCTTATCCCACAATACAAACAATCATTTTTGCAAAAATTAGAAAACTCTAATATCCCTCTAACAAAAACCTCTTCCCCAATAAACTTCTTCCTAACTTCATCAGCTTTATGAAACAATTTATCCAAATCTTCTTTCTCACTAAGCTTCAATAAAAATATAATCTCTTCCTTACTCAACTTCTCTTTATCCAAAACATCAGAAATAAAGATCTCGTTCACCTTCCTCAACCCTTTTAAGTTTTTTAAAAAACTCCTCCTTAACTTTACTATCTTTTATCTTCTCAGCTTCCTTCCTAATCAACTCCTCTCCAACCTTCTTCCCTTCAGAATCACCATAATCCATAAGGTATTCCTTCAAAGTAAGCAGTGCATTTGGCTGGCAAAAGTTCTGTATCAATCCAGGCTTAGCCAAATCCATAAAATCCTTACCAACTCGACCTCTCCGATAGCATGAAGTACAAAAAGAAGAAACAAAACCTTGCTTCATCATATCTTTAATTACATCTGCTGTCCCCCTCGTATCGCTCAAAGCAAACTGCTCTTCATCTAGATGATCTCCCTCATCTCCACTATAACCGCCAGGGTTCGTTTTAGAGCCAGCCGAAATCTGACTAACACCAATATTAAAAAGTTCCCTCCTAATATCAGCACTCTCCCTAGTTGACAATATAATTCCTGTATAAGGAATGCTACACCTCAAAACCGCAACTAACTTCTTAAACTCTTCATCAGAAACAGGAAATGGCACATCAATAGCAGCAGGAGCATTAGAAGCTTCCTCTATCCGCGGAACAGAAACAGTATGCGGTCCAATACCAAATTTCTCATCCAAATGTTCAGCATGCATCAAAAGTGACAATACCTCAAACTTATAATCATACAGCCCAAACAAAACTCCAATCCCTACATCCCCCAATCCAGCGCTCAAAGCCCTATCCATAGTACCTAACCTAAACTCATAATCACCTTTCTTGCCAGAATGCATCTTCTCATAAGTTTCTCTGTGATAAGTCTCCTGAAACATCGTATACGTTCCTATCTTTGCTCCCTTCAACTTAAGAAACTCTTCATCACTCAAAGGAGGAATCTCAACATTTATCCTCCTTATATCTCCTCCTGACTTAACAGAATAAGCAACATTAATAGCTTCTAAAAAATCATCAAAACTATATTTGTCAAAATCCTCTCCCATCAACATTAATAATCTCTTATGCCCTTGTTTCTCTAATATCTCAACTTCCTTCCTTATCTCATCTGAAGACAAAATCCTTCTCTTCATCTCACTATTACTCTTCCTAAAACCACAATAAAGACAGTCATTAGAGCAATGATTAGAAACATAAACAGGAGCAAATATCACTAACCTATTCCCATATATCTCATTCTTAATCTTAAAAGCAGTATCATACAATTCTTGAGCATCAGAACTAATATTCAATAAACAAGCAGCCTCTTCCAAACTCAAACCCTTCAACTCCAAGGCCTTACTAAGAATTTCCTTAATCCTCTCCTTAGAAGGACTCTTACTCTCTTCCAATACCTCTTTTACTCTCTTTTCATCAATATTCATATTCCAGATTAAAGAAACATAATTAGTTTATAAAATTTTAACTATTTTTAAGACATTACCCCTTACTCAGGAGCTTCATATTGTCTAGTTAGAACTAAAAATTTAGAACCTTGGTCTCTATTATACTCCATAAACTCTTCAGCACCTACCAATGGCCTAGGCTCAAGAATATCATCAGTTTTACCCTCTCTTCTTTTATCAAACCCATGAAGTTCATAAAGAACACTAATAGTTACCTGAGCACCATTTACTTCAGGATCAACCGGTTCAGGACCCCCATAATTATAAAACACAACCTCCACATGTTCTGGTAAATTACCCTCAAGACGTTTTATCCTTCCTACTGGGTGCGGCTTATAAGGCAAATAAGTTAAATTTTCCTCTAAAACTACAAAAAAGTCAATATCCCTATAATCATCTGTGTCCACACTAGAGCCGGCTACAATAACTGCATATGGACGTCTCACCCACTCACCATCGGTGCCCCTTGCAAAAACTCCCTCTGAAATTTCCTCCCTCCAGCTACTCGGTTCAGGATATTCAAATTCATATGGATTAAGAAGATCTAATGTTTGCCTAACACGTTCCTGCTCTGAATCACGCAAATGCCCTAACCATCTTTGGGCATCTGCAGCTTCTCCTGCAGTCAAATTTAGAAATGCATTATCTAGTGTCATAATCATTCAAGGAAATCATTATTTATTTATAAATTTTATTAATTAACTATTAAAAATTCCCTTAAGAATAAAACCTTCAGATATATTTATAAATCAACTTCCTATCCCTAAACTAACCAATTGAGGTAATTATTATGGCAGAGCTTCATATAAACACACAATTAGTCCATGCAGGATATAAACCAGACCCTACAACAGGTGCATTAGCTGTTCCCAGATATGTATCAGCCGCTTATGCTTTAGGTACTGCTGAAAATGCCGCAGCTATCTTTGCCCTACAAAAAGATGGATATACCTATTCAAGAATTGGAGATCCAACTACAACTGCATTGGAAGACAAACTTACAGTAATTGAAGGAGGAGTAGGAGCGGTTGCATTCTCATCAGGTACACAAGCAGTCTTATGTTCAAT
>PVBE012227274.1_pt1 | contig 17234 bp, 18 predicted proteins | sample 1631181 | NCBI WGS metagenome assembly PVBE01 (sample SAMN08397723, study PRJNA350692) | Marine metagenome, whole genome shotgun sequencing project. | isolation source: water | place: Pacific Ocean | collected 2012-04 | reverse complement strand
CCTGTCGGACTTAGGGGTTCGGCCGGAAATTGCTCCTGCATAACCGGCACTTCCGCCATCCCTGGCGGTCGTAGCGAGGCGGGTGGGAAAATGAGTCCGTTTTTTCGCCATTTTGAGGCGCATAGTGGTGACTATGTAACGAAAAATTCGCCCGGAGCGAATTTTCGCGTCAGCCCCGAAAGGGTGAAGCGCATGGATGCGCTGAACAAAAATGGCGGAATAAGGGGCCGATTTCCCATCGCCGCAGTAGAATCGACCTAAGTCCGACAGGCTCCTAGGAGACTGAAAGTTGCGCATCGTCGCTGACCGCGATATCCCGCACGCGCGAACCGCGTTTTCCAAATTCGGAGAAGTCGAGCTGGCGGCCGGCAGAAGCTTGTCCCGCGACCGGCTGGGAGACGCGCAAATTCTGTTGGTGCGGTCGGTGACGCGGGTCGACCACCGGCTTCTCGACGGTACCGATATCCGGTTTGTCGGGACCGCGACCTCCGGCGTCGACCATCTCGATACCGAGTACCTGAATCTACGAAAGATCCCCTATTTCTCCGCCGCTGGCTGCAACGCGCGCGCCGTCGCTGAGTACGTGTTGGCGTGCGGGTTTCTTCACGGCCCCCTCGGCTCCCGCGGGTCGAGTTCGGTCCGGGCCGGGATCGTCGGCTACGGGAACGTCGGAAAAATCGTTTGCTCGATGTTGACCTCGCTGGGTGTCCATTGCGTCGTTAACGATCCACCGCTCGCCGACAGCTCTCCCGATGTCAGTTTCGTCGAATTGGACGAGGCGCTGGACAGCGACATCGTAAGCTTGCACGTACCGCTGACCGAGGCCGGCGATTTTCCCACGCGCCATTTGATCGGTGCCAAACAGTTATCCCGCCTCAGGCCCGATACCTTGCTGATCAATACGGCCCGCGGCGGAATTATCGACGAGGATGCCCTACTCGGGTGGCTGCGCGAGCGCGGCCGGGCTCCCGTCGCGATTGATTGCTGGGTTGCGGAACCGACCGTTCGTTTGCCTTTGCTGCGTCTAGCGACGATCGCGACCCCGCATATCGCGGGGCATACGATAGAAGCGCGCCGACGGGCGACGGCGATTCTCGTTCGTAAGCTCGAGGCGATCTTGGGAACAGAGGCGGATTTCCCTTCGCAGTTTGAGGTGCCGATCGATTTTAAACTCGATCAGGCCTCGCCCGAGCCGGTGCGGACGGCCGTACTCCATTGTTGCAATCCGAGTGCGGTCACGGCAATGATGCGGCGGATGTTGGGCTTTCCTATAACGCGCCGCGCTGGTTATTTCGATCAGTTGCGAAATCAGGCAGCGATACGGCGTGAGTTCCCGGCGGTTCGCATTGCAAGCGAGGGCCTGCAATCGGATACTGTAGCAATGTTGCGCGAACTCGGATTCGAAATGACCACCCAGGGCACGGAAAATGACGCTACCGAGTAGAACGATCGGAACGCCGGGTACGGCGGCAGCTACGCGTCTTATGCTGCTCGGATCCGGAGAACTGGGGAAAGAAGTCGCGATTGAGGCATTACGATACGGACTGGAAGTAGCCGCCGTCGATCGCTATGCCGATGCGCCGGCGATGCAGGTAGCGCAGCACAATTATGTGGTCGATATGCTCGATGGGGACGCTCTCGAAGCGCTGATCGAACGCGTCAAGCCCGATCTGATCGTCCCCGAAGTCGAGGCTATTGCGACCGATCGCCTGATCGCGCTCGAGCAACGCGGTTATCATGTCGTGCCGACGGCGCGGGCGACACGTTTGACGATGGACCGCGAAGGCATACGGCGTCTCGCTGCCGAAGAGTTGGGACTCCCCACCTCTCGGTACCGGTTTGCGAGGACCGAACGCGAATGCGTGGAGGCTGTCACGGAAATCGGTGTGCCCTGTATCGTGAAGCCGGTGATGAGTTCCTCCGGTAAGGGGCAGGTCGTCGTCCGGGAGCGAGCCGACGCCTCGGCGGCTTGGTCGCGATCGGTCGCTGAAGGCCGTGGCGCGACGGCGAAGGTCATTGTCGAGGGGTTTATCGACTTCGATTATGAAATCACGCTGCTTACCGTCCGCCACGCCGGCGGCACCAGTTTCTGCCCGCCGATCGGCCACCTGCAGATCGACGGTGACTACCGCGAATCCTGGCAGCCGCAGCAGATGGGCAGCGTCGCGGCCGCGGCCGCCGAGCAGGTCGCTGGCGCGATCACCGAAGCGCTCGGAGGGCACGGATTATTCGGCGTCGAACTATTCGTTCGCGGCGATGCTGTTTACTTCAGCGAAGTGTCACCGCGGCCGCACGATACCGGCATGGTGACCATGGCTTCGCAGGAATTGTCCGAATTCGCACTCCACGTCCGGGCGATTCTCGGTTTTCCGGTCCCCGAGATAACGCTGAAACAAGCCGCTGCATCGGTCGCGATTTTGGGCTCTGGAAACGGCAGCGACATACGCTACGAAGGGATCGCCGAAGCGTTGGCCGATCCGGGTACCGAGATCCGGCTTTTCGGAAAGCCAGAGGTGCAAGGTAGGCGACGCCTGGCCGTTGCGTTGGGGGCTTGCGGATCGGTGGACGCGGCACGGGAGAAGGCTCGGCGGGTGGCTGAGAAGGTAGCCATCAGGATTTCATGAATCGCGCGGCGGTTACCCCGCAGCGCACCCAATTGTAGGAGAGGCATGCTTATGAGGTTGCTGCACACGATGCTCCGGGTCCGCGACCTCGAGGCGTCACTGGAATTTTACTGCAAAATATTGGGAATGAAATTGCTGCGCAAGCACGAGTTTCCGGATGGGAAGTTTACGCTCGCCTTTGTCGGTTTCGGCGATGAGAACGCGTCGAGCGTTCTGGAACTGACCCACAACTGGGAAGTCGACAGCTACGAGCTTGGTGACGCGTACGGTCATATCGCGATCGGCGTAGATGACGTTTATGAGGCGTGTGAACGCGTCCGGGAATTGGGCGGCAACGTCGTTCGCGAGGCGGGGCCGATGAAGGGCGGAACCACGGTACTCGCTTTCGTCAAAGATCCGGACGGTTACATGGTAGAGTTGCTCGCCGCTAGCGATTGAGCGCGGGCCCACGTCCACAGAAGCATTCGATTATGCTAAATTACCGCCGCGTTCTTCGGCAGCCGCATCTTTCGGTCCGAGGCGGCGGGTTGCGCCAATGATGGCTGGACCGATTCGTAACTTGATAAGAACGATCTAGATTAGTTGGTAACTATTTGGTGGCAGAGGTCTTTGGTATGAAGAAGGTCCGGTTGTTCATGGGAGTGCTGGTGCTGTGTCTGTTCGTTGGGACCGACTTGTCGGCGGCGGAAGCGCCACTGGAGATCGTTCGCAACACAACCGACCAGGTTCTGATGCGCGTCAAGAACGATCGCGAAGCTTTACGCTCGGATCCCGCCGCAGTGTATGCGCTTGTTTCCGAATTGATTTTCCCACATTTTGATTTTCCAATCATGGCTCGATGGGTGCTCGGGACACACTGGAAAGGCGCCGATGAAGCAACCCGTGGGGAGTTCATCGACCAGTTCCGCAAACTGCTGGTGCGAACCTATGCGACCGCGTTGTTGGAGTTTTCGGATCAGGAGATCGCCTATCCGGAAGGTAGCGAGACATCGAAAGGTCGCGCCGTAGTGGTCCGTCAGGAAATCGGACAAGCCGGGAGCGAGCCGATTCTGGTCGGTTATCGCTTGCACAATACCGGCGGTGGCTGGAAGGTGTTCGACGTTGCGGTCGACGGGGTGAGTCTCGTCAAGACCTATCGTGCATCTTTTACGTCGATCATAAAGGATAGGGGCCTGTCAGGTCTTATCGACAGCCTGAGGACGAAGAACAAGGAAATCAACCAGTAAGGACTTCGCGCTTCCCCTTCGAACATAGCTCGGGCTATGTTCGGAGAGTACTTGGCTAAGCTTTCTGGCCAAATTCCTCCTGGATCCCGTTCCCTTCACGAAATGCGCGGGTTAGCATTCCGGTGACCCACCCCATTTCCTTACTGAAAAACGCGGTAGGAGCACATTTTATGACTTCCGAAGAAATCAAAGAAATGATCGAATCCGGAATTCCGGATGCAGAAGCTTTCGTCGACGGTGACGGTTCGCATTTCAACGTCCGTGTCGTAAGCGACAACTTTGCAGATTGTACGATGGTCGAGCAGCACAAAATGGTCTACGGCACTCTAGGGGACAGCATGGAGAGCGCTATTCACGCGCTCTCGATTCAAACTTACACATGCGAGCAGTGGGCGACGGTCGGCAAACTGCAGGTACTGTAGACGCGCGACGGAATCTCATGAATAAACTGATCATTGTTGGCGGCAAGCGACTAGAGGGCGAAATACGGATTTCCGGAGCCAAAAATGCCGAGCTGCCGATCCTCGCCGCCACTTTACTGGCCGACGGTCCCATGGTGATCGGAAACGTACCGCATCTGCACGATATCACGACGACCATGGAACTCCTCGGTGGTATGGGTTTGCAGTTGACCGTCGACGAAAAAATGAATATCGAGGTCGACAGCAGCGCCGTCAGCGATTTCTTTGCGCCTTATGAACTCGTGAAGACGATGCGTGCCTCGATTCTGGTTTTGGGGCCCTTGCTCGCTCGCTTCGGTCGTGCCGACGTTTCGCTGCCCGGCGGTTGCGCGATAGGGTCGCGCCCCGTCAATCTTCATCTACAAGGGCTAGCGGCTATGGGTGCCGAATTGACAGTCGAAGGCGGCTACATTCGCGCTACTGCCAAACGACTCAAGGGTGTCGATCTGATGATGGATCTGGTGACGGTGACCGGTACCGAGAACCTGATGATGGCGGCGACGATGGCCGAAGGTGTTACCGTGATCCGCAATGCAGCTCGCGAACCCGAGGTCGTGGATCTAGCGAATTGCTTGAAGAGTATGGGAGCTCTCATCGAGGGAGTGGGGACCGATACGATTACGATAGAAGGGGTCGAAACGTTAGGCGGTACGAACTACCCTATTCTGCCCGACCGGATAGAAACCGGGACCTATCTCGTGGCGGCGGCCATGACCGGTGGGCACATCAAAGTAAAAGATACAAGGCCGGATCTACTGGAATCGGTGCTGGCAAAGCTCGTTGACGCCGGTGCCGAGATCAACACGGGCGACGATTGGATCGAACTCGACATGAATGGAAACGGCCTGCGCGCGGTCGATATTCACACATCTCCTTACCCGGGATTTCCGACGGACATGCAGGCTCAGTTCACGGCACTAAATTGTATCGCGAAAGGGACGGGGACCATCACTGAATCGATCTTCGAGAATCGGTTTATGCATGTCCTCGAGCTTCAGCGCATGGGTGCGCAGGTCAAGTTGGAAGGAAATACGGCGATAACGAATGGGGTCGAACGCCTTACCAGCGCGCCGCTTATGGCGACTGATTTGCGCGCCTCGGCGAGCCTCGTTCTGGCGGGCTTGGTGGCCGATGGCGAGACAGAAGTCGACCGCATCTATCACATCGATCGCGGCTATGAAACGATCGAAGAAAAACTCACGAATCTCGGTGCTCGTATCCGGCGGGTCCCGAGCTAATCATGAACCAAACCGTCGTCGGCTCCCCCGGACTCGTTATCGCGCTATCGAAAGGTCGCATCTTGCGTGAGGCATTGCCGCTCCTTGCCGAGGCCGGGGTCGTCCCCGAAGAAGATCCGGACCGATCCAGAAAACTGATCCTCGAGACCGTTGACGGGCGTAACAAACTAGTCATTATCCGGGCGAGCGATGTCCCGACGTTTGTTGAATACGGCGCCGCCGACGTTGGTATCGCCGGCAAAGATGTACTACTGGAATATGAAGGCGACGGCTTTTATGAACCCCTGGACCTGAAGATCGCCTCCTGTCGTCTGATGTTGGCGGGACGCGGCACGGTGGAAGACGATTCCAGGCGTCTGCGGATCGCGACTAAGTATGCTGCTACGACGCGTCGCTATTTTGCCGAAAAAGGAGTGCAGGTCGAGGTCGTCAAATTGTACGGTTCGATGGAACTCGCGCCCCTGGTTGGCCTGGCGGACTACATCGTCGATCTTGTTGACACCGGAACTACACTGAAGGCCAATGATCTTGTGGCTATGGAAGAGATTTGCGATGTCAGTTCGCGACTTATCGTCAACAAGGCGTCGATGAAGATAAAGCACTCGATGATTACGGATCTGATAAGCCGCTTGGCGAGCGTCGTCGGGTAAAGGGAGGTGACCCGATCCCAGGAATGGTCGGTGCTGCGTCTCGACACCTCTCAAGCGGATTTCGATGAGCGATTGACCGCGTTGACCACTTGGGACGGTACGCGCGACGAAGACGTAGATAGCGCGGTCAAGGAGATTGTCGACGCCGTGCGCGCCCGCGGTGACGAAGCGGTGGTTGAATTTACCAATCGGTACGACGGACGGACAGTCACTAGCATCGTAGAATTGAGAGTCGAGGATTTCTCGAAGGAACGGAACGAGATCGACCCGGCTCTCGGTCGGGCTCTGGAGGATGCGGCGGCACGGATCCGGGGTTACCACGAGCATCAGCTGCAGGCCTCGTGGGAGTACGAAGATGACGATGGTACGGTCCTCGGTCAACAGATTACGCCATTGGATTGTGTCGGCGTCTACGTACCCGGCGGCAAAGCGGCTTACCCGTCCTCTGTATTGATGAACGTGATCCCCGCCAAAGTCGCTGGGGTCGGTAATGTCGTAATGACCGTGCCTGCTCCAGGCGGACGGTTGGAGCCGGTGGTTCTGGCTGCCGCCGCAATAGCCGGTGTCGATAGCGTATATTCTATCGGTGGCGCGCAAGCGATCGCTGCGTTCGCTTATGGTACCGAGACGCTACCGGCCGTAGACAAGATCGTCGGCCCCGGTAACATTTATGTCGCTACCGCGAAATCATTGGTTTTTGGAGCCGTCGGCATCGACATGATCGCTGGACCGACCGAAGTCCTGATCGTGTGCGACGGAGGCACGGATCCGGATTGGGTGGCATTGGACTTGTTTTCCCAAGCGGAGCACGACGAAGACGCCCAGGCGATCTTGATCTGTCCCGATCGCGATTATCTGGATAGGGTCGCGTCCAGTATCGATCGCCTGCTCCCGGCGCTCGAGCGCCGGGAGATCATCGCCGAGTCGTTGCGCAATCGAGGCGCTTTCATCCATGTCCGTGATCTCACAGAGGCGGTAGAATTGGTCAATCGCATCGCACCCGAGCATCTCGAACTATCGGTCGAGAATCCGCGCGATTTGTTGCCCGCTATACGCCACGCCGGCGCGATTTTTCTCGGGCGTTATACCGCCGAAGCACTCGGCGACTATTGTGCGGGTCCGAATCACGTGCTCCCGACGTCCGGGACCGCTCGGTTTTTCTCGCCGCTTGGCGTCTACGATTTTCAAAAAAGATCGTCGATCATCGAGTGCTCGAGGCTCGGGGCGGAGCGGCTGGCTTCGACGGCGTCGACGCTCGCAAATAGTGAAGGTTTGACCGCGCACGCGCGATCGGCCGACTGCAGGAAGGAATAGACGGCTGGTGGCGCTTCAGCATGTCGTGCCGCTATGGTATTTCACCCCGTTCTGCGCGATATTGCATGGCTGTGCCGGGAAGACCGGCTATACAATTTCGCGGTGAGCTTCTATATTGACGAAAAGAGATCGACTGGGGTAAAAAGGGCCGTAACGGGCCGTTTATAATGGGAGTTCAACAATCCGGCATTTTGAGCTGGTGGGGTCCGGCGAATTCGGCGAAGGTCCATACAAGCAAGCGGTTCGGGACCTCGTTGGCCTTCTGGTCTACGTCCGGGAATCCGAAAAATCGATTCGATGTGATATCGGATTTCGGGTTATCGTGTTTCCATTCGTGTTCCTCACCGCTGCCAATCTGATAAAGCAAGAATACTGGAAAGATGTCCACTAATATGACCGTACTAGCCAACAGACGATCGGTGATGACGCTTTATTCTGACGCTGCCGATCCGATCGGGCATGGCGTCCGTATCGTTCTCGCGGAAAAAGATATTAACGTCGATATCAACTACGTTGAAGAAGAAAGCAGACCGGAAGATTTGAACGATTTGAATCCCTATGATTCGATTCTGACGTTGATCGACCGGGAACTCGTTTTGTATGACGCTCAGATTATGATGGAATATCTGGACGAGCGTTATCCACACCCGCCCTTGATGCCGGTCGACCCGGTGTCACGCGCGAATAATCGCCAGTTCCGCTACCGGGTGATGCGGGATCTTTACGGCATCATCGAAGATCTTGACAGCACCAATGACATTGCAGCAGCCAATGCACGTAAGACGATCCGGGATAATCTGTTGGCTATCGCCCCAATTTTCGCACAGCATGAGTTTTTCATGTCCGAGGAGTATTCGCTCGTCGATTGCTGCCTGGCCCCGCTGCTTTGGCGGCTGCAGTTCTATGGCGTGAAGTTGCCCGGGCAGGCAAAACCGATCGTTAAATATGCAGAGAAAATATTTGCGCGAGAGGGTTTTCAAGCGAGTTTGTCGCCGTTCGAGCGTGAGTTGTCGGTCTGATCCCGGTTATGGAGTCTACGCGGCCGTATCTGATTCGAGCCATTTACGAATGGGCTGCGGCTAACGATCTGACCCCACATCTCCTCGTCGACACGACACAGCAAGACGTCAGTGTTCCGGCCGGGTTTGTCGAGGACGACAAGATCGTCCTCAACATAGCGGCAGGTGCCGTCGCGGATCTGGCGCTCGGGAGTGAAGCAATAACGTTCAACGCCCGCTTCTCGGGCGTGGCGCGTGAAATCTATATACCGACGCTGGCCGTCCGCGCGATCTACGCAAGTGAAAACGGAATTGGAATCGTATTACCGGATGAGCCCGATCGAGATAGCGACGTCGCTCGCGTAGATCCTGCGATCGACCAGGACGGATCAAAAAGTTCTCATCTCAGAGTCATAAAATAAGCGAGATACCCCGGTTTCCCCGACAGGGTTCTTGCCGAGGTTACTCTTTGTATTCGAATAACTTGACCACCTTCTGAACGCCGCCGACTGTGCTCGCGGTATTGGCGGCCGCATCCGCAGCCGTTCGATCGAGGATCCCCATCAGAAATACCGTACCATTTTCGCTGACTACCTTGACTCTCGTCGCATCGAATTTCTCAAGCGTGAATAGTTTTGTTTTCACTTTGGCCGTTAACAGACTATCGCCGCTTCGCGTAACCATCGAATTTGGAGCGGCGATCAGGATTTCGTCGTAGACGTGCCGTATTTTTTCAACTTGGGCGACGAGAGCTATAGCAGTGCGTCTCAATTTCTCTGTCGGCGCCTGCCCCGTGACCAGCACCACCTGATTGTAGCTCGTGACCCCGATATGGGTTTGTTCCTTCAGTTCGGCGTTTCCGCGAAGAGCCTCCATCGCTTTCAGTTCGATAGCTTGATCTTCGACAAATGTCCCGGTAGTTCGTTCGTCGTGCGCGACGACAGCGCCTGTAGCTGCCCCGCCGACGAGGACACCGGCGCAGCCGGCCGTTGCAGCCACGATAGGAACGATCAGTAGTACTCTGCCGAGACTCCGTAACCGATAAAATGTCTGTGTCATTTTCACTCCGGATGACCCATTAAGTGGTCGTCTACAAGATCACATATGCAATGAACGATCATTAAGTGGACTTCCTGAATTCGCGCCGTCGAGAATGATGGCACCCGGATTTCCACGTCCTTCTGCATCAAGGTTCTCGCTGCTTCCCCGCCATCGCGGCCGCTTAGCAGCACCACGCGAGCATCTTGTTCGTGCGCGGCGTCGATAGCGCCGATGATATTGTTCGAATCGCCGCTCGTCGAAAATGCGAGGACAACGTCGCCCGGGCGGCCAAGCGCACGGATTTGCTTTGCGAAAATCTCCGCGAATTGGTAGTCGTTGGCGACGGAGGTGATTGTCGATGCATCGGTCGTTAACGCTATGGCGGCGAGCCCCGGACGCTCCCTTTCGAAACGGTTCAGCATTTCTGACGAGAAATGCTGTGCGTCGGCCGCGGATCCGCCGTTACCGCAGGTCATTACCTTATTGTTGCCCATCAGGCATTCAAGAATCGACTCCGAAGCTTCTATGATCTTCGGGCCCAATGCGAACGCGGCTTCAGTTTTGACAGCAATACTGTCATCGAAGATTTGCTTGATTCGTTCGATGCGATGCATATTTGTAGTCAGACAGACAGAAATCCCGTTCGCATGATTTGCTTAAAGAGTCTCTGATTCATTCTGGGGCGATTTTGGGCGCAAGGCGACCTTCCATGAATTGATCAGAGGTTCCTTAACTGTAATCACGTAGAAAAAGCGTCCTTGACCCAATCGTATTCCGGGTGTCCATCATTGTCGGAGATGCCGACGGCGTCAAATCTACAGGGCCTGTTTTGTAGCTCGGGATTACAAGAAAGAAAACGAGTCGTTGCACCTATGATCCGTTTCTGCTTAGCCGAAGTAATCGTTTCGAGCGGATTTCCATAGCTATGATTGTAACGATATCGGACTTCGACGAAAATGACGAAATCGCCGTCATCCATTATCAAATCGATTTCCCCTAGACGACACCGGTAGTTGCGCGTGATTGTCCGTAGTCCCTGTCCGTTCAGATAAGATTCGGCACTCTTTTCGAATTCTGCCCCGATCGAACCTGGCAGAAAACGCTTGAGGCCCGAAGTCGAATTCATCGGTCCATCAGGTTCGGGACACCACCGGCGAACCGTACCCAAGTGAGGTTGCGAAAAACCCGCCCATCGGCGTCCATCCGCAGAAGGCCGGTAGCGCCGGGGATCCGTAGGCTCGGTTGATGTCGCATACGAGCCAGATACGGCAACATACGATAGGCGTCGATGCCGAATGCGAACAGGCGCCCGGTGCCCGGTGCGCTATCGGGCCAGTTGCCGTTGAACAGTTCGAAACTGTCAAAGTCCGCCGCTCCGAATAACCACGGCATATCGCTAATGCGCAGCCCGTCCAGATCTTGATCGGCAGCCGCATTCTCGCGCCCGGCGTAGGCGTGCGAGGTTGCATACACAGGTATCGATTCCGCCCGGAAATAGCGCAGCTGCGGAAGTAACTGACGCGCCCCGAGTGGAAACCCGGCTAGAAATATCGCATCTACGTCGGCGCGTCGGCGGGCGTCGAATTCGATTCTGCGCTTCAACGCACGACGTAACTCGGCCGCCCGCGCCTCACTCAGGTCGACATTTAGTGCCTGCTTGACCGAAGCCGAGTAGGAAGTTTCGCTGCTGTCGTAGGTAGCCTGGGTCAATAATGTGCCGCCCAATTCATGCCAACGTTCGGAGAAAGCGGCCAACAAACGCGTTCCCCACGGCGAATCCGGCCCCAAGGCTACGGCGCGGCTATGGCCGTCGGCCCACGATTTCTCGGCGACTTGCTCGGCTTCGTCTTCGGGAATGAGGCCGAACTGAAAAAAGTTGGCGGCACCGACCGGTCCGCTCTTACCGCCGGCGGTCGTGGGTGCGGCGTTCAGGGCCAGCGTACGGACCGGCAGTTCGGGACGGGCCGCAAGAGTCTCGACCGTCGACTTTTCTAGCGGGCCGACGATCAGATCGGCCCCGTTGGCGACAGCCCGGTCGTACACCGAATTGATGGTCCCAGCGTCTACGGCGTAGATCGAAACCGTGGGCCGCGTCCCCAGTTTCGGTTGTGCGTACCAAGCGCTGAGAAAGCCGTTACGGATTGCATTGGCCGGTGCTGCATACGGCCCTTTCAGTGGTAGAAGCAGCGCGATGTGACGGGCTTTTGAGGACAAGCTTTCCGAAAGTTCGAACAACTGCTCAACCAACGTCTGATTTGCTGCGTGTTGCGGGTACTCCGCCCGCCAAGTTTCTATCGCGGCAGCAAGGGCGGCGTTGTTATGTAGATTAGGCCGTGCGGCCGCTGCGAGCGCCAGCCAACCGTTTTCCCGACGCTGTGCATTTACCTGAGCCGCTGTAATCGCTTCGGCGTCCATGTGCGATAATGCGAGCCAGATATCTGAGTGCAGTCGCGAACGCTTATTATCGGGAAGCGCATGGACGTCGGCCGTGATGAAAGCGGTTGCGGCCGCCGGGTAGTCTTTATCGACGATCGCCAAGCGGCCCAGGGTCCGATAGTAGACGCTGCGTTGATACGGAGTCAGCTTTCTCGAGTCGACTGATTCCAGTTGGCCGGCGGCGGCACTCGGGTTCGATGCTAAACCGTCGGAAGCAAGCGCCAGCGCGTGCAACTGTCGCGCAATCGCGCCTTCTGGCGGGGGAGCGGAAAGCAGGGTTCGAGCGTGCTCGAAATCTTCGCCGTCGATGTAAGCCAGAGCGGCCATCATACGGTAACGTGACGCACGATCGCCGTCGACGCTATTGGCGAGGCGCGTGAATTCCGTAGCCGCGCCGAGGAAGTCGCCGCTGCGCAGATGCGCTTCGGCGGCGGCGTTTGGCGGCGTAACCGGCGCCGCCGGTTTTACAGACTGCTGTGGCCCGCAGCCGGCAGCGAGACCCAGAGACAAAATAGCAGCCAGGCGCAACCCCGCTGCTCCAGAATGTAGACGAAAACCCATGACCGCCACAGTATCCAGCCACCCATTGTCACTGTCAATCGAGCGGCCGGCGTTGTATGTCGTCGCTACCCCAATTGGAAATTTGGCCGATATTTCTTATCGCGCCATCGAGCTGTTGAAGGAAATCGATTTGCTTCTGGTCGAAGATACCCGGGTTACTCAGCGGCTGTTGCATCGCTATTCGATCAAGGGACGGTCGATCGTACTGCACGACCATAACGAAAGAGACCTCATCGATACGCTGCTCTCGAGATTGATCAACGAACGCCTCGCTGTTGCATTGTTGTCGGACGCCGGGACTCCGTTGATCGCGGACCCTGGCTATCGCCTGGTCGGCGCCGTCCATGAGGCGAAAATCCCGGTGCGCTCCTTACCCGGACCCTGCGCTGCGGTCGCGGCTTTGTCGATAGCCGGAATTCCATCGGACCGTTTCGTTTTCGAGGGTTTCCTGCCCGCCCGCCAGTCAGCGCGTATCCGCCGCCTTCACTCTTTGGCCGTCGAGGCGAGGACGATGATTTTTTACGAAGCACCGCACCGGATCCGCGCGACCATACAGGATCTGCGCGCGGTATTCGGCGACGAACGACACGTAGCAGTAGCGCGCGAACTGACGAAATTGCACGAAACCCTATATCGTGGGCCGCTCGGGGCGGTCGCCGATGCGATGCATGCCGACGAGAATGCGGCGCGCGGCGAAATCGTCATCGTGCTTGCCGGCGCCGTTGAACACGTTACCGGCGAAGACGAGCGAACGGCGAAACAGATGGTTGGGGTACTCTCGCGCCATGTGTCCAAAAGTGACGCGATCAAAATTGCCGCCGAGTTAAGTGGCGTCACCCGCAATGTCCTCTATCGTATCGTTCACGATAGCGACGCCGGTTGAAATAGGGGAAGCGAGACCCCACACTGTAGCGGTGAGTCAGCTGGGCGGTCGCCGCGCGCGGGTTCGTAACCGCTGGCGGAGGAAAGTCCGGGCTCCGCAGGACAGGGTGCCAGGTAACACCTGGGGGGCGCGAGCCTACGGAAAGTGCCACAGAAAATATACCGCCGGGCAGTGCCGGGTTGGCCGTTCGCGGCGAATTGGGTACGACACGGTAAGGGTGAAAAGGTGCGGTAAGAGCGCACCGCGCCGGCCAAAGCCGGTGGCAGGGTAAACCCCACCCGGAGCAAGACCAAATAGGGAAGTATGCTGCATCGCAGTAAAGCGTCGTCCGCGTAGACTTCCGGGTAGGTCGCTACAGGCGTATGGCAACATATGTCGCAGATGAATGATCGTCACTCGACGAAAGTCGAGCACAGAACCCGGCTTATCGGCTGGCTCACACCTCCAGATTCACCGAGGATCTATGGAACGGATCGATCGTGTCTAATCTAAATTATTAGCTTAACCGCCTATCTCTATGATAAGTGTAACTATGTTACTTTCCCAACTTTAGCCCGCTCGTTTTGGACGCAGTTGCGACAGCTAAGTGATTGTTCAATAAGCAAGATTTCCTTTCAAATCCGCGCCCCTTTCCTTGACAGCTTTCCGTCCTCGTACGTATAGTTCGCGAGTGGGGAAATGTGGGGAATAGTGGATCCTGAGCGACCACACTCCGTGACGGGCCTGTGGTTAGTGGCCTCAACCGGTCAGCGTAATCGCTCGGTGGTTCCGATGACGAGATGTTTAAGGGATTCAGTACGATCAATATCGATGCCAAGGGTAGGTTGGCGATCCCTGTCCGTCATCGGGACCTGATCTCGGCGCAGGATTCGAGCGCCCTTGTTCTCACGCTGAACCCTTGGGACCGTTGCCTGTGGCTCTACCCAGCCTCTGAATGGGAAGTCATCGAGGCGAAGCTTAAGGGTTTGTCCGATTTCGACCGCGAGTCCCGGCGCACCAAGCAAATTATTCGCGGATACGCGGCGGACTGTGCCCTCGACGGCCAAGGCCGCGTATTGCTGCCGACCGAACTGCGCGATTTCGCCTTACTCGATAAGCGCGTTGCATTTCTTGGGCAGGGAAACAAATTCGAAATATGGAACGAAGACATCTGGACGCAACAACGCGACGAGTGGCTCGACGGCGTCAACGAAAGAGACGGCTCTGGCTCGGCCGTGTTGAATACATTGTCGCTGTAGTGGCGCGACGAAAACGTGCATGAGCCCGCCCTGCTGCTTGAAACGATTGAGTCATTAAGCATCAAGTCCGACGGGGTTTATGTGGACTGTACGTATGGGCGCGGCGGCCATACGAGGGAAATTTTGCAGCGCTTGGGGAGCGGCGGTCGGGTCTTGGCGATCGACCGCGACCCAGCCGCGATCGAATCGGGGCGCGAGTTCCTGAATGATGCAAGGCTCGAACTGGTACACGGGCGCTTTTCGGGGATCGGACTGCTCTTGGAAAAGCGACAACTGCGGGAGCAAGTAGACGGAATACTCATGGACTTGGGAGTGTCGTCGCCTCAGCTGGATGATGCCGAGCGCGGTTTCAGTTTCCGCGCCGACGGTCCATTGGACATGAGGATGGACCCGACCGCCGGACCCTCTGCCGCCGAATGGTTGGCCGGGGCTAGCGAGAAGGAACTGCGTGTTTGTATTCGTGAACTGGGTGAGGAGCGTTTTGCCGGTCGGATTGCCAAAAGAATTGTGGACGTTCGTAGGCGCCATCCCATCGCAACGACACTGGAGCTCGTCGCCGTGATAAAGCAGGCGGTGCCCGCTGGGAGGTCGCGGCTCGACCCGGCTACCCGGACGTTTCAGGCTATAAGGCTCAGAGTAAACTCCGAATTGGAGGAACTCGCCGACGCGCTTGAGCGGGCGAGCGAGGTGGTTCGCATCGGAGGTCGCATCGTCGTCATCGCGTTTCACTCGCTCGAGGACCGGATCGTAAAGCGCTATTTCCGCAACTTGTGTCGCGCTACGGGCACGCCGTCGCCCGATACCGATGCCCGCGCCTTTCGTCTTGTAACCCGCAAACCGCTGCGCCCCGGAGAGGATGAAACAAGGCGCAATCCGCGGGCGAGGAGTGCTCGACTACGGGTCGTGGAACGGATCGCATGAGAGACAAGATCCTGTTTCTGCTTTTGATTTCAGTAGTCTTCGTAAGCGCTTTGGAAGTTGTACTGTACCGCCACGAGACCCGCAAGCTGTTCGCGGTGTTGCAAGAGTTATACGTTCTGCAAAACGAGCTCGACCGCGAATGGGGACAGTTGCTGCTCGAGCAGGGCACCTGGGGTACGCACGGACGGATCGAAGACATCGCGCGTGACGAGCTAAACATGACGTTACCGAATTCCGAAGAGATCTATCGCGTGCGGTCATGAAAACGGAAACCTTGTCGAACAACGCTGAGTTCCGTAGAAAATTGGTTCTAACGATGTTTGTCGCTCTTGCGGGCGTCCTAGCGTGGCGCGCCATGGACCTCCAATTAACAAACAAAGAGTTTCTCCAGGAGCACGGAGACGCTCGTTATCTCCGGGTCGTGGAAACCTCGGCGCATCGAGGAATGATCACCGACAGGAACGGTGAGCCTCTGGCGATAAGCACCCCTGTTCAGTCGGTCTGGGGGCAGCCCCGTGTCTTGGCCAGGCATCGCGATAACTGGTTGCAGTTGGCCAGCCTGATCGGTACTACGACGGACCACCTCGAGGCTTTGATCATCCCGCGTTTAGATCGCAAGTTTGTATACCTCAAGCGCCACGTGTCGCCAGAGGCGGCGGTCGATTTGGAGAACGCGAATTTGCCCGGCGTCGGTTTGCTCGAGGAGCAGCGTCGCTACTACCCGGCGGCGGAGGTGACCGCGCACATACTGGGATTCACAAACGTCGATGACGAAGGGCAGGAAGGTATAGAGCTTGCCTACGACGAAACCCTGCGTGGAAAGCAAGGCGCCCGCAAAGTAATAAAGGACCGATTGGGCCGGATCATCGAGCACGTAGAACAAATCAAACCGACTCAACCCGGTCGTGATCTCGTACTGAGCATAGATAAGCGTATTCAGTACGTTGCCTACCGAGAGTTGAAGGCCGCAGTGCAAGCACACGATGCCGAAGCGGCTTCGATGGTAGTCGTCGATCCAAATACGGGAGAAGTGTTGGCGCTGGTCAACCAGCCTTCGTTTAATCCTAATAACCGCGGCGAACTCAAGGGAGATCATTATCGAAATCGTGCCGTCACGGACGTTTTTGAACCCGGGTCGACGATCAAGCCGATCACGATCGCCGCTGCGCTCGAATCAGGTCGCTATCTACCTGAGACCCCAGTAGACACCAACCCTGGCTATTTTAAGGTTGGCCGACACGTCGTTAGCGACCTGAGGAATTTTGGGAAGCTGGATGTGGCCGGTGTCATTGCGAAGTCCAGCAATGTCGGTTCGAGCAAAATCGCTTTGTCGCTAGAGCCCGAACTTCTTTGGCGAGTTTTCAGCGGCGTCGGGTTCGGCGTCGGCAGTGGCACCGGGCTCCCGGGTGAATCTACCGGCCGCTTGAACGACCCGAAGAATTGGCGTGACATAGAGCGTGCGACTTTGGCTTTTGGTTATGGTTTATCGGTAAATGCGATGCAGTTGGCGCGGGCCTATGCGGTGCTGGCAGCGGATGGGGTCTTACGCCCGCTATCGCTCACAGAGGTGGATAGTGTGATGCCGGGCCGTAGGGTTCTCGGCGTTGATACCGCGCGCAAGATTAGAACGATGATGCGGCGGG
>PVBE010944579.1_pt1 | contig 17236 bp, 17 predicted proteins | sample 1631181 | NCBI WGS metagenome assembly PVBE01 (sample SAMN08397723, study PRJNA350692) | Marine metagenome, whole genome shotgun sequencing project. | isolation source: water | place: Pacific Ocean | collected 2012-04 | reverse complement strand
TCCCATTAGCTATAACGGATACGCGGGTCCAGCCACGCATAGAAAAGATCAACCACGAAATTGGTGAACACGAACACCGCAACCACGATCATGACCAGCGCCTGGGTCAAGTTATAGTCATTGTTGAGCACCGATTCGACGAACAACTTGCCGAGGCCGTTCAAATTAAAGACTTGCTCGGTGACCACCAGCCCGCCCATCAGGAAGGCGAACTCGATGCCGATGATGGTGACAACGGGGAGCAGCGAATTCTTCAAGGCATGACGGTTGATGACAAGCTTCTCTAGCAACCCCTTGGCCCGCGCGGTGCGGATATAATCCTCGCGCAACACTTCCAGCAGCGCCGAACGGGTCATACGGGTGGCGACCGCCGAATAGCGGTATCCCGTCGCCACCGCCGGCCAGATCAACTGGGCCATATTGGCGCCCAGGTCTTCCAACGGCGACACGTATTCGATCGGCGGCATCCAGGGTTCGCCGAACCAGGCCTGGGTCATAATCAACAGCCCCAAAATAATCATGATCCCCAACCAGAACGACGGAATGGCGATGCCGAATATACTGAAGGTCCGGACCACGTAATCGATCCAGGTGTCCTGCTTGACCGCGGAAATGACGCCCAGGGGGATGGAAATGATTACCGCAACAAACGTGGCCATGAAGGCGACCTGCAGGGACAACTGGAAACGCAGCCCGATTTCGTAGGTAATGGCCTTGCCCGTCCACATGGATTCGCCCAGGTCAAAAATGAAAAACCCGATGACGAAATCGGCGAACTGAATTAGGATATGGTCGTTGAGCCCCAGGTTATTGCGGCACAATTCAATCTCCGCCGGGTCGGCGTAAAGACCGGTCCCGGCCAGGCGCAATTCGCAGACGTCGCCGGGGATCAAACGTAATAGGAAAAATACCAGAACCGCCGCCCCGATCAGGGTCGGGATCATCAGCAGGATTCGCTTGGCGATATATTTATACATTAACTAATAAGCTTTTTTTATGTGGGGAGCCTGAAATAAGGAGCAACCCCGCCCGCCGCCAAAAATGGCAACGGGCGGGTGCTTTCGTCTTACTTGTCGAGACCTTTACTTATCCAGCCAGACTTGGTCGAGAGACTGGTTCAGGTAATGGCTCGGCGCGATCTTCCAACCCTTCACATAGGAACGATGCGGATTGATCTTGTACCACCACAACGTGACACCCATGTGGGCCTGATCGCTGAGGGACCGAGTTTCGTATTCACGCATGATGACGCGCTGTTCCTTCTCGGTACCGGCACGAAGAAGCCTATTGTAGATGTCTTCAAGCGCCTGGTCTTCGTAGTTGCCGTAGTTGTTACCGGCAGAACCAAGAAGCTTGGTGACGTCCGCAATCGGGTTAATCACCGATTGGCAGTTGAAGTCGATGGAGACGTCAAAATCGCCCTTTTTACGAAGCGAATCATAGAACGGTCCGGACGGCTTCACGGTTTGCTTGGCGCTGATGCCGACTTTCTTCCATTGGTCAACGAGCCAGGTCCCCACGACCTTGTAGGGCTGATCGACGCCACGGTTAAGGAAGTCCATCTTCAAGCCAGACATACCAGCTTCACCCAACAGCTTCTTGGCCGCGGCCCGGGCTTTGCCCATATCGGTACCGTAGCCGGTCAGCTTAAGCAGTTCCGCCTTGGTCGCCGCCAGCGGATGTTTCGGGAAGACAACGCCGCCGACCGTTTTGACGATGGCGATCCGGCTCAGGTACTTGGAGCCACCCCAGCGGTCAACTGCCAATGACAGCGCTTTTTTCACGCGCACGTCGGCATACGTCTTGCGTTCCTGGTTCGGCGTGAAGAACAGCGCGCAGTTCCAGTCACTTTCCTGGACGGTAATCTTGTCGCCCAGGGCCTTGACCAGGTCGTCACGAGCCTTCGGCGGGAAGCCACGGAACTCGATGGAGGCACGGTCACCGCGGATGGCTTGCAAACGAACGGCCATCTTCGGCGCGGCAATAGCCTTATAACCATCCAGGTAGGGTTTCCCCTTGTGGTGGTAGCCGGCGTACTTCTTGCCTTCGACGAACGAACCCGGCTGATGCTGAACGAAAGAGAACGCACCCGTGCCGTTGATGTTCTTTTTGTGCCAGTTGTTGCCGTGCTTATCCAAATCGGCTTTCGAATAAACAATGTTGAACGGCGTCGCCACGGCGGGAATAAAGGCGCCCGACGGGAACTTCAACTTAAACACGACGGTAGTGTCATCCGGCGCGCTGACGCTGTCGACCATCTTGAAGAATGCCTTCCGCGCACTGGGAACACCCTTGGGCGGGAAGATAATCTTCTGATAGGTGGCGACGATATCGGCGGACGTCAGTGATTGTCCGTTATGGAACTTGACGCCCTTGCGGATTTTAAAGGTATAGGTCTTAAACCCATCTGTCCCCTTCGGCACGGAACCTTCGCAAAGATCGCAGACAAAGTCGGTCGGCGAGGAAGGATTGTCGGGGTTAACCCGGATCAACAGTGCGTAGAACGGACGGATCGGGTGAATAACCCCGAAAGTGGTCTCCCGGTGAAGATCGTAAGACGGGATTTTAGACCCGACCACGAAATTCAAGACACCACCAGACTTTTGCGCCTGTGCGGTGCTTGCGGTCCCGAACGATCCCAGGACCAAACCGGCCCCGACGGCGAACGAGAGCGCCAGTTTCGAATAGACGTTTCTCATTAGTAAGTCTCCTCTCCCTAAAAATGAAAAGCTTTTTCGAAGCTTCTCTGCCTAATTTTATGCGCCATTCAATTGTAACCGAATGATCACACTTCCGTACAGGCCACCCAATGGCCCGGTTTGATTTCTCTAAATTCGGGAACGATTTTTGAACAACTGTCCACCGCCCTGGGACAACGTGGATGGAAAACGCATCCGCTCGGCGGATTGATTGGTGACGGCACCTCCCCTTTTACGACTTCGTGCGCTCTATTGGCCTCCACGGTCGGATCAGGAATCGGAACCGCGGCAAGCAGCGCACGAGTGTAGGGGTGAATTGGATTGTCGTAAAGCTCATCGCATTCGGCCAGTTCGACCATATGGCCCAGGTACATCACCGCGACCCGGTGGCAAATATGCCGGATAACGCTGAGATCGTGGGAAATAAACAAGTACGTCAGGTGGAATTCATCGCGCAGGTCTTCCAAAAGGTTAATGACCTGCGCCTGAATCGACACATCCAGTGCCGAAACCGCCTCGTCGCAGATGATGAATTCGGGATTAAGCGCCAAGGCGCGGGCGACGCCGACACGCTGACGCTGGCCGCCGCTCATTTCATGCGGATAGCGGTCGGCGAACTTCGGGTTGAGACCGCACAACGACAGCAATTCCTGCACCCGCTTATCGCGTTCTCCCTTGTCGGCAATGATGCCGTGGACCTTGATCGGCTCGCCCAGAATATCGCCGATTTTCATGCGGGGATTAAGGGACGAGAAGGGATCCTGGAAAATCACCTGGATTTTCTCGCGGATCGGGCTCATTGCCTTTTGGCTGAGCTTGTTCAGGTCCTGGCCTTCGTAAAAAATTTCTCCAGCCGTCGCATTTTCGAGTTGCAGGATGCAGCGCCCGATGGTCGTCTTGCCGCAGCCTGATTCACCGACCAGGCCCAGGGTTTCGCCCTTATTAATATGAAAGCTGAGGCCGTCGACGGCTTTGACCTCGGCGACGACGCGGCTGATCATGACCCCTTCGGTGATCGGGAAATACATCTTGAGATTTCTGACATCGACCAACACTTCGCCGAGCTTGGCGGTGGAGGCTTGGCCATTGTCAACGGCGGTAACGCTGGTTTCCGGGCTCATGAAACTTCCTTTACAGATTCTTTGAGCCGGCCTTTTTCGAAACAAGCAGCGGAATGGCCATCATTAACCTGTTCCAGTTCCGGGAAGGCGTTGACACAACCATCCACGGCGTATCGGCAGCGGAACCGGAACGAACACCCCGCGTCAAGCTGCGTCAGGTCGGGCGGCTGGCCCTCGACCGGGTCGAGCTTATCCTGGCGCGGCTGGTCCATGCGCGGGATCGAATTCAATAATGCCAGCGTATAGGGGTGCTGGGGATTGTGATAGATATCATGCGCGGTTCCGGTCTCGATGATCTTACCCGCGTACATGACGTTGACGCGGTCGGCATAGCGGGCGACGACGCCCAGGTTATGGGTGATGATAATCATCGACACGCCCATGCTCTTGGTCAGGTCCTTCATCAGCTCCAGAATCTGCGCCTGGATAGTCACGTCCAAGGCCGTTGTCGGCTCGTCGGCAATGATCAGTTTCGGCTCGCAACTGAGTGCAATGGCGATCATCACCCGTTGGCGCATGCCGCCCGACAGGTGATGAGGGTATTGATCCAGGCGCCTTTTGGGGTCGGAAATGCCGACCATTTCAAGAAGCGACAGCGATTTTGTCCGCGCCTCTTCCTTGGAAATGCCGAAATGCGTGATCAGGGTCTCTGACAGTTGTTCATTGATCGACAGCACCGGGTTGAGCGATGTCATTGGTTCCTGGAACACCATCGCGATATCCTTGCCGCGGATATTGCGGATTTCTTCTTCGCTGAGGGTCGCCAAATCGACGCCGTCGAATTTGATGTGACCACCGACGATCTTGCCGGGCGGCCATGGAATGAGCCTTAGAATCGAAAGCGCACTGACCGATTTGCCGCAGCCGGATTCCCCGACCAACGCCACGGTCTCGCCTTCATCAACAGTATAGCTAATGCCATCTACGGCCTTGACCGTACCGGCGGACGTAAAAAACTGCGTTTTCAGGTCCTCGATTTCGAGAAGCGTCGCCACGTTCCCCCCTTGGGATTTTTATTGGTCCTGGATTGATTTTATTTTTGTTGTCAAAAACCTAGGGGTCACGGAAGGGCATGTCAATTGCCATTGCCAAATACCGAAAACAGGGGGTTTTTTATGTTGTTTTCGAGGCCATAATATGTTGATCAGAATGGTTTCGAAGCAGATGATCGGTTCAGGATTTGGCCGCAATTTTCCAATTTTATTTCAATTAAAGGAGGCTTCTTAAACAATGGCATCTGAACAATTCGATATTGGCCTAGCCATCCGCAAGGAAGTACTGGGCGAGGAGTATGTGGACGCGGCGCTGGCCAAATCCGATGACTTTAACAGGGACTTCCAGAACATGGTGACCGAGCACTGCTGGGGTGGCAGTTGGGGCCGCGGCGTGTTGACCAAACAACAGCGTTCCATCCTCAACCTCGGTATGTTGGCGGCGTTGAATCGTCAGCACGAGTTCAAGTTGCACCTATTGGGTGCGTTGACCAACGGCGTCAGCCTCAAGGAAATCCGCGAGGTGTTGATTCAAATCGCCATCTATTGCGGTATTCCGGCAGGCGTTGAGGCCTTCCGCATCGCCCGGGAAGTGTTCCAGGCGGAAGGCATCGACGTCGCCAATATGGATTCCGAAGGGATCGAATAATGACGGCTGATAAGGCGGGGGGGCGCTTCGGTTTTGCCGGTCTCGGCCAGATGGGCGGTCCCATGGCCACCAACATCGCCGCGGCGGGGTTCGATCTCTCGGTTTTCGACAAAGCCGGCACCGCCGGCCTTGCCCCCGATGGTGCCAAACCCATGGAGTCCCTGGACGCGCTTGCGGCCGTGGTCGATACCCTGTTCCTCAGCCTGCCCGACGGGCCGGTGTCGCTGGCCGTTGCCCGGGACCTGGCGGCGATGCAAGATCGCGCCGTCTCGGTGGTCATTGATCTCTCCACCATCGGCCTGGAAGCGGCCCAGGAAGCCGGTCAAATCCTCGCCGACGCCGGAATCCAATATATTGACGCGCCGGTATCGGGCGGCCAGTCCGGCGCCAGGGCCGGCACCATCACCGTCATGTGGGGAGGCCCTTCAGGCGTGCTGGAAAGTCATCGTGACGTCATGATGGCCATCGCCAAGAACCTGTTCCACGTCGGCGACAAGGCCGGCCACGGTCAAACCGTGAAGCTGTTGAACAATTTCCTGTCCGGCACCGCCATGGCGGCGACCTCGGAAGCCGTTGCCTTCGGGCTGTCCCAAGGGATCGACATGAAAACCCTGCTCGACGTGGTCAATGTCTCAACCGGCCAGAACACGGCAACCAGCGATAAATTCCCCAAACGAATTCTCACCGGCAGCTACGACGCCGGCTTCAAGACCAAGCTGCTGACCAAGGATGTCGGCCTGTTTCTGGATAACGCCAAGGCCGCCGGTACGCCGACGGCGGTCGCCGAAACCATCGTCGACCTTTGGCGGCGCTGCGACGAGGCTCTGCCGGAAAGCGACTTCACGCGGATTTATGAATTTCTCACCAAAGAAGAAGACTAGGTCTCGAACTCAGTAATCTTCCTCAAGCAACGGAAAAGCGCTCAACACATGCGGCTCGGTCACCGACGGGGCCGGGTGCAGGTAGCTTTCATCCAGGTCTTTGATACCGGTTACGCCCAACAGCCCTAGGCAAATCTCAATTTCGGTTTCCAGCAGTTCCAGCATCCGGACAACCCCGGCCTGACCCGCCGCCCCCATGGCATAGCCCTGAAGCCGGCCCAACCCGACGGCATCGGCGCCAAGCGCCATCGCCTTGACCACGTCGGCGCCGCGGTAAAAACCGCCGTCGATGATGATTTCCGCCTTGCCGCCGACTTCCTTGACGACCTCCGGCAAGACGTCGATGCCGCCACGGCCGTGATCCAGCTGACGGCCGCCGTGGTTGGACACATATATGGCCTCGACGCCGAGTTCCACCGCGCGTCCGGCGTCTTCGGCGGTGGCGATGCCCTTCAGCGCCAATGGAATGTCATGGCTGTCCTTGAACCGTTTGACATGGTCCCAGTTCAGGTTTTTCTGGAAGTCTTCGCCCGTGGACATGGTCCGGCGTGAGGTCGACATGTGCCCCTTGGCGATATCGCGTTCCCGGCGTCCGTAATAGTCCAGGTCCACGGTCATGCAAAACGCCGTATAGCCGCAGGCAATGGCGCGGGTCGCGAAATCATCGACCCAAGCATCATCACCGCGCACGTAAAGCTGAAAGATCCGGTGGCCGCCGGGCGATTCTTCGGCGACCTTTTCCAGCCCCGGCAGGCACACCGACGACAGCATCGACATGATGCCGAAGTCCGCCGCCGCCTTGGCCGGGGCGGCGCCGCCATCGGGGTGCAGGTCCTGCAACGATCCGATCGGCGCCAACACCACCGGGATACGGAGTTTTTGGCCAAACAGCGAACCCGAAATATCCAGACCGGTGACGTCGTTCAGCACCCGGGGCCGGAACGCCAGGGAATCCAGCCCGTGGCGGTTTCGTTTGACGGTGGTTTCCGTATCGGCGCCGCCAATCAGATAATCCCAGGGTTTTTCGTCCAGGTTTTCCTGCGCCGCCTGGACGATTTGATGCAGGGTCTTAAAGTCGTCGGCCATTTTACCCATGCACCGGTTTCGGCATGACAATAACCCCGTCGACATCGGCATAAAGATAATCACCGGGGGTGAAGGTGATGCCGCCGAAATACAGCGGCACCCCGACTTTGGCGATGCCGTCGGTGCGCGGCCTCAAGGGCGTCGTGCCGATGGCCTTGACGCCGAAATCCAGATCGGTGAATTCGTGCTGGTCGCGGATACAACCGTTGTAGACCAGCCCTTCCCAGCCGTGGGCCTGGGCTTCCGCCGCGATATTGCCGCCACACAGCGCCCGGCGCCTGGAGCCCTGGCCATCGACGACCAGGACCTTGCCGGCGCCGCCTTCGGCTATCACCTCGCGGACGCCCTTGTTGTCCTCGAACGTTGAAAAGGTCTCCACCTCGCCGTGGAAGTGGGTGCGTTTGGCGTAATCGACGAATGCCGTCTGGCAGACCAAGACCGTGAATTCGTGGTCGTCGCAAATGTCCGCGGTGCGAATGATATCGCCGTCTCGGGCCATATAGCTGTCCTTCCCGTTTATATAATCCTGGCTAATTGCGGCACACTTTAGGACACCGTATGGTATCCGGCAAACGTCATCAAACCGTCAGGGAGGGACCCGCCGTGAGCCAGTTCGCCATATTCGTCACCATCAAGCTGAAGCCCGGAAACGCCGATGCCTTCCGTGCCTTGATTTTGGAAAACGCCGAGGCCGCCGTCCGCGACGAAGAGGCGTGCCAGCAATTCCAGGTGCTTAACGATGAAAGCGACCCGGACACCTTCTTCTTCTATGAGGTCTATTCCGACGCCGCCGGCCTGGATGCCCACCGCGAAACGCCCCACTACCAGAAATACAACAATGGTTCCCAGGACATGATCGCCGAGCGCAACATCCAGCGCTGCACCCTGGATGCGGTCAACCAAAAGGGCTAAGGCACCAGAATCATGGCGCCGGTGGTGTCGCGGCTTTATTTTACGACCGACCCCGTTCCTTGAACCCGAACGCCAGGATCAGCACCCCGGCCCCGAGAACCGCCGCCGTCATTAACCAACCCGCCTCATACGTCCCGCTGGCATCGACGATGGCGCCGAAGATGGGCGGGCCGATCATGCCGCCGATATGGGTGCCGAAAATGTTATAGCCCAGCGACGACCCGGCTAGGCGCGGTTCCGTCGATTCCACCGACAACGTCTGGATCAACGGCGCGAACGAGGCAATCGTCAATCCCAACACCATCGCCAGGCCCAGCCCTAAGAAGACCCCGTTACCCGGCCCGACCAGCACCATGGCGGCCAGGCCAACCACCCCCGCCGCGCCCAATCCCACCGTCAGCCCCTTGCGCCGTCCGCCGAAAACGGTGTCGCTGACGACGCCCCAACTGATCCGGGCAACGGCGCTGGCGGCTTGGGCGATGCCGATGGCGAGGCTCGCCATCGGCTGGCTGGCCTGGGCCACCTCGCGCAGGAACAACGTCAAAAAGGCGAAGAAATTGGTCTGCCCGAAATTGTAAAACCCATTAATAATTACTAACCGGTTGATATTCCGGTCCTTCATGACTTCGCGAATATTGGCGAGAGGATGTTGGCCATCCTGCCGAGTTCCGGACGCAGGCAAGCGAGCCAGTCTGAGGCACAACACCCCGTTGATAAAGACCAGCACGGCGACGCCGGCCATGATGGGCCCCCAGGCGACAAGCGTTACCAGCGCCCCGTTGGCGGCGCCCAGCATGCCGCCCAAGGGGACGCCGACCTGTTTGATGCCCATCGCCGTGGCCCGGCGTTCCGGCGGGAACCATTCGAAGACACCCCGCGCCGTCGCCGGGTTAGAGATCGAATAACCCATTCCCATCACCGCCAGCGCCGCCAGTGCCGCCTCGAAACTCCCGGCGTGGGCAAACAACAGCGCGCCGGCGACCATGATCGCGTGGCAGATGACCAGCGCCTTGCCGACCCCGACCCGGTCCACCAGACCGCCGGCAGGAATCGAGAAAGCCGCCTGGGCGCCGTAATAGGTGGTGACGAAGAAACCGAATTCGGCGGCGCTGAGGCTAAGGTCACGGGTAATGACGGGCGCCATGGCCAGCACCGAGACGATGCTGATGGTGCCGGCGACATGGGTCATCACCAGAAGACCGAGCCGCGATGTCCAAGGGTTTTCCTCGGCGACCATCGATTAGCCTTTGGCTAACGGTTTGCCGTCGATGCCGTCGACAGGCAAATCCAGATGCCGGAGAATCGTCGGCGCCAGGTCAATGGCCGAACTCTGATCATCCGTATGAGCCCCCGCGCCGAAACCGCCGCCCATCATGGCCAGAAACGGATGCTGCTCGAACGTGCCCAGCCCGCCGTGTTGGCCGCAGCCGATTCGAGTCTCATAAGAAAGTGGGTCATCGAAGGCGGCGTTGATGCCGGGGATTCCGAATTCGTTGGCGTCATCGGTGCGTTTGGGGGTAACCGAAACGGCGAGCGGGGAATCGGTGCGGTGCCCGACCTTGGCCAGATCATCACCGGCGAAGACCCGATCAACATCATCAGCGGTCTCCAGGAAACTGACGATGTCGGCAATGCGCCCCTGTGCCTCGGGCGCGACATAGACATGGGCGCTGAAGACGTTGGAGGCCACCACCACGTCATGGCTGCCGGGACCATCCTTGAGGCCGGCGCCGATCAGCATGGATTCCAGCGGAATGATGCGGTCCACGGTTTCGTGGCCGTGGTCCGACGCGACGATCAGCAGCACATCATCGCCGTCCGCCGTTTCCCGGGCCGCCCGGATAACGCGCCCGGCATTGGCATCGGCCCGGGCCAGGACCGCCAGATGCTCGGGCGAACCCAAGGACACCGCATGCTGAGTGTGGTCCGGCTCGCACATCCACATCAGCGCCAAGACGGGGCGGCGGCCGCCAACCACGTCGTCGCAAAACCGTTCCGTCATATCGGCGTCACCGGAGACGTCGTGGCTGACGGAAAGGCCTTCGGCGACCGGCAATCGCGTCAACCCCGGCCCGAAGGAACCATCCCGGTGGTAGACGTGGCCGTGGCCGTCCGGGTCCTGAAAATAAGCGGCGCCGGGAGAAACGTTCGAGAATACGATGCTGCCGCCGTGATCTGCGACGCGTTCGGCCAGGGTCGGCACCCGCAACGTCTGCCCGGTCGCCTTGCGCAGCCGGTCGCGGAAATCCGGATGGCCGACGTTCACCGGCACCAATCCGTCGCCTTCGTCAATGGCCATGCAGTTGCCCTCCAACCCGTGGCGGCCCGGCAGGCAACCGGTGGCGATGGATGCCGACGTGGTCCGGGTGGTCGAGGGAAAGACGCCCCCATGGTTGGTAAAGGCATGCCCGTCGGCGGCCATCGTCCACAGGTTGGGGGTGGTGTCTTGGCGCACCATGTCGGCCCGAAGCCCATCGCAGATGACGACGACGGCGCGTTTCATCCGCTCTCCTCCGCAAATACAATCAACCCGTCGACGGCACAAACCCCCTTATCTTTCCCTTGGCCTTCGGCCTTGACGATCAGCGGGTTAATTTCTGCCTCGACAACGCCGTCGGCAAGCGCCAGCGCCGAGACCGCGACAACGGCGGCGGCCAGGGCCTCCAGATCGCCTTCGGCTTGCCCGCGATAGCCTGTGATGGGGGCCAGCCCGCGAACCTCGGCGATCATTTCCCGCGCCGTTTCCATGTCCACCGGGGCGACGCGCACCGCGGCGTCGTTGTATATTTCCGTCAGCACCCCACCGACGCCCAGGACCACGACCGGCCCGGCGACGGCATCCAGGCGATAGCCAACCAACACCTCGGCCAATCCCGTTTGCATCTGCTGCACTAGGACCCCTTTGAGGCCAGCCTCCGGATGCGCCGTTTCGGCGTTTTTTAAAATCTCCGCCGTGGCTTCCATGAGCGCGGCTTGATCCGGAATATTAAGAACCACGCCGCCGGCTTCGGTCTTGTGGGCGATGTCGGCGGACAACACCTTGGCCGCGACCGGATAATCGAGACCCGGCGGCGGCGCCTGCCCCGCGGCCAGCACATACCGTGGTGTACAGGTAACCCCCAACGCCTCGAACAGCGCTAGCGACGCCGCTTCGTCGAGGCGTTCACCGCCATCAGATTTTAATAAGGAGTTTACCGTCGGCGGCAATACCGGAACCGGCGCATCGATAGGTCCGGTCCAGTCGAGATACGCGGAAACCGCATCGGCGCAGGATTCCGGGGTGCGGAACCCGGCGATCCCGGCCTCGGCAAGCGCCTTTAGGGAGTCGCCCGCTTCCGGCACGCAAAAGACGGCCAGCGGCTTTTCGCTCCCTCCTTGTTCAATAATCGGCTGCACCGCCACATCGGGGCGGAATTGCGCCGACGAGCCGACGACGCAGATCACCGCGTCGTTGCCGTTGTCCGCCAACAAATCCGCCAGCACCGGGCCGTAAACATCGGGCCGGGCGCCGACCATGGTGACATCAATGACCGGCGAACCCCCGACGCGGATTCCCAATCCATCGAGGCGGGATGCAACACTGGCGGGCGGCACGGCGAAGTCCACCCCAGCTAGCCCTAAGCGGTCAACCACCATGGCGGCGCCGCCCCCGGTGGTTGTCATCACCGCAACGCGTCGCCCGGAGGCGGGCCCGGTGGCAAATCCGTGGCCGGTCATCAAATTCGGCGTCTCCAGTAGCGCTTCCAGGGTATCGACGCGGACGATTCCGTGGTGGCGGAAAAATGCCGTCGCCGCCGCATCGGGTCCGGCGAGCGCGCCGGAATGAGAAACCGCCATCCGTTGACCGGCATCGGAACGCCCGATCTTGTAGGCGATCACCGGCTTACCGGCGGCACCGGCGCGGCGCGCGGCAAGGTCGAGATCTTCGGCGCGCCGCAGCGTTTCCAGGAACAGCAATATCGCGCCGGTGTCGGGGTCATCCACCAGAAAGTCGACAACCTCGCCGACGCTGAGGTCGGATTCGTTGCCGATCGACAATAATTTCGAGAACCCGAACCCGCGGGCCTGACCCCGGGACAGCAACGCCCCCAGCGCCGTGCCGCTTTGCGAAATCACCGAGAACGGACCGGGGGCCAGGCCGGGGGCTTCCAAGGCGGCGTTGGTGGTCATCCCCATGGCGGCATGCAGGTTGACGACACCCATGGAATTGGGCCCGATCAGGCGCAGCCCCCCTGCCCGTGCGGTCGCGACCATGTCGTCTTGAAGTCGCAAACCGTCTTTACCGGTTTCGGCGAACCCGTCGGAATAGATGGAGGCGACCTTAACCCCGGCGGCGGCACACTCCGAAATCACCCCGGGCACGGCGTGGCCCGGCACCATGATATAGGCATGATCGATGGCACCGCCCCCGCTTGCCACGGCCGCCTCGGTGGCGGCGGCGAGATCGGGCCAGGCTTTTTCACCCAAGACCTCTTCGCGGGCGGCATTGATGGGAAATACGCCGCCCTTGAAGCCGTGCTTGCGTAAATATTGCAGCGGCCTGGCGGTGTTCTTGGCCGGATCACTCGACGCGCCGATCAAGGCGATGGTTTGGGGAGCGAACAGGGCTTCGGTAACGGTTCCGGCGGGGGGCATGGCAAAAGCCTAGCCGGATTTCGGCGGTCGCTGGGAAAAGCGCCGATCAAAGATTCCTTCGGCGATCCTGTTTTTCAGAATTTCAACCGAACCGCCGGCGATCATCCAGCCCCGGGTGCGGCGGAAACAGTATTCGACCAGCGAGTCCTGACTGTATCCGGCGCCACCCAAAATCTGCATCGCCTCGTTGGCGGCATCAAACCCGGCGCGGTTGCAGTACACCTTGGCGATGGCGGCCTCATGGGCGTCCGGGAAGCCCTTATCGGCGTTGGTCGCGGCCCGATACAACAACAGCCGGGCGGCATCCAACTGCATTTTCATGTCGGCGAATTTCCATTGCAAGCCCTGGAATTCGCACAACGGCCGGCCGAATTGTTGACGCGTCAAGGCATGCTCCCGCGCCACGTCGAAGGCGAATTGACCCAACGCCAGCGATCGCGCCGCATTGCCCATGCGTTCGACATTGAAACCGGCGATCTGTTTCTTGAATCCGCCTTCGCCCAACAGCACGTTTTCCGGCCCGACATACAGATTATCGAAAAACAACGGCGTCCATTCATCGCCTGACATGTAGCGGGTCGCCTGGCCGTTGGAAAAGCCCTCCGCGGCCCTTTCGATCAACACCGAGCCGATGCCGCCGACGCCGGGGCCGAACCGCACATAGGCCAGAAAATAATCGGCTTCCGGCCCGTGCGAGGTGAATACCTTTGAACCGTTGATCCTGAACCCGTCGCCATCCGGGGTCGCGGTGGTGCGAAGGTCGGTGACGGCGGAACCGGCATCGGATTCGGTCATGGCGACGGCGATCAGCGCCTCACCGGCGAGAAGCTTGGCCAGAACGCGGCTTTTCTGTTCATCCGTTCCGTATTCGGCCAATACCCGGATCGGCCCGAAACTGCCAAATTGCAATACGTCGGCGCTGCGCGGGCACAGGGCAGCGATTCGTTCGGTGGCGATGATGGCGTCCATCAGGTCGCCGCCCTGGCCGCCATCGGCCTCGGCGATGGTGATTCCCAACAGCCCGTGTTCGGCCATCAGTTTGGCGATATCCCAGGGAAAGGTGCCTGCGTGGGCGCGGGCCAGCGCTCCGTCGGCAAGGTGGCGTTCGGCGAAACCCTTAACGGAATCGCTGAACAGCCGCTGGTCCTCGGTCAATGAAAAATCCATTCCGGGACTGTGGCCCAAAACGTCTCGTAAAAAAAGACATTGGCAAAAAAAGGCGGGGAAACGGTGGCGTTAAGTAAACCGGCTAAACATCAGCGAATAGCCCTAATTCGAGGCCCAAGTTTCGGTCGATCACCCAGCCGGGTTACGGCGGGAACGGAGGGACCGGACGTTTGCTGCCTTAAATCCTGGACTGAGCCTGCACGAGGCCCATGGCCTCGTTCAACAGCGCCAGGGCATTTTTATTGCAATCGATGACAGACCCTGCGAGATGCCGGGTTTGGGGGTTTCCGTCGTGGGTCATCCGATGGCTGCCTTTGAGTATTTCCGTACGGATTCCCTCAAGAATCGCGCCAAGTTCATGCTCATGGGGATATTTATTTGTAACTAAATGCCTTGCCATTTCATGTTCTCCTCAATGTGCCGATGGAATTTTTTGCGCCAATATGGTTAAAAAAGTCTGCTTTAATAGTGACCCTTTTGATTTCAGGGCATAAAATAATAACCAAGAGATGTTTCCTGGGTTTTTCAGAATGTATCTAGGTAGGTGTCAATTTATGTCGAGGTGTTTCGGAATGTATCCAAAATGACGCCGGTCAATGAGAGCTCCGCGAGTATTCTGGTTGTTGATGATGACCCTGATGTCCGCGACATCGTTGAACGCTGCATGAAGGACGCCGGCTTCCAGGTATGGACCGCCGCCGACGGCTCTAATGTTTTCGACATCGTTACCGAACACGCCATCGATCTGGCCATCGTTGATTTGATGCTGCCCGATACGGATGGCCTGATGCTGACCCGCAAGCTCAAGGAACATTCTTCGATCGGCGTGATCATCCTTTCAGGCCGCGGCGAGTCCACGGAAAAGGTCATCGGCCTGGAAATCGGCGCCGACGACTACATCTCAAAACCGTTCGAACCGCGCGAGCTTTTGGCCCGGGTGCAAAGCGTGTTGCGGCGCCTGAACAAGACAGATGGGGCGCCCGCCTCCGAAGCGACGATTTATTCGTTCGATGAATGGCTCTTGGACCTAACGGCGCGCACGCTGACGTCTCCCAAAGGGGAAACCGTCGAACTCTCAAGCGGCGAGTTCAATCTATTGAAGGCCTTTGTCGAACATCCCAACAGGGTATTGTCACGCGACCAGTTGTTGGACTTCACTCATGCCAACGACACGCCGGCCTTTGACCGCAGCGTCGATGTTCGGGTCGGGCGGGTGCGCAAAAAGATCGAAGTCGATCCACAGAACCCGCAATTCATCAAAACGATTCGCAATGGTGGATACATGTTCGCCGCTACGGTGGCCCAGGTTTAGGACATTTCCGGTTCACCTGAATTCACCGAAAATGCCCTATCTATTTATTTAGCCGCAAATTCGTCGTCGCAAATGAGTCCATTTGCTCGGGATTTGCTATTTATTTTACCGCAAATTCGTCGTCGCAAATGAGTCCATTTGCTCGGGATTTGCTCTATACCAATCTGCTAACCGCGTTGAGAAGCTCGTCGGGATTGAAGGGCTTGGCCAGGGTTTCCGTGGCGCCGACGCCCCGCGCTTTTTCCAATTGGGTTGCCGGCGCAGCGGGACCGCCACCGGAAATAGCTAAAATATTTATCGTTGCGTTGATGGTCCGGATTTCCTTGATCGTGTCGATCCCTTCCATGCGCGGCATCAGAAGATCGGTAATGACGATGTCAGGGGCACTGGAACGGAACACCTCCATTCCTTCGATCCCGTCCCGGGCCGTAATGGTGTCATAACCCTCCAGGTCCAACAGCCGTTGGATCAAGTCCCGGATTTCCTGATCGTCTTCGATGATAAGGATTTTCGTCATCTATCGTTCCAACATTGGGTGCCAAGCTATCAAGCAGCGGGATTATGGAGGGAATTCCTTTCGCAAAAATTTCCCGGCGATTTCCTTTTGTTTCGCTTTGTGTCGCCAGGGCGACCGGCCCGAAGCGGCTTTTCGCCTGCGATGACTATCATATATACACGCTCGGGATCATCGCACACAGGAATTAACACCCTTTCCAACCGCGCGCGATTCGCTTAAATCCAGGACGTAGGGCTTGGTGAAGGGTTTTTTTAGGGGCTTCCGGGCGGCAACAAACCATCATTCTTTGCTGTTTTCCGCCGATAACGTACTTAATCCGTATGTTTTCTGGAAGATACATTCCAATTACGCTATATATGTTCTCAGGGAACGGAGACGGGACGTCAATATTGGCAAATCGAGGTTCAAGACCATGCAAGACATCCATGATAATGCCAAGCTCGCCAGCAGCTTTCTGAAATCGCTCGCCAACGAAAACAGGCTGGTGATTCTTTGTGCGCTTGCCGAGGGCGAAAAAAATGTCGGACAACTGGAAGAAATTCTCGGTGTTCGCCAGCCGACTCTGTCCCAGCAACTGGCGCGTCTTCGAACCGACAAAATGGTCACCACCCGGCGTGAATCGAAGCAAATCTATTACAGTATTTGCAACGATGACGCGGAATTGGTCTTAGGGCTAATTTTCGAGCTGTTCTGCACCGGTGGCTCCGAGGAGATGGATCCGAAATCTTCGAAGTCGGCCTCGGAAAAGCAGGCTTCCGGGACTCCCGTGAAAGCCGCCTGAACGCTCGCCCCTCGCCTCGACAACACAACCCAAACCCAAAAACAAAGGGCCAGCCGTTTCTGGCTGACCCCTTGAAATAATGGTAGGCGCTGAGGGATTCGAACCCACGACCCGCTGATTAATAGTTAGCAGGTCTATATTTTATCTTGCCCCGTACAGTTTTAATAAGGTTTTTAATATAGCAGAATTCCTAGTAATATTAGTATATGACTTTTAGGGCCTATTAGAAAGTTTTATACAAAAACCTTATTATAGCCTTATTGAAATGGCGCTCATAAGAATCATCAAAGGCACTGTCGACAAGCTGGAGCACCCGCCAGCGGGCCAGAAGCTTTACATGGATGAAGCTTTAAAGGGTTTTGGGGTGCTGGTCGGTGCCAAGACCAAAACCTACGTTGCCCAACGGGACATAGGGGGCCGCACTGTGCGTGTTACCCTTGGCCGGCACGGCGTTATCACCGCTGCCCAGGCTACCCCCATCACT
>PVBE011971788.1_pt1 | contig 17238 bp, 9 predicted proteins | sample 1631181 | NCBI WGS metagenome assembly PVBE01 (sample SAMN08397723, study PRJNA350692) | Marine metagenome, whole genome shotgun sequencing project. | isolation source: water | place: Pacific Ocean | collected 2012-04 | reverse complement strand
TGAACTTGTGTGATACGAAGTCCTTACTGTAAACCCAGAACTCATCAAGTCCACTTAATATCACCTGAGCTTGGGTATTCAGTTTGATTAATCTCTTACCACTTTTACCATATGCTACTATATGATTGGAGAATATGTTTTCTCTCGATATAGAGTGTATTTCGCCCCTTCTAGCACCAGTGTAGTAAGCGAATCTGACAAACAGATTGAAGCGATTATCCCTTATTTCATTAAGCAGAGTCTTCAGTTCTAAATCACTTAATACTCTGTTTCTGGACTCACCTTTTGTATCACCCTCCAGCTTGTATGACTTGGTAATAAGACTATGCTTTATACCCCAGTTCCAGCAAGCATTAATGGTACGAACAAAGATGGACCTGCTTGTAGGATTGGTTGGTAAGGGTTTACCTGATTGGTAAGAGCGGAACACATAATCATTCAATTCTCGTGTTCTTTTGGACCAGTTGTGGTCTGCCTTGAGGTAGCACCTTACCAGTTCATCGAATGGGAGATTCTTGGTTTGCTGTGTAGCTCCTGATAGCTGTGATAGTAGCTCCAGTTCAGCTGTAGGCTTTAGCTGTTTCGCTACCTGTTTGTCTTTGGTTCTCAGGCTTCTGGTGAGTCTCTTGTTACTAGTAGAGACAGTGATGTACCAGACATTACGGTTTTTGTATAGTGTTGCCATAATTACTCCGAATTATGACCGTTTCTGCTACATATATACTTGCATTACTTAGTTTACCGACGGAGACACGCCAGATTTAGGATCTGGTGCCCTTTGGGTGTGAAGGTTCGAGCCCTTTCCGCGGTACGACTGTATTATAAATAAATAATCATCTAAATAATAAATAGTTGGTAGAGATTGTAGGTCACGATAAGGATACCTATGATGATCATTGTCCTTGCAATGAGCCTCACCATACCTCTTGAGCCATCACTCACTCTCTTCTCCGCTTTCTAATTGCTCAAGTAATCTCAATGATGTCCATCTATCAAACAATTCATTGAGTGTTTCAACATACTCCTCATAGATGCGGTAATTGATATTTTTCTTTTTATTGGCATCTTCATTCCCATTGAGGGGTGATTCACCAATTAGATCCAGCATCCTCTCAGCTGACTCCTTCTCTTTGATGATCCATGAGATGGGCTCTGATGGATCCGCTCTGTATGCCCTATCATCATCATTACTCATGGACATCTCAATAGGTACTCCAGCGTTGACGATCTTCCTGACCGCTGCTTGAACAGATTTATCCCTCAATTTTAGATCTTTTGCGAGGTTGGTCAATGTGATCGCCTTAGGATAATCCTGATAAAGTCTGTCCAAAACCTTTGATGAGAGGCTGTTAATGCCTCTTCGAGCAACAATCCTAGGGTCTGATTTAATATTTTTCATGGTATTTGATCTTGCTTAAATTAGCACCGGAATTATTGTTAAAATAATACGCCACTACCACTCAAGTGGTCACTTTTAGCATTTTGAGATAAAATTAAAAGGATGTACGGTTGAAAAAATTAGCCTTAGCATTATTCTGCCTGTCACTGGTAGGTAATATGCTGGTCGCACAGGGCGGTCCTATTAAATATCCCGAGCTGGATTCCTTGAGGTCCTTGAGGCCCAAGGCACCTGATAGGGCGATCAGGTACGCCCGTGAGATATTGGAGGGACTTGACCTAGAAGATAGAGACCTGGAATCAAGGGTACTGCATATTCTAGGTGAGATATATCTCGAACTTGGCCTGCCTTCTCTTTCCCTGACGAGTCTATTAGATGCAAAGCAAAAAAGCCACGCAAATATCAATCCTTGGAATGATATCTCTATTGGTAATGTCTACAGACACCAAAAAAAGTGGTTGGAGGCCAAGGAAAAATATTTTCACGCCTTGGATATCTTCAGTAGGAGAGACCAAAAAATATCGAATAACGTGAGTGGAAAGGCAGTCGCATTGAACTGCCTTGGTAGTGTGGAGTTTGGTCTAAAAGACTATGACAATGCTCTGGTCTACTACAAGGAGGCATTGAATGTTAGGCGAGGTACTGCTAGGTACAAGGTCTTTCAGCGGTCTCTGACAGGGTCCAGCGCGACCTTCCCTGGTGCGGCACTGTCAGTTGTCTATCAGCACGGGAGACTGGCAGGGCTATACGCAGAGTGGGGCCTTGATGAAATGTCATTGGAACAACTCCAGGCCTCGGACTCTCTGTTGAGTCATGTCCCCTCATCTACAAGCGATGGTGTGAGTCAGGCCATTGTCAATAAAAAAAATAGTTATTTGGGGTATGATCATTCACTCAGGATGAGGGTATATGCCGATCAAAAGAATTTTGATGGTGCATACTCTGAATCAAGATCTGCTTTGAGGCTCTTGCATAGACTTCCACTGCAACTGGCGAAGCATTATCTTGGAAGGTCCGAGATCCAAATACAGCAGGACAGCCTCTACAGTGCCCTTGGGTCGATAGACAAGGCCCTGGAAATATGTGAGTTAAATGGTCTCTCGGTCCTAGAGATAGACCTATTAGAGAAAAAGATAGAGATATTGAGAATAAATAAATTGGATAGAAGTGCTCTAGGGACTGCCGATATCTTACTTGAAAAAAAGGCATCCCTATCTTCCGATCGGATGGATATGCTATTGGAGAGTCTCAACTATAAGTTCCAACTTGATGTCAATCGAAGAGCATTGGAGGAGGCAAGGTCAAGGGAATCGATCTTCTTCATTTTCGGTGGGTTTGCGATGGTATTATTGGGCATGGCGGTGATCAACCATAGAAATAAAAAAAGAGCAAGGGCACAAGAAACACTGCTCCACAAGCAAGAGAGGCAGATAGCAGAAAATGAATTGAGAAGCAAGGAGGATGAGCTCGTAAAGATGTCGGCATACATCGTCTCAAAGAATGATCTCCTCAGTTCCATAGACAAGGATCTGGAATATCATATGTCATTGATCGATAGCAAGGCAGATCGCAAGGTGTTGGACCCTCTGAGAAAGAGGATACAGAACAAGATAGACGACTCGGCCGACTGGGACCAGTTTCAAATGCAATTCTCATTGGCGTATCCCGAATTTGTTGAAAGTTTGAGCGTACATTACACGGGCCTGCGTACCGCGGACATCAAGCTGTGTTGCTACTTGAAGATGAGTATGAACACAAAGGAGATCGCGAGGGTCACGGGCCTCTCCGTCCGAGCGGTGGAGAATAAGCGCTATAGATTGAGAAAAAAATTAAACTTGGACACAGAGGTTAGCCTTGATAGTTTCATCCTTGCGTACAATGGTGCACAAGTACCGTAAATGAGTATTAATGGCGTAGTAGTAAAAGAGATATATATATTTAATATTTAACTTCAAAATAGAGCAAAAGGAGCATTGTTCAAATATCATGAAGAAGCATCTATCAATAACATTGATATCCCTGATAATGATTTCCAGTGGCTGTGAGACGGTTGATCTGACATACCCAGGAAACAATCAGGACCTAGACCCACAACCGCCCATAGGTGGTATCGAATGGGCTGACGAGCATAAACCCGAAGGGGATGAAGAAGAAGGCCAGTTAAAGGAGAACTCGGCCCCGGGACTGACCATTGGCACCCTGAATGCGACAGACCCCAATCCTGATGATGAGTTTACCTACTCGATCAGTAGTCAGAAGATGGACGGTACGGCAGTAAATTATTTTGTCCTCAACTCCAATTCCGGGGTCACAAATCTTGAACTATCCTATGGCAGTATCAATTTTGAGGCACTTACCGGATCAAAGCAGGTTGATGTGGTCATCCTTGTGAGCGATGATAGCCCTGCAGACCTTGACGGTGACTTTACCGTTAAGATCAAGGTGATCAATGTGAATGAGACCCCGTACTTCACCAATCTCGATCAAATACCAAGATATGCAGACGAGTACGTTGACTATGATAGTCCAAGGATAGAATGGACTGACACGGATGAAGGCGATAATCCATCACTCTCTGACTCTAATTTACCTGGATGGCTCTCCATTGACTCTGAAGGGAACATAGGTTCTTCAGCCCCACCAGAGAGCAATGACGTTGGAAATCATGAATTCTTATTGACCATCACCGATGATGAGATCGATGTCCAGGAGGAGATCAACATAGAGGTCCGGGAAAATTTGGCCCCAGTGTTCTCGAACACGAACTCGATACCAAGCTCTATAAGGGTCGGCTGTTACGATGACAATGACGACATCATCGATCTCAATTGGAGTGACCCAAATAATTCTGCTCCTAATTTCAATGGCAATGATGTGGTCACATTCACGCACGAGGGAACAGAGTCTGCCGAGTGGTTGAGCTTTGACAACGATGACAATGGTAAGCTCTTTTGTGTCAGGGCCCCTGAGAATGGAGATGCGGGAGTGACATCCATCTCCGTGACCCTGGAGGATGACAGGCCCAGCAGGCCATTGACAACAGAGCACTCCTTTGACCTAGAGCTTTTGGCCAACGACGCTCCTGAGTTCAACAATCTAGGGAACTTTCCTGAGACCATGGCCCCAGGAGACACGCTTCAATTTGACGTGGAGTGGCAAGACCCCAACAATGATGTGATCAACTTTAACGTGACCGAGAATTGGTCTTGGTTCTCATGGGACAACTCTGGGAACATCACAGCAATACCAACCTCGAGTCATGTCGGTAGCTATGATATCCCGTTCAATATTAGTGATGGATGCTACACCTCCACCGCAATACGAACGCTTACAATAGAATAATTATAAATAAATAAAGGAAATTAAAATGAAACTCAGATCTGATATGAATGCAAGAACGGCCATGGTATATGGAGGTGCTGCTTTCTTGCTCATGATAGTTGGATTTAGATCCATAATCGCAACCCTGGACCCTGATCATGTTGGGGTGATGACCTACTTGTCCATTGGCGCCATCATACTTGAATTCTGTCTCTTGCTGCTGTACGCTCAAAGCATCTACAATCTTGGGCCTGATAGTGGTGGAGGAGATAGCGCTCCCTCAGGTGGGGTCGCTGACATGAATGGCAAGGAACTCTCAGAGTTGACAAAGGCAGTGGTCAAGGTGTCTCAAATGGGTGAGGGATTATCTAATCTTGCAAAAGGTAAAGTGCGAGAAGAGATCAAAAAAGAAGTGAACGAGATCCTTTCAAAAGCCATAAATAAATAGGTTCAGATCATGAAAAAAGTAGAAGTTTACTTCTTGATAAATCTAGGAGCGATCCTGAGTCTATTTGCCATTGAGGGTGAGTTGGCGGTCTACATGCGCAGGCAGGATGATATCTTGAAGAATGTTGCCCAGGATAAACTCCAGACCCTTGTTGAGATCAACAATGTCGAATCAAATTACGAGGACCCAGATCATTACAGGCTATTCTTTGATGTAGAGGGCCAGTATGAGAGAGGGTCGATCGAGTTCACACCAAGTTTCACTACCTCCATCATAGAGGTCGAGGGCGAGGAGGTAAGTGTCGATGATGATTATGATTGGGAGCTGGACTCCGTAGTGGTCGAGCCCTATGAGGATGAGGGTGACGAGAATCGTTATGTTGCGAGAGTTGATCTAAGCTCTGTCGATGAGAATTATTTAAATCAACCCTATAACGTCGACCTGGGGATCAGGTTCATCCCGGACATTGATACGGTCACCTACGGCAAATGGTCCGTCGCATTCGGGGACTATAAGATCACAGATAAGTTATTGAAGATCATCGATAGTGAGGTCTCGCGTGAGGGTAGTTTCTCCATCAAGCGTCAGTTTGATACCCCTGTGACCCTGATATACATGGACGGACAACAGTCTGAGTTCTTTGTCTTGTTCGACAAGGAAAAATACACGGTGCTCAGAGGACTTGACTGGGAGATCCCCTTCAGTGTAGGTGGGGTCAACTCCGATGCTGATTTCAGCATGGAGCTAGCAAGCGGGAAGGATCTTGTCAAGGATCTTGTCTCAGGTCTGCCCCGTGCGTTCATAACCGGTAAGGGCACAAGCAGCGGGATGGTCGAGGTGGTCGGTCTAAGGAAAAGAGATAAAAGTTCAAGCATCACGTCTGCCAAGATCGTCGTTGTCGATCCGCAGTATAGTTCACCATCAGAGGACAAGGAGATCTTCATAGGAGAGGACTACGTGTTTGACAGCAGGGTCAAGGATGTGGACAGGGACAGGATCTCTGTCAAGATATCTGGGTCTGCGGTGAATACGAAGACCTACAACTCCTACCAGGCCAAGCTGAAACCAAAGAGCAGAGGGAAGGTGATGTTCGAGACCTTTGTGGATGGCAACTCGGTCAAGGGTCTCAACCATGAGGTGAAGGTGAGGAAGGTCCCTCCACCCAAGATGGAGTTCAAGAGAATGGGCAAGGGGACGAACAACATGCTGCTGACCGTGACGACCTATGGTAATAAGAATGGCAAGAAGGCAGTGGTCCCTCTGTCTGGCATATACGGTAAGCTTGATGAGGAACAGCCAGAGAAGAGAATTGGGAACCGGAGGGTGGCCAAGTATAGCTTTGAGATGGATGAGCCACAGTTTGGTGAGACGACCGAGATAAGGATCAAGGTCGTTGATAAATACAAAAAAGAAACCGTTTCAGATAATGAGTTCGAATATTATGATTAAAATGATCAAAAAAGTTATCCTCGGGTCACTGCTCATGGTCTCGGTCCATGGGCAAGAATCCCTTTTCTGGGAGGTCGCAGACCCCATCGTAAATAGTGAGTTCATCGAGGCTTACATAAACAGGTTGATCGAGGTTGATAAATTCGAGGAGAATAGCATCCAGGCCTCTTTCTCCATCATTGTCCAGATGGACATTGAGGATGAGAAGATCGAACTGAAGAAGCTAAAGGCAAAAGACTATCAAATGGGTCAGTACATCTCCTTCGACATGCCTGAGGTCGAGAAGATGAACCCAGTTCAGTTGAGTACCATCATGTCCAGAGAGTACAAGTGGAAGGATGTGAGCCGGAGAGATCTATCAGAGCTTGAGCAATTCAGTACCGTTGACAATGTGTTCAAGGAGCGGAGCTTCAAGGATGCTAGAGATGCCTTTTGGTGGTCAAACTCACAGGTCAGTGCGAGCACGGCCATGAAATTGTTCATTCGTCAAAAGAGTGGGAGCCTGGCGTTCAGGCTTGAGCAAGGATTCACGGACCTGGGTCTTTCCAGGCAACTTTCAGAGAATCTGATGCTGGGGCTGTCGAATGACATAGTCAGCTCCTATCTGATCGTACCAGGCAATACAATGACGGTCTCAAAGGGAATTGGTCATCCTCTGGAGGGAAACTATGGATTTGGTTTCAAGTTTGACACTCACAAGCTAGGCGGCCAGGTCAATTATATGGATGTGGACGGACAAGAGTATACCGCGGCAGATATGTTCAGCCGCAAGCATCTGGTCCTTCCGTCCAGCAGCGGCATATTATATTGGAGCAATACATTTCAGATCAATAGAAAAGTTGATTCGAATTACGGAACAAAGATCAAGGATCAGAAGAAACAGAAGGCCAAGGCAGAGAAGTTGATCGCCAAAAGTAGGACCTGGGCTGTGGATGACGCCGAATATAATGGTCTCTTTCTTGGCCTTGATGAGAGTAATGTTGTAACGATCCAGGTCGAGAAAGATGAAAAGGCCCACAAGCAGGCCGAGAAGGGAAGAGAGTGGACCACCACCTCGGGCAGTACGGTCAAGGCCTCTTTAAAAAAGAGTGACAAGAAGAAGGTCACACTCAATCGTGAAAAGGATAATTTTACCATGGTGCTCAAGATCAAGGATCTGAGTGAGGAGGACAGGGCATTCGTCGCAAGATTGAAGTGGGACGGTGAAACGAGCATGGCGGTCTCCCTTGAGTCCCTCTCGCCTGAGGACCAGCAGATGGTCAGGGCTGCGACGGGTATTGTGAGGGCAAGAAGTGGTAAAGGCAGAGAGCTAAGGGTCTCGCAGCCTTATGCCTCCATGCGCCTGAAAGCGGGGCTGGCCTTTACACAATTCTTACATGGCAATGTGAATCTAGATGATCAGGTCTCTGTCACCGATCGGGTCACAGGATCAGATGCGATCGGGGTCTATGCAAAGGTAGAGGGTGTCACAGATGACAAGAGGTCAAAGGGGTATCTTCAGATCAATGTATCAGCGAGTGGATTCAAGGCCTTTAGCTTTGGGCTTGAGCATAATGTCTACAGGATGGTCAACCTCGGGATGGACTGCACGCTCTATCCCAATAACTCTTTCATCGAGTTCCAGGACGATAGAGATGATCCAAAAAGCAGTTGGAAGTGGTATCCCGGTACGGGGCCCGATGAGAACGATAAAAAAGGTGGGTCATTGTTGATCTCACCATACATATCAGTCAATTTTTAGAACAGGTCAATCATGAACATATTAACCAAATTAAAAGTTCTTTTTTCATCCATGATCATTTTGAGCGTGGCCTTTTCACAGGCAGGCCTCAAGATAAAGGCTGACAATGCTCAGGTTCAGGAGGACGGGTCTGTCAAGATCAATGTCCTTAAGAATGATGATCTCAAGGATAAGAGCAATGTCGCCATAGAGATCGTTACTGAGCCAGAGAAGGGCAAGGTCCAGGTTCAAGGTGAGAAGATCCTATACACACCGGAGCCAGATGTCTCTGGTGTTGATAAGTTTGACTATAAGGTCGACAACGGCCTCGAGACCGGAACCGCTCAGGTACGGGTAAACATCAACCCCGTCAATGACGCTCCCACCGGTCTCTCCCTGAGTGAAAGCCAGGTAAAGGAGAATGCCGCTGCGGGAACAGTGATAGGAAGATTGAAGGTCGAAGATCCCGACCCGGATGACAAGTTCAAGTTTGGTCTCGCAAAGGACAATAGAGATGATTTCAGCCTTGATGGATCTAATCTGCTGACCAAGCGCCCCTTTGACTTTGAGGAGGAGAGATCCTTCACGATCGCTGTGCAGGTCTCGGACTCTGGCGATGAGAAGATCGTGGAAAATGTCACTGTCACGGTCAAAGATCAGAATGAGGCTCCCGTGTTGGTCAGTGCAAAGGAGACCAGTTTCAGTCACTCTGAGAATCTTGGAAAGATCGTAGGGAGGCTGAAGGTTGAGGATCCCGATGAGAACCAGTCCAGTGTGAAATTCAAACTAACGAAGAGCGATGACAAAGAACATTTCAAGATCACACGTGCGGGAGACCTTGCATTTTTGAGAGATCCCGACTACGAAGGTCCCGTGGACAGGAACAAGGACAATGTCTACCAGATATCCTACAAGGCCATTGACAGCAAGGATGACAAGCTACATGTCTCCGGGAGCGTCAATGTAAAAGTGAAGGACGCTGAAGAGACAGAGGTCATTGCGCTGGACAAGAGAAAGTACGTAGCGTGGGCGGTTGACCATCAACCCTACCACATAATCATGGAAGATGCCATACAAAACTATATGGCACTGAAATACATCAACGCAGGCGATGGTGATGCCATAGAGGATGGTGAGGATACCTCAATACGTGAGATGTCCCCCACCGATCAGATCATCATTGTACAGGAAAAGGGCAACTCGGATGAGATACATGAGATATGGTATGGGAATGGATTGGATTTTTCCATCATTGATCGTGAGAAAGTTGACTGGGTCTTTAGTCAAGACATTCAAAAGGTATTGATCGCAAAGGACGAGTACCTAACCAGTGAGTCTGAGACCGTATTTCACAAGAGCGAGAGCGAGAGGCTTATGGCTGGATACGGATCGATATTCTCCGTCTGGCACGCAAACAATTTCAAGATGTCGTCCCTCTTCTCTTTTTCAATTCGTTCCAATCTCATCCAGTATGCGGCAAACATGCGGGTGGGAAATTCATTGATAGGTCTGCCTGGTCTATTGGCCGGGTCGAGTGAATTGGGTATTGCAACTCAGCGATCAGAGTTTGGAGTGCGTCTTCCAGTTGCATTTGATTTAGGAAGCGGAAACTATGATGGTGTTGACGTGGCAAGCTCCGACTACCTGGGTCTGTATGCCAGGGGCAACATTGACAATCTCTTTGGGACACGGACCAGTCTCCATGGACTGATAGGATTTACCTTTTATCCTCCAAGCTCTGGAGATAAACTGTTTTCACCCTCTGATATCTCCAATGTGTCGACAACGGACACCGCCTATTGGAACACGGTCAAGGATGAGACAGAGAACATCAATATATTGGATAGCTATGCCCTCGCCGCAACGACGGTTGAGGTGCCAGTTAAACTTCCATCTGTTGGTCGGATAACCGCAGCTCCCGGGTTTCACTATCTAAAGATCGCACACCGTTTGAAGGATACCAGGCAAGTGGCCATAGACAATAACCAAGAGCTCTACGAAAGGACTTTCTACAACCAGGTTCTTACTCCTGGTGATACCGTGTCATGGAGTCAAGAGGATCTGAACGGTGAGGGAGACTCATTCACGAGACTGAGTTCCTTCTATATCCGATTTGATGTGACAGGCAAGATCGGTGAAAAACCAAAGTTCATTGAGAGGCTATCATTCATGGACTTTATTCAGGTATCAAAGGTGCCGTTCTATGAGCTCTCACTGCAATTCATCTCTGGACTCAACATGATCACCAAATTAAATCTGAATATCACCGATGACATTGGTCTGTCCCTATCAAACCTATCAAAGAATAGTGATCTCAAGGGGAACTGGATGCCGGACTCAAAATTCTGGTTTGGTCTTAATTACAGGGCAAATTTCTAGAGAAAAGCTTTTTAGAAGTATTTTGTGGATACCTTATTTCTGTCATTAATAATTGGGTTCACTGAAATGCTGACCGTTTCATGGGTTGAAAGATATTTAATAGATCCCAGATTTTCTGGGATCTTTTTTTTAATGGAATTTAAAATTAATATGGTGATGAAAAATGAAAAGAACATACACTAGTATCTCTATATTGCTCTTTCTGTCCAGTATGATCAATGGGCAGGAACTGCTCTATGATGAGGCAGGTAGTAACCTACGATCGCGTAAGGTGGTATGTGACCTAGGTGCTGATATTAAAGGGCCAGCGCTTTCGACGGTCATCCTTGATGGGTCGCGTTCGCAACCCAGCAATGGATCACTGATCTATGAATGGTCATTTGCGCCCAATCTCCTGTTCCAGGATGATTATCGGTTTGAAGAGTTTGACGACATCATCCCCTATTCAGAGGCTGAGATAGAGGGACTCGACCCCAGTGGTCGCGTAAGCATAAAGAAGATCATCACCAGAAACAAATATATTGAGCTGGACCTTCCCAGTACAGAGGGTGGTTCCCAATTCGGGGTCATTCTAAGAGTCCAGAATCATACAGGATCCAGTGACAGTGACACACTGATCATCATGGTAGAGGCCCCTATCTCTACTGACGCTAGCGAAGAATTCTCAGATATTCCACTCTCAGATGATGAGTCAAATTTTGTGGTCTTGGAAGAGGTAGTGGAAGACAGACAGCCCCTGACGGAGACAGTGATCAATGCTGGTCATCTTACCATTCAGGCCCTCAACAAGCACAGGCTCAACCCGATGGAGGTGGACATAATCAATTCCTTCATCTATGACTTTCTAAAAACCCGTGGCACAGAGAATGTCCTCGATCCCAGTAGGAAGATCCCCTCTGAGATAGAGATAAACAAGGTATATGAACGAATAAGGGTCGAGCCAGATACGGTTCTTCTGGTCTACAATGACACACTGTCTTCAAGGGAGGATCGATCTAGTTTTACCAGTGCACCTCTCGACACGATCCTCAGTGAGAGTCAATTGGATGATACGACAAAGACCGTAGACACCTCTTACATCTACAGGAGATATGAGACGGTCACCTCCATTGACAGCCTCTACTACACCGAGGTGATCGACACATCCTTGTATTACCAATTTAATTGTCGATCCTATGACTGTGCGGCAGAGAATGCCTATCTAGAGCGCGCGGGCCAGATCTTGACGTGGGGCATAAATGATTATTCTGAGCTCGAGTTCCACTATTTCAAATTGGGTGACATATATGAGAATGAGCCTGAGAGCTTTTGGGATGCAGACACGATCGTACTGAGCCCCTTTGCCGATAGCACACTGCGCTATCCTTCATCCATCGCATTTGAGTCCGATGGCTCCATGGTGGCCGTCTCTGGCAACAGACAGAGTGTGAACAGGCTGGGCCATGAGATGCACCCGAAGAGCGCGATCTCAGAAGATCAGGGCCCGGAAGGTCTCTCCTATCCGTCTGGGGTCTGCGCAGGTTACCTTGGGGAGCTGTATGTGACCGACAAGGACGATCACTCGATCAAAAAAATATACGAGGGTAAGGCGACCACCCTCTATTCAACACCTCGGAATGAGCACGGTGTGCTCTTGAATGAAGAGCCCAGTGCACCGACGAGCATCAGGGTAGACCCTGAGGGGAATGTCATCGTTCTGTTTGAGGGTGATGGCTCTGTTCATCAGTTTGATCCCAAGGGAAATAGGTCCGTGATGTTGGCCCCTGGCACCATTGAGGATCCGTCTGACATTGCACTCTCAAGTGATGGTTCATTATTCGTGAGCAGCATGACCTTGAGGCAGATCTTCAGGGTTGCGATGGATGGATCAGTGATCCCAGTTGCGGGAACTCAGAGTAGCCTCGCTACCGCGATGGATGGGGTCATGGCACTGGAGTCATATCTTGGCTCACCTGTGAGCATAGACTTTGACGATCTCAATCGTCTTTATATCGCCGACAATACCTTTGGATCGATACGGGTCGTGACGACCGATGGGATCATCAATACGATCACCGATAATGAGAATCGTGTGATGGACGTGGAACAGCTCAGGGTGAACAACCATGGACTGACCACGCTGTATGCCACCCACACCTTAGACCACAGACTCACGCGTATAGAATATAGGACCATCTCCAACAGCAGTCAGTTCAACTATGTTCATTACCCATACTATATTATTCTAAAGGAAGGCATTTACGGATTGGAGGAGCCCATCAAGACCGCGGTCGAGTCTGCGTTGGAGGGTCTGATCCCGAAGGAGAAGAGGTCTATATTCAAGAGGATATCTGATAGGAATCGTAGGATGGGTGCGTATCTAAAGAGCCACCCCATGCTACTTGGACTCTTGTTGCTTTTATTGAATCAGGGGATCTCCGCGGCCTTGAGCGATGGCGGGCCCATCGATCTTCCACCTGACTTCCCGTTTTAACCATAAGTTTTTTTCATATTATTAGATCACCAAAGGAGTTGATCATGAGAAAGTTAATACTCATCTCTGTTTTGCTGGGGTCATTGTCCCTTGCGCAGAAGAACAATCAATCTGAACCTTCATTGGGCAGTGTCATAGACGCTGGAATTAGAACAAATTCCATGCTAGATGCGGTCCCTCGGCGTTTGTCCTATCAGGGCCTTTTGACAAAGGCAAATGGCAGGGCTGTCAGTGACGGTACATACCAGGTCACATTCAGACTGTTCAAGGAATTGAGCGGTGGAACAGCGTTCTGGGAGGAGACCCAGGGCATAGGCATCTCTGATGGTGTGATCAGCGCCACTCTTGGTGTTGTCAATCCCATCGGCGGCGTGCCTGCCAATTCATATCTAGAGATCACGATAGATGAGACGACGCTGTCTCCTAGGCAGGAGATGACATCTGTCTTCTATTCTGTGGTCTCCGATACGGCAAAATACTCACAGGCAGGTAACTATATGGACCTGGATGATCGGCCTGACCTGTCCGTATATGCGACAAGGGACACGCTCTCTAATTATCCTCAGACCGGTAGCTTGGACTCAGTGGCATTCACTGGGAGCTATGATGACCTGGAAGGTGTTCCAGATCTCTCCAATATCCTAGAGTCTGATACTCTGGGTCATTATGTCATGTCTGATAGTCTGGGTCATTATGTCATGTCTGACAGTCTCTCCTCTTATACTCTGACCTCAGACCTTGCCGCCGTGGCACTGACCAGTGACTACAACGACCTGACCAATCTCCCCGATCTGAGCCAGTATGCGGGCCTGGATACTCTAGGGTCCTACGTGTCGAGTGACACCCTGGCGAACTTTGTGAACAAGGACAGTCTGGGAACGCTGGCAGAGCAAAACTATGATGATGTCTCCATCACGGGGGGATCCATATCTGACATAACGGACCTGGCCATCGCAGATGGTGGGACCGGTGCGTCTGACAATAGCACGGCAAGGTCAAACCTTGGCCTTGAGATCGGTGTGGATGTACAGGCCCATGATGCGGATCTCGTTGACCTGGCAGATGGGTCCTTGTCAGTAGAGAAGGTAGAATACCTTGAGAATGTGACCTCCGACGTACAGGCGCAGATCGATGCCATTGGTGCCGGACCGGTCAACAGCCTTGAGGATCTAGGGGTCACCGCAGATTCAACAGAATTGAACTACGTTGATGGCGTCACATCAAGCATCCAAGATCAGCTTGACGCAAAGCAGGATCTCAGTGCCAGTCTGACCACCTTGGCGGGCCTGGAGCAAAACCATGATCATTTCATAGTATCTGACGGCACGAGCTGGACCATAGAGGGAGAGTCTGATGCCAGAGAGTCACTGGGACTTGGGTCAATAGCGACCCAGTCATCGGAGAATGTGGACATATCTGGTGGAAGGGTCACTGGCGTGATCGACATCCTCATCGCAGATGGTGGTACCGGCGCCTCTGACATCACCACGGCCCGACAAAATCTTGGTCTTGAGATCGGTGTGGACATTCAGGGCTATGACGCTGATCTCACGGATCTATCTGATGGTACATTAACAGCAAGCAAGGTCCAATACCTGGAGAATGTGGCATCAGATGTACAGGCCCAGTTGGATGCGAAGATGGACTCCAATGCAGTGACCTTGTCCAGTCTGGCCCATGGAGATGGAAATATCATTGTCTCTGATGGCACCAGTTGGACCGTTGAGAGCGGTGCCGATGCACGGACCTCTCTGGGACTAGGATCCATCGCCACTCAGGCGGCAGACAATGTCGCGATCACGGGTGGCTCGGTGACAGACATAACAGACATTGCGATCGCAGATGGTGGTACAGGCGCTTCAGACGTCGCCTCAGCCAGGAGCAATCTTGGCCTTGAGATCGGAGTGGACGTGCAGGCCTATGACGCTGATCTTGCAGATCTCGCAGATGGAAAACTCTCGGCCAGCAAGGTACAGCATGCAGAATATTTCATCACGACCGATGGTACAAATGGACAGGTATGGACCTCAGACGGAGACGGAGCCGGAGACTGGGGCGATGTGGCAGGTATCACAGGTGGTGCCACCACGATCGATACCGAGAACCTCATTTCCTCTAGAGCGGTCATCTCGAACACGGAAGGTAAGATAGCCGTCTCAGAGGTGACAACGACAGAATTGGGCTACGTCGAGGGTGTGACCTCGAACCTACAGGTACAATTGGATAGCAAACAGGCCAAGTCTTCAGACCTGGCTGATATCGCAGGTCTTGCCCATGCAGATGGGAACATCATTGTCTCTGATGGCACTGATTGGACCGTTGAGAGTGGTGCCGATGCACGAACCTCTCTGGGTCTTGGATCCATCGCCACTCAGGCGGCAGACAATGTCGCGATCACGGGTGGCTCGGTGACAGATATAACAGACATTGCGGTCGCAGATGGTGGTACGGGAGCATCAGATATTGCCACCGCTCGTATCAACCTTGGTCTTGAGATCGGTGTGGACGTGCAGGCCTATGACGCTGACCTTGCGGACCTTGCAGACGGTGAATTGTCAGCGAGCAAGGTACAATACGCCATCACGACAGAAGGAACGAATGGTCAGGTGTGGACCTCAGACGGGGACGGTGCAGGAGACTGGGGTGACCCAGCGGGATTGACCGGAGCGGGTTCAACGATCGACAGTGAGGATCTGACCGCATCTCGCGCATTGATATCCAATGCCAGCGGTAAGGTGGATACGTCCACAGTGACGCTCACGGAATTGGGATACATGGATGGCGTGACCTCCTCTGTCCAGACGCAGTTGGATGCCAAACAGGCCGCGGATGATGATCTTGCGGACCTTGCAGACGGTGAATTGTCAGCGAGCAAGGTAGAGAACAATGAATATTTCATCACTTCGGCAGGAACAAGTGGCCAGGTGTGGACCTCGGACGGGGATGGTGTAGGGGATTGGGCAACCAACTCAGCAGCATCTAATATCAATGGGCTCTCTGACGCACTGGTCGAGGACACGGGTTCCATGTATGTCGGTAATGATCCATCATCAACAACGGATGATGCAAACTACAATTTAGCTGTAGGGGTCACTGCCTTAGATGCTATTACAACGGGAGATAAGAATACTGCAGTAGGATATGATGTTTTATCTGACAACATGACTGGTGAACAGAATTCTGCTTTGGGGTTCAGGGCCTTAAAAAGTACCACTAATGGATCTTACAATACTGCGGTTGGTTTTGAAGCTTTATACATTAATACAAATAGCGGAAACTCTGCTTTTGGATGGCGAAGTTTAAGAGCTAATACATCTGGTACTTACAATACTGCTTCGGGATATCAGAGTTTAGTGGTTAATACCGAAGGGGATAACAATACTGCAATGGGCTATAGATCTCTTTACGGGAACACAACTTCAGATTATAATACAGCAATGGGTTTTGAATCCCTCCATGATGCCAACAGGACAGCAGATCAAGATGGTTATAATAGTGCGCTAGGTTATCAAGCAGGAAACACAGGTACAAATGATATAACAACAGGAAACAAGAATACCCTATTGGGTGCAAGTACCGCGGCTTCGGACGAAGCAGGAACCAATCAGACAATCGTTGGCTACGGCGCATCAGGTCAGGCAGATAATTCTGTCACACTAGGAAATGCTGACGTGACCGCGGTATACATGTCCCAAGATAAGGGTGCAACGGTCTACGCCGCTGCACTAGGTTTTGGATCAACGTCCATGACACTCCCTACTGCAGATGGTTCTTCGGATCAGGTATTAAAGACCAATGGAAGTGGGACATTGTCCTGGGGCTCTACCGCAACGAGCATAAATGGTCTCTCTGATGCACTGGTCGAGGACACGGGTTCCATGTATGTCGGTAATGATCCATCCTCAACGACGGATGCTGCTGACTATAATGTGGCGCTAGGAACAACTGCTCTAAGCGCTGTGACCACTGGAGATAATAATACGGCCATTGGACATAATGCTCTGACTGTAAATGAAGGGGGAAATCGAAATACAGCTGTGGGTAAGAAT
>PVBE010491270.1_pt1 | contig 17242 bp, 11 predicted proteins | sample 1631181 | NCBI WGS metagenome assembly PVBE01 (sample SAMN08397723, study PRJNA350692) | Marine metagenome, whole genome shotgun sequencing project. | isolation source: water | place: Pacific Ocean | collected 2012-04 | reverse complement strand
TGTGATATACTCAGCGTGGACATCGCGTTGTTCCTTTCGTGCTCAAGTATTTGTGGTAAAGTGTCTTGACACACCAAGGATCACGCGATGTCCATTATTATGCAACCATTAACACCAACTTTTTGGGACTAGAACCATAAAATACAGTTAACATGACGATAAAGACCGAGAATTTCGACTTCGAACTCCCCGTCGAACTGATCGCCCAAAGGCCTCCAGCCAGGCGTGATTCGTCGGCTTTGCTGCATCTGGATCGCTCCGGCGGGACCTGGACCGACCGCCATTTCGCCGAACTCCCAGAGCTTTTGGGCAGCGGTGATCTGCTGGTGATAAACGATACGAAGGTGGTTCCGGCTCGCTTTTACTGCACGCGAGCCACCGGGGGGAAGGTCGAGGGCCTGTTCCTGCAGGCCGCCGGGGCCGGACAGTGGGAGGTCATGCTGAAAAACGCCTCACGCTGCAAGCCGGGCCAGAGCCTTACGCTGACCGCAGAGCGCCAGGCTGACCGCCTGGCGATCGAACTGGTCGAGAATCTCGGGCAGGGGCGGTGGATCGCCGCGCCCCAGAGCGATCGAGACGCATTTGATATCCTTCACGCCGTGGGCACTATCCCGCTGCCGCCGTATATCCGCCGCCAGGCCGGCTCGGACGATGCGGCCGACCGCCAGCGATACCAGACCGTTTACGCCGCCAACCCCGGAGCAGTGGCTGCTCCGACCGCCGGGCTGCACTTCACGCCGGAGGTATTCGACGCATTGGCCGCCGCGGGCGTAAGCACGTGCTGCCTGACGCTGCACGTTGGCGCCGGAACGTTCCTTCCGGTCAAGACCGACGATCTGGACTCTCACCAGATGCACAGCGAAACGTACGAACTTTCGGATCAGGCCGCGGAGACCATCAACGTCGCACGCGATCAGGGGCGGCGGATAGTGGCTGTCGGCACGACTACAGTCCGCGTGCTGGAGACGCTGGCCGCCCAAACGGATCGATTCGCCGCGACAAGCGGCAGCACTGACATATTCATCTACCCGCCAGCCGAGTTCCGGGCCGTGGATGCACTTATAACAAACTTCCACTTGCCCAAGAGCACGCTGCTTATGTTGGTCAGCGCCTTCTGCACGCCCGGGCGGTTGGACGGAATAGAGATGATGCTGGCGGCGTATCGTCACGCGGTCGAAAGCAAGTATCGATTCTTCTCCTACGGTGACGCCATGTTGATCGAGTAGCCAATGAGCCTTGTAGCAAAAATCAAGTTTACGGATTACGCCGCGTCGGTCACCAGAGCGTTGGACGCGATCGGAGCCGCGGAGCGTTTGCCGACCGATAAGTTGATCATAATCAAGCCGAACCTTACGCTGGCTGACGAACCGCCGGTTACGACCAATCCGGGCGCCGCAAGGGCGGTTATCGAATACTGCAGAGCCCACACCCGCGCCGAAATCGCCATAGGCGAAGGGTGCGGAACAGGAATCACCGACGATGTGTTCCAGGCGACGGGTTACGCCGATCTGGCCGACGAATACGGAGTGCCGACGATCGACTTCAACACCGTCGAATCTGTGAAGCTCAGCCATCCCGACGCGGTGCAGTTAAAGGAATTCCATCTGCCTGTGGTTGCCCAGGGCGCCTTCATAATATCGCTTCCTGTCCTGAAGGATCACTGCTTCACCGTTACGACCATCGCCCTGAAGAACATGTTCGGCCTGGCTCCGGGCCGCCATTACAAGGGATGTTGGAACAAGTCGAAACTGCACGAACCTTCAACACACAAGTCGGTGTTTGATGTATGCCTTTACAAGGCGCCGGACCTGTCGGTAGTTGATGCTTCGGTGGCGCTTACGGGCATGCACCTGTCGGGCATACCCAGGGCTTTCGGCGTGATCCTGGCCAGTTTCGATCCCGTCGCGGTCGATGCGGTCGGCAGCGAAATGCTCGGACATGACCCCGCGGCCATAGAATACCTCCAACTGGCCAACGGAACGCTGGGCTCGATGGATAACATTGAATTGATCGAATCCTGATTCCGGAAATACGTGCCGACAGGTTTGCATCTCTTGGGGGATAGTGGTTAGACTGTCGAATCACGCGGTCATTTACTGTGGTTTCGGAAGTATTCGACCAGATGAGTACCTTGGACAAGACAGCTCTTGAGTATCTGCGTGCATCCGGGCGGGAGGTCCGCTACGGTGACGGTGAGATAATCGTTCACCGCGGGTGTGCGGGCGAGGCGTTCTTTGTTGTTCTTTCGGGTGTTGTCGAGGTGCTCCTGGAAGCCTCCGACGGGCGACGATTGCCCCTGACGCGATTGGGCAAGGGCGCCACCTTCGGGGAGATGTCGCTGCTGACCGGCGAGCCGGTCTCCGCCGACGTGGTGGCCAGGAGCGAGGTGAAGTTGCTGGTCTATCCCAGCGAGTCGTTCCAGACCGCCCTGACCGAGTGCGTTGAGCTGCGGAACCACATCCTGTCCGGTTTCTGCGCCTCCCTGCGTGAAACGAACGTAATGGCCTGGCGGTATTTCCAACGGTCTGAAGTCCTCGATACGCTGATGCACGCCGAAGATTCGACCGGCGAGATCGTGTCTGAGTCGCGTGCGATGCAGAAGCTGTCCGGGCGGATTGGCGAACTGGCCCGAGAGACCAGCTCTGTGCTGCTTACCGGCGATGCGGGCGTGGGCAAGCTTTTTGTCGCTCGGAAGATTCACGAATCCGGAGCCCAGGATACTCCTCTGGTTGTCGTTGACTGTTCGCGTGTCGATGGTGAGGCAGTGGCTAAACTGCTTTTCGGTCCGTCGGAGGACTGGGAGTTTCACACTCGTTCCGGAACGGCCGGGGCGCTTCCGCTGGCGGGCGCGCTGGATCTGGCGGATCGGGGCACGCTGGTTCTTCGGCACATTGACGCACTTCCAGCCGCTTGCCAGGAGATTCTTGGTCGATACGCCGCATCGCTCGCCGGCGCCGACGGCGACATCTCGCCGTGCGTTCGCTTGTTGGCTACAACGCGAAAGGATATTCGATCGTTTGCAGACGATGGGGTCTTCTCGGCGGAACTGGCGGACATACTGCTTGCCGGAAGCCTGGCGGTTCCCGCTCTGGTCGATCGCAAGCGAGACATTCTACCTCTGGCCCGCCTGTTCCTTGCCCAGCGCGACACCGAAGGGACTCAGAGTTTCAACTCCTCGGCGGAGAACGTTCTGGTCTCGGCGCAGTACCGACACCGCAATGTCGCCGAGTTGCGAGAGGCCGTTGAGTTCAGTTCGCTGTTCGCCGAGGGCGACGAGATCGGATCGGAGCACATATTCACCGGTCCGCGAAGTGAGGCCGGACAGGTCGAATACGACCTGGGCGGCGTAGCTCTGATTAAGTGGTTTCTGACAGGTCGGCGGTTGGGTATGCTGCGTGTGGTAGTGCTTGGTATTTTCGTTACGATTGCGATTGCATGTCTGATCGCCGGTGGGACACTGGTTGGACGTGTCGCCAACGGACTGGTCTGGGGGTTGTGGTGGCCTTTCCTTATGGTCGTTTTTCTACTGATGGGGCGTATGTGGTGTACGATTTGCCCTATAGCTCTGATCGGCCGGACCGTGCGGCGGCTGGGCTGCCTGGGCAGAAAACCGCCCCTGTGGATCAAGAAATACAGTGGATGGACGGTTCTGGTGCTGTTTCTTGTTGTCATCTGGTCCGAGCATTGTTTCCGGATGACCTACAACCCCATGGCTACGGGATTGCTGCTGGTGAGTCTCATGGGCGGCGCTACGGTGTTCTGCCTGATCTACCAGCGGGAGTCATGGTGCCGTTATGTCTGTCCGTTGGGTGGGCTTGGCGCCGGGTACTCTGCGGTGGCGATGATTCACGTGCATGCCAATCCCAACGTTTGCGCCACCCAGTGCACCACGCACGAGTGTTTCAAGGGCACCGAAAATTCGCCCGGTTGCTCGGTGTTTCACCACCCCATGTACGCACGTGACGGACAGTACTGCAAGATGTGCCTGAAGTGCCTGAGCACCTGTCCCCACGGATCGGCGAGGCTCTATCTCAGCCCGCCGCTGCAGGGCATCTGGCGGGTTGAATCTCTCAGCGAATCGCTGGCTCCGTTTGCGTTGGTCGTATTCTTCGCGTCTCTTGTGATGTTCGCATCTCACAAGTCCGCCTGGGTTTCCGCCCCGATATGGTATACGGGCGTACTTCTGGCGGCGGTGTGCGCCGGGCTTGGACTTCACCGCCTGCTGCGACGCTTGTTCGGCGACGAATCCGGTGTTGTTACGTCAATCGCTTTTGCGTTGCTCATGCTCGGTTCCGGACCGCTCATGGCGTTTCACCTTCAGAACATACCATCCCTGGCGACGGTCCGGATCAGCATGCCCGCTGAGGTGTTGGGCGGCTCGGGATTGATTCAGATCGGTCTGCTTGAGATGTTTCAGTTTCTGACCATCATGATTGCGGCTGAGTTTGTGGCCGTTGGGATGTGTCGGATACGAGCCCGCATTCTCCAGCGCCGGATAGCTCGGTGGGGATGGGGTGTTGTCGATGCGTTGGCGGCGGTTTATGTTGTGGGCGCACTGTTACTGCTGTTCATGGGAGATTTGCACATATGAGGGCTCAAACGGTTCGCAGGACCATCGTCGCGATCGTTGCGGCCCATAGCTTTGCCTTGGGGACGGCGATGCTGTTCTGGTCGACCTGGACCCTTACGACGTTCGGTTGGCCTTACGACGGGCCGACTTTCTTCCCCTCGCAGTCGGGGATATTGCTCCTGCTTCTCGGTATATCTTACGTGGGCGCAATATACCATCTCCCCTTCGTTTTCTTTCTGGTGGTCTCGAAGGCCTGTGCGGTGGTGTTCCTGGTCACTCAGTATTTCGTGAACGAAGAGCAGGGATTGATCCTGGAATCGGCCGCCGGGGACGCGATTATGGGTCTTGCGGTGGCTGTGGCGCTCGTTATGGAGTATCGCGCCAAACGCAAGGTCCGCGAACTCGCTGATCCTACTGTCCAAGCATCTTGATCGTTATGTCCTTGTACCACGCTTCGCTTGGCGGTCCGCCGTGGATCTGCAGGCCGATGATCCCCGTGCGGTCAATCTTGGCGTTCGGCTCGGTGTAGTCCACCGTCTTTGCGCCGTTGAGGAACAGTTGGATCTTCGGACCCTCGCAGCGGATCACGTACTCGGTCCACTCGCTTTCCTTAAGCGCCTTGTTCAGCGTCGCCTTGTCGGGTTTGGCCAGTATCTTCCGGCGGCGTGATTCGTCGTACAACGCGCCCCAGTAGAAGTTGTTCCGCCCGCCCATATCGGCCTGGTAGCCTGAAACCTCGTGATGGTTGGGTATTCGCTTCGTGCGGAACTGGATGCCGGCGTTGGCGCCTTTGCCTACGAGTTTGCACTTCAGGCGCAGTTCGAAATCGCCGTAAGGTTTCTTTGTGCAGAGGAATTCGTTTCGCGGGACTCGTCCTTTCAGCCCGCCGCCGACGATCGCTCCGTCTTCGATCCGGAAGGCTTTCAGGTTGCCCTCCCAACCGTCAAACGTTTTGCCGTCGAATAGGGAGACCGCCTTGCCCTCCGTCGCGGCGGCCGGTCCGCCTTCCTGCATGAAGACGTGAACGCCTTTCTTGTTGGAGATCACGATGTCGAGCTTCTTGTCGCCGTTTATGTCGAGCACTTCGAACTGCGTGCCGACGCCCGTCCCGCCTTTGATCTTATGCGGGATGAACTTCGGGGCGCCTTTTTTCGGGCCGGTCCGCTCGAACCAGTAGAGCACTACCGGCTCCTTGCCGCCGGGGTCCTTGCCGTTGTGCGCGTAGTATCGCTTGCCGGTCACGAAATCCATGCGAGAGTCGCCGTTGATGTCGGCCAGGATGATCGCATGGGTCTGTGAGAACTCCTTGAATATCTCGTGGCGTTTCCAGGTGACTTTCCCGTCGGCTTTTATCTGCTCGTGCCACCATATCCCGTAAGCGTGGGCCGAGCTGGACAGCACGTCAGCGTCGCCGTCGCCGTCGAAATCATGGGTGATCAGGTTGGCGCTCCGATCGCCGAAGTCGGCCCGATGGAACGTCCAGTCGCCCTTGGTGCGGTCCTGGGGCGCTTCGAGCCAGCCTTTGGCGGTGAGGATGTCTCGGCGAGAGTCGCCGTTTACGTCGCCGAACCCGAAGGTGTGGCCGGTTGCGGCTTGTCTGTCTTTGGCCGAATTGACGTCGTGGCGGGTCCATTGGGTTGTCTTTGCATTGCGCGGCGGGGCGTACCACGAGACCTTGCCGCGAGCCGAGAATATCGCCACCGGCTTACCGTCGCCCAGCAGGTCGCCGTAAAGCGGGGTTTCATTGCCCGCGGACTTGGTGAAAAGGTGCTCTTTCCAGAAACCGGGCTTGCCCTGGGGATTTTCGAGCCATACGGCCGGGCAGTTGTTCCATCCGACGACAACGATCGAATCGATCCACCCGTCGCCGTTTACGTCGTCGGAGAAGTTGGCGAAGCATTTGCTGTAGCCCGTGGAGGGGTTGAGCTTTCTGATCGCATGCAGTGCGTGGGGCTTGTAGTTGGGCGCTTCGTACCACATATCGCCTGCGAATATGTCGAGCTTGCCGTCGTGATTTACATCGCCTGTCGCGACGCCTTCGGATCGGAACTCCGTATCGACCACGATCTTCTTGAACTTAACTTCGCCGCCAGCGATCGCGGCAAGCAGTCCGAGAGTGACAATCAAAGCCGCCATGCGTTTGCATCTGCTCATAGTAATCTCCTTGTATCACACTAGCCTACATGTACGGCGTGTGCGGGTCCAGAAGATGCTTGCCTCGCCGATGTCGTTGGATATGCTGTCAGGAGCGTTTTTGAAAACCGTCAACGATGGGTGAAATGAACATGGCAAAGCGGATTGTAGTTCTATGTTTAGCGTTTCAGGGCCTGGTGGTGAGCGTTGCTTCTTCATCCGGAGTCGCACTGGAAGACGAGTTCCGCAATCCCCCGGCCCCGTCGCGTCCGTGGGTCTACTGGATAAACATGGACGGACACCTTACCAGGGAGGGGATTACCGCGGATTTTGAATCCATGAAAAAGGTCGGTATCGGGGGGATGATCCATATGGATGTGGATGTGGGCGTACCCCGCGGCAAGACGGCCTTCATGAGCAAGAAGTGGCAAGAGAACTTCAAGCACGCCGTGCTGGAATGCGAACGGTTGGGGCTTGAGTTCACAACCATCACCGGACCGGGCTGGACCGGAACTGGAGGGCCATGGATCAAGGCGTCCCAGTCGATGCAGCACCTGGTTCCCAGCAGTGTCAGCGTCAAAGGCCCACAGAAATTCAATGCGATTTTGCCCAAACCGCAACCGCGTGTGTCAGGTTATCACAGAAAACAAACGCGGCAAATGCGCAAAGCCCTCGCTGATTTCTACGAGGATGTTGCGGTGTACGCCTTTCCCCGTCGCGATGCGGTTATCAAGGATGTCGACGAGAAAGCTCTGTTCATTCGCAACCCTTATACTTCGATGAAGGGAGTCAGGCCATACCTGCCCTCGCCGGTGAGTTACCCGGCGTGCGATAAATCGAAAGTGATCGACCCGAAAGATATCATTGACCTGACCGACCGGTTGGAGCCTGACGGTCGTCTCAAGTGGGACGTCCCGCGCGGCGAGTGGACCATTCTGCGCATGGGGCGCCGATCCACTGGCGCCAACACCAGACCGGCTCCGGCGGCGGGACTGGGCTTCGAGAGCAACAAGTTCGACAAGAAGGCGTTGGAGGCGCATTTCAAAGCGTACTTCGATCCGTTGCTGAAACAGATCGGGCCGCGAGCGAAGGATCGCAAAACCGGTTTCACCGGTCTGGACGCCGACAGTTGGGAAATGAGCAGCCAGAACTGGACACCGGGATTTCGTCAGGAGTTCAAGACACGGCGCGGTTACGATCCATGGGGTTACTTTCCCGCTTACTCCGGGCGCGTGGTCGGCAGCAGGGAAATAACGGAACGTTTTCTCTGGGATGTTCGCATGACATGTCAGGAGATGCTGTTGGAGAACCATATCGGGCACATGAAGAAGCTTTGTCACGATCGCGGACTGAAGCTGGCGATCGAACCGTATGACATGAACCCCACGGTTGACCTGGACCTGGGTTCGTATGCAGATGTTCCCATGGGCGAGTTCTGGCATAACGGTTTCAATTCCGCATGGAGCTGCATCGAAGCAGCTTCCATCGGGCACATTATGGGCAAACCTATTGTCGCGGCTGAAGCGTTCACCTCCAGCGCGACGTTCTGGAAGAAAACTCCATGGACCCTGAAAGACCAAGGCGACTGGGCCTTCGCCGCGGGGATCAATCGGTTTGTAATTGTGACGTTCGCCCACCAGCCCTGGACCGACAGGGAGCCCGGAATGATGTTCGGTGGGTACGGTCTTCACTGGGAACGAACGCAAACATTCTGGCCGTTGCTGAGCGGTTATCATCAATACCTGGCGCGTTGCTCCCACCTGCTGCAACAGGGCGTAAGCGTTTCGGATATTCTGTACCTGACTCCGGAAGGCGCGCCGCACGTTTTCCGTGCTCCGGCCAGCGCGCTGGCCGGAGCCGCTGGAAGGCTGCCGGACAAGAAGGGATACGGGTTTGACGGTTGTTCACCACGTATCCTGGTGAACCGAGCAAAGGTGCGGGATGGAAGAATCGTATTCCCCGGCGGGACGTCGTATCGCCTGATGGTCTTGCCTCGCTATGAAACCATGACGCCAAAGCTCCTGGCGAGAATCGAAGCCATGGTCAACGCCGGAGCCACGATTGTCGGTTCGCCTTCGCTCAAATCACCCAGCCTCTCAAACTATCCGGCATGTGACGGGAAACTTCAGTCACTGGCGGCAAAACTCTGGGGCGGGCTCAAAGCGCCGGATACAGTTACCTGCCGCACGTACGGCCGGGGGAAAATCTACTGGGGCGGACCAAAGCCTAAAGAACTCTATCCCAACTATGACAACACCGCCGCGGTGTTGAAGAAGATGGGTGTCAGCGAGGATTTCACGGCTACCGGTCCGGTGCGTTACGGGCATCGCCGCACCAAGGACCGGGAGATATACTTCGTGTCCAACAAGTCCGACAAGCCGCTTCAGGCTGACTGCACGTTCAGGTCGGCCGGCGGGCGGCCGGAACTGTGGAATCCGATCGACGGTAAGAAACGCTATCTCCGGCAGTACAAGAGCGACAAAGGCCTGACAACAATCCCCATGGAATTCGCGCCACGCGAGAGCTTCTTTGTGGTCTTCCCGCGCGGCGGCGGGCTGAAGAGCGATAAGCTCAATACCAGCGGCGTGAATTTTCCCAAGGCCACTACGGTGTCGACATTGAAGGGGCCATGGGAAGTTTCCTTTGACCCCAAACGGGGCGGACCGAAAAAGGTCACCTTTGACGCCCTGGAGGATTGGACCCGACGGAAAGAGGAGAGCATCAAGTACTACTCCGGTATTGCGACCTACCGCAAGAGCTTCGATCGTCCCGAAGGGCTGGCCGACGGGGCCCGGATATATCTGGACCTTGGAACGGTGCATGAAATGGCGCGGGTCAGACTGAATGGAAAGGACCTCGGCGTCATCTGGTGTGCGCCGTGGCGGGTGGATATTTCCCGGGCTCTCAAAGCCGGGAAAAACCAACTTGAGATCGAAGTGGCCAACCTGTGGCCCAACAGGCTGATCGGCGACGCAGCCAAACCACAGGACAAACGCATTACCTGGACCATCCGGAAGCATCCTTATAAAGCCGGAAGCAAGCTTCTACCCTCCGGGCTGATCGGACCGGTCACAGTGACTCAGGTGAAATAGAGGGCCCGGAAACACTTGCCTTACGGACGCCGCCGGGTATGCTGTCAGGACTCGCGTGTTGGCAATAACCGACCCCTGAGGGCGTTTTGCCGGTAGAGGTCGAGAACATTCAACGAAAGGTAAGTTAGAAATGTCAAAACGAATTGTGATTCTGTCGATCGTGTTGCTGGCGATGGTTGTGAGCCTGACCGCTTCGCATGCAGTGGCCAAGGATGCCGCGAAGATCAAGGTCCTGATCATTGACGGTCAGAACAACCATAACTGGAAGAAAATGACGCCTCCGATGAAGGCTACGCTGGAGGCGACGGGTCGATTCACAGTCGCTGTCTCGACGCTGCCCAGCAACAGGGGCAAAAAGGAAGACTGGGCCGCTTGGGACCCGCAGTTCGCCAAGTACGACGTTATCGTGAGCAACTACAACGACGGCGGAAAGTGCCGCTGGCCCGAGCAGCGCAAAAAAGAGTTCGAAAAGTTCATGTCCGAGGGCGGCGGTTTTGTGCCCGTCCACGCGGCCGACAATTCATGCAGCGATTGGGTCGCTTACAACGAGATAATCGGCGTTGGCGGTTGGGGCGGAAGAAAGCCCAAAGACGGCTGCCTGATGCGAAAGAAGGACGGCAAGTGGGCGCCCGACCCGGCGCCGAAGGGCCGTAGCGGTTCGCACGGCGGCGGATGGGCCTATCCGATCAAGACCGAGGCGCCCGATCACCCGATCATGAAGGGCATCCCCTCGGGCTGGAAGCACGCCAGGGAAGAGATGTACAACTCGATGCGCGGGCCTTGTAAGAATCTGACGGTTCTTGCGTCGGCTCCCAGCAAGCAGACCAAGGTCGACGAGCCACAGGTCATGATCATCAAGTACGGCAAGGGCGTGACCTGCCACATCACTATGGGGCACGTTGGCGGCCTCGAGCCGATCCAGTGCGTCGGATTCCAGACGATATTCGCCCGCGGAACCGAATTCGCCGCAACGGGCAAGGTAACCATCCCGATCCCGGCCGAGTTCCCGACCGCCGACAAGGTCAGCGTAGTCCCGGCCGACAAAGTCACCTGGGGCAAGCCCAAGACCGCCTCGACCAAGTCGACCACGGCGATCATACTGGCGGGCCTGCTAGCCGGTATGTGCCTGATGGCTGTGCGTAGAAGCTAATCGAGATTTACAACATTCTCATTATTAAGCCGCCCAGGCCGAAAATCGGTCTGGGCGGCTTGTTTTGAATTGCTCTGGTGTGTCGTCGGGCTGATCCCAATGACCACGGTTGCGAATGCCCTGCTCACGAGCGTTGAGAAAGATCGCCTCAGCGGGCAAACAAGGGCAATTCAAGACGAGTTTGTCGACAGGCGTGCTATTTCATTGACTTCAGGAGTTTCCTGGCCGCTTCGGCGGCTTTGGTATCGGGGTACTGCTCGATTGCTGATTCGAGTATCTTGCCGGCTTTGTCGCGATGTCCCACTTTGATGTAGTTCCGGGCGAGCTTCAGTAGTCGTCCGGCCTTGGTTTCCTTGCCGGCCGGCGGTTTGGGCGTTCGAGGTCGGCGAACAACCGTGCTGAGACGCGTCGTGGGTCCGGGCTTGTTCACGGCGACTTTGGGGTCCTTGGGATCCTTTGGGTTCTTCGGGTCCGCCGCGGGCTGCTCCGGCTTGTTCCACGGCGTTACGGCGACTGCCGGTTTGTCTGTCTTCGGAGCGGCGAATTGCTCCTCGGCGGCTATCTGTTTCATCGTTCGCATGCCCAGGATTCTTCCGAGCTGCTGGGTTTGGATGGCCATGACCACTCTTACGTCTCGAAGATTCATCCTCGCCGGGACCCTCCACGTGTAGCTTCCGACGCTTCCGTTTCTTTCCGGCATACTGGTCTTCATCAGGGCCTTGGAGCCCCGGAGGATCATAATCGCCGGGCGGCCCTTTTCGTGCTTGGCGTGCGGGAAGCTGAGCGGTCCGTACCATTCGCCCGAGGCGCCCATGATGAATTCCGGCCGGCCGATTCCGACGGCGTTGGGAGTCTTCTTTTCCTTGTCCTCTTTGAAGTACTTCGTGGCGAAGATCAACTGCATTGGCGCACCGATGCGCATCGTATTGGTCTTGTCAGGCTGGATGTCGTATTTCGCGGCGCCCATCGCCCGGAAGAACGGCATTGGAGCCTTTGTGTCTCCGACAACGCCGTACGCCAGGTAGTACGTTCCGGCTGGGATTCCGGTCTTGGCGCAGTTGCGAATATCGAACGCTCCGCCGCCATTTTCGAGCACAAGGCCCATGAGACTCTTTGTCGGCAGGGCCGATTTAGCCAGTCCCATATCGGGGAACTTGATCTTCTGAAACTCCAGGTTCGAACCGTCCGGACCGATCCGCAGCGCGTAGAAGTTCTGGCCGATCTTGTGGTAATGCCGAAGAGGCAGGGCGAGCTTGGAATCTCCTATCAGGACCGCATCACTACCGTCGTTGGCGTACGTGCCGTTGACATTATCGTCGATGATACGGATATTGACCGAATCGATCTGGCCGACCCAACCGTGCAAGGCCAGAGCCTTGCATCTCATGAGCGTTATCTTGTTCTCCTTGTTGTCGTATCGCATCTCGACATTCGTGCATTGGATATTCATCTCCCTGCCGTCGGACTGCACTGCCAGCATTACCGAACCGTCTTTGGATACGGTGCGGTATTCGCTCAACCCCACGATTCCGTCACCATCGGCGTCAATGCCCATACGAAGACCAGCCTTGCTGAACAAGCCCGCCACCTGAATTGGTTTATCGCCTATGTTCATTTTGGCAGTCGAAGTTTTCGAATCTATCCAATACCCTCTGGAGGCCCACGCGCGGGTCAAATACTTCGGGACCTGTTTGGCTGCGACTTTTCCGCGGAGTCTGCGGGGTTTCTTCATTTCTACTTTGCCCGGATCGTAGGTCAAGCTCACTTTGACCGGGCTGGTCAGGGATATGGGCTTTGCCGGTCCGGCCGCGGCGATCGACGCGGAGAACAGAACGGCCATGGCCGTCAACGTCAGGAAAACTGGAGATTTGAATTCCATGATGAATCTCACTTGGTTAGTTGGTGTTACGCGTGTCGGACGCCATCTGCAACTATAACCTTAATCATAACGATATGCCGAATAAATATCCCGTTTCGAATTCAGCGGGCTAATCGGAACCAGCGATGTTCTTGCGGAACTCCAGGGCGATGGGGCGGGGCTTGGCGTAAGGTTTGGCTATTGCGCCGCAATGGTTGAACTGCGGTTTCTTGTCGCCGAGGTAGTCGCGATCGAAATGCGTGTCGTCGGCGACTTGGCTGCGAAGGGTTTTCAGCCCGCCCAGTTTGATCGGGCTGCGGAGTTGGAGGTCCATTTTTCCGAACGTCAGCACGCCCGCGGCGACGGATTTGGTCATCGCCGTGCCGATCAGTGCAGCGTTGAGCGACCAGTCGGCCGGCTTTTTCCCACTCGGTTCCAACAGCAGGTTGCCCGCGGTTACTCGCTCGGAGCCCTTGGCCAGTCCGGATATCCGAACCGGCCTGGCCGTGCGGAAGAACGTGTTGTGATATATCCGAACGCTTCGCGGCGACTGGCGATGATGCGGCATTATCGTGATCGCAGTCCGCGGCGTGTCTACGAATATGTTGTCGTGCAGCGAGATACTTCCGGTTCCCTGGAAGAGGCTCTCCCGCGGATTGTGCACCAGCAGATTGCCGTATATCTCGTAGCGGTCGGTCGAGCCGGCGCCTGTTTGAGGGAAGCCGCCGACCAGCAGGTTGGGCCGATCGCCGCTGCTGCCCCGGCGATCGTCTTTTATGAAAACGTTGTAGCGGATGATCGTTGTGCGTTTCTCTTTGGGAATCCCGGGCGTTTCGGGGCGTTTGTACTGGTGTTTTACCTGCATGCAGTATCCCTGCGGGTCCTTTACGAAGTTGCCTTCGATGATCCCGCCGATGAAGGGTTGGCGGCCGTCTGAGTTGCCGAGGTACAGGCCCGTGCCGGCGCCGATAATCGTATTTCCATGTATCACCCAGTCCCAGCAGGGGACCTTCGTCGAGATCGCGACGGTCTGCTGATTGGCGCCGTGATTGATGATCGTGTTGCCTGCGATCGTGATATGGTGCACGCCTTTGCTGCTGTCGCCGCCGGCCTTGATCGCGTCGATGTTGTGCAGGTTCCGGCCGTCGAAAGTGATGTTGCGGATAACGATCCAGCTCGCGTCGGTCAGGTCGGCGGTGTTCGAACCGTTCCGCGCGAGCATCACGGTTTTGGCTCCGGCGCCCTGGATCGTGATCGGCTTGCCGGGCTTGCCGTGCATGCGGCGTATACGCAGACCGCGCGTATACTTGCCCGGCGCCAGGCGGAGCGTATCGCCGGGTTGGAGTTTGCCCAGGCCCGTGCGGTAGTTTTCCGGCGTAGCTGGAATGTCCCGTCCAGAAGCCACAGCGGTCGGCAGCAGCAGGGCGACGATAAGAAGTGATGATTTCATGGCGCCATCGTCGCATACCGCCGCCTGTCAGGCAAGGGGCTCGCAGATGATCGACGCAGCGGATATGATGTTTGAAGTATTCAGCGGCTGACAGGAGATTCAATGATGATCGATCGCAAACTCACCCGGAGAAGTTTTCTTGCATCCGTCGCCGCCGGGGCCGGGGCGCTTTGTTGGAGTTCCGCTCGCGTTTCGGCCGATAAGAAGGCGCCGCGGCCGAATTTTCTGATCATACTTGCTGACGATATGGGGTTCTCCGACGCCGGCTGCTATGGCGGTGAGATCGCCACTCCGAATCTTGACAAGCTTGCCGGCGCGGGGCTGAAGTTCACGCAGTTTTATTCGACCGGTCGCTGCTGGCCTTCACGCTCGTGTCTGCTTACCGGATACTACGCACAGCAGATTCGCATGGACCCGCCGCGCGGGCGGCTGCCGGGCTGGACTCGTCTGGCGCCGCACTACCTCAAACCGGCGGGGTATCGCTGCTACCATTCCGGCAAGTGGCATATCGGCGGGGCGCCTATGCCCGTGGCCAACGGCGGATTCGACAAGTCGTACTACCTCAAGGACCAGAACCGCTTCTTTTCGCCGACGCTCCACTGGAAGGATGACAAGAAACTCCCGGCCGTCAAGCCGGATGAAGGCTACTACGCGACGATCGCCATCGCCGATCACGCCGTGGAGTGCCTGAAAGACCACGCGAAAACCCACAAGGACAAACCGTTCTTCCACTACCTGGCGTTCACCGCGCCGCACTTCCCGCTGCACGCGTTGCAGAAGGATATCGATCGCTACAAGGGCAAGTACGACAAGGGTTGGGACGCCGTGCGCACCGAGCGGTTCAAGCGGATGAGTGATGCCGGAATTATCAACTGCGAGCTTTCGCCGCTGCAGCCGAACGTGAAACCCGGATGGAATCTCAAGGAAGCCGACATGGCCAAGCGCATCGGACCCGGCGAGGCCGGCCGGGCGATTCCGTGGGCCGAGCTTACCGACGCGCAGAAGAGTTTTCAGGCCACGAAGATGGCGATTCACGCTGCGATGATCGATCGGATGGACCGCGAGATCGGACGCGTGTTGGACCAACTCAAGACCGCCGGCGTGCTGGACAACACCGTGATCATGTTCCTGTCTGACAACGGCGCCAGCGCCGAGCAGATGATCCGCAGTGATGGACACGACCCCAAAGCCGCGCCCGGTTCGTGGCGATCGCACCTGTGCCTCGGGCCCGGCTGGTCCACGGCGTCCAACACGCCGTTCCGCATGCACAAGTCGTGGAATCACGAGGGCGGGATCGCCTCGCCGCTGATCGTTCACTGGCCGGCCGGGCTCAAGAAGGCCTCGGGCCAGTTGCGACACAATCCGGGCCACTTCGTAGACATCCTGCCGACTGTCCTGGAACTTGCCGGCGTCAATCGCTCGGAAAACTGGAACGGCAAACCGACTCCGCCGCTGGCCGGGCGATCGATCGCATCTGCGTTTACGAAGGACAACACCGCCGATCACGAGTTTCTATACTTCCATCACTCCGGCAACCGCGCGATTCGCGTAGGCGACATGAAACTGGTATCCGCCGGCCGCAGCGGCAAATGGGAACTCTACGACTTAAAAACCGACAGATGCGAACTGAAGAACCTCGCGAGCGAGCACCCAGAAAAAGTCGCCGAACTGTCCAAACTCTGGCAAGCCAAAGAAACCGCCTTCCGCCGCCAGGCCGGAACGGGGGGGCGGACGAAGAAGCGTCGTTAGCTTTCTGCTCGCGGCGGGCGTTCCATTAGTGTGCTGATCGCTTCTGCCGGCGACTTGTCGGCGAAGAGGACTTCGTGCACCGCTTGGGTTATCGGCATGTCTACTGAGACTTTGGCGGCTAACTCTACGACGCTCTTGGTTGTTGCGGCGCCTTCTACTACTGAATCGCTGGCTCCGAGGGCTTCGGCTACGGTTTTGCCCTCGCCGATCATCTGGCCGAAGCTGCGGTTGCGACCATGCGGGGAAATGCAGGTCGTGACCAGATCGCCTACTCCGGCCAGGCCGGCGAATGTATCGTGGGCGGCGCCCAGCGCCATTCCCAGCCGCGTGATCTCCGCCAGGCCGCGGGCCAGGAGGGCGGCTTTGGCGTTGTCGCCGGATTTCAGGCCGTCGAGAATGCCCGCGGCGATTGCGATAACGTTCTTCGTGGCGCCGGCCAGTTCCATCCCTATCATGTCCGGATTGGTGTAGACGCGGAAATATGGGCGGACGAAGCAGTCCCGTATGCGTTCGGCCAGTTCCGGATCATCAGCGGCCACAGCGACAGTCGCCGGGAGCTTGTCGGCGATTTCCGGCGCGATCGATGGCCCCGAGAGCACGGCCAGCGGTCCGAGCCGGCATTCGGCGGCCGAGAGCACGTTGGCGAGAATTTCCGACGGCCGCAGCAGCGTGTCGTTTTCGATCCCCTTGGCCACCGAGCATATTGGCGTCGGACGGGAGTAGTTTTCGGCCAGGCGAGTCCACACGGGGCGGATGAACTGAGTGGGAACCGCCGATATTATGAGTTCAGCGCCGCCGAAAGTCGTTGTCGCGTCGGATGTTACCGTCATGTTGTCCGGCAGGGGGTATCCGGGCAGGAACTTCACGTTCTCCCTGGCTTGGTCCATCGCGGTCGCCGCGTCCGGGAACGCCGACCATACCGTTACATCGTGCCCGTTTTCGCAGAGCATGATCCCGCAGACCGTACCCATCGCACCGTCGCCAATTATCGTTATTCGTTGTGACATGTACGCCACAGTAGCTTAAACGGCTGGCAATTGCCAGAGGCCAGTGACGGCCAGTGACGGCTAGTAATCACTGATTACTGATCACTGATTACTGGCCGTTGATGATTGATTCCCAAGCGGCGATATGTAGAATGGTCGCACCGGGCCTTGAACCCCACGCGGAGACCTATTAAGTGTCACAGGTATTTCATACAGAAGAATTTTCCAACGGATTGACTCTCGTCGCCGAAGCA
>PVBE011012264.1_pt1 | contig 17250 bp, 13 predicted proteins | sample 1631181 | NCBI WGS metagenome assembly PVBE01 (sample SAMN08397723, study PRJNA350692) | Marine metagenome, whole genome shotgun sequencing project. | isolation source: water | place: Pacific Ocean | collected 2012-04 | reverse complement strand
TTCTTGATCTTCTCCCCGCGCCACAGCGGGTTCGTCTGCGCGGCGAGGCAAACGGGCAGCAGCAGCACGGCGAGCATCAGCCCGCAGATCCGGTTGGCATGCATCTCGACGATCCTTTCAGTTGAGGCCCGAACGGACTCGGGCGGCGTTCACGGAGCCCGTGCTCGACCAAGGATGTTAGTCTGAACGTCCAATCGGAGTGCCAGGGCGGACTCCACCTCGACGTCGGCGTCGAGCGTACACAGTCGTCAGGAGCTTCCATGATGCATGTGGGACAACCGCCGCAAGGTGAAGGGCGCAACGGGAGGCGAGCGATGATCGGACTGGGGTTGATCGCGGTCATCGCGTGCGGGACGACGGCCTCACACGCCCAGACCGTCGACGGCCTGCGCTTCCAGATCTCGGTTCCCGCATCGGTCCGCGCCGAGCCGATCACCGGGCGAGTCTACGTCATGATCGCCCGGACCGCGGACACGGAGCCCCGCCTCCAGGTCGGCCGGACGGGCACCCCCTTCTTCGGTCGCGACATCGAGGGACTCCCCCCGGGGCAGGCTGCGACGATCGACGCGACCGACCTGGGCACGCCGGTCAGCAGCCTCGACGACATCCCGCCGGGCGAGTACTTCGTCCAGGGTTTCGTCAACGTCTACTCCGAGTTTCCGCGGGCCGACGGGCACGTCCTCTGGATGCACGACGACCGATGGGAAGGCCAGCACTGGAACATCTCACCTGGCAACCTGCACAGCGAGGTGCGGCGCGTGCGCCTGGACCCCAGAGCCAACGACGTGATCGAGCTGACCACGGACCGGGTGATCCCCCCCATCGAGATCGCGCCCGACACCGAGTGGGTCGAGCGCTTCAAGTTCCAGAGCCCGATGCTCACCGAGTTCTGGGGACGGCCGATCTACCTCGGCGCCACGGTCCTGCTGCCGCGCGACTACCACGAGGCGACCATCAGCTATCCGGTGAACTAAATCCAGGGACACTTCTCCCTCAGGCCACCGGAGCGGTTCGAGGTGGGCGGCGAGCTGCACCGGGAGTGGGTCAAGGATGACTTCCCCCGCATGATCCTGGTCACCTTCCAGCATCCGAATCCCTACTTCGACGACTCGTACGCGGTGAACTCCGTCAACGTCGGCCCGTACGGCGACGCGATCATGAAGGAGCTGATCCCCGAGATCGAGGAGCGCTATCGCGTGATCCGCGAACCCTACGCCCGACTCCTCTCGGGCGGCTCGACCGGGGGCTGGGAAGCGCTGGCGCTGCAGATCTTCAACCCAGACTTTTTCGGCGGCACCTGGTCCTACTGCTCCGATCCGGTCACCTTCACGAACGTCGAGGGCATCAACATCTACGAGGACGAGAACGCCTTCTACAAGCAGCACGAGTGGCGCCGCGTACCGATCGCCAACACACGCGAAGTCGACGGCGAGATCCGCTTGACCTCGGAGCAGCGCAACCGTTTCGAGCTCGTCAGCGGAACGAAGGGTCGGTCGGGGCAGCAGCTCGACATCTGGTCGGCCGTGTTCGGCCCCCTCGGCGACGACGGCTACTTCAAGCCGCTCTTCGACAAGCGGACCGGCACGATCGACCAGACGGTCGCCGCATACTGGAAGGAGAACTACGACCTCCTCCACTACCTCCAGCGGAACTGGTCGGCGGTCGGACCGAGGCTGCTCGGCAAGCTGCACCTCTATACCGGCACGATGGACAACTTCTACCTGAACAACGCGGTGGAGGAGATGGAGGCCTGGATGGCTCGGACCGAGAACCCGCACGACCCGGGGTTCTTCATGTACGGCGACGGCAAGGGCCACTGTTGGCGCGGCCCCGTGACGCAGGCCGAGCGGATCAGGGAGATGGCGCAATTCGTGCTGCGCAAGATGCCCGAGGGCGCGACGGCGCCCTGGTGGCAGTACTGAGTGTCAGTACGCTCAGGATCGTCCTGACCCGCCGCGACGCAGCTCCACCTGGCTCACGTTTCCGCTTCGGGCGTTTCTGCCGCGGGCGCTCGTCTCACGAAGATAGGGTCGGTCGAGATCACGCAAAGACGTCGATGAGATGCCCCACCGTTTCGTCGACGATCCGCATGGCGGCCACGTTGGCCTCAGCGACACGCTGGTGAACCTGGCTACGTATCAGCAGGTCAGCAGAATGCCCAGGCTCGCGCTCCGAGCGAGCTTCCGCGAGCTCGCTCGCAATGCGATGCAGGCTATCCAGCTGGTGCTGGAACCCGCCGAGTGCGACGTACATTGCTCCAAGCATGATCGTGGATACAGGTAATCGGCGTCCCGGAGCCCAACGTGAGCCGCAGACATCCCCGACATCTTGGTGTAGGGCTTTCACCACGGGCGGCTAGCCGGGCTTGTCTGGCTGCCAGCGCATGCCGAGGTTGATGATCCGCTGGAGCAGCTGTTCGTAGGAGAGGCCGTCGCGCTCGGCCGACTCGGCGAAGTCCTCTCCGTAGGCGATCTGCGGATTGGGATTGGCCTCCAGGACGTAGAGCCGAGCCGACTCGTCCAATCGAAAATCGATACGGGCGCAGCCGCTGAGCTCCAGCGTGCGATAGACGCGCTTGGCTACGTGCTGGATCTGCGGTCCCATGTCGTTGGGCAGGTCCTTGGCCTCGTCGGTCATGATGCCGTGCTTCTTCTGGTACTTGGGGCTCCACTTCACCCGCTCGGTGGCGATCCGCCGAACGTCCTCCGGCATGTTGCTGAACATCAGCTCCCACACCGGGAACACCCGGAGCCGCTCGTTCCCCAGCACGCCGACGTACAGCTCGCGTCCCTGGATGTAGCGCTCGACGATGGCGTCCGTCCCTACGCTGTGGTGAATGAACTCGACCCGCTCCCGCAGCTTCTCTTCGGTCTCGACGACCGACGCCTGCGAGATACCGATCGAGGCATCCTGCGTCAGCGACTTGACGATCAGCGGAAAGGACAGACGGCTAGGCCGGCGGATCGCGCGGCCGCGACGGAAGACGGTGAACTCTGGCACCGGAATCCGGTGATACGCCATCAGCTTCTTCGACAGCGCTTTGTCTCGCGACAGGAGCAAGCCCCGCGGATTGCACCCCGTGTACGGGAGCCGCAGCAGCTCCAGGTAGGCGACCACGTTCTGGTCGAACACACCGACCTCGTCGAAGCCCTCGAGCAGGTTGAACGCCACCTGCGGCTTCCACTCCTCGATGACCTTGCGGATGACGCCGAGGTCGTCTCCCACCCCGAGCGGATACACATCGTGGCCCGCGTCGCGGAGCGTCGACAGCACGTCGAACTCCGTCTTCCAGCTCACGGTGGCGAGGTCCACCCCGCTCGTGTCCTCGGGTGGGACCATGTACTTGTGCATCAAGAGAAGGACCCGCATCACTCACCCAGACGCATCGTCACAGCACCACCCGGTGGCCACCGTTGTGCAGATGGTTCATGGTCCGAACCGTGAGCAGCGCGGTAAACGCCAGCTTGGCCTGCTCCGCGGGCCCGGAGAGTCGGAGATTCAGCTCGCGACATCTGGCCACCATCGTCTCGAGCACCTGATCGATCGTGTACTGGTAGGTCCCGGTGAACGCCGCGACCGTTCTCCGGACATCCTTGCGAATTCGCGACAGGAAGCGGGCCGCCGCCAGGTTCTGCACATGTTCGGGCGCATTCGAGAACAGCCGTCGCAGGTCGCGATCGTAGCCGTCCGGGTAGTCGACGCCGTAGTGCGAACGCTTGCGGCGATAGTGAGTGCCCAGGGTCCTGGTGATCCGGTGCAAGGGCTCCACGCGACGGCGAGACACGCGCTCCGGCTCCGTGCCGGCGAGCCGCCTCATCATGGCGTCCATGCACTCGAGCTTCTTTATCGCGGGCCATCCGGCGTAGCGCCGGTGCCACTCGGAGTCCGACGTCAGCCACACCGCGAACGTCTCCGCAAAATCCTCGTCCGGGTGGCTCTGCGCGTACCACGAATCGAGGTGCTGGACGAAGCTACGGCTGTAGGGCCTCGGGGTGTAGTACTCCGGATACGGCTTGCGCGGGCTGCCGAACACGCGGCGACGGCGGCGGAGCCGACGCAGGTTGAACGCGTTGTCGATGGCGTGACCCGTCTCGTGTCTCAAGATCCGCATGCACCACTCCGGCTCGCCGCCCTCGACCTCCAGCATCTGGGAGAGCTCGAGCCGGATCAGGCGTGGATGCGCGAGATAGAACGGGATGGCGACCCCGCCGACGCCGTCCGGCGTGAACCACTCGCTGGAGATCCAAAAGTGGGGACGGAACCGGATGTCGCGCTCCGCCAGCTCGGCGTAGAGCCGATCGATCCGGTCCTGGAGACTGCTGCCCGCGATCGTCAGGTTGAGATCGCGCAGCGGCAGCTCGAGCAGGCGCTCGTCAGGCCACCCGGTCCAACCGCCCTTGTCCCGGTCACCGGCGTCGGGCCGTGGGGAACGTGCCTGGCTCGCCTCGACATCAGCCATCACAACACCCCGCGCTCAGGCGTCCCGGGCCACGCCGGTCTCCGATACCTCCTCCGCATCGTCAGGGAACGGGAGCCGGACGTCGCCGGGACTCTGGACCACCGCTTCGCCTGCTTCGGTGAGCCCGTGGACTCCGACACCAAGGAGACGCACCGGACGTCGCGCGGCATCGGTCCGGCGCAGCAGCAGGCGCGCGCGCGCCACGATCTCCCCCGGGTCGCAGGTCGGCAGCGACCCCGACAGACTGCGCGTCACGGTGGTGAAGTCATGGTAGCGCACCTTGACCGTCACGGTGCGGGCGCGCCGCGCTTTCCGCGCGAGCCACCCCGCCACCTCCCGGGCCATATCGCTCACGCGCGTCTCCATGTCCGCGAGATCCACGAGGTCCTCGGCGTAGGTGCGCTCGGTGCTCGCCGACTTCGACCGTCGGTTCGGCACGACCGGTCGGTCGTCCACTCCATTCGCGAGCTGCCTGAGCCACCCCGTCTGGCTTCCCACGACCAGGCGTAGCGCGTCCGGATCCACGCGCCGCACATCGACCAGCTTCTCGATGCCCGCGGCCCGCAGCTTCCGGGCCGTGACCGGCCCGATACCCCAGAGCGCGTCGATGGGGAGGTCCCGCAGGAACTCCTCGATACGGTCCGGCCGGATCACCGTCAGCCCGTCCGGCTTCTGCCAGGCCGACGCGATCTTCGCCAGGAACTTGTTCGGCGCGACACCGGCCGACGCGGTGAGCCCGGTGTCCTCCCGGATCCGTTGCTTGAGGCGACGGGCCACGTTCGTGGCGATCGGCTCGTGCCACGCGTTGTCGGTCACGTCGAGGTAGGCCTCGTCCAGCGACAGCGGCTCGACCAACGGTGTCACCGACCGGAAGAGGTCGAACACCTTCCGGGACGCCTCGCGATAGCGAGAGAAATCCGCGGGCACGACGACCAGGTGGGGACACAGACGGAGGGCCCGGGCCATCGACATCGCGGATCGGACGCCGTAGACCCGGGCCTCGTAGCTCGCCGCCGCGACCACGCCCCGCTTGTCGGGGCTCCCACCCACGGCCACCGGCTGCCCGCGGAGCGAGGGGTCGTCGCGCTGCTCCACCGACGCGTAGAACGCGTCCATGTCGACGTGCACGATGCGACGGAGCGGCGGTGGCACGACCGCAGTCTACCAACGCGACCGATTGTCAGGAAGCGGGGACCCGGGCCGATCGCGTGCGCCGCTCTCATCATCGCCGAGGTCACGCGGGTCCCTCTCGGTGCCAGTAAGGCTGGACCGGAGGACCACCTCGTAGATGCCGCCTACGTTGCCGAGGTTGTTGAGGAACGTCGTTGCGGAAAGGACGAGGACGATCAGCAGCACCCGGTTTCTCCCGGGTCGATCTCGAGGAAACAAGAAGTAGCACAGTGGAAACAGCCAGTGCAACGAGTAGAGGAAGATATCGATTCGACCTCGGTGAATCATCTCTGGCCCCCAGCCATACAGGCTGTGAAACAACAGGTTGATGCAGAGACACCCGAGGATGCCCAGGGAGTCGACCCCTAGAGTGAGCCTTCCCTGTCGGAGGCCATGAGCCAATCGGTGCGCAAGCAGCGCGGCGATCAGGGCCAGAGAGAGCCAACCCCACGGGGCGAAGTCCCACTCGGAGTAGGTTGAAGTACAAGACGCTCTGGTTCGGGTCCTGCTCCTCCGGGAACCTGTACAGCGCGTGGGCAGGTCGAGGGGACACGAGCGGCGCTACCAGAGCTTGCCGCAGCATCGTCGACACGAGCGACAGCGGGCGCAGGACGCCGTAGAAACCGGCGTTCGTGAGACCCAGATCCGTGTAGGCGAGGGTGTGTGAGAATGCCCGCTCATCCACGGGCGACGTGGATCGTAGCCAGTAGAGAAGCGAGCCGAGCACCATGAAGAGAGCCGCGCATCCCAAGGCCTTCCCCATCAGCCTCATCCGGCTTGCCTCGTGTCGACGAGCATACAGGACGAGCAAGAACAGAAGGGAAGGCTGCAGGACGTTGAAGCTGGTGATCGAAAAACAGACCACACAAAGGAGTGCCCACAGTGGAGCGTAGATCCGGCCACGTTCGAGGCACCAGAAGAAGAGCAAGTAGCCTAAAGACAAGGAGAACAACGAGATAGCGAAGTGGTCGGGCACAATGCCGAACACGAGGGCGCTGTTGGTCACTCCCACGAAGACCGCGAAGACGGCGGCCTTCAAGCCATCGCGGCTGAGCAGCCAAAAGCACAGGAAGCTGACCGCGATGGCAGCGCTCAGAAACGTGTTCGTCACCGCCAGGGCGAACAGAGTCTGGACGCGCCAGCGCAAACGGTTGTCGGACTCCAGGGCTTGGAGGGAATCCAGAAGACCGTACACTCTCGATCCGATCGGATGCGTGAAGAGGGTGATGAACGGATGGCGATGTGGCGCTCGCTTGGAAGGGGCGTCCGTCGTCAGATCCTCGATCATGAAGACGGGGTCCGTCTCGAAGAAGCGATCCACGTAGTGAAATCCGTAGTGACCGCCGCCCGGCCACAGCACGGCCGGCATCGAGACGGCCATGTACAGGCACAGAAAGGACAGGAAGACGAGCGCGGAGACCCGCGCGACGCTGCCTGCAGGCAGAGATGCTGCTGACGCGGGTTTCGGATGCGTCAGCCCGAAAAATCGGCCGACCACGACATTGCGCTCAGGATTGACAGCGTGTTCCCTTCATCACGAAGGAACCCTAGCACAGCCGTCCTCGGCGTCTGCAGCGCCCGACTCGCCGTGTGGCAGCGCCCGATGGCGGCATGCAGCCGGGGTCGCCCAACTGGATCGGGAATGCGTCCAAGAGGGGGCGGCGGCTTGAAGTAGAATGCCGGCACGGCGGCGGCAACACCCTGCCCGACGGGGGGAGGCTCGTTGTCTCTGTGGAGCAGCCCTTCTTGGGGCCCGCTGGGACCGAAGCCACGTCCCCACGGAATACCGGAGGCGAGCGAGTCGTGCTGAAGCAGGTTCTGGACGCGGTCGAGCTGCTCGGAGGAGCCGATGCCAGCGGCGAGCAGGTGGTCGGCTGGCTGCGGGATGCGGGTGCCGAGGCGGAGCACGAGACACTCGAAGGGCAGAAGGGCCGCACCGATTTCGTTCGGGTGACGATTCGGGGCGCCAGCGGACGCCTGTCCGGCGGCGGGGCGCCCACGCTGGGCGTGATCGGGCGTCTCGGCGGTGTAGGCTGTCGGCCGGATCGCCTGGGACTCGTCTCGGATGGCGACGGCGCGGTGGTGGCGATCGCCGTGGCGGCCGCGCTGGCCCGCGCACGCGCCAGCGGCGACGTCCTCGCCGGCGACGTCCTGGTCCGCACGCACGTGTCGCCCGCCTCGCCGATCATCCCGCACGAGCCGGCGGCGTTCGTCGACCTGCCGATCGCACGCGAGACCTTGGTCGCAGCCGAAGTCGACCCGACCATGGCGGGCATCCTGTCGATCGACGCAACCCGCGCCAACCGGATCGCGAAGCACGCTGGCTTCGGTATCACCGGGACGATCAAGGAAGGGGTCATCCTCCGGCCGACCACCGCGGTCCTGGACGCGTACGAACGCACGGCCGGCCACGCCCCGTTCGTCGTCCCGATCTTCACCCAGGACATCACCCCCCCAGGCAACGGCCTGCACCATATCAACAGCATCCTGCAGCCCGCCACGATGACGGACGTACCGGTGATCGGGATCGCGCTGCTCTCGCCGGTCGTCGTGGGCGGGGCGTCCACCGGCGTCGTGCGCGAGCACGAGCTGGCGACCGCGGGCCGGTTCGTCGTCGAGGTGGCGAAGGAGTTCACGGCCGGAAGGCTCGCCCTGTACCATCACGAGGAGTTCGAACGGCTCGTGAGCCTGTACGGATCGATGAAGCGGCTGCAGGGCGGCTGATCCCGCAACGGGGTCCGCCACCAGGCGGAGTACTGGTACACGCATGAAGATCGTTGGGGCCGTCACCATCGGCCAGTCGCCGCGCGACGACGTGGTACCAGAGATGCGCGCGTTTGCGCCCGGCACGCGGTGGCTCGAAGCCGGCGCCCTCGATGACCTCGACGACGAAGCCATCGCCCGGCTGTCACCGAGCGACGGTGAGCTTCCGCTCGTCACGCGACTGCGCGACGGTCGCAGCGTTGTCATCGGGCACGACGCGGTCGTGCCGGCGCTCCAGGCGGCCATCCGGCGCGTCGAGGCCGAGGCCGACCTCGTCGTCCTGCTGTGCTCAGGCGGGTTCGGGCTCGAGTGTCGCGTCCCGCTGCTGCTCACCCACGGACTCCTGACCGGCGCCGTCCAGGCGCTGCAGCTCTCGGGCACACTGGCGATCCTGAAGCCCCACGAAGGACAGGTCGACCGACAGGAGGCGAGGTGGGACGACCTCGGAGTCGAGGCTGTCTCGCTTTGCGTCCCGGCCTACGGCCCGACCGACTTCCACCAGGCCGGCCGCGCCGCCCGCGCGCTGGGCGCCACGGCCATCGCGATGGACTGCTTCGGCTACACGCTGGCCATGAAGCAGGCCGTCGTCGAATCATCGGAGCTGCCCACCCTCCTGGTTCGATCGCTCGCGTCGAGGGTTGTCGCGGAGCTCACGGGGTGAAGCCACCGCCCCCGCGAGCCCTCGAACCCCGCAGCCTGCTCTTCTATCTACTCTTCGCCGCCGGCTCCGCCGCCATCTGCACCCAGATCAACGTCCGCGTGGGCATCACGCCGAACACGTCCATCATCGGGGTCGTCTTCGCGCTCATCGCCTCCCGCACCATCCTGCGCCAGTTCCGCTCCCCGGAGCGCCAGGTGATGCTCGAGACCGCGACTTCGGCCGGTGGCTTCGCCGGCGCGAACATCGGCCTGATCAGCCTCGCGGCGCTCTATCTCCTGGATCTGCAGGCTCTCGTCCCGCCGCTGCTCGTCGGCGTCACCCTCGGCATGGTGCTCGACATCTGGCTAGCGTCACGGCTTTTCGGCTCCGGCGCGTTCCCCGCGGACGCTCCGTGGCCGGACGGCGAGGCGATCGGGCGGGTCATCCAGGTCGGGGATCAGGGTGGCGAGATGGGGCGGCACCTGCTCCAGGGGATCGGGGCGGGCATCCTCGGGCGGCTGCTGGCGCTGCCGATGGCCGGCGTCGGGATCGCCTTCATCGGCAACCCGTACGCGCTGACGGCGCTCGGCATCGGCCTCGTCGTGCGGCCGTTCACGCCGGCGGTGGGCTGGGACCTGACCGAGTCCTACGTGCCGCACGGCATCATGATCGGTGCGGGTCTCGTGCAGATCGCGCAGACCGCGTTCGTCTTCCGTCGATCCACCACCCGGGCGCCCGCACAGCCGGGAACGCCGTCGGGCGCGCCGCAGGCGATCGGCATGGGCCATCTGATCACCCATCTCGGCGCCTTCACGCTGGGGGCCGCGGTCGTGGCCGCGCTGGCGGGCTTCTGGGGAGCGGCCCTCCCCGCCCACCAGATCGTCGTGTGGATTCTCTTCGCGGGCGCGGCCGCGGTCCTGCACACCCTCATCGTGGGGTACTGCGCGATGCTGAGCGGCTGGTTCCCGTCGTTCGCCGTCGCGATCGCGCTGATCCTCCTGGCCGCGATCCTGCGCTTCCCCGTGGAGGCGCTCGCCCTGCTGGCGGGCTACGTCCTGGCCACGGGGCCGCTGTTCGCGGACCTTGGCTACGACCTCAAGGCCGGCTGGATCGTTCGGGGACGCGGGGCCGACGACGCGCGCGAACGGGACGGGCGACGCCAGCAGGTGTGGCTGCAGCAGATCGGCGGCCTGGTCGGAATCGCCACGGCCGCCCTGGTCGTCGGTGCCTACTGGCGGCTGGACCTGATCCCGCCCATGAGCCGTGTGGTCGCCGCCACCGTAGACCTGGCCGTCACGCCCTCGCTGTCGACCGATCTGGCGATCGGTGCGGCCGTCGGCGGGCTGATCCAGGCTGCAGGCGGCGCCGGCCGTGCGCTCGGCGTGCTGCTCGCCACCGGGCTGCTCCTCGACTCGGTGCTCTACGGCTGGGCCCTCCTCGCGGCGCTCGCCGTGCGCGCCCGGATCGGCACCGCGGCCATGGCCGTGCGGGCCCCCGGCCTGATCGCGGGCGATGGGCTCGCGGGGTTCGTCGGCGCGGTGTCGAGGGGGTTCTTCTAGCGGCGTATGCTACTCTCGAAGGCGACGACCGGTCGGTTCTCGGCCGTACGTACTCCCCGGAAAGGACGGACGACCGTGAGCAGGCGACCACACGACGACGGCCACCACGTGTCCAGGCGAGAGTTCCTGGGGACCGTATCCGCGGCCGGTGCCCTGGCCGGACTGGACGTCCGCCTGCCCGCGCAGGACGCGGACGACGTCCTGGGAGCCATCGACGACCCGGCGGACCTCGAGCTGCTGCAGCAGATGGTGCGGATCCGCAGCTACAGCGGAGGCGGCGAGGAGGGCAAGCTCGCCGAGTTCCTCGTGGACCAGATAAAGGCGCTGGGGCTCGAGACCCAGCTGATGGAGGTGGAGCCGGGACGCTACAACGCCATCGGCTTCCTGAAGGGCAGCGGGGGCGGCGGCCGGAGCCTCATGCTCAACGGTCACATCGACACCAACCCCATCGGAATCGGCTGGACCGTCGACCCGTTGGCCGCCGAGACGCGAGACGGCTTCGTCTTCGGGATCGGGGCCTCCAACATGAAGGCTTCGTGTGCGGCGTTCTACGGCGTGGCCCGGGCGCTGACCCGGGCGAAGCGGCGGCTGCGCGGCGACCTCATCGTCGCCTACGTGGTGGGCGAGCTCCAGGGCGGGATCGGCACCCTCAAGATGCTCGACGAGGGCGTCACGGCGGACACCTTCATCGTCGGCGAGCCGACCGACCTGGCCGTGCTCACCTTGCACGCCGCGAGCCTCACGGTGGAGGTCGACACGCTCGGCGTCACGCGACATCTATCCAAGATGGAGGAGTCGGTCTCGGCCATCGACCTCATCGTCAAGGTGATCGAGCGCATCAAGACGATGGAGTTCAGCGGGCCCGACGACCCGGAGTTCGCCAGCGTGCGGCGCGTGAACATCGGCTCGATGAAGGCGGGGCTGGGGCGCGAGTACCATGACTGGCGGCCCGGGCAGGTGCCCGACGTTGCCACCATCAAGATGTCGGTGCGCTTCGGCCCGGAGCAAACGGAGGAGACGGTCCTCGCCGACCTGCGCCGCGAGCTCGACGCGCTGCAGCGCGAGGACCCGCGCGTGCGCACCGAGATCCGCTCGCTCAAGCCCGAGGGGCGGCGCCCCCCCCGCGCGTTCCAGGTGGACAAGGACGAGGCCATCGTCAAGACCGTGGTGGCCAACCACACCAAGGTCCGCGGCTTCGCCCCCGAGGTCGGCGCCGTGCCGCCCATGCGTTACTACGGGAGCGACGCGAGCCACCTCCAGCACATCGCCGGCATGAAGGGCGTCGTCTGCGGCGTCGGCGGGAAGTACAACACCATGCCCGACGAGCGGATCGAGATTCCGATGTTCCACGAGGCCACGCGCGTGTGGGCGCTGACGGCTCTCGACATCTGCGGGTGACCCCGCGGCATCGAGGGCACGGGCAGCGCCAGCATCGCCGGACAGCTTCACCGGCGGGCTGGAAGCCCTCGGTCTACGCCGTCACCTGGTGGTCGGATACTCGATGCCGAGCTGCTCCAGGTAGGTGTCGAACTGCGTCGGGTCGTAGTAGTACTTGCGCATCTCCTCCCGGTACCGCCCCATCTTGTCCTTGTTGATGTCGATCACCGGCTGGTCGTCGGCGGCGATGAAGTGCTCGTAGGTCACGCCCGGCATCTGGACATCGTTGAAGTAGTCCCACCCCTGCTGCACCAGCTCTGGCTTCACCAGGAGATCGATCAGGGTCATCGCCTGCACCTTGGCCCCGGCCACGGCGCCCTTGTGGGCGATCGGGGTCGCCATCGAGATCGTGTTGGCCCAGTTGTGGCCCGGCAGGTTCGGGATGTTCCCGGGGAACCGCGTCGTGATCAACGGCACCTGCCAGGTCACGTGACCCAGGTCGTTGGACGGGCCGCCCCGACGCTCCGCCTCCGGCACGTGTGTCCCCAGCCGGCCGACCTCGGTCGGGAGCCCGTCCTCCGACTGGCCCAGCTCACGCTGCAGCCCCCTGGCGAGACGGACGTCGGCCTCGCTCCACCGCGGCTGTCCGACCTGCTTGACGTTCTCGTAGGCGGTCTCGGCCAGGACCTTGTTCCGGTGCTGGGGCCAGGCCGACCCAAGGATACGCCGCGTGACGGTCGTGTTGGTCATCAGGGCGGCACCCTCGGCGATGGTGTTCCCCGCCTCCCAGAGCTGGCGGATGTGCGGGTAGTCGATCTCCCGGAAGTAGTACCAGACCGACGCGTTCGGCGGCACGACGTTGGGTTGGTCGCCGCCGTTCGTCACCACGTAGTGCGTCCGCTGCGTCAGCCGCAGGTGCTCACGGCGGAAGTTGACGCCGATGTTCATCAGCTCGACCGCGTCGAGCGCGCTGCGGCCACGCCACGGTGCGCCGGCGCTGTGGGCGCTCTGCCCCTCGAACATGTACTCCACCGACACGAGCCCGCTGCCGTTCCCCTGACCCCAGGAGGTCCCCAGGCTGCTCCCGATGTGGACGAACAGCTCCGCGTCGACGTCCTTGAAGAAGCCGTCGCGGACCAGGAACTCCTTGGTCGCGACCAGCTCCTCGGCCACGCCCGGCCAGATCCGTAGGGTGCCGACCAGATTCTCGCGCTCCATGATCTTCTTGACCGCCAGGGCCGCCGTGATCTGAACCGCCGCGCCGGCGCTGTGACCCTCCCCGTGGCCGGGCGCACCCTCGACCAGCTGGTCGTGGTAGGCGACGCCGGGCTTCTGCGAGGTCTTCGGGACGCCATCGATGTCGAAACCCAGCCCGATCACCGGCTTCCCCGATCCCCACGTCGCGACCCACTGGGTGGGAATGCCCGCGATGTTCTCCTGGATCGTGAAGCCGTTCTTGCGCAGGATGTCGATGCAGTAGCGCGCTGTCTCGACTTCCTCGAAGCCGATCTCGCCGAAGCTGAACACGCTGTCGACCATCTGCTGCGTGAACTTCGCCATGCTCTCGATCTCGGTCGCCACCTCTGCCTTCAGCGTGTCCAGCTTGGCGTTCACCTCGGCCTGGCTGGCCTGGTCGGGCGGCGATGACGGCGGAGCCGCGCTGCCGGTCGGGCCGGCGACGACCGCGACCGCCAAGCCACTGGACAGCGCCAGGAACCGCACGACACGAGCTGACATCATGGACGTTCTCCCCTCTTGGGATGCGCGGGGCCCAAGCCCCGCGCCACAGAAACATTTGCGCCGGGCCGCGGAAACCGACGGTACTCCACCCTCACCGCACGGTCGGGTACTCGATGCCGAGCTGCTCGAGGTAGGTGTCGAACTGCTCGGGGTCGTAGTAGTACTTGCTCATCTCCTCGCGGTAGCGGTCCATGATCTCCTGGTTGGCCCAGATCGCCGGCGTATCCTCGTCGGTGATGAAGTGCTCGTAGGTCACGTCCTTCATCTGAACGTCGTTGAAGTAGGTCCAGCCGTCCTCGATGATCTGGGGGTTCACGATCAGGTCGACCAGCGTCATGGACGCGACCTTGGCGCCCGCGGTCGCGCCCTTGTGGGCGATCGGGGTGGCCATCGTGATGGCGTTCGCCCAGTTGTGGCCGGGCAGGTTCGGGATGTTCCCTGGATAGGTCAGCCGGATCGCCGGCACGTTGTAGGTGATGTGACCGTAGTCGTTCGATCCGCCGCCCCGCTTCTGCTCCTCGGGCACGTGCTCGCCGAGCGGCGAGAGCTCCGTCGGGACCCCGACCGCCTCCTGGCCCAGCTCGCTCTGGAGCGCCTTGGCCAGCCGCTGATCCGCCTCGCTCCACTCGGGCAACCCCACCTGCTGCATGTTGGCGTAGGTCGTCTCGGCGAGCGGCCTGTTGGTGTGCTGCGGCCAGGCTGACCCGAGGAGGCGGCGCGTGACGGTCGTGTTCGTCATCAGGGCCGCGCCGTCCGCGATGGCGTTCCCCGCGTCCCACAGCGCCCGGATGTTCGGGTAGTCCGTCTCGCGGAAGTAGTACCAGACCGAGGCGTTCGGCGGGACCACGTTCGGCTGGTCGCCGCCGTTCATGATGACGTAGTGGGTCCGCTGCGTGATCCGCAGGTGCTCTCGCCGGAAGTTGACCCCGATGTTCATCAGCTCGACGGCGTCCAGCGCGCTACGGCCTCGCCAAGGCGCCCCTGCGCTGTGCGCGCTCTGGCCCTCGAACATGTACTCGACCGAGACCAGGCCGTTGCCAGAATTCGACCCCCACGAGGTCTGGAGGTTCGTGCCCACGTGGGCCAGGATGACGGCATCGACATCCTCGAAGCGTCCGTCCTTGACGAGGTACTCCTTGGTCGCGACCATCTCCTCGGCGATGCCCGGCCAGATCCGGATCGTCCCCGGCAGGCTCTCCCGTTCCATCAGCCGCTTGACCGCGAGCGCGGCCGTGATCTGCACGGACGCGCCGGCGCTGTGCCCCTCGCCGTGCCCCGGCGCACCCGCCACGAGGGGCGCGAAGTAGGCGACGCCCGGCTTCTGCGACGCCTGCGGCACGCCATCGATGTCGAAGCCCAACGAGATCACGGGCTTGCCGGAGCCCCACGACGCGATCCATTGCGTGGGGATCCCGGCGACCTCCTCCTCGACCGTGAAACCGTTCTTGCGCAGGATGTCCGCGCAGTACTTGGCGGTCTCGAACTCCTGGAACCCCAGCTCGCCGAAGCTGAACACGCTGTCCACCATCTGCTGGGTGAACTTCCTCATGCTCTCGACGTCGGTGACGACGTCGGCCTTGTAGGTGTCGAGCTTGGCGTCGATCGGCGTCTGGCCGACGGCACCGGCGGGCTCGGGTTCTGTCACGGTCCAGGTGGAGGCGGCTCCGAAGACGACCAACAGGCCGATCGCCAGGGCGAGTGTGCGTGCGGGCATGAGGACCTCCGTTGATGCATCAATGAATGACGAGTGACGAATGCCGAGGAAGCCGTTCACCAGGGATAGTAAGACAAATGGTGGCCGGTAGCCAGTGCCGTCGGCTAGCAGCCCTTCAGGGCGCCGGCCTCGATGAGGCGAGCGTACCAGTGGCCCGATCGCTTGATGGTGCGCCTCTGGGTCCCGAAATCGACGTGGACGAGGCCGAAGCGCTGCGTCACACCGTCGGCCCACTCGACGTTGTCGAGAAGGCTCCAGGCGTGGTACCCGCGGACATCCGCACCGTCGGCCATGGCGCGCGCGAGGGCGGACAGGTACCGGCGATGGTAGGCGATCCGGCGGCTGTCGTTCACGACGCCGGCGGCGTCCGGGGTGTCACCGTAGGCGCACCCGTTCTCGGTGATCTCGATGATCGGCCGGTCGTACTCGTGGGTCAGGCGCATGACCACGTCGTATATGGCCTCGGGCCATACCTCCCATCCGAGGTCGGTCCTCGGTCCCTCGCCGCCTCCCCCGCTGGCCGCGTGGTAGGCGAGGCCGATCCCGCTCGCGTCCTCGGGATCCGCCGACACGACCCGGCGGTTGTAGACGTTGACGCCGAGGAAATCGAGCGGGGCCCGGACCAGCTCCAGATCATCGGTGCGAACCCCCATCGAGTCGAGCGGTACGGGGCCGAGAAACGCCTCCGGATACCGGCCCCGTAACGCCGGGTCCAGGAACCAGACGTTCTCGAACCGGTGTGAACGCTCGGCCGCCGCCGCGGCGGCCTCCGAGCCGGTCGCCGCCTCGCACGGCGCCAGGTAGAGCGTCGTCCCCAATCGCACGTCCGGGCGCACCGCCCTGACCGCCCGGAAGCCCAAACCGACGGCGAGGTTCGCCGTGTGGGTCGCTCGCAGGTAGGCCGTCAGGTCGCGCCGGCCAGGCGCATGGTCCCCGTATCGATAGCCCCGCTCCAGGAAAACCTGCGGCTCGTTCAGCAGGAGCCACGTCGACACGCGATCGCCCAGGGTTCCGGCAACAAGGCTGGCATACTCGGCGAAGCGGAAGGCCGTGTCCCGATCCGGCCAGCCGCCGGCGTCCTCGAGCGCCTGGGGCAGATCCCAGTGGTAGAGGGTGAGCCAGGGGGTGATCCCGGCGGCCAGCAGGGCGTCGACCAGCCGGTCGTAGAAGTCCAGGCCGGCGGCGTTCGCCGGGCCGCGGCCGGTGGGCTGCACCCGCGGCCAGGCGACGCTGAAGCGGTAGGCGCGCGCGCCGAGTGACTTCATCAGCGCCACGTCTTCGGCGTAGCGGTGGTAGTGGTCGCAGGCCACGTCGCCGTGCTCGCCGTTCACGACCTTGCAGGGGGTTCGGCAGAAGGTGTCCCAGATCGACGGGCCGCGCCCGCCCTCGTGGACGGCGCCTTCGATCTGGTAGCTGGAGGTGGCGAACCCCCAGGTGAAGTCGTCGGGGAAGCGTCGCGCGCTCATGGTCTCTTCTCGGCGTTCAGGTGCTGGGGATCGAGGTGACAGGCGAGCCGCCGCCCGCCGGGCAGGGGCCGCGGTCGCGGCCGCTCGGCGCGGCAGCGGTCGTGGACCTCGGGGCAGCGGGCCGCGAAGGGGCAGCCCGGCGGCGGATCGATGTTCGGGGGCGCCCCCGGCCGCGCGGGCAGGGGGGTGAAGAGCGAGGCCCCGGCGCGGGGGATCGCCGCCACCAGGAGCCGGGTGTAGGGGTGCAGCGGCGCGTCGAGCAGGGCCCCGGCGGGGGCGTCCTCCATGACCTGCCCGGCGTAGAGCACCACGATCCGGTCGGCGGTGAAGCGCGCGGCGGCCAGATCGTGGGTGATCAGGAT
>PVBE011919377.1_pt1 | contig 17251 bp, 11 predicted proteins | sample 1631181 | NCBI WGS metagenome assembly PVBE01 (sample SAMN08397723, study PRJNA350692) | Marine metagenome, whole genome shotgun sequencing project. | isolation source: water | place: Pacific Ocean | collected 2012-04 | reverse complement strand
CGTGCTGTTCTTTCCGGACAGAAGCATTAACAGCCCGCAGTTCATCCCCGGCAAACACGGTTATCTGCTCTTTGCCGACGACAACGACAACGAGCCTGTACTCGACGACAGGGATTGGGGCCGGGATAAAGGGATTGGGTTCACCAGAAAAAAGGAGCCGGTGTGGCATCAATGGGTGCCTGTGAGGATTCGTGCGATGACACTGGCCAATAATCGGTTATTCGTCGCCGGCCCGCCAGATGTGATCGACCCAAAGGATCCGCTGGCGACATTCGAAAACCGCGGTGCCGCCATGCTGTGGGTCTATGACTCCGAGTCAGGAAAGCGAACGGCTGAGTACGACCTGAAGGCAATACCCGTCTTCGACGGCATGATCGCCGGACAGAATCGGATATTCATGTCCATGTCCGACGGCTCGCTCGTCTGTATGACAGCAGAGTGAAAGCGCGGAATACAAGAGAAGGAAACAGAAGGGTGAAGAAAATGGAGTTATGGGCTTCTCCACGGATGGTAGGCACGCCGAGAGAGTAGTATACTGCAGTACCTATCAGCAGGACAGGAATACACGCATGCACATACAACGACTAGGCACAGCCTTGTTTACAATTCTGATCGTGGCGGGCTCCCTGGCGACCGCGTTTGCGAAGGAACGTCCCAACATCATATTCATCCTTGTTGATGACATGGGCTATTCCGATATCGGATGCTATGGGGGTGAGGTTAAGACACCGAATTTAGACAAGCTGGCCCGGAACGGTCTCCGTTTTAGCAACATGTACAATACGTCTAAGTGTTTTCCTTCGCGAGCCTGTCTGCTGACAGGTGTCTATGCCCAGCAATGCAACATGGGACGCACGTCCAGGGGTGCGATCAAGAATGCCATCACGTTGGCTGACCTTCTCAAGACGCGAGACTATCGCACGCTGGCCGTGGGTAAACACCATTCCCATAACAGTCTCTATGACATGGGCTTTGACCGCTTTTATGGTTTTCATTACGGCGGCTCGGGGAAAAGCTGTGCGAATCACTTCAATCCGGGCCGGCAACGCCCCGGCGAAGGTGTCCCCGCCCGTAAACCGAAGGAGGAACGTGCCTACTGTTTTGACGACAGGAAGATGATTCCGTATTACACGCCCAAGGAGAAAGATTGGTACACGACCGACACCTTCACCAAGTGGGCTCTGGATTTTCTCGAGGAATACAGGAGTGAGGATAAGCCCTACTTCCTGTACATCGCCTACACAGCCCCACACGATCCCCTGCATGCCTGGCCGGAAGACATCGCCAAATACGAAGGTGTTTATGGCGCAGGTTACGAGGAGATCCGCCAAGCCCGGTTCAATCGGCAGAAGGAGATGGGACTCTTCGGGCCTGATGTCAGCCTGTCAAAAGCCACCCATAAGCCATGGAGCTCGCTAGACGCCAAGAAGAGAAAAGATCAGGCCCGTAGAATGCAGGTGTACGCAGCAATGATCGATCGCGTGGACCAGAATATCGGGAAGCTTCTGGAGAAGATTAAAGAGTTGGGGGAAGAGGACAACACATTGATCATGTTTGCATCGGACAATGGGTGCTCCGCTGGAGATGTCAATACAGGAACTGGCGAGGTCGGTTCTCTGACCCGTTGGTCTTCGGTTCAGAAGGACTGGGCCAATGTGTCCAATACGCCTTTCAGGTATTGGAAGGATAAGAGCCATGAAGGCGGGATATGCACGCCCTTTGTCCTGCATTGGCCCATGGTTATTGAAAAGAAAGGGAGTATTAACCGCCAGCCCATCCATTTCATTGATGTCATGGCCACCCTGCAGGATATCACCGATGCTCCGTATCCGAAGACCTTCAAAGGGCAACCCGTAGTACCTCTGCAAGGGGAGAGTTTCCTGTCGGCTCTTCAGGGAAGAGACCTGCCTCAGCGGAAGAGTCCCATCTTTTGGGAATGGTCTCAAGGCGGCGCAGTGCGAGATGGCAAATGGAAACTTGTCACGAAGTCTCTTAAGAGCAAGGGCCTAGCCAAGGGTAGAATCGGGTGGGAGCTGTATGACTTGAGTGTGGATATCACCGAGATGAACAATCTCGCCAGGCAGAACCCTGAAGTCGTCCAACGGCTCGATCAGCAATGGCGGAAGTGGTATGCGGAGTCATATAGGCGGAAGTAGAGCCTTTAGTAGAACGACAAGGAGAGCGACAATTTCTTTAAGAAGGAAAACCATGAGGGCAAAGATCATTAATTCGATGATGGTTGTTTGTGCGATGCTTGCAGCTTCCGCGCTTACCGCAGAGGAAGATAAGGACTCGAACTCATGGAAGATCCCTTCCTCAAAGAAGGACTTCCATGTGTTCCTCCTGATGGGGCAGTCCAACATGTCTGGAGGTGTGAATATCGCAGCCGGTGATACCCAGCCGGTTCCGCATGTGCTTAAGATGCTCTACGCCAGAGAAGGGCAGGAGCCGAAATGGGCGCCCGGCGCGCATCCGCTTCACCCCAGACGTCCCAATAAGAAAAAGCGTCACGGGCCGGGACTGTCTTTTGCTCAGACCTATTTGGCAGACAATCCCGGTGTAGTGGTCGGTCTGATTCCGATGGCCTGGGGGGGCAGGGGTATCGCTCAACTGGACAAAGGGACAGCGATTTACAGCGATGCAATCCGCCATACGAAGGCTGCCATGCAGGTCGGGACCCTCAAGGGTGTATTGTGGCATCAGGGCGAGTCGGACACCGTCGAACAGGCAAGGACCGATGTCTATGAGAAGAAGCTGCATCGCCTGATCAAGGATGTCCGTGAGGACCTGGGGGATGCGCAATTGCCGTTTGTTGTAGGAAACCTCGCGGAGTTCTACGGCACCGGCAAAGACCACAATGCACCGGATCGGGTAGCGCGCATCAGCAAGATCAGAGGGATCCTTCGAAGCCTGCCTGAGAAGGTGCCCCACACCGGGTTTGTCGAATCCACGGGGTGCAGCCCGGCTGCTCGTGCGAAGGTGCACTTTAACCGCGTGTCGTACGTGCTGCTTGGCAAGCGGTATGCCGAGGTGTATGCCGACATGATGGCCAAAGCCAACAAGAATAAGGTGACTCTCTGACGAACGCACCTCATGCTGAACCGTACACCTTAGAAAAGGAGAGCTTCCGGGATTAGCGGGGGGGTTCTGTTGAGCAATCGAGATATGATGGAGCGATATGTGATAGAGGCAAGACCGACGACGATCGGGACAACGATCAGGACGAAGATGAAGACCCAGCCTTCGCGCTTCGCTTGCTACGGCGGGCAAGTCGACGATGATCAAGACAACGATCGGGACAATGATAGAGAGAGATCGAGGATATGCCACTGCAGCTAACGTCCGAGCTACGTAACTTATCACGATCTGCGCACGCGAGCATTGTTGTCTCGATCCTCGTCCCGATCGTTGTCGAATCCCATCGTAGTCTCGATCCTTGTCTCGATCGTCGTCAAATTCCTCTGACAGGCAGGTTTGCCGAGAGCGATGGCTTATATACCCAATGAAAAACACCCGGAAAACCCGGAAGGAACAGAAAAGGAGACTATTCCAGTGAAGACGCGCAATATCCGATATCATGCGACAGCAGCCATTACCTTGGCGCTCTCAATAACCAGCCTGTCTGCTGAAGAGGTCAGGCGGCCCAACATCCTGTGGGTCATTGCTGAGGATATGTCTCCGGATCTGGGTTGCTATGGCAATAAGGTCGTGACAACCCCGAATATTGACCTGTTAGCAACCAAAGGGATGAAGTTCAACAACGTGTTTACGACTGGCCCTGCATGTTCTCCGAGCAGGACAGCACTCGCTACGGGAGTCTATCAGACGACCCTCGGCGCCCATCACATGCGCTACGGCAATGAACTAATGCCGGGCCTGCCAAAGCCAATCAAGGTTCTGCCGGAGCTGATGCGTGAGAACGGCTATTATACTGGGAACATCAAACACATCTGCGGGACAGGAACAGGAAAGGATGACTGGCAATTCAAAGTACCCGGAAAGAAGTGGGATACCCATTCCTGGGGCGAACTTGCAAAACATCAGCCGTTTTATGCTCAAGTCAACTCCTCGGAGTCCCATCGGGGGTTCTCTTCCGCGGAGAATGTGGCAAAAGAGAAGATTGAACTGCCCCCCTATTACCCTGATCACCCGGTGACGAGAAACGATTGGGCCGGCTATTTCAATGATATCAACACGTTCGATCGGCAGATTGGCGCCGTACTGAAACGGCTCAAAGCCGATAATCTTGAAACGAATACCATTATATGCGTGTTATCCGATCATGGACGGCCAATGATTCGCGGAAAGAACTGGTTATACGACAGCGGAACGAGGATTCCGCTAGTCATATACTATCCAAAGAACGTGAAGAAGCCCGACGGTTACCAGGCGGGAGAGGAAAACTCAGAACTGCTTAGCGCCATAGATTTGGTGGCCGAAACCGTTCTCATGGCCGGCGGTACAATTCCTGATTGGATGCAGGGCAGGAGCTTCCTGCAAAAGGACTCAAGACCTCGACAATACATCCACACCGCAGTCGACCGTATCGGGAATATTGACTCCTGTAGTCGGGCTGTCCGAACCGACAAATTCAAATACATCTGGAACGTCAAGAGACCCGGGTCCATCAACGAATGCACCACGTCATACCGCCGGGCAGCGCATCCGATTTACCACCTGTTGAACATTATGGGAAAGAGGAATCTTCTGACGCCTGTCCAGGCTCAACTGCTGGAACCGCTGGCGGAAGAGGAATTGTACGACATTGAGAATGACCCCTACGAGACGGTTAACCTCATTGGCAACGAAGCGTACGATGCGGTTCACAAAGAACTCAAAGACCGCATGTCGGAATGGATTGAATCGAGTCACGATAAAGGCCTTGAGAAAGATAGCGATGCCATCGTTAAGCATTTCAAGGCATATGGCATCAAGACGAGGAAGAGCAAAGCGAAGAGTATTCAGCGAACGCGTTCGTCGGTCGAGAAGCATTTCTAGTGATATCCATTGATGGTGGACGGTGGTCAGGTAATGACCAATGGTCACCAATGACGGGTTGCCGTCAAGGTGGATAATGCAGGTTGAGGAAAGGCATAGTGGACGACAGAAGTTCTGTCAAGGTCGGGCGACAGGTCGGGCGCCTGCATGTTTTGAACAGACCTCCCCTGCCGCGGTAGCTCTTGCGTTCGCGTAAACGTGGATCGTTCCCGTACTTCACTGTCAACTCACTGACGTGGTCCGTCAATGGCTACAGTGTCGCGCGAAATCCGGCCAGATGTGGTTTGGAGAATTCTAACCAGTGGGGCAAGCTCCATATCGAGCGTGACCGGCCGCAAAACACCATTCCACGGGCCTTTCCCACTCACTGCGTCCGCGCTATTGATGCAACCGGTGGCCAAACCAGAGTTCAAGCGTACGAAACCCGCTTGTTTTGCTCGAGGGCGAAAAGAGCCAGGTTTCTAGCTCAAGTTTCCAGCTTCAATGACGTTGCAAAGGGACTCTGGTCCTGTGGGGGCGGGGGTGCTATGGTGCTTCTTCTGGTGTTGGGTCGAGTGGATTGGAAGAACTGAGAGAATGGAGAAGTACCGAATGAACAGACGCGTTGCTAACATGCTACTGACACTCTGCATTTCGTCTTTCTGCCTGCCGGTCAATGCCGCCGATGTGCCGGCTGTACTGCCACGCCCTGACAAAAAAACGCCGGCCGCTGACAAACCGGTCAAGGTTTACATCCTCGCGGGGCAATCCAACATGGTCGGCTTCGGCACCCTCAGCGGAGCCAGGCCTGTATACCCGAGCATCTATCTCTCGGCCGACCAGGGTGTCCGGCCCATGCGGATGCCGATCGGCCCTTCGGCGCTTCTGCCGCACGGCCTCTACCAATCTGCCGAGAAAGGCGCGCCTGCCGGCGCGAAGGTCGCCGTCTACCGGGGTGCGTACAGCCCTGATGCGGATTACGCGGCGATGAAGCCGGTCAAGGAAGCCACCGTTGCCCTTGGCACGGTAAAGGCGCAGCTGCCTGGCATCGAGGGGCCGCACACGGTAGTGGCCAAGGCTTTCATTGATGTGCCGATGACCGGCGCATACGAGATCCACGCCGGTTTTGAGGACAGCACGCATGCCGTCGTGACCCTTGACGGCAAAGAGGCCTACCGCAAAGACGTCGGCGCTGAGCCGGTCGTGACCAAGGTCACCCTCCAGCAGGGCAAGCGCTACCCCATTACCATCACCTACCAGAAGGGCGGATCGGCCGCGCTCTGGCTCAAGCACGTCGACATCAAGGGCAAGGGGGATCTCACCACGCTGACGCAGCAGGGCAAGTTCCCCTGGTTCGTCGATGACGAAGGTAACTGGACGGTCCGCAACGACGTGATCTACCGGGAGGTCCGGATTTCACAGGACGAACTTGGCGGCGGCGGCCCCCTGAGTACCACGTCCAATGGCAAATTCATAGGCCCCGAGGTGCCGTTCGGCTACGTGATGGGAACCTATCACGAAGAGCCGGTACTGCTGATCGAGTCATCCATGGGGAACCGTGCGTTGAGCTTTGATTTCCGCCCTCCCTCCAGTGGAAAGACCGAGGAGGAGAAGGCAAACAAGTTCTGTGGGCTCGAGTATGACCTCATGGTGAAGGGGGTGCACAAGACGCTCAAGAACCTCGACAAGGTGCTCCCCGGCTACAACGGACAGGGCTACGAGATCGTCGGCTTTGCCTGGTTCCAGGGGCACAAGGACAAGGACGTTCCCAAGGCCGTGTATGAAAAGCACCTGGTCAACCTGATCCAGGATCTGCGCAAGGAGTTCAAGGCGCCCAAGATGCGAGCCGTGGTTGCCACGGTTGGCTTCGGTGGCATGAACATGGACCCGGGCCACCTGATGACCCTCGAGGCGCAGCTCGCCGTCGGCGACCCGAAGCAGCACGCCGAATTCGCCGGCACGGTGGCGAGTGTCGACAGCCGCGGCTTCTGGCGCTCCCAGGGCAATTCTCCTACGGGCGTCGGATACCACTACAACCACAATGCGGAAACCTACGTGCTGACCGGCGACGCCCTCGGGCGCGCCATGGTCGAGCTCCTCGGCGGCAAAGCGGAAGCACTGGCTCTGCCTCCCGAGCCTGCCCGGGACCCAGACGTGGCGAAGATCTACTCCGACGCGGTGGTCGGAACCTACGACAAGCGAAGCGGCACAAGCCGGGTTCCGGAAGAGGCCCGGGACATGGGGCAGGCCCTTGGGCCGATCATCATGGAAGAGATGATTCCCGCGTTCATTGAAACCGCCTTCGGGCCGGAGAGCCGGCGCCTTCGTGGACTGGAGTTGAAGGCACTTGTGAGCGGCGAGAAACCCGCAAGGATGCCTGAGAGTATTGAGAGTCAGATCGATACATTGATGACCTACTACGAGGCCTGCGGCATCCGCGACTACGCCTGGAAGCCCTTCGGACCGGAGATGCGAAGCGCCAAGTGGTCCTACTTCAGCTTCGATCCGCCGGAGAAGCAAGAGCTGACCAAGAGCGACCGCTACCGCAAGATCACCCTCCCCAAGGGGATGGAGAACTGGTTCGCTACCGACTTCAACCCTGCCAAGGCCGGCTGGAAGGAAGGGGCAGCGCCGTTCGGCCAGATGGGGGGCAAGCTCGACAAACGGCGGCCAAGCTGCAACGGCGCTTTCTGCGGCTGCAGCAAGATACCGGCCACCCTCTGGGAAAAGGAGGTGCTGCTCATGCGGCAGACCTTCGACATGCCGCCGGTCAAGAAGGGGCATGCCTATCGCTTTATCCTCGGCGGCGCGGGGTGTGACCGCTCCGGTGAGGGCTTCGCCATCTACGTGAACGGCAAGCTCCTCACCCAGATGAATGGCGGCTTCTTCCGCCATTCCGGCATCCGCGGCGCCTTCCTCTACGAGGATATCCTGCCGGAGTTCAAGGGCGGAAAGGTGACGATCGCCATCATCAACTTCCTGCGCTACACCCACTTCAGAAACAAAACCACGTACTTTGGGCCTCATCCCGAGTATTATGCTAAACCTGTACCGTCCAACGGCCACGTCAGCCTCTGGATGGAAGAAGCAGAGCTCTCCCCTGCGGTTGTGCAGGCTTCGGGGCAATAAGGGAGCATGGGCGTGATGCGCCGAGGACGCATGGACGACCTCATCGACCGTGACCAAGGACACGCTCTCCCCCACCACATCGGGGGGTTGGCATTGTTGGTCGCGCCGCAGGCGAGACCAGGTTGTCTACCTGGCCCGCACATCATAGCACAGGAGCAATCCCTGGTCGCGGATGTACAGCAAACCGTTGGATATCACCGGATGTGTCCAGGAAGGCTCTTTTGAGCGGTCAGGTTGGTCGAATTGGCCTTGCAGTTGGAATCCTTTTGGGGTTGCTTTCACCAGGGAGATAGGGCCCTTTTCGCTTCTGCAGTAAAGCATGCCGTCAGCGTACAGAACGCAGCACTTTCCCGCCTCCTTGGTTTCCCACAACACCTTTCCGGTGCTCAAGTCCATGCATTTGAGATTCTTCGGATCGCTGCAGCCGTACAGTTTGCCGTCAAGTAGTATCACTCCTCCGTGATGGTTGATCATGGCGTCTGAGAACCACACCTCTTCCGCCTTGAATCCGGTGGCCGTCTTCTTGATCCGTGCCATGCCGCCACCAGTTTTGTAGCCGGAAGACGCAAACACCATGCCGTCCGACCAGACAGGGACCATGACATTGACATCGCCCCAGTCGGCCTGGTGCGCCGGCTTCGTGTAGCGCCAGAGCGGCTTGCCATCCGCCGCACCTACTCCAACAACAGCATCCGATGTAAAACCTGCATACTGGTCCACGCCTTCGTGGGAAACTTTGACCAGTGATGAGTAGGATGCCTTGTCACCGAACTTGGATGCCCACAGTGTTTTGCCGGTCATCTTATCAAGTGCGACGACAGTGCCTTTGGGGCCTCCCGGCGTACACACAACCTTGTCACCGTCAACAAGAACCGACTCGGCAAATCCCCATCGCGGAACTACACCACCAAAATCATCAACGTAGTTCACTTTCCAGATCAGCTTGCCCGTCTTTGCGTTCAGGCAAACCAGGGTTCCCATCGTTTCCAGCGCGTAAACCCGGTCACCATCAATAGTGGGCATGTCGCGTGGACCCTTGTAGGCCTGCGTGTACTTTGACTCACAGATCGGCGTTCCCCAAATGATCTTGCCCTGCTGCTCAATGTCCAGCGACAACACCATCCCGGTGCCGTCCTTCTTCCCCATAGTGAAGATCGTGTTGCCGGTAATTGCCGTTGCGCTGTACCCGTCGCCCAGTTCGGTCGTCTTCCAGGCGAGCTTGGGGCCGCCTTCCGGCCATTTTTGCAACAGGTCCTTCTCAGAACATATCCCGCCACGCCCGGGTCCGCGCCAGGTAGTCCAGTCCGCAGCTCTGGCTGAATTTGAAGCCAACACCAACAGGGCGGCCCATATGAAATGTCTGACAGGCAAGAGTTTCCCGCGCACGGCAGGTGCACGCCCGTGAATAACAAGGTGAAGTATGGTTTTCATGGCAGGCAGCATGCCAAAATCCAGCAGCAATCGCAAGAACGAGACGAGATCCCGTAACTTGTGTCAGCCGCAGGCGCCGCCGCGGCATTCGCATGTGGGCTCCGTGCCTCTCACGGCACCGATGATCATGGCTAATGCGCAGCCCACACCGGAATCTACGGTGATGGCATCCGTGGGGCAGTTCTTTGCGCAGGCACCGCACTCCATGCATGCGTCGCGGTCGACGAAAACGGCACGCTTGTCCGCCATATCAAACACCCCGTGCGGGCAGACCTGGGTGCACCTGGTGCAACCGACACATTCTTCCTGGTCAAGGGCGAGAGTTACTACAGCTGGTAAGTATCGCATCATGGGTCTATCCGTTCGCAATTCGCTGTCCCAACCAAAGAAGTATGGCCAGCACCCCGCAGATGGCCTGCAGGGGAACCGAGCGCTTCATTTCGAGCCGCACTCCCGAAGGAGAAGTGTAAGGAGTGGCCCCGGTGAAATTCATCATGATGAAGGAGGCAATGGCCGGCACGGCCAGCCAGTAAGCAGCCAGATCCAGTCGCCCGGTGAGCTGTGGCAGTACCCACAGGGCCGGTAACGCCAGAACAAGGACTGCGGCCAGTGCGCCCTTCAAGGACAACATGCGGCCTGGGAGCAGTGGCAAGAGCAATGGCCCCAGCACGCTGCCCGCAAGCCACGCCGCGGCCAGCGCGATTAAGGCGGCGCTCCCCTGGAGGCGCATACCACTAGTTGAGAATCCGCTGCGTGATACTCCGGACAGCACGAAAACAACTGCCATGGCAGGAAGAATGAATTTACCTGTGTTGACTACCTCGACAGGTATGAGGGCGGCGCGGTCCGCTGACCTGAAGCGAACACGACGCATATCGCCGGTGACCTTGTAACCGCTATTGAGGTAGGCCGGGATATCATCGGCACGGACCGGTCCGTAACGGATCGTGAACCCTGACTGTGCGGCAACTTCGCCTGCGTCCACCCCAACGGCTCCAAGCTGTGGAAGAATTATGCGGCTGTGTGAGACTACTTTCGCGAGGCCGGAATCGGCAATACGCGCCACGAGCTCATCCGTGCTGAACGTACCTTTTCCCGCGGCACACCACACGTTGATCCCCTGGGTGTTCAGCACAAGTATCCAGGCATTCCTGCCCGCAAGGCTTCTCCTGAGATGGTCGAAGCTCATCTTGTAATTGGCGGTGACGAAGACGTCCGAATCGGCGTCTGGCTCACCCAGGGCATGGAGCCCCGGAGGCACTGCAAAACTCATGCGGCCAATACCGCAGCGTGTTCGCCACCATCCGATGCGGTCGCGCCAGGAAAAGCGGGAAGTAATGCGGTCCACGGAGCCTGCCGGTGTTTCCAACACCCCGGTCTTCCAGTGGCGGCTTCCCCCGATCTCAACGTTGCTACAGCAATCTTCGCCCACAATTCTCTCCATGTAAGACCAGTAACAGTGCGAATGGTGACACAACTCTTCAGATGTAATTCGTTGCGATGAAGTGTAGTACAGCCACCGCCCCATTGCCAGCCCGCAAGTCGCATCATCCACAGTCCTGCCGCGCCCGCCGTAGTCCGGCGCATGCGGGACAGAAGAGGGTGAATCCCGTCAAAACTCCCTCAACGTGGGTTCTTCTTGCTTGCCATGCGGTGCGCGTAGATAGTAGAGAAGAGTTTGTGGCATGGTGCTGCGGCACGGTGTTACCCTGGGGAGAAAGTCATGAAACGGAAGAATCGCAGAACGGAACATAGGGTGCGGATGGAACTGAAAGCCCGAATCGGTCTAGAGATCGCACCCGCGCATGGCCGCAAGTCGGCTGTGGAAAACTTGCTGCCTTGCACGATCTCCAACCTGTCACTAGGCGGCATGCGGATAGCTGTGTTGAGTCATCAAACCATGCTTGCGAACGCGCGGGTACGTCTGTATGTCGACATTGACGGTTCAGGCAGAGAGCTCGAACTCAGCGGCATCGTTCGTTGGCGGCACATAAAGCCGGGGTCCCCGGCCCATACATTCGGGGTGGAATTCCTGGTTCCCGAGAAGAAGATTCTTGATCGCTGGCTGTCATATACCAACAACATCTTCGCCACAGCACCACCGAAAGATTTGATAAAAGACACATCCGGCCCCTGGTCTTGGTGATTCTGTTCCCAGCAGGAAAGGGTGGGGATTCAGCGTCCAACGTCCGTGGGACAGACTTTTTACATTATTGCGACACTGTTTGAGAGATTCGAGACTTCTTCTGATGGACCATTGTCACATATCCATGCCTGGACGAAAACGCGTGCGTGCGTGTCTGTCGTGGGTGGTTCTGGGTGTTCTCTTTGCCGCGTTTCCTATGCACTCTTCCGCGGAGACGGAACTTGAGAAACTGAGGGCCATATACGAAACATCGCTCAAGAAGATCGAAACGGATCACCGGGCCGCCCGCTCCAGCATTCATGCCGGCTACAAGCAGAGTTTGCGTTCGCTGGCCGACCGATATCGCGCAGCAGGGCAGCTTGAACAGATGCTTGCTGTCCGTACAGAACAGAAACGATTCGCGGCCGATCCTACCATACCGGACCTATCGAAGACGGCTGATTCCGAAACGACGGTCTCCAGGCTCCAAGCAAATCAACACACCAGGCTTGCGGATGCCACCATCGCCATGAATCGCTCCGTGGTGGCGCTCACGGATAAGTATGTTGCCCATCTTGAAGTACGCAAGCGGCGGTACACTATCGACAACTACATTGAGTCGGCACTCGCCGTGAAACAGGAAATCGAACGGGTGCGCAAAGCTGCGCCGTACACGGCCGCGTCGTTCGCCCTTGCCGACAACGAAGCTACTGAGAAGCGGGCACCGGTCGGTCTTGAAGACCCCAGGGCGCCCGTGCCTGAACCCAAGAACACTCCCGGCGGTTTCTCTATTGTATGGGACGCCCGCCGGGGCGGCGGGCGTGCCCGGGTAAGCAATACGAAGGGCGCCCGGTTCGTAGCATTGAAGCACATGGACGGAAACAGCGTATCGGGACAGGCGCTGCAATGTACGGGCGGAAAAACGCTGGTCGAAGGATTGAATGCAGAATTGTCACAGGCTTGCAGGCACAGCAATGCCTTTACAATGTCAGTATCACTGAAAACAACCGACATGATCCAGACTGGGCCTACCAGGATCGTCGGATCATCCCTGGATGGGCATGCGAGGAACGTCTCCATGTGTCAGGAACGTGAGCGCCTGATGCTGCGGCTCCGGACGACAGCTACAGGGGCCAACGGAACATCCCCGGAGGTATACCTCTGCAGTATCGAGTCCGGCAAGCGTTACAACCTGCTGGTAACTTACCGTCCGGGCGAGTTGCGTTTCTACAAGAACGGGCAGGCGGTCGGGGTTCAGCAGATTAAGGGTGATTTATCCGGATGGGACGAATACCAGATACTCGCAGGCAACGAATGGAAAGCTGACAGACCATGGCGAGGCAACCTGTACGCCTTCACGCTCTCTTCCAGGTTCACAAGTGAATCCGAAGCCCTCAAGCTCACTCGCCGGCAGTGATGGTGATGGATTATTTTGCCGTTATCTTATAGCTGACGGCTGGCACGGTACCCAGTGGGACCCGCCGCTTTTTTCCCGCCGGCTTACCTTTCTTGTCCCTGGCATCTCGCCAGCAGAAAGCTTCCAGCACCAGGTTTCCCCTCTGGCCGGGTTTCAGTTTCTCCGCGTCGGCCTCGAGAATGACATCGGCCCCGCCCGCCACCGGCGTGACGGTCTTGACCGTAAGACCCTCCGGGCCTTCAACGGCATCAATTTCCAGGCCCTTCTCGACATTGCGGGCGCCCGACCGGAAGGCAACCCGGACAGTTCCTCCTGGAGCAAGTTCAACAGGCGAACCGGACTCAAGCTTCACGGGGGGGCGCTTCCATCTTCGCGGCAGCCTCGTGAGCATCAGTTCCTCTGTTGTCACAAGGTGCCGCCAGAGGAATGCCTGCATCATGTCTTCGGCGGGAACGACAGGACGCGTCACCTGCCGGTCGCCAACGGTACCCGCACCAACTATCCGTAGTGACATGGGATCGGAAGGAAACTCACGGGGGGCTGTCAACGTGATCGGGACTCGATCACTGCCTGCCGGAATAGAAGCGCCGCTCAGTATGAATCCGGAAGGGGCATTCTTCAGTTCAAGCCTGATATCGCCGGCGAATCCATCCCTGCGTATTGCCACGACGATCAACGCAACAGTAGCCCCCGGGTAAATGCTGATGCTCGACGGCACCAGCCGCAGCTTGAAGTCAGGCCTCGGCGGACTTATGCGCAAACGGTATCCATGGGTGGCCCCGCCGACGCCCTGGGTATCCCCCACATGCAGGTAGTAGGTTCCGCCGGCCGGCAACGTCGCCATCAACCTTGAATCCGCGTGGTGGGTCGTCAGTCCCGCCGCCGGATCCTTATAGTCATCATTGACGGCAATCTCCCTGCCACTGGCATCTGTGAGCTTCAGAATCGAATCCACGGGCGAGTTCAAACGCCGGGCAAGCACTTCGGCCGCCACTTTCTGTCCCTCGCGCCCTTCGAAACGAAACACGTCCTGGTCGCCCGGACGCTGAATGCGACCGTTGACGGTGATCGGCAAACGCACCCGCTGTGCCGACTTGGATATATTGTTAGGCTCACGCTCCAGCAGCTCTTCCAGGGAGTCCAGGGCACATGCCACACGGTTGGCGCCCTTACCCAGCCCCGGGACGGATACTTCATGCAAGCCTGCACTGCGCTTCTCCAGTTTGAGCACGGCGTGGTCTGCCGGGAGGTTCCAGCCATGCAGGGCAACCCGGAGCGATTCACCCACACGAGCACCAAGGGGGAAAATGCTCTCCACAAAAGGCAATTGGCCCAGGACAATTCGGTATACAAAGTCCTCCCTGCCACGGTAAATGGAATCCCTAATCAGCAATTCGTATTCCCCGTCCTTCTGAATCTCGAAACGCAAGACCGGATCGGGATCAAAACGGTAATCGTCAACAAACGCGAGTTCCTTCCCTTCCGCGTCATGCAGTGCAAGGACAGCCTGAAACCAGCCCGGCACCGCATCCGCCAGGTACGGAATCAAGGCCCGGGCACGGACGGCAGCGACAATCTTCTGCCCTTTCCTGGCACGAAACCGGAAGCGGTCGACATCACCGGGCATGACCTGCCCATTCAGCACGGCCGGCAGAGCCTTTACAACGGTTGCTTCCTTTTCGTTGGGTTCGCGCTCTTGGCACTCGGGAAACGGGTCGACGTTCAGCACAATGGGGTTTGACAAACCGGCCTTGGTAAGAAGTCTGAGCTCACGGGATCCAAGCTTCGCGTCCGTGGCAATGGACACCGATAGCCTGACGATTTCGGCAATTTGTGCGTTGGGCTGTCTCTTCGGATCGTACAGCATTTTCTTGACAGCGGACAGGTCAGCCATTCCAAGTTTAGAGAAATCCAGGTCGCGGAGGTCGTCCGGCCAGTCCTCTATCTGCATGCTCTTCGGCATTTTCTGCGGGGAGGTCTTCTTGCCTTTGAGCGCTTTCTGCTGCTCGCGCATGCCTTCGCGGATTTTCTGTTTCTCCTGGTTGGTCAGGGGCATGATATGGCTCAGGACGGACACCTTAACGCCGGAACCTGACACAAAGGCATTGGTGGCGCCCTTCAGGTACTGACCGCCCGCGGTGATTTCGAACGTAGTCCCCTTTAAACCGCCGGCAGGATAAAGGTAGCCGATGTGAGCACTTTTTTCGGCACCCATCCCGGTAACCGCCAGGCAGGCCAAGAGCATGATCAGACCGCCTCTGAGGTGCCGTTTCATGACATGATTTCCTTCAGTCGGCCGCCCTTTTCCAAACCTGCCGCCATGTCTGGATACACATGTATCTTTTTGCCCTGCGGATGCGGCAACATGGCGGACGGATCAAATCCCAGCAGTTCGTACATGCTGGCTACCAGGTCCCACGGGTGGATCGGGCGGTCTATCACTTCTTCTCCCTTCGCATCCGTTGCCCCCACAACACGGCCGCCCTTGAAACCGCCGCCTGCCACGACCGATGAGAAGGCATTGCCATAGTGTCCACGTCCGCCATTCCACGGCGGTTCCCACTGCACCTTGGGACGCCTTCCGAATTCGCCGCCCCACCAGACAATCGTCGAATCAAGCAGACCACGATCCGAGAGATCCTGCAGCAATGTCGACATCCCCTGGTCCATTTCCGGCAACTTCTGCCGCATCGTCTGGAAATGCTGCTTGTGGGTATCCCAACCCTTGTAGTTGATCGTCACGTAAGGCACGCCCTTCTCTACAAGACGCCGGGCCATCAGGCAGGATTGACCAAAAGTGTTTCGCCCGTAACGGTCACGAACGGCATCCTTCTCCGCCGTGAGATCAAAGATCTTACCGGCGTCCCCGAGGATCAGATCGTAAGCCTGCTTCTCGCAGGCATCCAGGGCCTTGAATTCGGAACTGCCGGGCATCGCCTGCCCCAATGCATCCAACTTGTGGAGCAGTTCCCGCCGTCCACGCTGCTGATCGTCGCTGATGCCCTGGGCAACGACGCCTTCGACCGCAAACCGTTCCGCCTTTGGATCGCCGCCCGTCGAGAACGGGCGGTAGCGTGAACCGAGGAAACCGGATTCGGAGAATCGTCCCTGGGGAGCCGTGAGCACGATGTAGGGCGGAATCAGTCCCTTGTACCCCGCATCATACCCTTTCAGCAACGATGTAACTGCGCCCGTGCAGGGATAGACATCTCCGTCACCTGCCTTGCGCCCGGTTTGAACCATGTACGAAGCCGTTTCGTGCGCATTCACGCCGTGGGTCATGCCACGGAGAATCGAGTACTTGTCGGCCTGTTTGGCAAGCAGTGGCAACGACTGTCCGATTTGAATCCCGTCCACATTGGTACCAATCGCTTTGTCCAGCGGGCCGCAGTAGTCGTAACCGGCATCGGGTTTGGGATCAAACGTGTCGATATGTGTCGGACCGCCCCACATCCATATCTGGATAACGGCCTTGGCCCGGGGGGCGGAAACAGCGGATGCCGCACGCAAACCACCCGGAAGCATCAGCCCTGCTGCCCCGCACAGACCGGAACGTAACAGATCGCGCCGGGAAATCGTCATGTCATGCATACCATGTTCTCCATCACTTAGTGCCGATACATAAACTCTTTTGTATTGATCAATGCCCAGGCCAGGTCCATGGAGGCACGCCACCGACCAAGCTTGCTCGATTTCTCATAAGTCATTGCTGCCTCAATCTCCGCTTTCGTCGGAGGGCGGGAGAGAATCTCCATGTAGATCCGCGCAATCAGTTGTTGAGGCTTCACCTTCGAGTTGAGCAATTTCTTCATCTTACCGCTCGTCTCGAACTTCTTACGTATATGACTGGAGTTCAGGAGGTGCAGGCGTTGGGCTGCCGTTGGGCGGTTGTTTCGCTCCAACAGGAGTCCCGTATCCCGTGCCGGACGCCCGAACATATCCAGGAAGGGACTGGAAATGCTGCCATCCATAAGTTCAATGGAACGTTGATCTTCGGGGATAAAGGTGAATGGCTCTGGAATTGCACTGGTGTATTTCTCGGTTGTCCCGGTGATCTGACAAAGCGCGTCAATCAGGACCTCGGCATCCAGACGACGAACGGGGTAGTTGGCAAAACTAGCGGTTCGTTCCGGATGATCCGTGGCCGGTATAGCGGATTGTTGATATGTTCT